>Ga0123335_1003037_pt1 | contig 24027 bp, 17 predicted proteins | sample BiotimSIPDNA_2_FD_89707 | JGI IMG/M metagenome (GOLD analysis project Ga0123335, IMG submission 89707) | Anaerobic biogas reactor microbial communites from Washington, USA - Biogas_R2 time_0 SIP DNA | ecosystem: Engineered > Bioreactor > Anaerobic > Unclassified | place: Washington, USA...
CACCATGTCCATTCTGTCCACACCGTCCACAGCAGCGGAGCGGCAGAAGCGCTGAAAACATGCTGTCGAGATAGCCATTATCAATGACTGCCCCCTTACCCGAAAACATGAAAAATACGTTAATCCTTTAGATTTTATATCCCAGGGCATGGAAAAAACCATTTCCCGGGATATATTTTTTACTTCACCTGTCGACGCTTGCGACAGTTCCCCCCCCTCTGCCCGCTTTAACCAGGGGTGTATGTATTTATCATTCATGACTTCCTTGATTCCATAAAACCACTCCCAACCCAGACAGGTACCAGACATGTTTGATCCCTCTGAAACCGTGTACATCGGTAGCGCTCTGATCCTGATGCTCGCCGGCATGGGCATGACCTTCGTCTTCCTCCTGATTCAAATCTGGTGCACCGAACTGAACTCGAAACTCGCCGCTCGTCTCTCCCATCTTGTGCCTGACCCTGAGCCGAAGAAAAGCAGCAAGCCGGCACCGGCCAAGGCCGCCCCGGCCGCCGATGAGGGCGAAGTCGTCGCCGCCATCGCCGCTGCCATCCATGCCAGCAAACGCTGAGCAAGTAGCGACGCCCTCGAATAATACGTCATCTTTATCCTTCCCAATATTCATCCCCTACCCCATAGACTGAGGACTTCTGTCAATGAAAAAAATCCGCTTCATGGACACGTCGTTCCGCGATGGCTTTCAATCTGTGATTGGCGCCCGCGTGATCACCGCCGACTTCCTGCCTGCCCTGAGGGCGGCCGTAGATGCCGGCATCACTCATCTCGAAGTCGGCGGCGGAGCGCGTTTCCAAAGCCCCTATTTTTACTGCGGCGAAGACGCTTTTGACTCTATGGACCTGATTCGCAAGACGGTCGGCCCGGAGGTCAACCTCCAGACCCTGGCGCGCGGCATCAACGTCGTGGGTCTGTCCTCGCAGTCCAGCGACATCATCAACCTGCACGCCAAGCTGTTCAAGAAACACGGTATCACCACTATCCGCAACTTTGACGCCCTCAACGACGTCCGCAACCTCGAATATTCCGGCCGCTGCGTCTACAACAACGGCTTGCAGCACCAGGTGGTCATCACCCTCATGGGCCTGCCGCCCGGCGTCAGCGACACCTATCCCCACAGCGCCAAATTCTATTGCGACCGCTTGGAAGCCATCCTGGAAAACGAGCTGCCGTTCCACAGCGTCTGCTTCAAGGATGCCTCTGGCACCTGCACCCCAAACGTCATCCGCGACACTATCAAGCGCGCCCGCGAAATTCTTGACGCTGCCGGCAAGAAGGACTGCCCGATCGAGATGCACACGCACGACACCGCTGCCATGTCAGTGGCCTGCTACCTGGCTGCTGTCGAAGCCGGCGCTGAAATCATCGACCTGTCCATGAGTCCGATGTCCGGCGGCACTGGCCAGCCTGACATCCTGACTATGTGGCATGCCTTCAAGGGCACGAACTATACCCTTGATATCGACTACGAGAAAATCCTGCGCGCGGAAGACGAATTCGAGAAGGCGATGAGCAAGTACATGCTGCCGCCGGAAGCGAAGGAGACCAACCCCCGCATCACCCTGTCGCCGATGCCCGGCGGCGCCCTCACCGCCAATACCCAGATGATGCGCGATAACAACTGCCTGCATCTCTTCCCGGAAGTCATCAAGGCCATGCGCGAAGTGGTCGAACGCGGCGGCTTCGGCACCTCGGTCACACCCGTCTCCCAATTCTATTTCCAACAGGCATTCGCCAACGTCACCCAAGGTGCTTGGACGAAAATCACCGACGGCTATGGCAAAATGGTGCTGGGATACTTTGGCCGCACCCCGTCAAAGCCTGATCCGGAAATCGTCAAACTGGCAGCTGATCAGCTCAAGATGGCGCCGACGAGCGAAGACCCGCGCCTGCTCAACGATAAAAACGAGAAGCTCGGCATCGCCTACTGCACCGAGCAGCTCAAGCAGAACAACTTGCCCGTCACTGAAGAAAACATCTTCATCGTCGCCTGCTGTGAGGATAAGGGCCTGGCCTTCCTCAAAGGTGATCGTCCTATGGGCTGTCGATTTATCGAAGACACTGCAAAGAACGCCAACTCCACTGAGAAAAAGGACAGAAAGACTAACATGGCTAACAACAACGCTCCTGCCTCCTACACTGTCGTCGTCAATGGCAAGCCGTACCACGTCGATGTCGTCCCTGCCGCTGCTGGCGCCGCCCCGGTCGTGACCAATGTCCAGCCAGCCGCCGCCCCGGTCGCCGCCCCGGTCGCCGCGCGGGCCGCCGCCCCGGCCGCTCCCGCCACTGGCACTGAAATCACTGCCCCGATGCCGGGAACGGTGCTGCGCATCCTCGTCGATGTCGGCCAAGCCGTCAAGAAAGGCGATGACATCCTGGTTCTGGAAGCGATGAAAATGGAGCAGGCTCTGAAGGCGACGGTGGACGGAACGGTCGCTGCCATCAACGTCAGCCAGGGCGATACGGTCGAAGCCGGCGAAGTGGTCGCAATCATCTAAACCCTCTCAGCTCCCCAGGCCGCAGTTCGGCCAAGGCACTATGGCTGCAGGGGATAAAACCGTCGACGGCACATCTCCAACATGATGAACGACGGCTGGGCGCCCGCCTTTTTCACTGCCATTGCACCAGGGGGGAATTCCCCATTAGGAGAAATTATATGCTGAAGAAAATAACCACGCTTCTGGGCCTCGTCGCCCTATTCGGCGGCATCCTCCTGAACGCCCAGGAGAACCAGGCAGCCGCCAAAGCCGACCAGGCGAAAGAATTTGTCACCGCCTGCGCCAGCCTCGACTGCAAAGCGACCTGCCCGCAACAATCCGCCATCGCGACGTTCAAGGACGAATTCCAAGTCGCCGGCATGAACCTGAAGAGCAATGACGGCGTCTTCGAGACGGTGCAGGACCCAGAGACCGGCATCGTCCAATGCAAATACGTCTGGCAGACCTCGGCCGTCGTCTACCAGCTGTCCATGCGGCAAGACCAGGACGTCGTCTCCGGCCGCCCGCTGTGCATCCTGAAAATCAACTCTGCCAGTGGCGACGCCAAGGGGACGGTGCCGAACCGCTCCAAGGCCGAAGTCAAGGCCGGAGTGGCCGCCAAAATTTTGAAAGTCAACTTTGCCGAAGGTGAAACCATCCAGCCCGGCGAGGTAATCTACGAATTCGTGCCCCAGGTGATTTCGCATGACTCGGTCACCGCCAGCGCCACGCACGCCTTGAGTGTTAAGGACATGATGGTGAAGCTGTGGGAAAGCACCGGCATCTATTCCTTCATCCAGCAGACTAAGCTGGAATGGACGCTTGGCATCGGCAAGGCGATCATGATTTGCGTCGGCCTTCTCCTTATCTACCTGGCGATTGTCAAGGGCTTCGAACCCCTGCTGCTGCTGCCGATCGGCTTTGGCGCCATTATGAGCAATATCCCCCTGGCTGAAATCGCTGCGCCTGACGGCATCTTGGGCATTCTCTTCCAGGGCGTCAACCTCGGTATCTATCCGTTGCTGATCTTCCTTGGCATCGGCGCGATGACCGACTTCGGGCCGCTCATCGCCAATCCCAAGACCGCCCTGCTCGGCGGCGCTGCCCAGCTCGGCATCTTCGTCGCCCTGCTCGGTGCCGTACTCATCACTGTCTTCACTCCGGAACACATCATCAACTTCAGCATCAAGGACGCTGCCTCCATCGGCATCATCGGCGGCGCGGATGGCCCGACTGCCATCTTCCTGTCCAGCCGCCTGTCCCCGAACCTGCTGGGTTCCATTGCAGTCGCGGCCTACTCCTACATGGCGCTGGTGCCCATCATCCAGCCGCCCATCATCCGCATGCTCACGACCCCAGAGGAACGCAAAATCCGCATGAGCCAGCTGCGCAAAGTCAGCAAGCTCGAAAAGATTTTATTCCCCATCATGATCACGTTGCTTTGCTGCCTGCTGCTGCCCTCGGCCGCGCCGTTGATCAGCATGTTGATGCTCGGCAACCTGATGCGCGAATCCATGTGCGTCGACCGCCTGAGCGACACCGCCCAGAACGCCCTCATCAACATCGTCACCATCTTCCTCGGACTCTCGGTGGGTTCCAAACTGTCAGCTGACAAGTTCCTCAACTTTGAGACGCTTGGCATCCTGCTCCTCGGCCTGGTGGCCTTTGCAGTCGGCACGGCGGGCGGCGTCCTGATGGGCAAGGCGATGTGCCGACTCAGCGGCGGCAAGATCAACCCAATGATTGGCGCTGCTGGCGTGTCGGCTGTGCCGATGGCTGCCCGCGTCGTCAACAAAATCGGCCTGGAAGAAGACCCGCAGAATTTCCTGCTCATGCACGCCATGGGTCCGAATGTCTCTGGCGTCATCGGCTCGGCCGTTGCCGCCGGCGTCCTGCTCTGCGCCCTCGGCTGACCCTTCCGCCTCGTCGGCCGACAATTCTATCCATCTGGGCGTGCCCTCCCTCAACCGGCGGGCACGCCCTTTTTTGCAATTTCAGCCATGACCACCAGCCCTCGCCAGCAACATCTGATCGCGGCTGTTCGCAGCAAGAATGACCTCAACAAGGTCATTCGCACCAGCATCCAGAACGTCTTCATCTTGTCCAGCGATCTCTGCCAGCTGGAAGACCAATGCCGCACCCTGCACCGCGCCGGCAAAAATGTCTTCCTGCATCTTGACTTGATCGACGGGCTGAAGGGCGACGCCAGCGGCATCCGCTTTGCCTCCCAGCATTTCAAGATCACCGGCATCATCAGCACGAAGCCCCACTGCGTCAAGCTGGCCAAGGAAGCCGGGCTGCTCGCCATCCTGCGCGTCTTCATCCTTGATTCATCGGCCCTGAAAACCGGCGCACAGAACGCCCAGCTCTGCCGCCCAGACTTCGTCGAGGTGCTGCCAGGACTGTCCCCGAAAATCATCCGCCTGGCTCTGAAGACGTTCACCGCGCCCCTGATCGCTGGCGGCCTGATCCAGGAAAAAGACGACATGACCGAAGCGATCGCCGCTGGCGCTGCCGCCGTGTCAACCAGCAACTGGAACCTCTGGGAAAATCCTGACCTGTAAAGACGACAACACGCTTCTGCGGCTGTTTCACGCCCCGCCTGTGGACTTCGCTCGTTCCGCAACTACAGTAATCTCCGTCCATACATCTGACTACTCTCTCCTCCCGCTTCTCGCTTTCAATCAGGACAGACCATGAATCTCGGCATCATCGGACTGCCGCAAGTCGGCAAAAAAACTGTCTTCCAGCTTCTCACCGGCATTGCCGCTGACAAAGCTCCATCCAAAGACGGCATCATCCACGGCGTCGCCCAAGTCCGCGACCCGCGCATTGATGTGCTGAGCAATATGTTCAAGCCGAAACGAACGAAATACGCAGAATTCGAAGTCGCACTGCCGCCAGACATCAAGCCAGACAGCGCCCGCTCAGCCGCCTGGCTGGACCCAATCCGACGCACCGACGCTATCGTCCACGTAGTTCGCGCCTTTGAGGCCGAACACGTGTTCCACATCCTCAATGATGTCAATCCCAGCCGAGACATCGAAACCGTTGACCTGGAATTCCTGTTCGCTGACCTGGCCATGACCGAATTGCGCCTGGAACGCATCAACAAGGAAATGCGCATCAAGCCGTCCCCCCAAAAAGAGAAAGAAAAGGACGTCATCAGCCGTTGCCACGCCCAACTGGAAGCGGAAAAGCCGCTGCGCAACCTGGAATTCTCCGAAGAGGAAATAAAGCTGATCCGGTCGTTGCAATTTCTAACTCTCAAGCCAATGGTGACGGTCATCAACGTCGGTGAAGACATTGCCGCCGAAGAAAGGAAATTCGCCGAGCTTGCCTCTGCTCTGCAACAGCGCGGGGACACGGTTGTGTTCCTGAGCGCCGCTATTGAGCAAGAACTGGCGGAAATGACAGAAGACGAACGCGCTGATTTCATGGCGGAACTCGGCCTGACCGAGCCGGCCGCCCACCGCCTGTCCCGCTCAGCCTGCCAGTGCCTTGGCCTAATCAACTTCTTCACCTGCGGCCCAGACGAAGTCCGCGCCTGGCCAATCACCAATGGCGCCACCGCACCGGAAGCAGCAGGGAAAATCCATTCGGACCTTGAGCGCGGCTTCATCCGCGCCGAAACCATCACCTACGAAGCCCTGGTCGCCGCAGGCTCGGAAAAAGCCGCCAAAGAAGCCAAACTCTATAAACTCAACGGCAAAGACTACGTCGTCAAAGACGGCGATGTGATCGAAATCAGATTCAATGTCTAAAGCATTTTCCGGCCTTGATGCTCGCACACTCTGCATGGACTGTGCGCCTTCCTGGCCTTGACGACGCCTTCTCCCTTTTCTAACACCTTCCTCCCTATCTACAGCCATGCGTTTGTCACCACGTCCATTTATTTATGTCATTGCAGCGCTTGCCTGCGCCTGGTTCATCCATCGTCACTCGCCATCGCGCCAGAATGCTGGCCAGAGCGCATCTGACGCTGCTTCAGCCCCAGCGCCGCAGCCAGCCCGGCTGGCGCCAGTCGTCAAGGACGCCTCGCTGGGCAATCCCTCGACAAAACGCCTGCCCATGCTCGTCATCCTCAGCGACAATGAATCAACCCTCCCGTCCGACGACCTGCGCACCAGGTTGCAAGAATTCTGCAACGTCATCCACGTCGAAACTACGGACGACACCCGGCGGCATTTCAAGGCCGACCGCATCCCGGTCGCCATACTCTTTAATGTGGACAGCGAGGAAATCGGCCGATGCGAGCATCCCTGGACAATAGGCGACCTGGAAGTGCTTGCCCGCTCCGCCAGCGTCGAAGCCAAGGAGACGCCGCCAGAGCCGACTGACACCCAGCCAGCCGAACCAGCGAATCCTTGATAAACAGAACTGCCGACACACCTCCGTCGGCATGTTCCCAAACGCCTTGTAGCGCCGCGCCCATAGACGCCCACACCTGCCCACTCTGTTCTCCATGATCGCTCCGCACAACGATCCGACGAGTCGACAACGCATCCTCGGCCTTCCGCAACGGCTGCTGGGACAGTGGCGTCAGCAGGCCTCGAACAGCGGCCTGAATGACGACATCATCAACGGACGTGGCGGCACCCGCACTGTCTTTCGCCTGGCCTGGCCCAGCATCTTCGAAATGGTCATGGTCACCATGGTCCAGTACGTCGACACCGCCATGGTCGGCCGGCTCGGCGCTTCGTCCATGGCCGCCGTTGGCCTCAGCATGCCCATGACTTGGATCATCAATGGCTGCATGATGGCCGTCAGCGTCGGCGCCACTGTGCTCGTCGCCCGCCATGTGGGCGCACGTCAATCCTCCAAGGCCTCGGCAGTCGCCCGCCAAGCTATTATCATGGGCGCGGCCCTCGGCGTGGTCGGCACTATCTTCCTTCTCCTGGCCGGCAACACTATTCCGACGTTGCTCGGTGCCCAGCCGGAATTCCACCAGGACGCTGCCACCTATATCCGGATTTTCGGCTGCGGGCTGGTTCCCCACTTCACTGCCATCATCCTGTCGGGCGTCTTTCGCGGTACGGGCGACACCCGCACACCCATGCTGTCCAACATCGTCATCAACATCGTCAACATCGTCGGCAACTTCTTTCTCATCTTCCCCACCCGCGACACGACTTGGTTCGGCGTTACCCTGCACATTCCCGGCGCTGGCTGGGGCGTTGCTGGCGCAGCCACCGCCACCGCCTTCGCGTCCTTGGTTTCCGGCACCATGTTGTTCGTGATTCTGCTGCGAAAGCGAAGCAACCCGGCCCACATCACCTTGCGGCAATCGTATCAGCCCAACGGCGTCATCATCCGGCAGATACTGACCGTCGGCATCCCCACAGCCATGGAACGGCTGGTCATCTCGGTTGGACAGGCTTTCTTCATCCGCCTGGTCGCGACCCAGGGCACCACCGCCCTCGCCGCCCACCATCTGGCCGTTGTCGCTGAATCCTTATGCTACATGCCCACTTGGGGTTTCTCCATCGCCGCCACTACCTTAGTCGGCCAATGCCTCGGTGCCAAGCGCCCTGAATTCGCCCGACGCCATGCCAACAACGCCCTCCGCGCCGGCATCATCACCATGACCGTCGCCGCCATCGTTCTCTTCGCTATCCCCGGCACGTTGATGCGCTTCTTCACCGACGATCCTGACGTACTCGCCATCGGCGTCGACCTGCTCCGCATCATCGCATTCGCCCAGCCGGCGACTGCCTTCATGATCGTGCTGACCGGTGCGCTGCGCGGTGCCGGCGACACCAAGTGGCCCTTCTACATCTCCATCGTCGGCATGTGGGGTGTGCGCATCTCCACCTGCTATGTCATCCTGCATGGATTTGGCTGGGGCGTCCGCGGCGCCTGGTTGAGCATGCTGGTCGACCTCTGCCTGCGCGGCTTTCTCTTCTATGCCCGCTGGCGCTCCAACCGTTGGATGCACGCAATGAAAGGAAACACCTGACTATGTTAATGAAACACCGGCGTCCCAGGCTCTGGAATTGGCTAAATCTGCAAATCGTGCTATGGTTATGTATGGCCTTCTACACCACTCATAGGAGCATTGCCATGAACAAACAACCTACCGTCCGCCAGCCGGCCGTTGCCGGCACCTTCTATCCCGCCTCCGCAACTGAATTGCAGGCGGAAGTCCAACGTTTTCTCAAGGATGCTGCCTTGCCAGAGCTGCCCGCGCCGGTGGTCGCGGTCATGGCGCCGCACGCAGGCTACGTGTTCTCCGCGCAGGTTGCTGCCCCGGCCTACCTGGCCATGGACAAGGCCGATTTTGAAACCATCGTCATCATCGGCCATGACTTTGGCAGACAGGCACGAGGTATCACCGCTATCCTCGCCGACTATGACGCCTATGCAACGCCGCTCGGCCCAGTAGCGGTTGACACAGAACTCGGGCAGCGCCTGCAAGCCGCCCTGCCCACTGTCATCGTCCACAACGGCGTCCATGCCCGCGAGCATACCATCGAAGTCCACCTGCCCTTTGTGAAAACGCTGAAGCCGGAGGCCAAAATCCTGCCGGTGCTTTTTGGCGAAGCCACTCCTGCTAACTGCCGGGCTTTTGCCCGAGCCTTGCAAACGGCCGCTGGCGCCAAGAAAATCATGATTATGGCCAGCACGGACCTCTGCCACTATCCCTCCGCGAACGACGCCCGGGAACTCGACGCAAAAACGACGGCCATTATCGCTGATCTCGACCTGGAAGGACTCTGCCAACGCCAGGCCGGCAAGGGCGTTGACAAGCCCAACACCGACACCCCAATCTGCTCTGCTGGCGGCGTCGGCGTCGCCATCGCTTGGATGGAAAACTACACCGGGGCGACCGTCAAGCTGTTAGCTCAAGCCAACTCTGGCGATGTGCGTGGCGGCGACCGTTCCCGAGTGGTCGGCTATGCCTCCGCAGCCTTTTTCGGCCAGGCCAAAGCCACTTCTCCGCAGCAGTCCCAGTCGACAGCGCATCCCGAACCTGTCGGCGCTGATTTCACCCTTTCGCCAACAGCCTGCAAGGAACTGCTCTCGCTGGCGCGCCAACGCCTGACTGCCGCCTTGAACAAAGAGCTGTTGAAATACAAACCTCCGGCCGAGCTTCCTGAACTTGCGGAGCAGGCTGCGGCCTTCGTCACCCTGACCAAGCAAGGACGGCTGCGCGGCTGCATCGGCTCCACCGTGGCGCACGCCCCCTTGTGGCGGTCCGTGCATGACATGGCCTACGCCGCCGCTTTCGAAGACCCGCGCTTCCCTAACCTCACAGCTGCCGAACTGCCAGACGTGCGCATCGAAATCTCCGTGCTGTCGCCGATGCGACCAGCGTCATCTGCGGCCGAGATCGTCCCAGGCAAGCACGGCGTCATGGTGCGCCGCGGTGGCCGCAGTGGACTCTTCCTGCCCCAAGTCTGGGAGCAAATCCCCCACCGCGACCAATTCCTGAGCATCCTCTGCCAGGAAAAGGCCGGCCTGCCCCCAGACGCATGGAAAGACAAGGAAACAACCCTGCTCATTTTCACCGTGTTCGCGTTTGAAGAAGAAAAGTAAAAGGAAATACATCATGCGCAATGGGAAATACGGCTGCGCTGTCTGGGGCTGCGGCTGGGTCGCCAGCGGCCACATCAATGCCTATCTGAAGCATCCCGCCTGTGAAATCGTTGGCTTAGGCAGCCGCTCCCTGGCCAGCGTCGAGGCTAAGCAGCGCGAATTTGGCCTTCAATGCCGCGTTTATGATGACTTCGATCAGATTCTCAACGATCCGTCGGTTGACATCATCTCCATCTGCACCCCGAACAACCAACACGCCAGCGAAGCCATCCGCGCTGCCCAGGCTGGCAAGCACATCTTTGTCGAAAAGCCCATGGTCATCAAGGCGGACGACATCCCGGTCATGCTTGACGCTGCCGCCTCCAACCGCGTCCGCAGCTTAGTCGCCTTCATTCTCCGCTTCAAGCCACTCGTCAAGTTGCAGAAGAAACTGGTCAGCGAAGGCGAACTCGGCAAGGTCTTCATGGCCAATGTCGACTACTGGTTTGGCCGAGAGCGCAAAGGCTGGATGAAGCACAAGGAGCAGACCGGCGGCGCCTTCATCCTCGCTGGCTGCCACTCTGTGGACATGGCCAGGTACATCTTAGACAGCGACATCGTCGAAGTCACCGCAGCCAACGCCATGGTCGGCGACTACTATGAATACCCGCCCGTGGAAACCGCCCAAGTGAAATTCGCCAATGGCGCACTCGGCGTCTTCACTTGCTCGCTCGTCGGCGACGTCCCCTATACCGCCAACCTCAACATCCTTGGCGAATACGGCACCATCGTCAACGACCAGTTCTATCTTCGCAGATTCGCCGGCCAGAAGAACTTCTTCACCCTCGACACTGGCACCAAGCAGTCTGGCGACGTTTACGACCACCCCTTCCCGGAAATGGTCGAACATCTGATCGAATGCATCCGTGAGGACAAGGAATCTCCGCACAACTTGCAATCGGCTGTCAACAGCCACCTGGCTTGCATTGCCATCTGCACAAGCGCCCAGCAAAACGGCCGAAAAATCGTCATCGAAGGCAGCCGACTGCTTTATCCATGACCACCTTATTTGACCATGCCCGCGAAAAAAAAATGCGCCACGAGCAGCCGTTGGCGGCCCGCATGCGTCCGCGCACTTTAGAGGAGTACATCGGGCAGGAGCATATCCTGGCGCCAGGTCGACTGCTGCGCCGCGCCATTCAGGCTGACCAGATGTCGTCACTGATCTTCTATGGCCCGCCTGGCACCGGCAAAACCACCCTCGCCGCAGTCATCGCCAACACCACCAAAAGCACCTTCGTCACCCTTAACGCCGTCATGGCCGGCATCGCTGACCTGCGCGAGATCACCACGGCAGCCCAGCGCCGCCTGGGCGAATACGGCCAGCGTACCATCCTCTTCATCGACGAAGTCCACCGCTGGAACAAAGCCCAGCAGGACGCCCTTCTGCCCTGGGTGGAAAATGGCACCGTCATCCTGATCGGAGCAACCACCGAAAACCCCTACTTCACGGTCAACCGCGCCCTGGTCAGCCGGAGTCGAATCTTCCAGCTTAAGCCGCTGGACAACAATAATATCCGTGATATCATCCGCAGCGCCATGCTCGACCCTGAACGCGGCTATGGCCAACGTCGACTGACCATTGACGATGACGCCCTGGAACACCTCGCTGACATTGCCAACGGCGACGCTCGCGCCGCCCTCAATGCCCTGGAGCTGGCCGTAGAAACTACGCCGCCTGACCAGGATGGCGTCATCCATATCACCATGGCCGTGGCCGAGGAATCCATCCAGCGCCGTGCCGTGCTGTACGATAAGGAAGGCGACTGCCATTTCGACACTATCAGCGCCTTCATCAAATCCATGCGCGGCTCTGACCCTGACGCCGCCTTCTACTGGCTGGCGAAAATGGTCTATGCCGGCGAAGACCCGCGCTTCATCTTCCGCCGCATGACTATCTTTGCCAGCGAAGACATCGGCATGGCTGACCCGCACGCCCTGCCCTTCGTCATCGCCGCTGCCGAGGCCTTTGACCGCGTCGGCCTGCCAGAAGGCCACTACCCGCTCGCCCACGCCGCCCTCTACTGCGCCACTGCCCCTAAATCAAACTCGGTCATGGGCTTCTTCGACGCCCTCAAGCTGGTTGGCGACGAACGCGAGGCCGAAGTGCCCAACCACCTCAAAGACGCCAGCCGCGACCAAGAGGGCTTTGGGCACGGCGTCGGCTATCGGTACCCGCACGCCTACCGCGATCACTGGGTCGCCCAGCAATACCTGCCGTCCACCCTGCAAGGAAAGATATTCTATGAGCCAGGCCACATCGGCTATGAGCAAACCCTGGCCGAAACCGTCCGCCAACGGCGCGAACTGCAACTGGCAGCCGTCCGAGAACAAAACCAAAGCCTGGCGCCGCCGGAAATTCTTACCTTCAGCCCAGCGGACAAGGCAGCGGAAAAATGGCTGGCGCGAGCGGCCGACACCCTGAGTTCCGACTTGGCCGCCATCCGCGAAACCCTCTTTGCCAGCCGCCCATTTCAGCGCCACGACCTCATTCTGGACATCACCGCTGACGCCGGTGTCTTCACCTGGGAAGCCCTGCGGCGAGTCCCTGAAGGCGGCGTGTTCGCCCTGGTCGCTTCTGAGGCCGCAGGCCAGCAGCTCCTTGACCAGGCAGAAAGCCTACCGCTGCTGCGCCGCCCAATCATCTTAGTCGGAACGCCGGAGCAGCTGCCGGAATTGCTTGCCAAGCATGACAGTGACATCCGTTTCGACTTCATTGTCGGCCGCAATCTCTTGTCCCGCGCCTCCGACCGCAGCGCCATCCTGAAGCTGGTCGCAGGCCTCCTCCTGCCCGGCGGCGGACTGGCCGTCGCCGAAAACATCCCGCGCTTCTCGCAGCGCTTGGGTGCCTTCCTGCCTCGTCCCCAGGACGCCGCTGGCCAGGTCCGCCACGAGCGTTTTCTCGCCGCCGAGGAGGCGGTCTACACCAACCCCGCCGACCCAATCGTCAACTGGGACGACCGCGACCTGATGCAGCAAGCGACAGACGCCGGCCTGGGCGTGTGCAAATCCTCGTGTACCGTCTTCCGTCGTGACCAGACCATTGCTCCGGCGCAGCTGGAACGATGGTTTGCTGATCATCCCGGCAGCTTTGCCCAACGCCTTAGCCAGCACGGCCTGACGCCCGAAGACATCCTGGCCGCCAAAGCCGCCCTGACCCGCGCCGCCCGCCACGTCACCTGGCACTCCACGGTCGCCTTTCTGACTGCCACCCATGACTGAATCGCTGGCCACCGACTTCATCGTCCTCCGGAAAACGCCCTACGGCACTTCCCGGCTTATTGTCGCAGGCATCTCCCCGACGCAGGGACAGCTGGCCTTCATCACCCCAAACCCGCTGCCAGGAAGCAAGTCCAACTTCCCCCACCTGGACCTGTTCCGCTGGGTGAAAATCGTCTACCGACCGTCAACCGGAAAACTCCAGCGCTGCCAAGACGCCGATCTTATCCAGGATTTTTCCGGCCTGACTAAGAACTATCCGTCCTTCCAGGCCGCCTGCTGGATCGCTCAATTCACCCTCGCCAATGTCCTGCCGGAAACAACGCACGAGCATTACTTCCACGCTCTCACGGTCGCACTGGAACGATTGGCCGATTCGAATACTCAGCCAGAACCTGTCCTGACCGGCATCGCCGTCGCCTTCCTCTTTGAAGAAGGATGGCTGGACGGCTACCAGCAGTCTGATCAACAGATGGAACAATGCAAACAGCTGCTGCTCATGTCCGCCGGCGCCCCTCCACCGAAACTGACGCCGCAATGCTGGTCGCAACTGTTTGACTGGGCCTGCCAACTGCTGCTCCGAGCCGAGTGCATAGTCCCGCCCAGAGCCTGAAGCGAGCAGAAGCGAGGGGCTGAATGTTGAATGCTGAATGCTGAATGCTGAATGCTGAATGCTGAGGCGCATTTGTCATTCATAATTCATAATTCATAATTCATAATTCATACTGCCGCGTCTGGCAATTCTACCTATTCGGCGTTATGTTTTCTGGAATGACTGCGGCCTTATCTTTTCCCTGACATCGACCGCGCGCCCATGCGCATAGCACCGCCCTTTGCCAGCAACCAGCCATGAAGCTGCTCAGTACGCTCTATCGAAACGCCTTTCTCCGCCCGCTGCTGGCCGCAGTCTTCTTCGTGGCCGGCGTCGATTTCTGGTTTGAAACTAATGGCCTGCCATCATCTTGGCATCCGCAAGTCAAGGCTATTCTGCAACATGCCGGCCTGCGCGGGTCTTTCACGCATCTGCGCATCGGTGCCGTCAATGGCGTGGTCATGCTCAATCCCGAGTTCTTCATCGACACCCCGGCTGGCCCAATGCGCCTGGCCGCCAACGATATCCATTGCCGCCCCAACCTCTGGCGCCTTCTGCAAGGCAAACTGGTCATCGATGACTTCGCTATCAACGACGCCGAGGTGTCCTTGCTGCAAACTGACCCCAGCGAAGTATGGCGCACAACCGTCAGTCTGGCGCAGGGAAGACGCGGCAAGGACGACCGCTTTCACCTCCAGGTCAAGGCGGCCTGCGAAGGCGTCAACTTCACCGGCGCCTTCACCCTGGCCAACTTCAGCCAAATCGCCTCCTTGCTGGATACGGACCGCAGCCAGCGCCAAATCCGCTTCAACCCGTCCGCCCAAGCCAGTGTCGCTAGCGTCGCCAAACTGCTCAAACAATGCCGATGGGGGGAAAATGACGCCTTCGTCAACCTGAAGGCCACGCTCGACTGTCTGGAACCGAGCCAATTCGCCCTCAATGGCGACTTCAGCCTCGGACATGCCTTGCTGGGGCCGATCATGATCACTAAGCTGCGCGGAGACTGCAGCCTGAAGCAAGGTCAACTGGCCTTCACCCGCCTGCAATGGTTCCTCAGCCGCAGCGAAATCGTCCAAGGCAACGTCGAACTCGACCTGAAGGAAAAAACCGTCGCCGCCAACTTGCATGGCCAACTTTTCCCTGCCACGCTCCTGCACCTTGCCCACATCGAAAGCGGCAACCTGTCCTCGATCGCCACCCTGACTACGCCCATTCATTTTACGGCTAAACTCCCTAGCTCCCCCTTGGAATGGCAGAAGCTCAATCCGCGGCTGGAGTGCCATTTCAATAGCATGCCCCTGTATGGCCTGCAAATCCATCGCGGCCGCTTTGTCCTCGTCTCGACACCGCCTACCATCGCCATTTCCGAACTTCACCTCAGCTTGAATCCCGCCAACACGGAATGGCTGGCCGGCGACCTGACGTTCAACCTGAACACCAAAACAATCGCGGCAGAACTCAACGGCGAACTGCCGGTGTTCCACCACGCCCGCCACATTGGCCTCCAACTTCCGACGGCCTGGTTCGGCGCTGAAAGGCGCAATCTCAAACTCCACCTGGACATGAAGGAATCGCCGATTGCCTCCTGGCAACAATGGCACGCCACCGCCACTGCGGAAACCCGCTACCTGCCCATCCTGGACGCCAGCCTCTACAATCCTAAAATCACCTTGGAACTCAAAAATGCCGTCCTGACCATGACTAGCGCCACGGCTGGCCTGCCAGGACTGCCAGCCGACGCCGTACACTTCACAGCCAGCGCCAGCCTGGCTGACTTAGTCGACAGCAAGCCCACTGCCATCGCCTTCTCAGCCCGAGTGCTTGCCCATAACCCCGGCGCCGACGCAGACAGCTTCGCCACCGCCCTCGACTGGCAAGGCGAGGCTGTCTGCGATGTCGACAAGAGCCGACTCAGCGTCACCAGCCGCGGCACCGTCTTCCCTGACCGCATCTATCAGACCTACCAGACGCCGCTCAAACTGCCGGCTGACGATATCGTCGGCCAGATACGCTGCCCGAAAAACCCCGTCAGCTTCAGCCTTGACATGCCTGAAACCGAAATCGCCGGCAGCCAAAACTGGAAAGTTCTCGCACAACTCCACAGCGATGGCGGCAGCTTTGGCAAACTCGACCTTGCCGAAGCCAGCTGCCTGGTGGAAATCACCCCGCACGCAACGAATTTCCTCGACCTGAAAGGAGTCACCGCCGCCGGAGAGCCACTGGCCCTGGAAATCCTGATTCAATACGACCCGTTCGTCTTGACCCTGAACAAGATCATGCTGACCGGGCGGCCGGAAATCGCCGAGGTCTTCATCTTTCCCAAGCTGGCCAAAGACATCTACCAGCAAATCTGGGAACATGTCACCTGGGACCCGAACCACCCGCCCGTCGTGACCGTGCCCTCCCTGGTCTACCAATCCGGCAGCACTGACAGCGACTGGCAGCTGACTATGGCCTCATCGCTCACCGCCCAAAACGTTCTCTATCGCGGCAACCACCTCGGCGATGTCGCCCTCGAAGTCCACCTCGACCTGCCCTACGGCCTGAAAGTGGCGCCTATCACCGTGACCAGGCCGGACGGCGACGTCAACGCCGAAATCGCCATGACCTTTGCCGGCGTCCCCCAATGCGACCTCAAAATCAACAAGTCCGAAGGCACCGTTGACCCTAAGCAAATCCTGCTGGCCATCAATCCTGACTGGATTTCCTTCTTAGAGCCAATCACCTTTTCGTCCCAGACCAAAGTCACCTGCGAGGGTTCCTTCTTCCTCAGCGGCGAACCGCTGCTCACCCTGCGCGGAACGCTCGAAACGCCGCAATGTTCCTTCCAGGACTTCAGTGCTGAGCAGGTGACCGCCAACTGGACCCTCAGCTCCAACCAGGTGCGCTGGGATGTAATCCAGGCCTCCTATCTCGGCGGAAACCTGAAGACCTCTGGACTCTATGACCTGGAATCAAGAGCCGGCAATATCCTCCTCATCGCAGACAATGTCTCCCTCGACCAATTTTCAACCAAACTCGGCCTAACGGAAAATTCCGAGGGTGCTTCCTCTGTCCCGGGCGTCATCCAGGCGGAATGCCGCCTGGACATCCTCCGCAACTGGGCCAGCCGGCCTTTCCATGTCGAAGGCAATGGCCATGTCGCCGTCCGCAACGCCCAACTCTGGGAAGTGCCCCTGTTCACCAAGCTGGGATACCTGCTGGAGTTGACGACCTTCAGCTGGCTGCGCCAGAAACAAGACAATGGCCTGGGCAAAATCACCAGCCTTGACGCTGACCTGGAATTCCTCGGCACCCGGCTGGTTGTACCCCAATTCTCCACTAATGGCACCATCATCGCCCTCTCCGGGGAAGGTGAATACTCCTGGGAGAAGGATCGCCTTTTCTTCCAGGTGAGCGGCGAAGCCCTCAAAGAAGTCAGCATCCTCTCCTTTGTCCTCAAGCCCCTCACTTGGGCTTTCCACGCCGAATTGAGCGGCACACGCAAAAAAAACGAATGGAAACTGCGCACCGCCCTGCGTAAAATCTTCTCCACCGATTGACCTCCGCCACCCCCAAAAAGACAGGATTGGAGCAACCATGATGCACGACGTCAGGACATTCGGCGCCGTCGGCGACGGCAAAACCAAGGATCACCTGGCCATCCAGGCCGCCATTGACGCCTGTGCCAAACAGGGTGGCGGCAGAGTCACGTTGCCGCCAGGCACCTACCTGTCCGGCACCATCTACCTGAAGAACCACGTTTGCCTCGACATCCAGCCCGGCGCCGTGCTCCAAGCCAGTCCAGACATTGCCGACTACAATGCACCTGACTTCTGCCCCCAGAACTGGTCCAGCGTCATTGAAAAAACCAACGGCGCCCACCTGGTCGTCGCTGTCGAGGTGCATCACGTCACCCTCACTGGCGGCGGTCGCATTGACGGCAACCGCGCCGCTTTCTTTGACCCCTACACCTGCACACGCGCCCAATTCCCCGGCACCCGCCCAGCACAAATGCTCTTCTTCTGCGAATCAACCAACATCCGCATTGAAAACCTGGAATTGACCAACTCGCCCTATTGGACCTGCTTTCTGCATGGCTGCGAAGACGCCCTTATCCGCGGCCTGACCATTGTCAACGATATGAAAGCCTGGAATTCCGACGGGCTCGACATTGACGCCTGCCGCCGAGTCACAGTCAGCGATTGCAATATCACCGGGGCTGACGACGCCATCGCCATCCGCGGCAACCCGAAACGCCTGCGTGACCCAAGCCGCGTCTGCGAAGACATCACCGTCACCAACTGCGTCCTGATGACCAACCAGGCTGCTGTCCGCGTCGGAGTCGGCAATGGCAGCATCCGTCGCTGTTGCCTCAGCAACCTCTGCATCCGCCGCGCTGGCGTCGGCATTGACATCCTCTCGACATATCGCGACTCCAGCGTGAGCGACCGCACGTCTCGCCCCAAAGACTATCCTGACGCTGGTACAGACGTGAGCGACATCCTCTTCGATAATATCGTCATGCAGACTCACATGCCGTTTGACCTGGTTTCCAACCACCATGAGGCTCCGATGGCCCATTCCGGCAAACTTCTCCGCAACATCACTATCCGCGGCGTGCGTGGCTACGGCTGCATAACCTCGCTTTTCCAAGGCAACCACGACCTCAACTTGCGCAATGTATCCCTGGTCGACATCGATCTGGAATACAACGGCGGCGAACATATCCGCCTGCTCCAAGACGGCGAAACCTGCGCCCAACGTTTCCCTGGCTACCGGCCCTACGCCATCTATGCCGCCAATATCGACGGCTTTTCCATGGACCGCGTCCGCCTGACCTGGGGCGAATTGAAAGGTCCCTGGACACACGCCATGCTGACCGCCCATGTCAAAGACCTGACTTTGCGCAATTGCCGACTGCCAGCGCCTCCTGGAGGCATCGACTGCGAACACCTGGAGACCTGGAACGACCGAATCTGAAAAAGCTCCGGAACCACGACACGCATCCACCTAATTTTTCCTAAGTTCAACCACAAGGTTCTCTTATGATTCTGCGCTCCACCTTGGAAGAAGCGATGTACACTGCCATGCGGACGGCATCGGTGCAAATGCCGCCCGACGTCCGAGCCGCACTTGAGCAAGCCGCGAAGGAGGAAACCGACCCGATGGCCCGGCGGCACCTCACGGTCAGCCTACAAAACGCTGACCTGGCTCGCGCTGGCAAAGGGCTGGTCTGCGCTGACACCGGCTTTCCGCTTTTCTTTGTGCAGGCCGGCGCGCACACCACCGTCGAAGGCGGCTTCGAGACCATTTTCCAGGCCGCCGCCGCTGCGACCGCCCGCGCCACCGAGGAGTGCTTTCTTCGGCCGACTATGGTCGACCCGCTCCGCCGCAGCAACCCTGGCAACAACCTCGGCCCGGGAATGCCGAAAGTCGAGCTGACTTTCTCCGGCAACGGCGACGGCATCCGCATCATCGCGGCTCCCAAAGGCGGCGGCTCGGAAATCTTCGGAACCTTCTACAACATGCTCTTCCCTTCTGACGGAGTCGCCGGAATCAAGAAATTCGTCCTGGAATCGATCGTGAATTCCTGCTACGCCGGCAAAATCTGCCCGCCTGCCATCATCGGCGTTGGCGTCGGCGGCACGGCTGATCTATGCATGAGCATGGCCAAAAAGGCCGCCTTGCTGCGTCGAGTCGGCGTGCGCCATCCCGACCCGCTGGTCGCGGAGCTGGAGCAGGAGCTTCTTGACGCTGCCCGCCGCCTCGGCATCGGTCCGATGGGTTCACGCGGCATCAACGCGGTTCTCGCCGTCAACATCGAAACCGCTGTCACCCACACGGCCGCCCTGCCGGTCGCCTTTAATGCCCAATGCCTGGTCGGCCGCCGTTGGACCGCCATGATCACAGCCGATCAGAATATCACCTATACCGGAGACGTCGCATGAAAAACATCACCCTGCCGATGTCAAAAGATACAGCCCGCGCCTTGCAACTCGGCGACATGGTCACCGTGAGCGGTCTTATGTTCACCGGCCGCAGCCGGTTTCATATCCGGGCCATCGAGGAAAACATCTTCCCGCCCCTCGACTACCAGGCCATCAACTGCTTCTTCCATGTCGGACCAGTAATGCGGGACACTCCTGATGGCTGGGAAGTGGTCAGCTGCGAACCGACCTCGAGCATCCGCTTCGAACGGTATGGCGCTGACGTTGTCCGCCGCTTCCAACTCCGCACCCTGATTGGCAAGACCACCATGGGTGCCAGAACCGCCCAGGCACTGCAAGAGGTCGGCGGCGTCTATCTGTCTAAAATTGGCCTCAGCGGCAACGCCCTCCGAGACCAAATCACCAAGGTGCGCCAGGTGTTCTTCCTGGAAGAGCTGGGCAAAACTGAGGCCACCTGGGTCTACGAAGTCGATCACTTCGGGCCGTTCTTCGTCGCCATCGACGCTCATGGCAACAACTACTTTGAGCAGCTCGCGGCTGACGTCAGCTGCGCTCTTCCCGGCATTGAACGCGACCTCGGCATTCCAGCTGATTACGCATTCACCAACGTCAATCCCGATTCCTCCGCAAACATGTAACCCCAAGGATTCCGTCATGCTGAAAATCACCTATCCGCGCCACGGTGCTATCCTCAACCGCAACCAAGGTCAGGAAACCGCCGAAGCCCTCCGCATCACAGTGACCGGCACCAGCACCTCCTCAGCGCCAGTCCTGGTCAACGGCGCCGTTGCCAAGCGTCAAGGCCAAGCATTCAGCGCCGACGTCGACCTGAAAGCCAAATTCAACACCATCACCGCCACGTCTGAGGGCAACGGCAAGTCCTGCTCCCAGGAAATCCGCGTCCTCTGGGACAAGAAGTCCTTTCCGAGATACAGCTTCTTCATCGACGACCATGCCTTCTTTTTGACCGACATCGCCAAGGAGCGCCCAGCCTCGCTCTTCGACCACTTCTACCTCAAGGGCCTTCGCGACATCCATCGCAAACTGGGCACGAAATTCACCCTTAACACCTTCTACCGCAACGATCATCATCCGTTCGAACTAAAAGATTTTCCAGACCGCTACCGCCAGGAATGGCTCGACAACTGCGACTGGCTCCGGCTGTCCTTCCACGCCTACAGCGAATTCCCGGATCGTCCCTATACCGACCCGGACCCGACTAAGCTGATGGAAGACTTCGCCCTGCTGAAAAAGGAAATCACCCGCTTTGCCGGCGCTGAGACCTTCATCCAGCCGATAGTCGTACACTGGGCGGTCACCAGCCGGGAAGGCGTCCGCGCCCTGGCCAAAAACGGCATGTCGGCCTTCTACACCGGCATCCGCGGCGTCAACCAGGCCTGCGAAAAAGCCATCGCTCAAGGCCTCAATCCAGTCGACGCAGTGACCGAAATAGACCGCTCCGCCATCAGCGACATCTCCTATTTCCGCACTATGGACGACGCCATCTACTTGTACTGCTACAAAAAACTGTACGACTTTGACATCGGCGCCACATTCTTCGCCGGCGCTGGCGTCTGCTGCAACTCGCACACCCAGGAGCAGATCGCGGCCAACCTGAAGCTGGCGTTCAACGCACCCTTTGGCAACGAGACCTTCTGCTTGGCCTCGCATGAACAATACACCTTCCCCTACTACAAAAACTACATCCCAGACCACTTTGAGCGCATTGAGCTGGCCGCCCGCCTGACAGCCGAACAAGGCGCCAAGCCAGTCCACTTCGCTGATGGACTGCTCGGCAATACGGCCTGGGACTAAGGAGCCCCGCGCAAACATATAACCCCACACCAAGGATTTCGTCATGCTGAAAATCACCTATCCGCGCCACGGCGCCATCCTCAATCGCAACCAAGGCCAGGAAACCGCCGAAGCCCTCCGCATCACCGTGACCGGAACCAGCACCTCTGCGGCGCCAATTCTGGTCAATGGCGTCGCAGCCAAACGCCAAGGTCAAATATTCAGCGCCGACGTCGACCTGAAAGCCAAATTCAACACCATTACCGCTACAACCTCGGACAATGGCAAGCCCTGCTCCCAGGAAATCCGTGTCGTCTGGGATAAAAAGTCCTTTCCGCGATATAACTTCTACATCGACGACCATTCTTTCTTCCTGACCGACATCGCCAAGCAGCGCCCAGCCTCGCTTTTCGACCACTTCTACCTCAAGGGCCTTCGCGACATCCATCGCAAACTGGGCACAAAATTCACCCTTAATCTCTTCTACCACAACGACCATCATCCGTTCGAACTGAAGGACTTCCCAGACTGCTACCGCCAAGAATGGCTCGACAACCGCGACTGGCTCCGGCTATCCTTCCACGCCTACAGCGAATTCCCAGACCGACCCTACACTGACCCTGATCCGACCAAGCTGATGGAAGACTTCGCCCTGCTGAAAAAGGAAATCACGCGCTTTGCTGGCGCCGAGACCTTCATCCAGCCGGTAGTCATACACTGGGCGGTCACCAGCCGGGAAGGCGTCCTCGCCCTGGCCAAAAACGGCATGCCAGCCTTCAGCACCGGCATCCGTGGCGTCAAGGAAGCCTGCGAAAAAGCCATTGCCAAAGGCCTCAATCCAGTTGACGCCGTGACCGAAATAGACCGCTCCGCTATCAGCGACATCTCCTATTTCCGCACTATGGATGACGCTATCTACCTGTACTGCTACAAGAAGCTGTATGACTTTGACATCGGCGCCATATTCTTCTCCGGCACCAACACCTGCTGCAACTTGTACACCCAGGAGCAAATCGCCGCCAACTTAAAGATAGCGTTCAACGCGCCATTCGGCAACGAGACCTTCAGCCTAGCCACGCATGAACAATACACCTTCACCTACTACAAAAACTACATCCCAGACCACCTTGAGCGCATTGAACTGGCCGCTCGCCTGACAACCGAACACGGCGCCAAGCCAGTCTACTTCGCGGAAGGACTGCTCGGCAACACGGCCTGGGACTAAAGCCCGCGCCAACAAAAAAAGCGGAAGCAGGAAAACATCTTCCTGCTTCCGCTAAAAATCAAAAGTGGTCAATGAAGTCCCGTCTACTCAGCTCAATGTCCACCTCACGTCCGCTGAAGTCCACGTCCACTGACCATTAAAGTCCACTTGTGTCCACAGTCCATCGTCTACTGACGTCCATTAAAGTCCACTAACGTCCATTGTCCATTGTCCACTTAACGCATCAGTAGCGGATGAGGTTATTGGTTCCTGTCCATGCGGAGATGCCAAACATGACTGGCGATGCCTGCACCGCAGCGCCCTTAACCCAGCCGACATGACCATCCAGATAGCCCACGTTCAAGCCGCTGTTGTGTCGGGCATGGACGCGATGAGCTTGGTTTGACTGAATCCACTCAGTGTAGCCATCACACGTCAATGCGCACTCCGACATGGATTTAGGGAAGACATTCCATAAGCCAGGAATGTCGGCGCGAACCCGGCCGTGCAAATTAGTGTTCATCGGGTAGTCGTGGGCAAAACGCTGCCAAGGCTCGGGCCAGTTAGTCGACGTCGGGCAGAACCAGACCTTCTTGTCGCCCAGATACGACGCGAAATGAACTTGGTAATTGCCGTAGGTCTCGTGCACGTAGGTGTCATACAAGTAGTAATGATCCGGAGCATAGCCCTGGGGCACGCCGCCGATTGTTCCCTGGGTCAAGAAGGTGTCATGATTGTCCATGAGGTACATGTCACAGGCCAGCATAATTTGCTTGAGATTGCTGACGCAGCTGATGCTGCGCGCCTTCTCACGCGCCTTGCTCAAGGCCGGCAAGAGCATGGCCGCCAAAATCGCGATGATGGCAATCACAACCAAAAGTTCAATCAGCGTAAAACATTTGCGAGCTTTCATTGGCTTTTCTCCTCTTTCAGGATCGGAATAAGGTTTTATACAAAGTTGTATCTGAATAATTGCTATCGCCGCTTCTAACTGCGCCGGCTGATCCCACAACCACTCCATGTACTATAATATAACCAAATTATGCTATTTTCTCAACAGTCTGACAGTATTTTAACAAAATTTGGCTAAAATCACGTAATGGGTCAGTACACACCCCGGCGCTCCGCTGGGACAATTTGCAGGAAACCCGCGTCTAGCAGCACACCTGCCCAACCAGAGTTTTTCGGGCGGCAAGACAACTGGCGCTGTCCGAGGAG
>Ga0123335_1003038_pt1 | contig 24021 bp, 15 predicted proteins | sample BiotimSIPDNA_2_FD_89707 | JGI IMG/M metagenome (GOLD analysis project Ga0123335, IMG submission 89707) | Anaerobic biogas reactor microbial communites from Washington, USA - Biogas_R2 time_0 SIP DNA | ecosystem: Engineered > Bioreactor > Anaerobic > Unclassified | place: Washington, USA...
AGCGATCATTCACAGTATTTTCCCGAAAGACAACCATGAGTCACCACCATCACGAAGGCCATAACCACCATCATCACGGGTATAACGCCGAAATCAGCAAGCGATTTATCATAGCAATTGCCATAAATCTAATCTACGTAATTGCTGAGTTCTATCTTGGATATCGCTATGACTCTGTTGGCCTGCTCGCAGACGCAGGTCATAATTTGAGCGACATCTTCGGGATGGGGATTTCGCTTGTTGCTTTTCTGATGCTGAAGAAATCCTCAAGTGAAACATTTACATATGGTTTCCGAAAAGCGACTGTTTTGGCGTCCTTCTTGAACTCAATCTTTTTGATTGCTGCAATAGGGCTGATCATCTATGAGTGCATTGAAAAGTTTGCAGTTGGCAGCGTTGCTTCGGGCGGGGCAATTATGGCCACTGCCGGCATTGGAATAGTCATCAACGGGATGACTGTAGTATTGCTGTCTGCCGGCAAGGAACGTGATATCAACATAAAAAGCGCCTATTTGCACATGCTGGCAGATACTTTGGTATCGGTTGGCGTAGTAGCTTCAGGCGGGTTGATCATGTTGACCAATATGACTTGGATAGATCCCGTGGCCGGGCTGATCATTGCTGGAATCATCATCTACTCATCCTGGGAACTGTTCCGCGACAGCTTTGTCCTCGTCCTTGACGGAGTGCCTAACGGAATCGATGTCAAGCATTTGCATAATGAGCTACTGGATATACCCAATGTCGATGGTGTTCATCACATCCATATCTGGCCCTTAAGCACCACTGAAAATGCCTTGACGGGACACGTAGTTCTCAGGGATGTCGCCTTGATTGACGACACAAAAGACAAAATCAAAGATTTCCTGAAGCAACACAATATCCAACATAGCACTCTGGAGTTCGAGTCGATTCACTACTGCTGCGCAGAATCCTGCTGAAAAAGGAGCAGCAGCATTTCGGGCGAGAGGTGGGATGATAGTCCATTTGACAAATCACGCTATAAGTTATGCAAATGCGACGTTCAGGTTCCTTCTCTTCCTGTATAAACAATTGCATTGATGATATTCTTTGTCGATTATCCTCCAAACATGTTTGTGTTACACAGGATAGATAACATATTAACAATATGGAATCGGACAAACAGGCAGGAGCAAAATCAATGGCAAGAAACGTTTCTGACCAACACGGCAGGGCATTTGAATACGCAATCACCCTTGTTCTCAGTAAGCGAGACGGGGCTACACTTACTCAACGCGCTCAAGATGATCAAGCTGGAGACAAAGCACGTTTCGATCAACTACCTCAAAATTTTTCAACACATTTTATGTCAGGGGCAAGATGTGTTGCAAATCATATTCACGTTCTTTTGCCTTCTGGCACGCAAACAAATAGCATGGAGATCGATCGCCTCCCGGATGTTGCGGGAACGGCAAGAAGCGAAAGAAATGTCTCTGATATTAGCTTGAAATTTCCAAACCACGTTCATCTGAACCTATCAATTAAGAACAATCACCTTGCCCTCAAACATCAAAGACCATCTTCACTGATGCAACAGCTTGGTCATCCTAAAGGTAGCCCTGAAGATAATGCATACAGAAAAAACTTCGAGACATTTATGGCATTTTTTATAGGGAAGCTAAGCGTCTTTCCTCTAAAGCAATCAACTTCCGAGATTTGACAGAAATCCAACCTGATTTCATTGACAAAGTACTATATGCACCAGTTTGTGGTCATGTTTGCCAAACTTTGACCCGTGAATTACAGATTCCACAGAAATGCAAGCAATTCTTTTCTTTCCTGATTGGCAAAGCTGACTTTTCAAAAATTGTTCTGCGCCGCAAGAAGATTGAGGTGACGAGGTTTTCCGCAATTCAGCCACCAACTCAATGCAAGGTAATACAACCAGACAATTCACATATCAACCTTGATTTCGACAATGGCTGGATCATCTCGTTACGCTTGCATACAGCTGCTTCCTCAATGGGGAAAACTACGCCTAGCCTTAAGTTTGATACACAGGGGATAGAAATTCCGCTACCAACTGAAATCTGGACGCTTTAGGATTTAGCAAAATAAGCTTTAATCGCACTTGCCAGGTGATAGGCGAATCTCACGGGCACGGCATTGCCAATCATCTTGTAGCCGTATGGGACGCTATCGTAGATGAATTCGAAATCATCGGGAAAAGTCTGTATCCGCGCACACTCACGAACCGAGAGCCTGCGGTACTCTTCAAAAGGCGCTGTAAACTCCCAGTGATCTACATCAATTTTCCTCATTGGCGGGCAGCTCGGATGAAGGGGAGCCTGACGACCGCTAGCCTGAATTGTAAAGGATGGTTCATTCCAGTCCCGTTTCCTATTCCTAGACATGTATATTGGCGAAAACCCACCAATCATGTGCTCGTGATTCAGAATTGAAAGTTTGGAATTACCATATTGCTTCTCCAAGGCTGGAGTTGATACCGGCAAGTCGCCTATGGCATCCCTTAGTGTCTTGATCGGCTCATAGTTCGTCGGGAACAGACAACAAGTGTTATCTTCGTTTGAGGTCACGATTTCCGGGAAGGCAAAGTTACCACGCTTGAGGTAATCCTTGTTTATGCCCACGATGATAACGCGTAGCCTGTCTTGCGGCACCTCATAATTCACTGCGTTGAACAACTGAGCGCATATGACATATCCCAACTCTGCGAACTTGCTCTTGATACCCTCAAAAGTCGCGGCAAACTTTTGGGAAATAATGCCACTGACATTCTCAGCAAGGAAGAACTTTGGCTTGATTGCCGATACTAGGCGAATGTAGTCGTAGAACAATTGCCCTCGGGGATCTTCCAGTCCTCGCATTGCCCCGCCCAGGCTCCAGCTTTGGCATGGAGGACCACCGATCATCCCATCAATGCCGGAACCAATGTCTTCTGGCTTGATATCGGTAATCGACCTTTCGTCCAGATGAGTCTTGGGATGATTTCTCCGATATGTTGCCCAAATCCCCTTGTCGAACTCATTTGCCCATACGACATCGAACCCAGCCTGTTCAAAGCCGAGATCCAATCCACCTGCTCCCGCAAAGAAGGAGGCAATTCGCATTTTAGAGTTCTTAGGCATTGTTCAACTGTTTCTTGAGTTCCTTTGCCAGTTCACAGGCAAAATTCACTGCTACGGCATTGCCGATCATCTTGTAGCCCGCGAGCAATGAATCGTACTTGAAAATGAAATCATCGGGGAATGTTTGGACACGGGCGCATTCCCGAACTGTCAGCTGCCTATACAAGGATTCCTTGCCAGGTTCGAAAATGTGCCTGTTCGGTCCAACCTTGGGCATAACAGGCGCCTAGGGATGAATAGGAGCGTGCCGTCCACCCGCTTGAATGGTGAACGACTGCTCATCCCAAGTTCTGACACGATTCCGCGACATGAATATAGTTGAGAATCCGCCAGTAAGGTATTCATGGTTTGGGACTTTGCATTTGTCGCCATTGGTTTTGTTTTTCGTCAAGGCAGGCATCGCCGAATCCTCCAAGTCGCCAATTGCCTCTCGCAAGGTTATTTTTTTCTTCGATGGCTTCGGGAATTGGAAGTTAATCCCCAGGTCACTTCTGATTCCCACGTAGATAACCCGCTTACGGTCTTCCGGTACATTGTAGTCAGCTGCATTCAACAAGTCCACCGAAAGGGTATAGCCAGATTCCATGAACATTTGCTTTATGTTCTTTACTGCTTGCGCATGCCGCTTTGACAGCATTCCGGACACATTCTCGGCAAGGAAGAACCTCGGTTTCTTGTCACGCAAAAGCCTAATGAACTCGTAGAACAGCTGCCCTCTTGGATCTTCTATGCCCCTTAAGGCACCTGCTTCACTCCAGCTTTGGCAGGGCGGTCCACCAATGATTCCGTCGCAGTCAGGCACTTCCGAGGAAAGAATCTGACGAATGTCCCGATGATCCAAGAAGGTATTCTTGTGGTTAATTTCATATGTTTCCCAGATTTCCTTGTCGAACTCATTCGCCCAGGGAATATCAAATCCTGCACGCTCAAATCCTAAATCGAGTCCTCCACATCCAGAGAATAGCGACACTAATTTCAATTTGCTCATCCTGTCCTTATTTTTCGCAAGCGCGCAATGGGGCGCGACAAATTTTATACTCTATCATCGATGTTATAATCTAAGTCATTTTAGGCTTGTTTCAACCTTGCGAGCCGTCGATTCCACCCCCAAATCAGCACACAAAAAAAGCTTTTCCCCATTTTGGAGAAAAGCAATTTGTAGTTGGTGCGCGCAACTGGACTCGAACCAGTGGCCTCCACCGTGTGAAGATGGCGTTCTAACCAACTGAACTATGCGCGCATGTCAAAATTACTTGATTACTATATGACATCAATATGAAAAAGCAAGAGATGAATTTATTTTTCCATGCGGGAAAACTAAGGAGTCGTTTAAAAATTAAGGCAACAGTTCCGGAATTGTTTTGAGCCGGTTTTCCACTGTCCTGGAAGGAGCGTATGCGCATACGCGACTGACAGGACGGGGGAAAGGCGACCAAAAGAAACCGGAAATGTAAACTTAATTTTTTAACGGCTCCTAAGGTCACAACAATGAGTTGACGATGTCAAAACGATGACGTTTCGCAAGCTCGTAGTCGCCACAACGAGTCGTCAGCACAATGGCAAAACGCTGGGATTCGACGTTGAAGGCAATGGTCTGTCCGCTCCAACCGGAATGGAAAAGCGTCGTGCCAAAAAGAGAATCGGCAAGAATTTGCTCGTAGATTGCCCATCCGAAGTTTCTGTATCCATCGAAGTGCTTGTTTCGGTCCGGGGCAATTTCGTCGAACTGTCGTTTTGTGAAGATTGCTTTTCCATTGTTCAATTCTCCGCGCTTGAGGTAACATCGGAGGAGCTTTGCGAAGTCGTTTGCGCAGGTAAACAAGCCTGCATTTGCCGTGCGATGACCGGCATCGAAAATCCTACGTGCAACGAAGTCGGAGATTTGCCCTGGTCTTTCAGTTGTCATGGTCTGCGCAAGTTCCTCGGGTCGGAGGGTTGGCAATGGCACTCCCAATGACGACCTCGACATGCCGAGGGGCTGGAATATCTCACGTTGCGCAAATTCGTCCAATGGGCATTTGACGATATTCTCGATCAGCAGGGCCAAGATGATATAATTCCAGCAGGCATAATGACATACATCTGTAGGCGGACAAGTCGGTGGAAGGGTCAGAACCTTATTGAGCATCACAGTACCATCTTCGTCGAAGTACGATCGCTGTTGTCCGGGCGGATCGACAAATCCCGATACATGATTGGCCAATGCACGAACGGTGATGGGTACCTGCAAAGGCGCTGTGTACTCGGGAAGATACTTGGTGAACGGGGCATCGAAATCCACCAATCCACGTTGATGGCAAATCAGCAAGGCGGTGATGGCGACAGTGACCTTGGTGGTGCTAGCGCAATCGATTACCGTATTCAAGTCCATCGGCACATCGTGCTTGGGAGTCGTGTATCCGCAGCAAACGGCCAGGTGATCCTGCTGCACATTTCCCAGCAAAACCACGCCACCGTGGATGATGCCATTGTTAATATCGCTTTCAAGCAAAGCCCTGATCTTGCTTTCGTCCATTTTTGAAGTATCCCCTTGGTTGCTTGTCGATTCAAAAGCCAATTACATACATTTGCCTAACATAAAGTCAGCTTCTTGATTTTCCATCTTGTGGCTTCTTACTTTTGCCTCAAAAACATTTGCCATGAAATCCTGTACCATGCCTTGCAATCAAAAGGAGAGGCAAGTAAGTTACATCTATCTTTAATGACACTATTTACCATGCAACATCAACTTCAACACACCTAATGCCTATGAAAAACATTGCACTGATACTCTTGGCGTCTATCGGATTGACATTTGGAAAACAAGTCCTGCCGCTGGCAAACGGGGGCTTCGAAGAAAAAGACAAAGGCTGGCAGCTGACGGGCACCTTGGACATGATCGAATTCACAAAGGAGGCTGCATTCACAGGCAATCTTGGCCTGAGGCTGACAGACAAAAATCCCAAGGGGTGCGCCGACTTGTTCTCGGAACGGTTCCCTGCCAAGCCCAATCAAATCGTCGAAATTACCTTTGCGAGTCGTTCCTTGGAAGGTTCAGCCGCCACGGGAGTTTACTTGATGTGCTACGACTCCGAGGGCAAAGTCCTGCGCAGGGGCGGCGAATGCATCTATCGGGTGGACTCGACGACATCGTGGAACCAAACGCAATTCTTCGGAAAGACGCTGCCTAAAACCGAGTCCATCGGGATCAGGATCCACACCTTTGTCGCTGAAACGGGGCAATGCGACCTGGATGATTTGACGATTGCAATCCTGGAGGGCGACGAAGCGGAAAATGCATGGAAATCAAAAAACGCAATAAAAACCCAAGAACAAAGGTACGGTGAATACATGCAAAATGTCGATGAAAATGCCTTTAGGACTCAACTGGAACAAGTTGCCCAAACCTCTCATCCCCGTTTGTTCGCAGACGCCGAGGAATTCCAGCGTTTGAAGGGACTCGCCTATACGGAGGGAACGATCCATCAGCGGATGCGCGATCGCCTTATTTTCATGTCAGACAAACTACTGTCCGTCCCAGTCGTCGAGCGCAAGCTCGAGGGTCGTCGTTTGCTTGGGGTATCTCGCTTGGCTTTGTATCGGATCTCGACGCTTGGGTTGACGTGGAAATTGACCGAGAATCCAGCGTATCGGGACAGGTGCCTGGCTGAGCTTCGTGCCATCGCGGAGTTTTCCGATTGGCATCCAAGCCACTACCTTGACGTTGCGGAAATGACTCTTGCCGCCGCAATCGGGTACGATTGGCTATACGACCAGCTAACGCCTGAAGAGATTGAGAGCATTAGCGAAGCGATCTTGAAGAAGGGATTGACGTCCTCAAGCGAATCGGCATGGTGGCGCCGCGCCACGAACAATTGGGGTCAGGTCTGCCATACCGGGATGCTTGCCGGAGCCATTGCCATTGCGGATCGCCACTTTGAGGCGAGCTTGGACTTGGCACTGGACGCCGTCCGTAACATCGCCATCCCGATGCATGCCTACGCCCCCAACGGGAACTATCCGGAAGGACCGGGATACTGGGAGTACGGAACCGGCTTCAACGTCATGGGATTGGCGTTGATGGTCCAAGCCTTCAAAACCGATTTCGGGCTGACAAGCCTACCTGGCTTCAAGGAAACACGGCTCTACAACGAAATCGTAACTGGGCCGTCGGGATTCAGCTACAATTATGCTGACGGCGGGCAATCGACGCGCCGGCGCCAATCCTCGATGTGGTGGCTCGCCAAGTATTTCGAGGACTACGAACTGGTGGAACTCGCCGAACGAAAAGTCACTGAAAAATGGCTGGCATCACGACCGGCAGGACGAGAGACCTCAAATTACGACTGGTTCCACAACCTCGCCTTCTTCTGGATTTTCGAGAAGCCAGAACAGCTTGACTCCAATATCACACGTCCGCTAGTTTGGGATGCAGGCGGCAATGTCCCCATCGTGATCATGCGCAACACCTGGAACCCCGAGAACATGACCTACCTGGGCATCAAGGGCGGCTCGCCCAGCGCACCGCACGGGCATATGGACGGCGGCTCCTTCATCCTCGATGCCGCCAACATACGCTGGATCTTCGAATTGGGCGCGGAAGGCTACCATCGAGTCGAACAAATGGGCATCAACTTGTGGGGCATGCACCAAAATTCCGAGCGATGGCAGTTGTTCCGGCTCAACACCTACGGGCATAGCACGCTGGTGATCGACGGCAAACAGCAATTGGTCTCGGGCTTCGTCAAGGTCCTGTCGGCAACCGAACAACCAAGGCAAACCGTCCTCGACATGACAGGAGTCTATGCCAACAGCTGCTCAAAAGCCATCCGTACATTCAACCTGGACGACAATGGAATCGTAGAAATCATCGATGAAGTCGAAGGACTCAAACCCAATACCCCCTTGGAATGGGGAGCGATCACGAAGAGGACAGTCGCCGAAAACAAAGGCAATTCCCTGGTGCTGCAATTGGGCGACAATCGATTCCAATTGTTGAGCGAAGACCCGAACTCAACATGGCTCGTCCAAGACGCGGAAACCCCCAAGCCTGAATTCAAGGGCAATTCGAGGAACAAAGATACAAGCAGATTGGTGTTGACAACGGTTGCAGACGCAGAGGGGAAAGCGTCGTTCAAGGTCAAACTCGGTCTTCTTCCGCAACAGCCATAGCTTGCATCAGACCGAGAACCTGACGAAGACGCAATCTCCGTCCCGGACGAGGTATTCCTTGCCTTCGATTCTGAGCTTTCCGGCTTCCTTGGCACCGTTCCAGCTGCCGTATTGCATCAGATGGTCGTAGGAGACGACTTCCATCCTGATGAATCCGCGTTGCATATCGGTGTGGATTTTTCCTGCGGCTTGCGGGGCTGTAGCACCCCTTGTTACTGTCCAGGCGCGTGTTTCATCAGGTCCCGTGGTAAAGAACGTCAGGTAATCCAGCATTTTGTAGCCGGTATTGATCACTCGTTGGAGACCACTTTCCTCGACTCCCAGATCCGCCAAGAATGCCCTTGCCTCTTCCTCGTCCAACTCCTGCAACTCCTCTTCGAGCTTGGCGCAGACTGGAATCACTTCCATGCCCAACGCAGCGGCGGCTTCGATCAACGCCTTGGATTGCTCGTCCTTGCCGAAAGACTTGAAGTGCGCTTCGTCGGTATTGGCACAGACAAAAGCCGGTGTTTGCGTAAGCAATTGCATGCCACGGGCAAGCCGATTCAAGACTGCATCCGACTTGTCATAGGTTGGCAATACGCCTTGCTCCAGGCTTTCGGCGAACGATTGCGCCAATTCAAGTTCATGCTTGACCTCGGGATCCGCCCCGATGCGAGCCAGCTTCTTCGCCTTCTCAATCTTCTTATGCAATACTTCCAGGTCAGCCAGCATCAATTCCGTCATGATCAAGTCCAGGTCGCGTACGGGATCGACGGTGTTCTTGACGTGGATGATATCATCGTCGTCAAACAGTCTCACCACATGCGCGACGGCGTCAACGCTGCGGATATGCCCCAGGAACTGGTTGCCCAATCCTTCGCCTTTGCTGGCGCCTTCGACCAAGCCCGCAATGTCAATGAACTTCATCGCGGCAGGGACGATTTTTGCCGAGCGCTCCAACTTGGCGATCTTTCCGACGCGAGGATCAGGGACAGGCACGATTCCCGTGTTCGGCTCAATGGTGCAAAAAGGAAAATTCGCCGATGCCGCACCACCATGGCACAAGGCGTTGAACAACGTTGACTTGCCCACATTGGGCAATCCGACAAAACCACAGGCAAAACCCATCCTACGTACGCTCCTTATTTCCCAAACACATTGGGGCGCTGATTGCATTGCACCCCGACTTTCATAAAAACCTACTCAAATACCTTGAAATCCATTGCCGGGATGGCTTTGCCCTCAAAGTCAAATGGCTTGTCAGTATAGTTGCAAACGATGCTCGTTCCATTCGAGAATTTCGTCAAGGTCACTCCATCCTGCATTTTCGTCCCTTTTTGCAGCACGACATGCTCATCCATAAAGACTCGCTGCAGATGCCTGAGCGGCTTGTACAAATCGTACATCCGCTTCAATCCTGGGATTGACTTTTCGGAGAATCCGTAGATGATCGGGCGTCCGCCGAATTCGACCAATCGGATCTGATTCTCCTTGTTGATGATTCCCTGCGTAATCTTGTCCGGATTGTAGAGCACAATTCCGTGATAGACGATTTCCCAAAGCGGCACGACCCGATCGACAACGGGGTGCTTCCAGTCATTTTTCGAGAGCGTAAGCATATCCCTTGACGTATAGTTGATGTAGTCGAGTTCTCCGATGCAGTGGTCCCATCCGCATTCGGAGGCCGCTCCGCCAGTTGCCTTGCGCGCCATTTTCAGCATTTTCACATGGTATTCCCCTGCTTCCTTTCGATTGCAGGGATGCCGTTTGTCCGCGCACCTGTAGGGATAGGTCGCGGAAAACACATCGATATAATGCGCCCCTTGGAATCCAAGGGCACCGATCTTTGGCATATCGACCTGGTAGAATGTCTCCCATGCGTTTCTTGGACAGAGGTTCATCGCCCAGCCGCCTGCCCAGACTCCGTTGCGGTAGATTTCTCCGTCTATCTTTTTGCAGGCGATCGTTTCGTCCCACCAGGGCGAGCAGGTGTAGCAATCGGTGTAGTTGGAATGTCCATCAATCTGGAACCCCATTTCTTGGACGTCCCGGATCATTTTCTTCAGTGCTTCTTCGCCACCAGCAGCGGGTTCGACAGGGAAGGAGGCGGGGCAACGTCCATCATAGCCCCCGGTCTGCCAGCCTGCAGCGCAGACGGAAACCTGGTCGATTCCAGCGTCCTTGAGCTTTTGCATCAACGGCGCGAACTGTTCGAACTTCAAGTGGACCTTTGCCGGCGGCTCGTTTTCTGCGGTATAATCAACCCTTTCCTTCGGTTTCCAAAGTTTTGAGGCAAAATGCGTGCTTCTAAGCATCAATGCATTTGCAAGATAATCTAGATGCTTGGATTCGCCCGAGGCGATTCGTTCCGTGATCGGCTTTACCACGCCACTTTTCAGCTGGTAGTTCCTGTACCAACGCCCCATTCCTGAGTAGTTTGCGTCCTTGCCCTTGAGGGTTATGTACTCGATTTCAATGTCTTCGTAGGGATCGGACTGCATCGCGCTGATGTTGTACCGAACACGCTGATGGTAAACTCCATCGATGACGTCAATCACAAACAACGCCTCGTAGCGCATTCCCTTCACATGCCCGACATAGGTCATCCCAGGAGTCTGCATTCCGAAAATCGGAATCATGAACGGAGCGGACCACCAGGCCTTTGTCGCACGAAAGAAACCAATCAAGCCACGAGGAGACACGAAGTATCCATCCTCACCGGTCTTGGCACGGGCAAAATCCGGCGTGATATCAACCACCAACGCATCCTTCGCGATCTCTTCCTTGGGAATAATCAGCCTATAGTGCCCTTCGGACAGTTCCTCCAACGGCATCTTGATCGTCGTATCGACGCCAGGAACCATCTTCGTACGGACAGAAACCATCTCCGCACTTTCAGAAATGCAACATAAACACGTCATAGTGACGACAAGAAGACCAGTTAAGCGATTGAACATTTTTTACTCTCCTATTCTCCAGGGCTTGCCGATTTCCTCCATATCCTTGATGCCCAAATAGCCAAGGATCGAGATGGTCAGCATGCTGTTGTAGTTGGCGCGACCGCAATTCCACTTGGGATGGCGCTTGAAATCAAGCCATTTGCGTTCGACGCTCCACTTCTTGTCAAGCACCTCGAGCCAATCGCGGAACTCGCTGTCGATCCCGATTTCGGATTCCCATTCCGTGAAGAGCCAATAGACGTATGGTCCAACCCAGAATTCCAACGGGTAGCGATATCGATTCCCGCGGATGTAGCAATCGTCAGTGACATATCGATAGGCCTTATGCGATGCTTTTTTAGCCTCTTCCGCCTGTTCAGGACGGTTTGCGTCACGATTGGCCATAAAGACTCCGAAGAGTCCTTCGCCGGCGTAGATATTTCCAAGGAAGGTATGGCATCCGCCTTCGACCTTGTCTTCGCATTGCCAATCGAACCATCCGTTTGGCTTCATCTTGGCCGCCATCCACTTGACGGTATTGTCGAACAGGGGCCACCAGTCTTCGGGCACTTTTTCGCCGCATTTCATCAATGTAAACGCCGTATAGCTCAATCCTGCGAGGACTCTTGGCTGGTAGACGTCGCACTGGCGTCCTTCCTGATGGTAGATTCTCGTCTTGACGGAACCATCTTGGTATTCGTTGATCAGCAAGTGCCTGATGACGCCGTCTTGCACGCAATGCTTGACGATGTATTTTCCGGCGTTCAGGCACGCCTGGTTGATTTTCTTGACCCATTCTTTTCTGGTAGGATCTGTCCTGTAGTAGAGCGCCGCATAGTTGAGACCTCTCATCCACTCGCCCATTTGGTCGCTGTTGTAGTATCCTCCAGAGTCGCTTCGTCCGCCCTTGCCGATTCCCATGTCGGCGAGTTCGTTTCGATGAGTGACGACTCCTCCACTTGGGTATTGCATTCTGAGCATGGCTTCGGTAGAGGAATCCAATAGGCTTTCGACATAGCGTTGACGTTCCAGATCCCCTCCCTTTCTGTAGGCTTCTGCGGCTATCGCCAAACCCGGCATGCCCGCCTCGTAGCCTTCTCCAACGCCACCAGTCAATTTGGCAAACCTATTCAAAAATTGACCGTAGTGCTCGGGGGTGGCGTCAAAGGGATCGTAGGTATGGGGCAGCGTGAGTTCCGTCGAATGCATAAACACGCCATTGATCAAATCCTTGACCCAAAAGGCCATTCCCGCACGCAGAGACAGTATCTGGTGGGTATCGCTTTCATTGGGCCTGGCGACATACAAGTCGTCGCTTCCCTTGTAGATTCCCAGGACTGACTTGCCGTCCTGGATGACATCGCACAGGACGTGGTAGTATGAGCCCTTGAGGTTGGCGACATCGAGGGAATAGGAGCCACGATAGCGTTCTCCCGGCTTGACATCCTTACCCAGCTTCAGGGATTGGAACGTGTCCTTTCCGTTGAATACGTTCCTGAAACGGAATCTCAGTTCAGCATCGGCCTTCAGCGGCTGTTCGAGTTGGTTTTCAAGATGGATGATTGCGGGCAAGGTCTTTGTTCCTTCGGTCACAAAGACGGCTTCGCTGCTGGCGTCGGCACGTTCGCCCACCCACAGCGAGAGGGCGGCATTGCCCTTCTCCAACGGAATCAGTTCCTCGATGATCTTGCCCAACTCAAAGTCCTTGATCTCGAAAATCACCTCGTCACGATCCTTGTAGGCGACCTCGTCAAAGTAGAAGTGGATCCTCTGAACGGATCTCTGCCAATCGGCCCTACCATAGGGGACGACCACCGACTGCCATTCTCCTGGCTTGAGTTTGGGCAGGATCTTATTGATCATCCCGCTGCCTTCCTTTCCTCTAAGGATGAGCCTTAGCATTTGGTTGTATCCCAGATCCTTGACGGGCCTGACCTTGAAGCTGATTGCAGTTCCTCCGCTGAAGTCCATTCCGCTGCCATCCTGCGAGGTATAGGCTTCGAAGGAGGGCCAACCAACCGGATAAGCACCTTCGTTGTGGTGGTCGATGTTCACGACCCAGCGGAGCATCTTTCCGCCGTCGCCGTCATCAACGACTGAAATTTTGCCTTCAGGCCCGCCTGAATCACGCCATGTCAGCTCCATCACCTTGGAGAGGTCAATCCTGCCAGAAGGGCTTAGAACCTGGCGTGTCTCCAACCAGGGATACAATTGTTGAGGCGGCAATGGCTGTGCGCTCGAAGCAACGCAGAAACCCAAAACCATCATTCCCAAAAGGCATTTGTTCATCTGCTTATCTCCTTTTGTTCAATATTCAAAACACGGGCATTTGCTCCCATGGGTTTTCGCCATTGGCCGCCTCGCCCATCAGGCCGTTCTGCCCGAAACCAGTCACGCCCTCGCCGATACCATCACGTGCTGGATCAACGTAGCGGGAGAACCAGTCACGCAAACGGCAACGCATCGAAACAACAAGTTCCGCATATCGGGCTTCTTTAACCAAATTCCGCGTCTCGTTGGGATCCTCGATCAAATTGTACAACTCGTGAGGACCGTATGGATAGCGATGCACATACTTCCATTCGCGAGAACGAATCATCCGCACGGGACCGTACTCGTCAAATACGACGACCTCGTCGTCGCTCGTGTCTTCTCCAGACAAGAGGCTCGAGGCAAAGCTACGCCCCGGCAAGAGATCCGCCAATGGATTCTCCGCTTCCGCCAACTCAAGCAACGTGGGGAACACATCGTAATGGCTATGCAAACCCTTCCCAACCCAGCCTTGGCGAATCCGGGCAGGCCAAGACATGATGAACGGAACCTTGACCGAAGTGTCGTACATGTTCATCGGAAATGTTCCGTTCCCTTTGCCCCAAATGCCATGATGCCCCATGTTCATCCCGTTGTCACCGCTGAATATGACCAGCGTATTGTCGCGGATCCCCATTTGGTCGAGTTGCTCCAGGACGCGTCCGATATTTTCGTCCATTGCGGTGATTGCCGAGTAGTAGCCTTGTAGGTTTTCGCGCCTTTTCTTCGGGTCGTATCCACGTGGTGCCGTTGGAGACTGCCAAGGATGTTCGGGGAGATCCGGCGTTGACGCGAATGGGCAGTCTTCGTATTGTTTCCAGATCCGTTCCGGGTGATGTTCTCGTCCCCAGGGCGAATGCGGGCTGGTGTAATGGACGGAGAGCATGAAGGGCTTGTCCTGAGACGACCTCGTTTTCAGGAAATCAATTGCCTTGTTCGTGATATGGTCGGTAACGTAGCCCTGTCGATTCTGGGGTTTTCCCTTATCCATCCAGGTATAATTATAGTAAGCCCCGCCGCCGAATGCGTAAGCTTCCCAGTAGGAGTACCCCTTTTGCGGTTGCGCGCTATTGCCCATGTGCCATTTGCCCGAGAATGCGCAATCGTATCCCGATGCAGCCAAGTAGTCGGTAAATCCGTCCAATCCTTCCAGGTATTCGATTGCCCGATCGACTCCGCGGGAGCTTTCTCCTTCCTTCAAGTCGATGTTACCACGCTTCAACCAATCGTGCACTCCGTGCGCCGAAGGCACTCGCCCCGTCAACAACGACGCACGGGCGGGCGAGCATACCGGGGACACGCAAAAGAAGTTCTCGAATCTGACTCCCGCCTGGGCAAGCCTATCCAGGTTTGGGGTTTTGAGTTCCCTGTTTCCAGCGCAACCCAGTGCCCATGCCCCCTGGTCGTCCGCGAAGAACATTACGATATTGGGACGGTTATCCGTTGTTTTTGCTTTTGGGGTCATCCCTTTTCCTCCAGAACCTTGTCAATCAACGCGACCATGCTTGCCGCAGCATTAGGCTTTCCGAATTTCCTGAGTTTTTCACCTTTTTCAATCCAGGCTTGTGGATCATCGAGGACATTTCGTATGATGTCCGCCAATTCTTCTGGTGTCGCCGTCAACTGGTCGAGCCGTTTTGCGGCTCCTGCTTTTTCGAGGACTGTTGCATTGACGGTTTGATGATCGTCCGCAGCCGTCGGCAACGGGATGAGCACCAGGGGCTTGCCGAAAAGCGCGAGTTCGCAGATGCTGGAGGCTCCTGATCGGCACACGACCAGATCGGCGGCACGATAGCACTCTTCGATGTGGCTGTCCGCCCTTCGCACTGATGCCAGGATGCCTGCGCCCTTGTACGCCTGGATGATTTCCCCGTTGTCGTCACTCCCTGTCAAATGTATGAATTGGATTTTTTCGGCCTCGTTTGCGAGGAACTTTGTTGCCTGAGCGAACAACTCGTTGACCGCCTTGGCGCCTTGGCTTCCTCCGAATACCAGAATGGTCTTGCGGTCGTTGGCCAATCCCAACGAGGGCCGATAGGCGGGATCGCAAGGGGAATCGTCACGTGATGCATTGACGATTGCCTCGCGCAAGGGCATGCCAACTTCCTCGCAAGGGGTCCCCTTTACCTGCCCCATATCCGCCAATGGCAATGACAAGCCGATGGCGCGAGCCTTCTTCACAAAAAACCTGTTCGCCTTGCCCATATAGCTGTTCCCTTCGTGCAAAACCAACGGAACTCGCTTCCCGTCAACGGCAAAACACGCAGGAACAGCCGCAAAACTACCCATGCCCAACACAATGCTCGGACGCAATTGAGACAGAACCGAACGCGCCTTAAGAACGCAAGACAGCATCGAAAACGGAAAACACAACTTCCCAACCAATGAACCAGGAAGGCGAACTGACGGAATCCCTATTGCTTCAATGCCGAACTCCGATGAAATCTTCCGTTGCTCCTCAACGTGCTTTCCTGAAATCAACAGCGTAACCCGACCATCCGAATGAGAGCGCAAAAACTCGCGTGCAACCGCCAACGTGGGATAAAAATGCCCCCCCGTACCACCACTAGCTATTACAAGATGTGCCCCTGACATGCCGCTCCTTGCCTTATGTTCAACTATTGATCCTAAACGCCCATTGACGATAAACAAAAAGGCAATCCAAACATCGACTCCATGCTGGATTGCCTCGATACAGTTTCATGAATCCCGGGGTAATCGCCCCAATTACATAGGTATTCCCAATGTCTGGTGCTCCCAGTTTGCGGGCGAATTCCACGGCAAGGGACTCTCGCTCTTCCCTTCATCGTTCACGCTGACGCAACCTGACAACAAAGCAAGCATCGTCAGGCACACCAACCAAACTAACAGCCGTTTGCTCACTATCGCTCTCAAGTCAAGTCTCCCGATGAAACTCAAAACTCAGAAGAAGAACAATGTCTTCATCTCAAGAACTTGGAATGCAAGGGCGGCGGCCAACGCCAAGAACGAAATGATCATGCAGATCGAAAAAACTTTCATGACTATTAGTCCTCCTTAGCCTTATCGGCACCCTGGAGACCGATCGCGGACATGAAGACAACGGCGCCTTCCTTGATGTCATCGACCTTGCCCAGGATAACTTCACCCATGGAGACGCGCTCTTCGCACTTGATGATCTTAATCGTAGCCACGTATTCGCCGCCTTGGTTCACGGCGAGTTTCAAGCCCGGGACGACCTTGTCATTGCCCAGGTTCAATGTGACCAAATTCCATTCCTTGATGACGCCGATAATATTGCCGGTGATGTCCTTGCTCACTTCCTTGACATTTTCCAGGACGACGTGTTCCTTGACTTCAGGTGCGACTTGCTCGCTGCCTCCACCAATGAAGTCAAGGCGTTTCTTCAGGAGGTCGCGTTCCTTGGTCATGGCCTTCAATTCTTCTTGGAGCTTTGCATTTTCGGCTTCGCAGGTCTTGAGTTCACCGGTCTTTTCATCGAGGAGAGCCTTGGTTTTCGCAAGGCTTTCTTCCAATCCTGCAATTTTGGCGTTGATTGCCTTGGCGTCATCGACCAGGCCCTTAAGGATATTCTTGTAGGCATCGCTGGGAAGCGCATTGGCGCTTGTCCTCCAGGAATACTTGGGGATAGCATTGATCATATCCCTGAAGCAAGCCTCGTAATCCTTTGCGCGTTCGACGAGCTTCCTCGCCGCGCCTTCCAGAGCGGCCAGCGCTTCTTCATACTGGTATCCCTCATACGCCTTTCCGGCTGGAACGGCTTCTTCTGCCTCCTCGCCCTCTTCGCCTTCTTTCTTTTCTTCCTTGGCAGGAGCGGCGCCGCCTTCCTTGACCTTGCGGGTGTAGAATGCTTCTTCGCCGAAACTGTCACCGATGCTCTTCAGGACACCGCTCAAGTTTTCCAAGGACACGCGCAGTGCCTCGTCACGCTTCTTTACCGCGTCAATGTGCGATGCCATGGAAGCCAATGCACCATCGTAGGAACCCAAGTTGTTCAGGCTTTCGCTGGAAACATCCAGATCAGCCGGCAACTTCAATTCTTCGCCGATGCTCTTCAATGCGTCAGACATCTTGTTGCGCTGATCGCTGACTTTCTTCGCCAGATCAACGACTTTGCCGATGTTGTCCTTGTAGCCCGAGGCATTGGTCTTGTAATCGTTCCAGCCCAGTGTGCCGCTTTCCTTGCCACCAGCAGGGGCAGGCGTGAAAGTCACCGAACCGCCAACAGCACTTCCTGTCCCTTGGCTCAGAGTACTACCAGTCTTCGATACACCCTCGGCCAAAACAGCCGCACGATCTCTGAATTGCTCGCGATGCTTCGAAACCATAAAACTCAATACGGCTACGGCTATCGACAGTACAACAACCAGAATCCCGAAAATCTTGCCCAGCTTGCTCATTAGCGCGGCTCCCTTTAAGACCTTAGTTAATTATATGTTATTTCGTTGTTTCAATTATAATGCCCAACACCTAATCTTTACGAAAAAAGACGCTGGACAGACTTAACTAAAATGAAATATTAAACAAATTACTTGAAAATAGCCAGTTTTCAAGCCATTTCAATGACTTTTCAATCTTTTTTCCCAATAAAAGAGAAAAAGTTACATTGCACGCTAAAATACCTTGTGAAAAAACTCCCACACAGACCCGCCGAACAGAATCCAAACAAAGGCGCCCAACGACAGAAACGGACCAAAGGCAACGCTCAAATCGGAGGAACGGAACACATATCGGCGAACCAGCCCGAAAAACAATCCCGTAAGCGATCCGAACAAAGTCGTAAAAAGCACAGCGTCCGCCCCCAAAAATCCACCAATCATCGCCAAGAGCTTCACATCCCCCATCCCCATCAGCGGACTCTTGAAAACTTTTGTCCCCAAGACCGAAAAGCTTCCCAGTATCGCGAAACCCAATGCGGCTCCCAATGCCCAGTCCAGCATCGCCAAAACCGCAGGCATCTGAATGAGGTCAGCCTGAAACTCGCCAGCCAAGCCACGAATCGCCGAATGGACCAACAGCCCCCCAGAAACAGCTGCGTCATTGGAAAACACACTGATCCGCCCCTGAGGAATCAACAAGGCAAGCACGATGGACACTACCAACCCTGAGTAGGTAATCAAGTTGGGAATCAATCGGTGCTTCAGGTCAATCAAGGATGCCGCAAGCAGCGAGCCAGTCAGGTAGAAGGCACCAGGCAACCATGCCAAGGGGAGATTGCGGCGAAACGCAGCCAGTGCCACCAGCCAAAACAAGATCCCAGTAGCGCCTTCCCCTAGGGGATAGCGAATGGAAATCGGCAGCCCGCAACCGCTGCAGCGGGCACGTAGGACAAGCCAACTGATGATTGGGATATTCTCCCAGGGACGGATTTCGTGTCCGCAATTGGGGCAGTGGCTGGGAGGACTCAGCAAAGATTCGCCACGGGGCACACGCCAGACAACCACATTCAAAAAACTACCCACGATGCACCCAAAGCAAAACGAAACCACATGCACCAAAACGACAATCGAACCTAATTCGCGCATCGGCATACCAACTCACATCTGGAGAACACGCCAGTAATCAAGGCTTTTTGCAGTTGAATATAGCCTAACTTGCTTATTCCACAACCCAAATTATACTAATAAGACATTTGCGCACATACGCAAGGTTCCGTTGGTTGGCGCTTTTAAGACATCCCAGGCAACTCCATGACTTCTCCAATCCAAGCCAGCTTGCTGTCAAAGGCTATATTTCTTTTTCTATTATTCACCGCTGTTTTGTTGCCGGGTCAGTTCCTGGACAATCGCATAGCGCTTGCCAGTGCCCGTCCATCTGGCGCAGGCAAGCAACCTGTCCTTGCCAACTACGGAAGCAAGACAGGCTTGGCGTTAAACGCGCAATTTCCGCAAGATAGCAACCAGCGCGCCTGCTGGGACTTCGCATTGCGAACCAGCCTTGTGCATGCATCGGGCGTCAGAATGCGGATCTTGGTCCAGAATCCACAGGCGGCATCGCAATACAATTTTTATATCAAGGCGGGATCGACTTGGTACTCGGTCATATTTTCTCCTTCCAAGGACAATGCCTGGGAAGACATTTTCATTCCGAAGACCTCGTTCACTCCCGAAGGCATGCCGCAATCCTGGAGCGATTGCCCTGCTTTCAGGATCGCAGCATGGAAAGGGGACGGCGGCAAGCTCGCCATCCATCTCGCAGAACTGGAATTCACCCGCCCAAACGCCAACATAGCGATCCTGAAAAGCGGAACCAAGGCTAACCCAAATGAAGCAAAAGAAGCCGCCAAGTACGCCAAGCTGCTGAACGATGCGCTCATTCTCCAAGGACTCAGACCCGCAATCATCGAAGACGACGATTGCCTTGAAACGCATCTCAAACCCTATGATTTCGCGTTTGTACCCTACCCCAAAGCCTCTTCGCCGCAACAGCTCCTTGCCATCTCAAACATGATTCGGCGCGGCACCAAGCTGGGGGTATTCCACGACCTGCCGTCAATCATCTCGGCGCACCTCCAAATGCCCAATGCCAACTTTATCAGGGCATCCTCCCTGCCCAATCCCCTCGGGGGAGTTGTGCCTGAACTGGGACGATTTGACGGCGTCAAGCCATTCATCCAGGCATCCTCCGCATTCATGTCGATCCCCAAAGTCGCCCCCCCATTAGTGGTCAGCGCCTGGTGGTATGACGCCTTGGGGCGCAAGACCAATCTTCCCGCGGTAGTTGAAACCAGTAACGGCTTCTGGATGACCCACGTGTACCTTAATCAGGATCCATGGCGTGGCGCGGACTTCCTCCTGGCTCAGACTGCGAGATTCTTCCCGAACCTCCTCAAGATCGCCTCTCAAACCAAATTGAACACGGTGCAACAGGCCTACGCCAACGCCACGAGTACCGAACAGCAAGCCGCCCGAGAGGCATTGCAAGCCGCCGTCAACCTCCATTCCACCGCCCAATACAAGCCTGCCATCGAATATGCGCATAAAGCGCTCGGCCTTCTCGCCAATGCAACAACGACGATGGTGCCCGCCAAGCCTAATGAAATCAGGGCGGCCTGGTCAATTTCCCCCACTGGCCCCCCTGGGCAGGCCTGGGCTCAAACCTGTGCTCGTCTCCGAAGCGCGGGTTTCAATGCAGTTTTCCCGCTTGTGGCAACCCCGTACTCGGCTGCATATAAATCCGCAATTCACCCCAGAAGCCAGATTGATACTGCCCTGGGGGATTGCCTTCAGGCTGCTGTCAGCAATGGCATCCAGGTTCACGCTTGGATCAATTGCCTCAATATCCAGGACGCTCCGCAAGGAGTCAAGGACAAGTTCAATGCCGAAAACAGGCTTCAGCTGGACAGCAACGGCAAGACTCTTTACTGGCTTTGCCCGAGTCTGCTTGCCAATCATACGCTCATCACGAAAACTATCGGTGAAGTGGCATCTCATAACGGCATTTCTGGCATTCACCTGGATTTGATCCGCTTTGCCTCGAGTCAATCATGCCTTTGCCACAATTGCCGAAAGTCCTTCGAGTTGTTCATGAAGACAAGAGTCGCCTCATGGCCTTCAGACGTGCTTGTTGCGGGCAATCTTCGCAACGAATGGCTTCGCTTCAGGCAGCTTCTCATTACCTCGCTTGTCGAGAATTGCTCCACTGCCGCTCGCAGCAAGAAGCCTGGGATCATCGTGTCGGCCGCCGTCTATCCCGAACTCGAGAATGCCAAGTCCACCGTGGCGCAAGCCTGGACCCAATGGATTGCAAGAGGATACGTCAACTACCTCTGCACCATGACCTACCAATCAACGACGCCACTCTTCAAGGCAGATATCCAGAGACAGGCGAGGCAACTGGGATCACCAAGCAGCATCATCCCAGGAATCGGAGTCTCTACAAACAAACTCCCGCTGGATGAGGTCAAACGGCAAATCAACGCAACACGAGAAAACAAAAACCCAGGATTCATTCTATTCCAACTCGGAATACAAGAAACAAACACGATCATTCCTAACCTCGCAAACTTCTAGCCACTACAAATCAATGAAATTCCTAGTCATCTCCGATATCCATGGCGCAATGGATGCCTTCAACCTTGCCGAAACCGCCTTCAAAAACGAAAATGCAGACTACTTCGTCTGCTGCGGAGACTACCTCTACCACGGTCCCAGAAACATGCTGCCAATCGGATACGACCCCGCCGATCTGGCGCCCGTGCTCAATCGACACAAGGACAAAATCCTGGCAGTCAGGGGAAACTGCGACTCCGAAGTCGACCAAATGCTCCTGGACTTCCCAATGATGTCAAACTACCTGATCTTCTTCAGCAATGGACGGCGATTCTTCGTCACCCACGGACATCTTTACACGGACGATACGCTTCCGCCACTTTCCCCAGGCGACGTGGTCATTTCGGGGCACACGCACGTTCCCGTCCTCGAACAGCGCAACAACTTGATTTTCCTCAATCCTGGATCCACCACAATCCCCAAATCCCAATCCAAGCCGGGATACGCCATCATCGATGACAACTCCATCGCACTCAAGAACCTCTTGGATGGAACCGAAATCAAACGCCTGGAACTCCAGTAGTTTCCGGAACAAAATGACCCGTTGAATGCCCCGTCCGACCAGTCCGACTTACCCCAGTTTCAGTCCCAAAACCTCCAACCCCGCCAGAAAAAGGCATGTCACATGGTTTTTGAGTACGAAACCGTGAAATTTTTGTCTTGGTTTCAGGGTGGCTTTTAGGCAAAAAAACTCCACAAAACCCAATGTCAACGTCCCATAATCCCAGTCCCATAAGTCACATTCGTCTCATAGGTCTCATTCGTCCCAGTCCCAGCTCCAGTCCCAAAGGAGGAAATGATGCATCAAGGTCTGCTGAGCCGATTAGCTGGTTGTCTTTTGGTCGCCACGAGTTTTTGTTCAGGTTCGGGCTTGCCTCGTCGTTGCCTTGAGTTGCGTCCCGGAGCTGGCAATCCTCGTAATAGCGAAGGTTCGTTTGTAGTATTAAAGGATGGTCGGATCCTGTTCATTTACAGTCGCTACAACGGAGATTCCGGCGCGGATCACGCTTCTGCGGAATTGGCTGCAAGGTATTCTGACGACCAAGGCGAAACCTGGACACAGGAGGACGAGATCGTCATCCAAAAGGAAGGTCTCCAGAACGTGATGTCCGTCAGCCTGCTGCGCCTCAATGATGGCTCCATCGCATTCTTCTACCTTCGCAAGAACAACGACTACGATTGCAGGCCAGTCCTGAGAATCTCCACGGACGAAGGAAAGACCTGGGGCGAGGCAATCCAATGCATCCCAGACCAGATCGGCTATTACGTCCTCAACAACGACCGGGTCATCCAAATGAAAAACGGACGCCTCGTCGCACCCGTTTGCCAACATTCCAAGCAAGGCGACACAAAAATGGACTATATGGGAACCTTGCTCTGCTACCTTTCAGACGACAACGGGAAAACCTGGAGACGAGGCAAGCAGGAATGGAAGGTTTTCGACCAGGACAATCGCCGAATCTGCGTCCAGGAACCTGGCGTTGTCGAACTCAAGGACGGACGATTGATGATGTTCATCCGAAGCAACGCAGGATGCCAGATGATCAGCTTCTCCAGCGATGGCGGCGAAACATGGACCCCTTCAACAACGTCATCAATACTTTCACCACTCTCACCAGCGTCCATCAAGAGAATTCCCAAAACCGGAGACCTCTTCCTTGTCTGGAACAACCACGATGGTGTCCCAGATTACCTGAAGCAGGCAGGACGACGAGTCCCGCTCTCAACGGCAATCTCAAAGGACGACGGCAAAACCTGGGAATTGACCAAAACACTGGAAGGGAACCTGGACGGAGGACACTACTGCTACATCGCAATCGACTTCATCGGCGACGACGTGATCCTGGGATATTGCGCCATGCAAGGACTGGCACACTCCAGAATCACAAAAGTCCCCCTATCCTGGCTGTATGCACCTGAACCCAAGGTCAATATCGAGTACGAGAAAAGCCTGTGCGACAACCTCAAGGAAGGCGCCTTCACTAAACTCGGTTCGGATTGGGGACAATGGACTGCGCAAGAAGGACACGCCGAAGTCCTGACCTACACACGAGGCAAGGGAATCCGACTTATGGGAGGACGTGACATGCAAGCCGTCCTGACCTTGAAGGAACCGCGACAACTTCGCGCAATCCCCATCACCGTGGAACGTTTTACCGCTCGGCAACCATACGCCTTCTCAGTAGAAGCGAAAATTGGCGACGAGTGGGTGCTGGTGGCAGCACAAGGCGAAGCGACAAAGGTCGGGACACGCCATCCCATCTTATTGGCTCAACCAGACGAAGTCGCCACCGCCTTGCGTTTCCGTTGCACCTCACCTGCCGGAGCAATCATCGGAGACCTCCAAACCGTCAACCTCAACGCTTTCTTCAAGGACTAAACCAACGCTTTTCCACAAAAACCAAAGCCCAAAATTTCACGGTTTCGTACTCAAAAGATAGTATGTTTTTTTCAAGCCGTTTTGAGAGATTTTTCCAA
>Ga0123335_1003041_pt1 | contig 24015 bp, 23 predicted proteins | sample BiotimSIPDNA_2_FD_89707 | JGI IMG/M metagenome (GOLD analysis project Ga0123335, IMG submission 89707) | Anaerobic biogas reactor microbial communites from Washington, USA - Biogas_R2 time_0 SIP DNA | ecosystem: Engineered > Bioreactor > Anaerobic > Unclassified | place: Washington, USA...
CAATGGCCTTAATATTATTGGAAATTGCTCAAGATCGTTGTTCCAGTAATAATCATGAACATTTCCTTTATCTAAAAGATTTTCTGCGCGAAAATAGACATCAAATCGGGTAATGTGGCGATGATTAATCTCGTGTGTCCGGTAATCAAATCCGAAATTGATCCGCTTATAATGTACAGGGATTCTCGATAATTTACCACCGTTTCCAAGATCAAAATAGGGCAAACCGCTCGAAATAATACCATCTAACATTAAACTTACATGTTCACCAGCATTAATACATGCTCCCCCCCTTAAAGTCCATGGCACATCCCATTCGTAAGGAAGTTTCACGCCTGATGAATCTCTGTAACCATGGGCTGCGTTAAATGCCCATGTAAGATCCATCCACTTAAAGATTCTGCTGTTTCCTGATAAATCTACACCGTAGGCAAGGAGCTTTGTGGAACTATTATTTTTCCAGATGCTGGTATATGGGTTAGTTCTTGGACATACCGGTTGAATTCTCAAATATGGTTCAATATGAAAATCCATTTTATTAAAAAAACAGCCAGCATTTGCAGAAAGCAAATATGTATTAATTTTTTCCTGTCGAAATTTTTCACCAGGAAGCCCCCTGATATCAGGACGTGATGTTACTTTGCCCGAATGTATACCAAAAACGAATCTGTCTTTTTCCCAATTAGCATAAACTCCTGCATCACCAAGAATATCCGATTTATTCTCATAAAAAATCAGGGAACCCAGAATGTCGAGACCTGTTTCCAGATCGCCTGTTTTTTTTTGCATAGCACCCGTAACTTCTGTATTCAATTCAAGGCCGGATCGTTCCAGGAAAACAATACCAGTATTGTCATTTTCGTTTTTCTCAGTCAACTTTCCAGTCCATTTCATTCCCGAAAGAGAAAATCCAATATCAAGGTCAACTACTCCATTCAACCATTTTTTTTTCTCTGCTTTAAAATATCCACTTGTTAAACCAGTAAAGGTTTCGTAGATATTTCCATAACGTTTTCCCTGTATATAGTATTGTTTTGAACCACCTATAACAGAAGAAAAACCATTATTTTTATTATCGGAAAATTGAACACTGCCCATCCCCCAGGGTAAAAACTGTGAATCCTTTTTATCGTAAATGTCATAAGCAAACCACAAAAATGGAGCTATTTTGTATTTGTCTGTATTAAAAGCTCCTGTAAGGGTAATGTCGCCATAATTACCAGGATGACCAGGTCCAAGGTCGGGATTGTAGACATCATACCGTTGAAGTTTTAACCATTTTAAGGTAAACGATTCTGATCTGGTCAATGCAAGCTGGACAAAATTTTTCCGTTTTCCATTAAACGGAAAAGATAGCAGGAAATTCTGTCCGGCATTACTATAATCAATAGATAGTTCCGGTCGCAATCTCGCGTGCTTCACTTCACTTCGATAAACACCAGGATCAGCCCTGATAATTACTCCATTTACGTCTGAATACATTCCGGCCAGCCGATCGGTAACGATATCTATTTTTTCCAACGAAGGTATCATCAAACCATCCAGACAGGTATAATGGTGCCCTGCAAAATGAAATGGAGCCATCATTGGTATACCTGTAATTATATATCTGTTATCAAAAGGACCGGCAGACCTTACCAGCATTTCTGATCCCGACTCGGGAATTTGTCTGAGAGCAGGATGGCTTAGTACGATTTTGCTTACGTAATGAGTTAATCCAACAACTCGCTCTCTATTATCAATATCTATAGATTCACGGTTTTTCTCTGTACCGTATACCTTTATTTCACATATCGAATCTGTAATCTCTTCAAGAAAAACATCATTGTCCGAATCAATCATGTAAGTCACACGTGTCTTTGATGAACTCCTGGGATGTTCTTCGAAAACTGCAGATTTGTAACCAGGTGCAGCAACCCCAATTGTTAAGGGTGATTCCGGAAGTAATCTGAAAGAAAAATACCCGCTCGGGTCAGTTTTTGTCATAATTTTACCATTAGTATAATATTGACCTTTAATTTTGCCTATAAGCTCAAAATAGTGATTCAGAGGAATCTTAAGGAATTTATCCTGAACCGGTTTCTTACAAACGATACCCACAGTTGCCCCATTAACAGGTTTATGTGAGAACCGATCCAGAATATGTCCTTCAATATCAGGTTTTCCTGATTCAAACGATTTGATAATACTGTCCTGATTAAATACTATTTCCAGTAAAACAGTCGATTCAACAGGCAGGTCATTTTCTAAAGCCGGTGAAAACTTATAAGTCAGTGCGGATAAGCAGACCAAAGAATCAAGCAAACGATGAAGCCCTTCAACAATTTGACAATCAGAAACAACTCCGGTTTTGGTAATGTCCAGATGGATTTTAGCAGTACCTTCAATTCCTTCTTTAAGAAGCTGCAACGGATATTGAATTGTCTCCTCTTTTAAAAGAACAGGCCCGGTAAACCGAACACTGCTTTCTAAAACAGACTCGGTTGAACCGTTGTCTGCAGCAATTGATAGATTGATATAAAAAAAACTGGCGAAAGCTATAATAACGAGTACGTTCTGTAAACGAGTTCCTTTTTCTGGAACTTCTAATATTTTTAAAAACACCGTGCTACCTTTCCTTTTATAAAACAAGCCTGCTCTGCATATAATTATATTAAATTAGTTTTACCAATGACCCAATTGCAAATCTCGGTCACGGTGAAGAGCATTATCTGTGTTTGTCAATTAAGAAACAGAAGCGGTTCCACACCTCCCTCAAAAAATTAAAAACATTGACACTGCATTGCTCTTGTAGTAATTTCTTGATATGTTAGTGATCGCTAACTAACATTGGAGCGGATTTCATTATGAGCGAATATACAGACAGACAATTACAGATTATTGATGCAGCAATTGAGTTGATTGCACAAGGCGGAATACAGCAATTAACCATGAAAAACCTTTCGAAACTAATCGGTATCTCAGAACCTGCAATTTACCGCCATTTCGAGAATAAATCGTCAATTCTTGAAGCTATACATGATACATTTTCGATTGGAAAACAAACTTTAGTAACTGATATTCTTTACACACAGCTATCGGGCATTGATAAAATTCAAAAATTTATTGAAATGCATTTTGCCGCATTTCACCAGAAACCCACGCTGGCATCAGTCATATTCAGTGAAGAGATCTTTCAAAATGAACAGCATCTTGCAGACATGATTACAAAAATCATGGACAAATTCCGTTTAATACTTATGCAGATAGTATCTGACGGACAGAAAACAGGAAATATTCGCAATGATATTGCGCCACACCATATTGTAACTATTGTTATGGGGTCTTTACGTCTGATCGTTAAAAGATGGCACTTTTCCAGACACAGTTTTGATCTCCGGGATGAAGGTCTGTCTTTTTGTGAATCGATCAGGAAAATTCTTGAACCAGCTTAAAATATTTAAAGGAGGATTACATGAAAGTAAAAGTGGACCAGGAAACTTGTATAGGCTGCGGATTGTGCGCAGAAATATGTCCGGAAGTATTCGAAATGAACAATGACAGCAAAGCATCGGTTAAAGTAGAAATCGTTCCTGAAAATGCGCAAAAAAGTTGCAGAGACGCAGCCAGTCACTGCCCTGTAGAAGCTATTTCAATTGAAGAGTAACTGTTGATATTAAAACAAATATCGGTTCGATTAATTAAAGTTTGTTCCCGCAGTACGTGAGCAACCGAAGCATGAAATACCAAAAGCAATGTCTGATTGGTCTTTTTCGGTTCGGTATCGTTGTTCTAATCACTTTAATAGCAGGTTATCAAGCTGTTCCAAATTCGAAATACAAAACAGAACCAGACAAAAATCTGAAGTGAACAAAAACAATACTTGCCCTGGATAACAATGCCGGGACAGATCGAAACATAAAATTGTTGACTACGCATATAATAGAGCGTCCGAAATAATTCATAATTCCTTGAAGAGCTTAATGTCAGCATAAAGGAACCGTTACTGTTCGGGTTAACTTTTAACAAAAAGGGGATCTCTTATGAAAGCAACAAGAGTAATTGATATGGAGACAGTTCCAACACCTCATGGTGTTGAAGTACGCAGGCTGTATGATACCGAGCACGCACAGACCATGCATATCAAACTAAAACCCGGTGAATCGCTCAAACGTCACATTACACCTGTCGACGTGTTTTTCTATATTCTTGAAGGTGAAGGGGTTGTTGAAATCGGGGGTGAAGAAGAAACTGTGACACGTGATACAATTATTGAAAGTCCGGCAAAAATCCCGCACTCTCTTCATAATCGCTCCGGTGAGGATTTCAGGGTTCTGGTTGTAAAAATACCACGACCGCAAAACCAGACAAAAGTTCTTTAACCAATAATCTGCAGTTTAAAATAAGGTAATATGGATGTTTCAAAAAATGTTTCCTGACATTATCGGCCCATTGTACCTTTTCTTCGGTACAATGGGCATATTTTTGCTTCTTAAAAGGAAAATTCCTGGTATCAAAACAAGAATAACATTTTTGGTTATTTCAACTCTTCTGGGTTTGACAGCTTTCACCCCGATGTTTCCGGTACAATTTCAGCAATTAATGATGGGTATCAGCCCGGGTAACAAACCAATTGTTGCTGTAGCTGCAATAATATTTCTACTTCTTCTATCAACCCTAATATTCGGCAGGATATTTTGTGGGTATCTCTGCCCTGTTGGTGCGGTATCGGAACTGGCATATCTCCTGAAAACCAAAAAATTTACCGGCCGGTATGGCGCAGTAATCAGTACCATAAGGAGTATCGCTTTTGCCACATTAATTACCCTGGCTGTATTTTGGGGTGTATCCATGCTTGATTGGTTTGGCATACATGCTTTTTTTCATATGAATACAGTTTCTCCTGTTTTTTATGTTTTTTTGTCAATTCTTTTTGTTTCAGTATTCATTTACAGACCATTATGCCGTACAATCTGTCCAATGGGATTCATGATGTCTCTTATATCAAAATTCAATATTTTCAGGATACAAACCGAAAAATCATGCACAAATTGCACAATCTGTGAAACAAAATGTCCAACCGATGTTCCAATTACAAGTCGCGGTCATAACGGAGAGTGTTACCTGTGTTTCAGGTGCGCGGATAGATGCATACGGGATTCAATAGTTTATTCGAGTAATAAGGAGTAATCTGAGGAGTATCCGAGATATATTTGATCCACAATTTCGGGTTCGGGCATTCCTGCATCTTTACAGGTATTTATTATTCTAAGCGTTCCACAACCCCAGGCATCAATATAGCCGCCCGAAAAGCAGGCATTGGCCAAACCACAGATCCATTTTAAATAATCATCGTGCCAGGATAATTTGAATTCGGTGTTGTGGGATTCGCGGGAGGTCATGATATTATTAATCAATTGATAAACCACCTTGATTATTTAAAGAATCGGACACCCGGTTTTGAACATTATTTTTAATATACTGCCGAATGCGAAATAATTCATTATCGTTACGAATTATATGGTCGTGATAATTAGGTTGAAAAAAATGATTCTTCCGATTGTATTTGGGAATATTTAAATCATTTATATCAATATAATCGTCAATTTTTGTATTTACCGCCGATTTAAATCCCGCCAAAAACGATGTGATATGGATTTGGGTAAACGATGAAATGATTGGGATTGTAATATTGGATTGGACCGACGTAGAGACGCACGGCCGTGCGTCTCTACGTCGGCGGCCGTGCGTCTCTACGTCGGCAACGGGTTCATCAACCGTCATTGATTCGTTATTATTGATTATCACAATGGCGTGCAAATGGTTTGGCATGATTATATATTCGTCCAAAAATAATTCATTCCGAATTTCAAATGATTTCTGCCATTCGGTATCCACAATTTTGCCAAAATCGGACAATTGCATAACCGGAATGTCTGCCGCAACAATTTCACCTAAACTGTAAACCCTGTGTTGTGTTACCATGGTGATAAAATATATACAATTGGAAGAATAATCCCATCCCGATAACCGGGTCGATTCTACACGATATTTGTTGTTGTATAATGACATTCTATCGTTATCCTGCATGCACTATGGTATGGCGTCTTTGAAATGGTGTTGCATAGACGCATCCATCTCTTTTTGGGAATTTGATCTGCGGTGAGATGTTTGTAGCCTTCGGCTCCAAAGAGTTCGATTACTGCTTTTTCGAGTTTTTCCTCGGTGAATTTCATATGCGTACCTGCATCAAACTGCAAGCGAATTTGATTTTTCCTTATAATTTTCCATATCAGAACCGATAGTATTTGCCACGGAAGGAATAGATTCTTTGGAAATGCTCAGTCCCAAAAGTGTCGTGACTTTAAGTCCGACATTTCTTTCGTCTACTAATCGGATATAATCACCTATTGGCTTATAATTTGATTTCACCCCTCACCCTCCTGTCCCATCTGAAGGCGGATCAACTCTTTCTCCCGTTCAATCTCCGCTGCGAACTTCTCTTCCGTCGGCAAAAAGGGAAGGTGTTTTCTGGCGAAAAGCTGTCTGTTTTCATTCAGCACAGAGTACCTGGCGATGGTTTTATCGGTTTCGGTGCAGAACAGGATTCCTATGGTCGGGTTGTCACCTTCTCCCCGTTTCTATGATGAATCTTTCTGAACAGTCTTCAATTCGGGACTCACTGCGTCCCGAATCCGAAACATAAGATAAAACTACCATATTCGGGTAGTGCTGAAAAAATGTCCCTGCCGCCTGTTTTCTGGCACTCTTTCTTCCTTTTCTTCTGATTCCGGGTATGACCAGTTTTCTAATGCGGGAGTTGATCCTTGTTGTTGCATGTATTACAATAATAAGCCTTGCCATGGCATTGACAGTAACCCCGATGTTGACAGCCTGGATATGCGGCAGTTCCCAAAACCGATCTTCTTCAGGCATTCTTGACCGTATACATGAAAAATTATCTGATTCTTACGGATCATTACTAAACCGTGTTCTCAAACGGCCATTGATTACCTTTTTTACTTTTGTCGGGGTTCTTTTTGCCGGTATTGCCCTTGTACCCAGAATCGGCTCGGAATTTCTGCCAAAAATGGATGATGGTCGGATCATGATAAAAGTAAAATTACCCTCAGGCACATCTGTTGCCCGTACAGACAGCACTTTACGCAGTATTGAAAAGGTTATCGCTGGTGATACATTGATCGAAAGCGCCTTTGCCCTGGCCGGAGGTCAACCAAGAGGTCTTATGACTTACGAAGTAGCACATGAAGGACAGGTTGACATACAGCTTATAAACAGGAAAAATCGAAAAATTACCACAGAGAAATACATTGAAACCCTCAGACCAAAAATTGCCAGACTGGCCATACCCGGCGCACGAATCATGGCAATGCAAAAAAGTGTGCGGGGCATTCACGGCATGGGAAAATCGGATATTGAAGTAAAAATACGTGGCGCAGACTATCGAAATTTGTTTTCCATAGCACAAAACGCTGCTGATATAATGCGCAACCAAACCGATTTGGTGAATGTCATGGTCACATCCGATATGCAAAAACCTGAATACAGGGTTATCGTTGATCGTGAACGTGCCTCATTAACAGGCATCCCTGTCGCACACATCGCAAAAACATTACGCTCCCTTATTGATGGTACAGTATCAACGCGGTTCCGTGAAAACAACGAATATTATGGTATCAGGCTGATTGCACCTGCCGTATCCATGAAACATAAGGACGACATCGGGAATCTTCTTGTTGATATTAACGGAGAAAACCATATTCGGCTCTATGATATAGCAGAAATTAAAAAATCTACGGGACCTGTAGAGATAGCACGTGAGAACCAGATTTCACAGACAATTGTTTCTGCGAATGTGAAAGGTACCAATGTAAGTGAAGCCCTTTTGAGACTCCAGCGTTCACTCGACAGCCTTGAGATGCCATCGGGATATTCTGTTCATTATGGTGGGCAGGCACCTCTTATGAAACAGATGCACAGCGCAATGATTCTTATAATTCTTTTTGCACTTTTCTTTGCGTTTGTTGTTTTGACAGTACAGTTCAACAACCTGCGACTGCCGGCTCTGGTTCTGGGCAGCATACCATTTTGCCTTACGGGTGCGGTTTTCGGACTGTTTTTCACAGGAACACCAACAAGTGTTACTGCAGTTGTAGGACTGCTTCTTGTTGTGGCAGCATCGGTAAATGACGGAGTTTTGTTGTTTACATTTGCTGATGAATTACACTTAAAAAAAGGGATGAACAGGCTAGATGCGGTACTGGAAGCCGGAAAAATCCGGTTCAGACCACGTGTAATGACCACTATCACGACAATGGCCGGACTGTTCCCTCTTGCTATGGGACTGGAAATCGGAGCAGATTTATTGCGTCCCATGGCAACAGGTGCTATAGGTGGACTGATTGTGGAAATGGCCGTTGCCCTTTTTCTGATGCCGCTCTTTTATGCGTTCGCAACCAGAAAATCAAAAAAAGAATAAACCTGCTTTTTCTTCATTCCACAAATACCGATGCGATTAAAGATCATCGGACCCATGCATATGAAAACAACAGTATTAAAGGCACTACTTGAATACAAAAAAACAATCTACCATTTTATACATTAACGTAAAAATGTTATTTAAACCTGTATCGATTAAAAGAGGACTATTAAGTGAATCATAAACTTATTCTGCTGACAGGTGTTTTGATCTGTTCATTGTATATATCAGGTAATTGCGAATCTTACTGTGATTCACTCAATGAAAATCAGATGCAACTATTTACAAGTATTCAAAAAGTGTTTCGCATTCCCCAATGTTCTGATATGACCCTTGAATCTGCATTAATTGATTCCGGTAAATGTGCAATAGCATCACGACTATCTCAATATGGTGCCTGGCTCGCTTATTTAAACAGGGATTCTGTTTACATTGTAAACAGACTTGCAAAAAGAAATGAGAGCTTGTCATCCCCAAAACGGTATGAAATCAACGAAAAACTTTTTGAGACAGCAGGTGATAAAAATGCACCTGTTACTATTGCAGTATATATATCTATAAGTTGCCCCTATTGTAAAAAAATTTGTGCGTTATTATACGATCTGGTTACCGCAGGTTATCTTAAAGGAAAAGCGAAATTATGTGTCAAGCTTCTTTCTGCGACTGATCGTGATATGGCACTTTTGGCGGCGCATGGATTTAAAAAATTCTGGGAATACATGAATCACATTTCCACTATAAAACGCCGTCTTGATCTGGACGTACTGATTGAGGCTGCTCTTGATCTTAATATACCTCCAAAAGCATTTCAGAATTACATGGAAAATCCCTCTGTTCGGGCTCATGCTCTTGAATCAAGAGAGGAAGGTTTACGCAACGGCGTGAAGGTAACACCGACAGTTTTCATAAATAATAGAAAATATGAAAGCCATAATGATCCGATATGGATTATTGATGCTGTTGAATATGAGTATGAACAGCTTGGTAAAGATAACTCTGAATAGAAATCGTCCCTGAACAATAACGGATCCTTATGTGAGTCTTTTTTGCGGACATTGGCATAACAAGATTTTGTGGTTGATTTAAATTCGCCAGACTTTTTTTAACAATATGTCTTCATATACTGAGATTGAGAAATCTCGCTAAAATACTGGTTATGGTTCGTTTATAGTTGTATACCCAATAAATTTTAATTCCAAATCCCAATAATTAGGTACAGAAACTGAAAATATATTATTTTTATAGACTAATATTGATACAGTTTCTGCAGGAGGTCTTGATATGAGCGAAAAGTGTAACAGGAATTTATCTCTGTTACTGGGACTTATTTTATTGCCTTTATCTGTTTTTGCCGGACCAAAAATATCAATAGATAATAAAGATCATGATTTTGGTACAGTTCGTGAAGGTGAAGTTAAAGAATTTATTCATATTTTCAAGGTAAAAAATACCGGAGACAGCAATTTGGTAATAAAATCGATCCGGCCTGGGTGAGGCTGCACTGCGATCGGGTTCGACTCGATCATCCCTCCCGGTCGGGAAGGAAAAATTGAAGGAAAAATTAAAGCCAGTGCTGTCAGAGGTTCGTTTAAAAAGTACATCACAGTCATTTCCAATGCCGAAAAAGATTCAACAATTCGTCTTTCTTTGGCCGGAACAATTAAAGAGGAATTAAGTGCAAACAAAAGCTATATAACGATGAAAAAGCCTAAAGGTAACAATCCATGGGAACACGAACTCATTTTGAATACCAATAAGAAAGATCTCAAAATAAATGAAGTAGTATTCGTTACACATGATCAGTCGTCCGGGGGACCTTCATGGCAATCAACACTGCCAATTCATCTGGACAACACTCTTACAAAACTGGAAAAAGAAGAGGATGGTGGCTTTTTTAATTACACTCTGAAACTTTCTGTAATGTTTAGTGGTGAAAATACCACACATGGCAGATTCGTAATTAAAACGAACCATCCAAAAAAGCCGGAGATTTCCATAAACGGATTTATTGAAGCAAAATAACTGGATCTGAACAAACAAGTGTTTATTTTAAATGAGCCTTTTTAAGATATTGGCACAAATAATTTTCATCTGTTTGGTGTTATCATCAGGTATATACCACCCTGAATGTTACAAAAAAACTTCTAATACCGCTTATGCAGGCTCACTATTAAATAATTGTCCAGTTCTGGTTCATGTCTTAAAAAATTCCCGGAAATAGAACGATCTGTTTTCAGGGATTTTTTTTGAAAATTGGACAATGCCATTCACGTTAAAACAATTATTTTATCCGATGGACTTTGTGAAACTGTTTTCTGAATTCAACTAAAAAACCGCGCAGGCATAAATAACAGTTCAATAGTATCTAAATAACTCTTTAATGAGTTTTAATATTAAATACACTTAAAAAGATGCATGATTATGAAATATAGATATCTTTTCGGACCGGTTCATTCCAGACGTCTGGGTATATCGCTTGGTGTCGATATGGTACCTTTTAAAACCTGCAGTTTCAATTGCATTTATTGTGAATGCGGTAAAACCACGAATCTGACTCAGGAACGCAAAGAGTATGTTCCTGTGGAAGACCTTAAAACAGAACTCAGGCATTTCCTGTCGAAAAACCCAAAACTGGATTATGTAACTTTTGCCGGAAGCGGTGAACCAACTCTTCATGCAGGTATCGGAGAGGCAATCCGGTTCGTTAAGGAAAACTTTCCACAGTACAAAACTGCCATACTGACTAACGGTTCACTTCTTCACTTGCAACAGGTTCGTGAAGCCATCATTCCGTGCGACCTTGTTAAACCATCACTCGATGCGGTTTCTGAAGATGCTTTTTATTCAATAAACCGTCCCCACTGTAATCTTCACAGTAAAACTGTTATCGACGGATTAATCCAGTTTTCTAAAGAATACCATGGCGCTTTATGGGTTGAAGTTTTTATCGCTCCTGGTATTAATGACAACAAAGAAGAATTAAAACTGATTAAAGAAACTCTCCAAAAAATAAATCCCACAAGAGTACAGCTTAATAGTCTGGACCGGCCAGGAGCTGTAGAATGGATTACACCTGCCGAGATTAATTCCCTGAAAGTGATTGCAGAATTTCTCAAACCTCTTGTGGTTGAAATAGTTTCCAGGAAAAATCGAAAAACAGAGATTCACGATTACTCCGATGAAGATGCGCAGCAGACAATTTTAAGTCTCCTGCGCCGGCGTCCGTCAACAATTGAGGAACTCTCCGTTATTGCAGGGCTCAGGGTAGACCAGATATACGATATTATTACAAAGCTTACAACCAGCGGGGAAATTTCTGAAGAAACTGTTGGAAAAAAACAATTTCTCAGATTGAGAACGACAAACACATGAGTAAATTATACCGGTTCGGAGTATCACTCGAAAAAGCTCTTATCGATTCCTTCGACAATCATATAAAAACTTTACAATACAATAATCGTTCTGAAGCGATCAGGGATCTGATCCGCAATGAACTCATTCAGAAAAAATGGAAAGAAGGCGGTAAAGTTGCAGGTGCCATAGTTATGACCTACGATCATCACAAACGGGATCTTGCATCAAAAATTATCGATATTCAACACCATTTTCATGAACTCATTATCTCCACCCAGCATGTTCATCTCGACCACGACAACTGCATGGAAATTATTGCCGTTAAAGGCCACTCTGAAGAAATGGAAAAACTGTGTTCCAGTTTAAAAGCATTGGTTGGAGTTAATCACGTAGATCTGAGTATAAGTGGAACGGGTGATTAGTTCTGTTTCATTACCAGGGAACGCCCGAAAACACAAAGATAAGTTCCCGGGCAAGAGTTTACAAATTTTATAACTGGATGTGCTTTAAAACAGATTTATAAATCAGTTTTCTAAACTTTTTACGAATCTTTTCCCCAGTTCACATCCTTCGTTATACAACTCCGGAGTTACTCTTCCGGCAAACTCAAGTCCTTCATGAATATCCCAATCCATACCCGAAGTCATTTCCTGAACTTTCTTGTATGCCCCTTTACTCCATCCGTAACTTCCAAAGTATGCAACTTTTTTATGTTTTATGTTTTTGATAACTGCTTTCTGAATAACCTGCTGCATATATGGAAAAAGGGATACTTCATAGGTTGGTGCACCGATGATTATTCCTCTGTTTTTAAGCATTGAAGGAAGAATGTAGCTGGGATGAGTACGTGCCACATCAAATATTTCCGGTATCATACCGGATTCAGAAATGCCCTGAGCAACAGCATTCATCATGTTTTCGGTATTGCCATACATGGTACCATACAGGAGTGTAATACCGTTTTCTCCTCCGTTAATGGAGTATTTTGCCCATTTTTTGTACAACTCAACGATTCTTTCCGGATTTTTTCTCCAGACAAGGCCATGTGACGGAGCAATCGTTTTTATGTCGAGCAGGCCAAGTTTTGTAATGGCATTTAGAACAGGTGTAGAAAATTTTGCGACAATATTGGCGTAGTAACGCAAAGACTCTTTTTCGTAGTATGTGATCTCACTGTACTCATCATCGAAGAAAGCTCCCTGAAGAGCGCCGTAGCCCCCGAACGCGTCACATGAAAACAATATTGAAGAGCTTTTGTCGTAGGTTACCATTGTTTCGGGCCAGTGCACAAAAGGAACGTGGTAAAACACAAGTTCGTGTTTTCCGGTTGACAAAGTTTCACCGTCTTCAACAACCCTTATATTGTCACAGACATCATAATAATCTTTAAGCATTTTTACAGCTTTTTTCGTACAGATTATTTCGAATTTTGAATTTATCCTTCTCAACGTTCTGAGTACTCCTGTATGATCCGGTTCCATATGATTTATGATCACATAGTCCAGGTCTTCAAGATTTACAATTGCTGAAATCTGATCAAAAAACTCGTCGGTTTTAAAACTTTTTGACAGGTCTACCAGCACATTTTTTGAATCTTTAATGATATAAGAGTTGTAAGAGATCCCTACCCCATCAATTGGCCAGAGCCCTTCAAACAGATCGGTTGTACGGTCATTAACTCCTGCCAGGAAAATATCGTTATTTAAACAGTTTTTTATCATACTTACCTCCTTTATTACGCAATTTTCTTTTTTCTTATATAAGAATATAACTTAAGAAAAATATTAATTCCCAATATAGATAGACTGGTTAGCGCAGCGCACCATTTTGATGAACTCATATACGAAAATTGGTTCTGGTTTTAGTAATATAATAAGTTTATATGAATCTTTGAGTGATTAATTCTGAATTTGTAATTTAGAATTGAATAATAATTAAAAAGAGCATTATTGGCTAAAGACCTGATATTGCGCACCCACCGGGAACTCGACTTCTTTTTGACATTTAAGATCACCTGGACCGCCGGGCGTTTTACCCCGCTGTAACCGGCCTTCCATCACGGCTCTCTTTTGTCCTTACGATGTTGCTGATTAGGTTTATGACTGGCTGCCAGAATCCGGTTTGGGTGATGCCATAATATCGTTAGTATGGACAATAATTTTGCACTGCTTAATCATTTACCGGTAAAATTTTTTGCTATCTATCTTATACGGTGTCTGATTCATAAGACAAAAGGTCTGCTGTAAACCATATTCCCTGCTTTTAGTGTGTAGATGTAAATTCCACTTTGGATAGTTGCAGGAATCTGATATTCATGGCTGGTGGCAACAGGCAGGTTGCCTATTCTATGCCGGGCAGCAAATCTTCCTGACAGGGAGTGAATTGTAAGCTCTGTATTTGCTGTAACCGGTACTCCCTGATTAGTAATTTTAAGGGTAGTATTTCTGACTAACTTTACAGTAAAGGTAGGATTGTTACAATTTACAGTGAGTTTATTTTTTAAAGATGTTGAACTGTTTCCTAATCGCACTACGAATATCTCAAAACATTTCCCTGGAATATCATCACCCACAATCGCATCAGGAAATCCACTGGGCTGTGGCGGCAGTTTCGATCCCATGGGCAGGTGCAATGATCCACCCTGATACTTACCCTCTAAAACAGGTTCACCCCAAATATCAAACACGCTGTAAACCGTGAAATCAGTACCTGATGTAATCATAGTTTCGAAATTTACCGGTACAAAATCATCATTGTCCCAGTTGTATACAATTACATCTATTCTGCGGGGATCATACTTGTTTGGATGCAAAACAGTTTTTGTACCGGTTGGAAGTTGATTTGAAAAAAAATTATTGGGGAATTCATCAGGATCTGGTCCGATTTCTGCACCAAAGAAATGGTTTCCCTCTACCACACCATTTTTCCAGAGTCCCTGAGTTACCACATTTCCGACAAAATAATTATCCTGCACTTCAATGAACTCATTTTCAACTGATCCACCCCATCCAAAGCGAACACTTCTGGCATTGGGAACGGGTACCCAGGAGTAGTTTTCTTTAACAATCACTCTATCAACTGGTTGCAAACCACCAATGAGGAGCCCGTCAGATTGGCCAAAAGTGGAAGAGCCCCTAACCGATGCACCAGCACGAAACCAGACGTTTCTTTCAAAATCATACCCCTGGATATCTCCATTTTCAGTATAGGTATGAATTCCAAAACCATACCCAAAGAAAATGATGTTGTTTATTATCTGTTTTGTACCTGTTTTATTCTGGGTGTATATGGCATGACCATGGCCCCGTTCTTCATCCTCGATGCCATTGTTGAAAATGATATTTCCATACAGTTCACTGTTTATTGCTGGACTCCAGAACCCTATTCCCTGTAGATTATTGTGAATTACAGAGTTTATCAACTTTGAGTTTGGCGCATCAAACCGGACTCCTTCGACCATATCCGTTCTGGGTTGAGAGGTGTTTGTTATTTCAAGATTCCAGAATTGTACCCATTCACCCATTATATGAAGGGCCTGGTTTCCACTACCCTCTTTACCATCAATCGTAACCCGCATTCCCGGTTTTGCCCAAAATATTACGGGTGAGTCAGCAGTTCCAGAAACAGTGCTTACAAACCTTCCCTCATATATGCCTTCTTTGAGCAGTACCAGTTCACCGGGTCTAACCGGACCAGAAGAACTCAAGGCAGTTCCTAAATCAATTGGATCACCTTCTCTCCCGGAAGCATCAGTACCACCCGAAGGAGAAACGAACCAGTCAGCATGATTAATATCTGTAACCGTGCTCCAGAGAGAAAATGTGGCGAACAGAATAATAAGTGTTATTCGTTTATGCATCTGTAGTTCACACAAATTAGTAAGATACAGGTTTTCTGTTTAAATTATATAATACAACAAGAACCCGGAAAATGTTCACTTTATTTGCATTACCCGATCCTTACAATTATCACCGCTGCCAATTTTATTCTTTTCTGGAATTTTGATTATCTGGTAAAGCATACGCTTTTTTGAGTTTAAGGTACCATCATGGTCGAGTAGACCGAGGAGATTTCATCCTCAGCCCCTCACTGAGCCGCACGTGAACCTCTCGACTCATACGACTCTTATTGTTCATTATAGGCCGAACTGGCCTTGCGTCTCGCTACGCCCCCGGCTACCTTGATACCCGAAATTATTAAATTGCAAGGTCTGGGTGCCCGATGATCCTGTTTGCGGAAAAATAGAGATCTCCAGCCCCAAATAATATTACCATTCTTAAATCTTTACACATACAGCGTAGGCGAAAAGGTAATAAGCTTGTATTTATGTTATACGCTTATGAAAATTCATACTTGCTGATGTAAATGTTATCAAACCTAATATAAGCATGGCGAGTCCTTCTTCCCATAAATACCTTATTTCCGTTCCTTTAAGATAGATTTCCCTTATTACAACCATAAAAAACCGCACCGGATTGAGTAATGTTATTACCTGGACAAAATCCGGCATATTCTCAACAGGAATGAAGAATCCCGAAAGCAGAATCGCAAATATCATGAAAAACCATGCAATGAACATAGCCTGCTGTTGAGTTTTTGCCAGAGTAGAAGCAAATATTCCCAATCCCAATGTTGAAAAGCAGTAAAAAACCACCATTAAATACAATGTAAATAAATTTCCTTTTATCCATAATCCAAAGATAAATCCAATTCCCAGCATACCCACGTTAAATAAAAGAAAACCAACTATCAGTATGGGTATTGTTTTACCCAGTATCATTTCGATTTTTTTTACTGGTGTAACCATCAGTTGCTCCAGTGTACCAATTTCCTTTTCCCGTACAATACTCATTCCGGTAAGAAATGATGTTACCACCATCAACATAACTGCCAGAATTCCCGGTGTTATATTATAAACACTATCTAGCATTGGATTGTAAACCATTCGTGTTTCGACATCTACCAATCGTAAATCTGCAGGTTCTGCATTTATTTCAGAGCCCCATTCCCGCTGTAACATAGCCGTAATCTGATTAGTATATGCCAGAACAATCCCTGCCGTGTTCCCGTCAACTCCATCAACAATGACCTGAAGTTGCGGCTGTTTCCCGTTTTTTACATTTTTTTCAAAATCAAAAGGTATTTGAATTATCAGTTTTACATCTCCCTGCTGCATTGCATTTTCAGCTTCCTTAATTGATCTTCCGATACTTTTTAGATCAAAATATCCCGTTTGTGTAAATGCGTCAATAAACCTTCGGCTCATAAAAGAGTAATCATGGTCGACAACTGCAACAGTAATATTTTTCACATCAGTTGTTATTGCAAATCCCATTACTACGATCTGTATGAATGGCATTACAAAGATAAGGCTCAGATAAATTTTTTGTCTGAGTATCTGCCGAAACTCTTTTTGAACAAGATATAGAATACGTTTCATCTTACTCCAGCTTTGTACTGAACTTTTTTACACTTAAAGCAATTAACAGAATTGAAATCGCTGCCAGATACCCAAGTTGAATTTTTAAATCGAAAAATGTATTACCTTTTAACATAATACCCCTTATGATTTCCAGAAAATGGGTAGCCGGAATTATCAGGCTAACGTATTGAAAAACTGTCGGCATACTTTTAACAGGAAATATAAATCCGCTTAACATGATAGTGGGCAGTATGGTTAACAATAAAGTTGCCATCATCGCGACCTGTTGTGAATCTGTTACTGTCGATACAATAAGACCCAGACTAAGACCTGTTACAATGTACAGTATTAATGATCCAAGCAATAATAATATTGAACCTTCAAGCGGTACATTAAACCAGAAATATCCAAACAGTAAAATAGAAACACTGATTGCAAAAGCCAGAACTGTATAAGGAATGACTTTACCTATTATAATCTGGACCGGTTTTACCGGAGATACCAGAATCTGCTCAATACTGCCGGTCTCCTTTTCCCTGACAATTGCGATACTTGTCAGCAATGCGCTTATAAGCAGTACAATAACTGCTATAAGGCCTGGAACAAAAAAATAGTCCGATTTTAGATCAGGATTGTAAAATATTCTTGGTTCGACACTGAACAGCCTTCCAAACTGCAGATTAATTTCAGAATTGTACATCATGGAGATCTGATTAAAGTAATTTTTTATATAGTTTGCCGCATTTGGATCACTTGCATCTATTATTAACTGAATATTTGCTCTTTTGTTCTTGTACAGATTTTTTGCGAAATCACCCGGGATAACGGCTGCACATATTGCTTTACGCTCAAAAAACAGTTGTTCAACCCGATTCAAGGAAATATCCGTATGCTTTACTTTAAAAAAGTCCGTAGCCAGAATATTTTCAATAAATCTACGGCTCTGAGGTGTTTTTGAATAATCAATAACAGCTATATCAATATTTCTCATTTCCAGAGTAATAGCATATCCAAAAAGAAACAGCATAACAAGAGGCATCAGTAAAACAATAACCAATGTCTGAGAATCACGAAATATGTGCTTGAATTCTTTTATGACAATACTATAAAGTATTTTGTTCAAGTTTTTTTTCCTTTTATTACACTCATGAAAACTTTCTGCATTGAATTTGCATTGTATTTTCTTTTCAAGACTTTTGGCTGATCAAGCTCAATTATTTTTCCATCTTTCATGATACTTAAACGATTGCAAAACCCTGCTTCATCCATATAATGAGTAGTCACAAAGATAGTTTTACCTTTGCCGGAAAGCTGGTATATAAGAGTCCAGAAATTTCGTCTCGATTCAGGATCAACTCCGCTTGTAGGTTCGTCAAGAAATATAATACCAGGATCATGAAGTAAAGCAGTACTGAGCGCTATTCGTTGTTTCCATCCAAGCGGTAATGACAAAGTCAATTTATCAGCATGATCCCACAGTTTTAAATAGTCCAGCAACTCTTCAGTTTTAATTTTTATCTGTTTTCGGCTCAATCCATAAACACCGCCATAAAATTCAATATTCTCTTTAACTGTCAGATCCTCATACAGACTGAACCTTTGGGCCATATAACCGATATTATGCTTGATCTTTTCTGCATCTGTAAAAACATTATAACCTGCTATTACAGCATTTCCGGAACTTGGCATAAGAAGACCGCACAGCATGCGTATTGTTGTAGTTTTTCCAGCCCCGTTCGCTCCCAGAAATCCAAATATTTCACCAGATTTTACCTTGAAACTTACATCAGAAACAGCCTTGAATGATCCAAAACAGCGGCTCAGATTTTCAACATATACTGCATATTCACTCTGGCTCATCAATACCTCTATTAAGACAATTCAATCCGATTTCTTATTTATCACTTAAATCATACGATTCCTTTACACGAGTTTTTTTCGTGGATATTGGCAAAAGAATCAGATCCAGAACGTTTAATATTCATTCGGGCACGACAACGATTACGACAACGATTACGACAACGATTACGGTGAAAGGTAGATATGACCTTCACAGCCATAAGACCCTTTCATCTCAATACCACTGTTGCTCATGCTTCGATTACTCCCGCACTGCGGGAACGAGTTGTAAATTAATCGTCCGATTCAGGTATCAGTTTTAAAAACAGATCTTCCAGACATGCTTCAATCGAAACTACAGATTTGTAATCGACACTGTTCTTATTTAATAAATGAATTATTTCCTGCTCTCCCCTGTTTTCATTATCCACAATATGAATTCCATCACCAAACAGATTAAATTCTGAAAATATTTTCAAATTTTCAAGTTTTTTAAATGTTTCATATACCCTGTCTGTTTCTATAAGATACAGGCTTTCTTCAAAATTTTTAAGCAATTGACCGGGCTTACCCTGTGCGAGTATTTTACCTCCAAACATTAGTGCCACTCTGTCGCATAAACCCGCTTCATCCATATATGCTGTTGAAACCAGAATGCTTGTACCATTATCCCTCAATTTTTTAAGAATATCCCAGAATTCACTTCTTGAAACCGGATCGACTCCAAAAGTCGGTTCATCCAGTACTATTACTTCCGGTTGATGCATAAGCATACTTGACAAAGCCAGTTTCTGTTTCATACCGCCCGAAAGAGCATCTGCCCTTCGATTCCTGAAGGGTTCTAATTTTGAAAACTCATAAAGCTTTCTCATACGGTCTGCCTGTTCTTCTGCAGGAACCTTAAACAGATCTCCAAAAAATCGGAGATTTTCATTAACTGTCAGATCCGGATATAAACTGAAGCGCTGAGGCATGTATCCGATTTTTGACCTGACAAATTTCACATTTTCCTTTACACTTTTTCCCTTGAAAAACACATCCCCTTCATCAGAATCAATAAGAGAAACGAGGATACGCATAAGCGTAGTCTTTCCGGCGCCATCCGGACCAATGAGACCAAAAATCTCCTCAGGATACACTTCAAATGAAACACCATTCACAGCTTCAATGTTTTCGTAAGATTTTTTCAGGTTTTTTATTACTACAGGATTCATATCATTTGTTTTCGTCACTTGATTATGACATCTACCGGCATACCTATTTTCAATATTCCATCCTTGTTATCAACAGCAATTTTAACAGCATAAACAAGAGACGTACGTGTTTCTCTGGTCAGAATCGTTTTAGGAGTAAATTCCGATTCGCTTGCTATCCACTTTATTCTGCCTTGTAAAAGGCTATCCCTTCCATCAATTCGCACATCTGCATGATTACCAATTTTGATTTCAGGAAGATCAGCCAGAGAAACATAAACTGTTATTTCCATTTTATTTAAATCTGCGATTTCAGCCATTTTACGCCCTGGCAAAACCAGTTCGCCTTCATTTACAAATTGATTCAGAATAACACCATCTATCGGTGATTCGATCGAAGCATCTCTGATTGATATTTTTGTCTGCTCCATTGATGCCGACAATTGTTTCTTTTTAGCATCCATCTGGTTGCGATTCGTAATCAACATTTCTTTTTTAGCTTTAAGTACATTGACTTTGGTTTGAAGTTCTTCCTGTCTTTGTCTTGTTGCTGCGCCTTGGGCTACAAGTCGTTTTGTTTTCTCCAAAGTTTCCATTGCAAACTTTAACTCTGAATCAACCTGTTTTATATTTGCTCTGTTTGCTTTCAGATTAGCATCTATTTCCAGCACCTGAGCCTGTTGACCCTTTAAAACTGATTTCATTTTATCAGTATTTACCGTAAATAAAACATTTCCTTTTTTGACAAATCCGCCTTCTTCAAATAAAACATTTTCAACAATACCCGAAACCTGAGATGACAAACTGATAATATCTGTTTCTGAGCGCCCATTATAAACGAACCGGTTTTTATCAGTTCTTTTGCATGCTGTAGCGTAAAGAACAACCGCAAATAATAAAATGTATCTGGTTATGTTTATCATTCGATTCTCCATTCGTTCACATCTTTACCACTGAAATAATCTATCTCATTTTTTTTGGCAGCCAACGAGGTTTTTTGCCGTTGAAGACGGATTTGGGCTTCTGTAAGTTCAAGATTTGAATCATTAAATTCGCTTGCGGAACTCATTCCCTGCTTATATCTTGACTCAACTATCTGCATTTTCTTTTCAGCCACATTTTTGGCCTTTAAAGCCACTTTATACTGTTTCTTTAAAGCCTCAAATTCCCTTACTGCCTTATCATATTGATTTTTAATTCTGTCATATGTAATACGGTACTGATATTGGACTGATCTTAAAGAGGCATCCTGTGATAAAAGTTTATAACGTTTTTCTCCCCATTCAAACAGATCCCAGTTAATATTAACACCGCATAATCCGTATGTCATCCACTCATTATCGACAATATCTACACCTGGTTTCGCATGACGAATACCTCCATACAATCCGACTTTCGGATAATACCCGGCCCTTGTTATATCTTTTGAAGTATTTAAAATCCGGATCTGTTTTTTTATCAATTTCAGGTCATCAATACCATTTTCATCAAATTCAGAAACCTTTTATTCAAAATTTATTTTAATTTCCGGATCTGTTATAATTTTTTCTCCGGTCAGTATTGAGAGTTCCTGATATGCAGTTTTGAGCTTGGCATCAGCAGCAATTATTTCCTGTTCATTGTTAAGCTGAGACAATGATAATGATAATGTATCAAGTGAAAGCGCCATTCCCTGTTCAATTAAGGAACTTATTCGTTTTTTTTGCAATTCAATACGTTTCGCTGATGCTTTCAAAGCATCAATTTCTAAAAGGATTCCCTGAATCTGTCTGTATTTCGCAATCACTTCAAATGCACTTTTTTTCTCTGTTTTTTCCAATTGTGTGTTTCTTATCTCTGTTGTCTGATTTTTAACCTTTACCATATTTTTTTGTGCGAATCCGCTAAACAAAAGGTAATTGGCTGTAAGGCCAGTTTCATATGTATTTTTTGTCGACAGATCAAGATTTATATCCTCAAGTGGAGTACCTTCAGGAAATTCAATATCTGCTTTTTCAGTCACATGACGATAAGATGCATGGATTTTGATATCCGGCAATATAGAACGAAAAGTTGATTTTGCATCCAGCTTTGATTCTTCTGCTTTTTCTTTTACAGCCAGAATATCAGGATTTGATTTCAGAGCCAGTTCCACTGTTTCTTTTAATGAGTGTGAATACCCTTTATGAATACAAATAAAAAGAATAATCGTAATAATAATACCAATTTCATTTTTCATCATAGTTTTACCTGGGAGAAATACCGTAATAAATTATTTTAAAAATTGCATCTTTTCTTTGCTCAAGAAATTCATTCCGGTCAAAAGATTTTTCTGTTAAAAGTACAGTTCGAATTATATTCTCACCCATGAAATAAAAAAGACATGAACCTAAAACAGTGATAATGATCTGGTTGGGATCCATTTTTATAATCTCCCCTTTTTCCATTGCGTCTTCGATAATATCGATAACAGGATAACGGCAATTCATTTCATTCATAATGACATCATTTATAACATTTGAAGCGATTTTCCCTCCATGGCTTATTTCCCGCATTATAAACATGGGAAATTTATGATTGTTAATTAATAGATCGATATATTTAGAAATGAAATATCTAAGGAACTCTTTAAAAGGCAGATCTGTATTCATTAATTCGATAATATCTGTAGTGATTTTCGTAAATATGAATCTGAATATGTGTTCATACAATTTGTTTTTACTTCGATAATAGTAATGAAGTAATGCTTTATTTATACCGGCTTTATCAGCGATTTCCTGCATTTTAGCTCCATATAAGCCTTTTTCTACAAAAACATCCATGGCAGCCTTAAGGATAATTTCTTCTTTGTCTTGTACTTTAACCATCAACTTTAACCTTTCAGTTTAACCATATGGTTAAAATATATAATAAAACATCTTACAATCAATTTTTTTTACTTTAAAAAAATTCCAGGAAATAGATTCGCATGCATAATGATCTGTATATTTGTATTATATAGATAAAAAGACCTACCTACCCGCTTCGGTATTTGAGTTTATGTATTCTGAATATTCCTGTCCGTTTCGATTGTATTTCTTATATATCATCATTTGCTTTATATGTTTTGAAATTTTATTGTGAATTATCAGGAATTGATCTGGTAAGGCATGCGCCCTTTATTAGCAACTGCTACGCTTACGGTTGAGTACGACAGAATGCGAGCTGTGTTGCCTTCGAAAATTTGAGAAAAACCTTTAATTTACATAAGTATCCATTTTAAATTGGAACGATACACATTTTTCCACACGCCCCCAGGCAGAAGTTACAGAGCTTCAAGAAATTACCGCGGGGGTCGTGTCCGCTCGGCGAGCATGAAAATCTTACATCTTTTACAGCCGAATTTAAGTGTATCGTGCAGTTTTTATCATTTTTACTCCTGTGATAATTTTTTTTACCTTTTTTGACAGAAATTTTACTGCATTACGTCAGAATTTCATGCTTTTTCTTTGGTTCTATTTCGTATTTCGTATTTCGAATTTTCCTAATCGTTTTGTTTCGAAATTTGTATTAATTATTTCGATTTTTTAATACCTATCGCGGGGCTCGTGTCCGCTAAGCGATATCTAATCAGAAGAAATTCCTCCCACCTTCCTCAGGTCTCTTTTGTGCAGGTCCTGAAATTGCTATATCAAATGATAAACAACCAAAGATACACCATTGAGATTTATAGACTGATTATTAAGAACGAAAGGCGGGAACAATGGTGA
>Ga0123335_1003043_pt1 | contig 24013 bp, 26 predicted proteins | sample BiotimSIPDNA_2_FD_89707 | JGI IMG/M metagenome (GOLD analysis project Ga0123335, IMG submission 89707) | Anaerobic biogas reactor microbial communites from Washington, USA - Biogas_R2 time_0 SIP DNA | ecosystem: Engineered > Bioreactor > Anaerobic > Unclassified | place: Washington, USA...
AGAATGACCTTCTAAGTATCAAGCAGGCCGCCGCCGGTGACCTGTGGCTGCATACCAAGGATGTTGCCGGAACTCATGTTATCGTCAGGCTTCCCCGCGATATAAGTGATATCGCTTCTGTACCCGACGGCACTCTGGAAGAAGCAGCCATCCTAGCTGCCTATTTCAGCAAGGCTGAGCAATCCAGCAAGGTGGAGGTCGATTATACTTTCCGCTCTAACTTACGCAAACCCAATGGTTCGAAACCCGGCATGGTGGTCTATGAAAACTACTGGACCATCATCGTTGACCCCCATGATGAGAGAATTTCCGTTCTGATGGATCAGCAACATATACAAAAATAGCTATCCCCCGTGTCTATCTTTGATAAAATTCTCTTACTACGCACCTTCACCTATCTACTTCTACCTTTCAAAACATTTAATTCTATCTTATTTAGGTTGTTAACAAATTTGTCATATTGAGGTATTATAAGGCAAATAGGTCATATTAAGATTGCGTGGTATTATAATGGAAAAGATGCCTTTTTACCTAATTATTCTACAATCCTTTCCCGAGGCTTTATTAGTCATTCTTATCGGTTTGGTCCTAATGGATGTTAGCGTCCCCAGCAAGAAAGTATTGCTTACGGCCTGCTTAAGCGCTCTGATGGGATACTTTATACATTTCTTACCTATCCCGCCTGGTATGAATGTACTGATCCAAATCCCCTTTACCATAATCATGCTTATTTTTATCTGCCAACTATCATCACCCATCGCATTTGCCGCGAGTACCTTGGGCTTTCTATCTGTGATATTTACTGAAGCTATTTTCAATAAAGGAATAACCATGATTAGCGGACTATCTACTCTTCAAGCCATCGATGATCCGTTTCTGCGAATACTCTATCCATTGCCCGAGTTTGCATTTCTCGGAATATTGTATGTCATCTTAAAATCTAAACGAATAAATATTTTTAAGTTGTTTAAAACAAGGTTAAGTAATATGCTGTCCGCGAGGTTTGATATCAATATCCTGGGCGCCATGCTTTTGCCAGTATTCCTGACAGCTATCGGCTTCTATTATCAATATCATCTTGAAAGACAATTGCCTGCGGGTATGTGGCATTTAAACAGTTCATTTTTATTTAGCAGCGTAGGGCTGACAGTTATATTATCGCTGTTGTTAGCCTGGAAAATGATCATGATGAATGGACAGGAAGCCTTAATGGAAATGCAACAGGTTCATATTTCAAACTTGCAGGATATGATGAAAATAATTAAAGCCCAGCGCCATGACTTTATCAATCACCTGCAAACCATCTACGGGCTGGCAACACTTGATGATATTGATAATCTTAAAGAATACATTGGCGAGTTATATCACGACATTCGGTTAACCGGCGATATACTGCAAATAGCTGTTCCCCAATTAAGTGCTTTATTATTGGTTCAAAGCGGCTGGGCAAGCGCTCATAATATTTCGCTCAGGTTCAAGATAGAAAGTGACCTGGCCAAGTTACAGGTTCCCGCCCTTGATCTGGTTTCAGTGGTGAGTAATCTTATGAAGAATGCAATAGAAGCAGTAGATTCCATGGAACCAGCCCATAGAATAATTGAGCTTAGAATCCTCGAAACACCGCATTATTATGCGATCCAAACCCAAAATTCCGGCTGTATTGCACCAGATATAAAAAATAATATATTTGATTTGGGTTATTCGACCAAGTCAAATGACTCGGAGCGGGGAATTGGGCTGGCCTCAGTAAAATATCTGGTAGAAAAATATGAGGGTAAGGTGATGGTTAACAGCTGTCAGGATAGTGGGACCAAATTTACTGTATGTTATCCCAAGCACATTAGAAGGGAGAGACCAGCTTGAGTATTCACGAGATTGCTGTAAAGTATGCTTCGTATCTAGCTCATGAATTGGAGAATGATCGGCGGCAAGAGTTGCGCATGGCCTACGGTCTGGAAATATTGTTAGGTGAGATTGTAAAACAGTTTGTCATAATATTATCATCCTGGTTGCTGGGAGTTTTCCCCGAAGTATTTACCATGAGTATGGCGGCTGGCTTCCTGCGGCTGGCTTCCGGCGGAGAACACTGCAGCGAATACTATCGCTGCCTGGTCGGAGGAACTATCTGGTTCCTGTTATTGGGCGGAGGTATTCATTATATTTATCCGCACCTGAACACAATGGGTATTTATTCAATTATTTCTATATCCCTGATGATTGCCCTGGTCATAATAATGAAATATGCTCCGGCGGAGACCGAGAACAAACCGATAACCAGTGAAAAAGAACTCGTTAAGCTGAGAAGACTATCTGTGGTTATTACACTAGTGTTTGGTTTAGTGATGATAGCCTGGGCCACAACGGATTTTCTTAGGTTCCTGATTCTACCACTGGCAGCAGGAATGCTGGAACAGGTTTTTACCATAACTCCCTGGGGCTATAATTTTATTCATTTCATTGACCGGGTTCTGGATTTCGACAAATGGAGTAATAAGATACATGGATCTGAAGGTACTAATAGTTGATGATGAACCAGCTAACGGACTGTTTCTTCACACCATTATCGAGCAGGTAGCGGGTGTAAAGGTGGTCGCTGTTTGCACCTCCGGCCGGGAGGCTCTGGATATGGTTAAGATACACCACCCCCAGGTAGTATTCCTGGATGTTGATATGCCGGAAATGAATGGCCTGGAACTGGCTTGCACTTTGACTGAAAGACACCCGGATATTTATATCGTGTTCGCTACCGCCTACCCGGATTATGCCCTGCAGGCCTTTGAATTGTATTCCTTCGACTATATCCTCAAACCCTTCAATGAAGAAAGAATTAGAAAAACGCTAAAGAAGCTGCAAAGCAGCATTGAGAAGCAAGTATCTCCCGCCAACAATAAGGGCATGTGTATTTGGGTTGATAAAGGGCGGGCGCGAGTCTGTCTTCGACCTGACGATATCGTTTATTTAGAAACCTGCAATCATAGGACGCAAATTGTAGCTTTAAATGATAGGTATCTCACCTGGTATAAAATAGACAAACTTAGCACGGCACTGGAGCCTTACGGTTTCCATAAATGCCATCGTAGCTATATCGTCAACCGAAACCAGATCAAAGAAATAATCAAGACGGGGCGTACGTTCCAGATTAAGTTGTTTTCAGGAGAGGCTATCCCCCTAAGCAGGAAAATGGAAAGGGATTTCCGCAACATAATATTGAAATGCGAAATCCATGATTTTGCCTGAAGCTGTATCTTATTTCAATCCGGCTTGGGGTTAAATAATATGTTTTTTAGACAAAAATACCCTCTATTTGTAGGGTATTTTTTCTTTTACGGATATTTGCTTTTTGAAATTTGACCCTTTCACGCAACCAGACGACCTACTTAAATAAAACGGATTGACTCATAAGCTTATATGGTGATAAATATTTCCAAATAGCTTCCCGCGAATGGAAGGAGGTGGAAATATGTTTAAACCGACCAAATTGTTTGTACTGAGGACCATGTCAGTATTCCTATTGCTAGTTGCCAGTGCAGGGGTAAAGCCAGCATGTCTGTGGCATTGGTACCAACCCGAGATACCCGAGTAAAGATCGAAGTATATTAGCCTTATTTGATCAATAAGGAAAAGGAGGTAAAAACGTTGAAGAAAGCCCTGCTAGGTATTGGCATTGTCGCTGCGCTGATCTTTTGCCTGGTAATGCCAACATCGCTTGCATCAGCCAATTCGGTTAGCGAAAGCCTAACCTTACCCGAAATACCGGCTGTTCAGCAAGAATCCGACTCATTGAAGATGGCATTGCCTGAGATTAAAGAAAATATGGGATTATTCGAAAATAAAGTAAAGGCTAAACAAGAAAAGCCGAATACGGGTTCGGTAGGCACTCGTGGTTCGGCTCCACCTCTAACTGAGTTGGAAGTTGTTGCTGTAGGTTCATCACAGTATCAAGGATATGAGCTTATCGCCGAGAACCAAGTCAGAACTCTGGAAGACCACGGAGGAGCAGTTTTATATATTGTCACCGGAGAAATCGGGTATGGTGCAAATCCTATTGCTAGAATTAATGGGGATTCACTCGAATGCATTGATTATGAGTTTATTGATTACAACGATGATAATATTGTTGACGGCTTTTACTACTGGTGGGATGCTAGCGGCTATCAGAATGGCACCTTTACTTACCAGAATACATCCGATAATTATCCTTATAATACCATGTCTGATTGGATAGACATCCAATAAGACGTTTGTTTCTAATATATACCAAGCCAAGGCCATCTATAATATTGACCTTGGTTTGGTTAATTTCAGTCTTCAGTTCATAAAGGAAAGGAGAACATGTAATGAGAATAACCGCAAATTATTGTCAGACAGCGATCTATCCACAGACTGTAGTCAAAGTTAAAAGTGAGGAAAAGCCGGTTTCTACCAATTTCACCGATGTAAAGACCAATACTACTGCTTCGGAAAAACAACAAACTAAGGATGTTTGGCAGGAGCTCAAGGAAGAATATGATATTCGTCATTGCACCTTTCAGGACCTTTGTGATATCTCCTTGAAGTTATATAAAGAAGGCGAAATATCTTTTTTTGAGCACTTAAAATTAACTTTTGATTGGGAAAAGGCCGCAAATTTTTTCAGGAGGTATCCTGGAGCAACAACCGACCTAAACCGGACACCGGCTGATGCAGAAGGAAACAGGGATTGGATCGCCGAGTTTAATGCCAAGGCCAGTTTTAACATGAAGTTCGGCGATATGGATAATTACGTTAGAGATACCAAACTAGCCAAAATACTGAGCAGATTAGAACACTAGTTAACCGGAGATTACTAGATTAATCGGAGGTCTCTATGTTTTTCAGAAAGATTGAATATCTGGTATCATTTTTATTAATTTACATATGTTTATTATCTTTGATTCCCAAGCATTCAGTATATCAATCTCTCATAACATTAATAATCCCGTCTTTGATTGGATCGCTTGTTTTTGGTACTATGACCAATTTTATAAGGTATTTAATTTTCAAGTCAAATGCAGAGAAATAGTATGGATTAGGAATTGCACACCCTTAATTTTCTGACATTTACGGCATAGATTTTTTTTGTAACTCTAGCGAAAAAACGAAGGATAATTTGCCTCTGAGACATATAATTGTTTCATTGTTTTCTGAACTAATAAAGTAGGAGTGAAGTATGAAAAAACTCATAATATGTTCACTAATAACAGCATTAGTAATTGCTACGTGTTGTATAAGTGTATACGCCGTATCACCTCGGCAGCAAGCTAATATTGTTGCTAATGATACCTTTTATCAATGGATTGATCTTTGTTCGGAAAGTTGGAAATCACTGGGGTTCGAAAGTGAAGATCAGGCAAAGCAAGCCTATTTAGGAGATACCTTATGGCAAGTGTATCAATTAAATAACAATTCCTACTCAAGTGAACAATTACTTACCAACCAACTTATTGAGAGTCCTCTCTTTATAATTCCAGTTTTGTCCGATGGAAATATTATAACGGATCTGGAGGTCATGTTGGTTAACGGCGACTGGAAAATTGCTGGTATCGGCGGTCATATTTGCAAGCAGGCAATTGAAGTTATTACCTTAAATGGCCTTAAAGAAAGCGAATGCAAAATAGTATTTTCTCCCACACAAAAATTCTTTTTTTCTTACAAGGATGGAGAGGAAATTGGTTTGCCTTATATGAATGGCAATGATTCTGTGAAAATGACGCAAATAAATGTGAAAAACATTAAAGAACAGCTTAAGCAAAATAACAGTATTAACGCTGATCCAAACCTAGCACCGGAACAAGTCAGATTTGGTAATGCCTCAATGTTTCACGAACAAAAACAGACCACCAGCATATTGCTAGATTAACTAGATTTATTCGTTTTCAACTTCAAGAACTATCTTAGATAGACAGAGTATTGCATTCCTACTAAAAGCGGCCAGCCTTTGATTCAATCGGTCAAAGACTGGCCGTCGCAGTCTAGGTTGCTTTTGTAGCCTTTGGATGGTGGTGTACGGAATATAAATCAACCAGTACTGTTATCGGTCGCTACTCCTCTATCGTCACCGTGCCATCCTCATTCTCGGTTACCTTGCTTTCGGGTTCCAGGATGTAGACCTTATGATTGACATAATCAATAGCAATGTCCCGGTTTATTATGGTGGCTGCCTCCTCAGGGGTAACCAGGGTCCTTATCTGTACCCCATTATCATATAGCTGCAGGATCAATTCACCATTATCCCGCTTAATATTGCGATGCTGGTGCTTTTCATAGGGTTTCATGAAAATATACTGGTATCCGCCCTCGACAAAATCCATTTCTCGCCCATTCAAAATAACCTTCTGCAAAACTAAACCTCCTCAAACAGAGCCATTTATATAGTCAACTATTCGGGCAGATATGAAATCCGCCCCTACATCTCGGTTAATCTGCGCTGATCAAATAAGTCTGCGTTATCAGCGTCTATTAAACTCCCCGGCTGCCAGGCTTGACCGCCTTACTATCGCCAGCCTTGCAGAGAGGACATTCTTCTGTGGCCCAGGATTGGATGTCCATGGCTAGAACCGGTTCCTGTTTCACTCCGAACGATACCTGTCCATTACTGCGATCAACCAGCACACCTACGCCTACTACCTCGCCGCCCTGAGCCTTTACCACTTCGATGACTTCTTTGACAGAGCCGCCGGTGGTGACTACATCTTCTACAACCAGCACCTTCTGGCCGGGATTAATGGTAAAACCGCGGCGCAGGGTCATCGCTCCATCCTGACGTTCGGTAAACAAGGCCGGCACTCCCAATTGCCGGGCTACCTCATAGGCTACGATTATTCCTCCCATGGCCGGACCAATAACTACTTCCACCCCATCATTTCTAAACTTATCTGCTAAGTGTTTTGCTAGTTCCTCGGTATAACCGGGATACTGCAGGACCTGGGCACATTGCATGTACTGGTTACTGTGGCGCCCCGAAGTAAGTATGAAATGCCCGTTGAGTAGGGCTCCGGAGTCAGTAAATATTTTCTCTGCCTCATTCTGATTAAGCATAAATTAACCCTCCAACTCATCAATTATTCTTTTTGCCGCTTGCACCGGATCTTCAGCATGGGTGATCGGCCGGCCGATAACCATATAATCTGCCCCGAGATTCAGGGCATCACGGGGGGTGGTGATCCGTTTTTGATCATTGGCGGCTGCCCACAGTGGACGAATACCCGGAGTTACTATCTTGAAATCAGGTCCGCAGGCATTTCGTATCGCTGATATCTCCCTGGGCGAACAAACCACCCCGGAAATTCCGCAATCGCGAGCCATCTGGGCCCACTTGACTACTACATCCTCTACCGGCATCCCGGGGATCAGCATATCCTGCTCCAATTCCTGCTGACTGATACTGGTCAGTACCGTTACAGCCAGAGTAATGGGGGGAGTGCTCCCCAATTTAGCGGCCTCCTCGCGGCTAGCCCCTGCCACCGCTTTCATCATTTCTCGTCCGCCGGCGGCGTGCACGTTGAACATATGACAGCCTAATCTGGTAATCACCCGGCCAGCTGCGGCCACAGTATTGGGTATATCATGAAATTTGAGATCGACAAATACCCGGCCGCCCAGCTTATGAATCATATCCACTATCTGAGGTCCGGCACTATTGAATAACTGCATTCCTACTTTGAAGGCTCCAACATGGGCAGAAAGCTGTTCCGCCAGTTTAAGCGCTTCTTGCTCACTGTCCACGTCCAGTGCCAGTATTATCCTGTCTTTTGCCTGCAAATCACATTCCTCCATATCTTAATGGGTAGCAACGCCCACTATTTCACTAAGCTGGCTGATGTTATTCTGCTGCATCCATTCCTTGAGCCCCTCGGCAATATCGACGGCCAGGCGAGGATGAACAAAAATACCGGTTCCCACGGAAACTGCTGAGGCTCCAACCATCATGAATTCCAAGGCATCATTCAGGTTCATGATGCCTCCCCCACCTAAAATGGGCAGTTTAACTTCACGGTATACCTGATAGATCATGCGTAAAGCCACTGGTTTGATGGCCGGCCCTGACAGACCGCCAAAGATATTGCCCAATAACGGCTTGCGGTTCTTGATGTCAACCGCCATCCCCATCAAAGTGTTAATCATGGACAAGGCATCAGCCCCGCCGGCCTGTGCTGCCCGGGCGATTGACACTATATCTGTCACATTAGGTGAAAGCTTGGGGATTACCGGCAGGGTACTGTTCTTCTTCACCGCGTTGACTACCTGGAAAACCAACTCCGGATCGGTGCCAAACTGTAGTCCGCCCTGTTTTACATTAGGACAGGATATATTCAGCTCTATGGCTCCTACCCCTCTATGTCCTTCGATTCGGGCGGCCAATTCAGCATATTCCTCAACCGTGTTGCCTGCGATGTTAGCAATGACTGTGCATCTATGTTCCTGGAGGTAAGGCAGGTGTTCATTGAGAAAGACATCTATTCCTGGGTTCTCCAAACCGATGGAATTAAGCATGCCGGCGGGTGTCTCAACAATACGCGGGCCAGGATTCCCCGGTCGTGGGGTCAGGGTAGTTCCCTTTACGATTATCGCCCCGATGGAAGAGATATCTACATAGTCTTCATATTCCCGCCCATAGCCGAAGGTGCCGGAGGCAACCGCTACCGGATTGTTCATTATGAGACCGCCAAGATTGACTGATAATTCTGGTTCTTGATCCTGTATCAGCGTTTCTTTGTTGCGCAAACCAGTATCCCCCTTACCCTAATAATTCTACCGCCCCCAAGGGAAAAACCGGGCCATCCTTGCAAATCTTCACGTAGCTCTCATCATCTGTTTTCAGTTTTCGGGCACAGCCCAAACAAGCCCCTACACCGCAGGCCATATATTCCTCCATCGACAGTTCGCCTTCTATAGCGCGTTCCCGCGCATAATCCGCTACTGCTGCCATCATTATTTCAGGGCCACAGGTATAAATATAATCTACTTCCGAGGGGTTTATCTTTTTTTGTAGCAACTCGGTGACCAACCCTTTAAAACCGGCGCTACCATCCATAGTGGAGGGCATGAAATCGACCCCGATCTGCCGCATCTTATCAAATGCCACCAATTGGCGCCGGCTTTCCACACCGTGGAGCACCTTGACCTGATAGCCGCGATCAGACAATACCCTGGCTAAATAGACCAGAGGAGCGATGCCCACACCGCCACCGATTAGCACGACTCGTTTCCCCTTGGGTGGTAGAGAAAATCCCTTACCCAGCGGTCCCATGACATCAACGTACTCCTTGGTCTTGATGCGGGTCAACAGGTTGGTGCCGGTACCGACTATCTTATAAAGCAGCGTTATACTGCCCAATTTTTTGTCCACATCATACAGGCTGAGTGGCCGCCTGAGCAGTGGATTTATACCCAGGGCGGACCTAATATGAACGAACTGCCCGGGCAGAGCCTCGGGGGCAATAGCCGGGGCGATAAACTCCAATTCCCACATGTCCCTGCTGACCTGGTTATGTCGAACCACTAATCCTTGTTCTACAAAAGGCACTTTTTTACCCCTCCAGACAAGCTATCGATTAATTGCATACATATTCCTGTAGACACTTTATTAAACCGCGGGGCGCCCGCTCACCTTCCATGGTAGCCTTTTGAACCACCTTCAAATATCCAATGGGGTCAGACCAGGTACATTAAGCTCTACCGCTGCTCTTCTTATCATTAATCCATCACTGAATACCTATTTTTTAGGCCAGAATAGCTTGCGCCTTATTCTTTTCGGCTATGGTCGCTACGGCGCTACCCTTGATGATTATTTCGACCCCAAGCGACAAAAGTCCTTTATAAATGGCAGTTATTAATGATCTATCCCCAGTACCTCACCGGTAGACTTCATCTCTGACCTCAAAGTAATATACCCCATTTTGATTGGATGTTTAACGACACCCAGACGATTTAATCTTCAATTACTCGGCCTGCTTGGGCCACAATTTTGCCGCCGACGATGGTCATAACCGGCCACCCCTTGAGCTCCATGCCCTTAAAGGGGGTATTTTTACCCAGCGAATAAAAGGCCTCTGGGTCTACTGTCTTCACCAGCTCCGGATCTATGATGGTAATATCCGCCGGAGTACCGGGGCTTAGTTCTCCGCAGGGCAAGCCAAGTATGTCTGCCGGCGTGCTGGTAAAGGCCCGCACCATCTGTTCCAGGTCCAGTTCACCGGTATTGACCAGCTTATCCATCACTACCGCTATCGCCGTTTCCAGGCCGGATATGCCATTGGCGGCCAGATTGTACTCGCAATCCTTGGCTTCCAGTTCATGCGGGGCATGGTCGGTGGCAATACAATCTATCACGCCATCAGCCAGGGCTTTGCGCAGGGCAACCACATGTTCTGCGGAACGCAGCGGTGGACTCACCTTGGTATCAGTATCATAGCTACCCACTATTTCATCAGTCAGAGCCAGGTGGTGCGGGGTTACTTCACAGGTCACGGCCAGTCCCTCCTTCTTGGCCTTAGCGATCATATCCAGCGCTCCTATAGTGGATACGTGACATACATGAAGGCGTCCACCGGTCAATCGGGCAAGTATTATATCACGAGCCACCATCACCTCTTCGGCAGCGGCGGGAATACCTTTCATTCCAAAATAGGTGGAGAAATACCCCTCATGCATCTGCCCGTCCCGGGTAATTTGGGGATCCTCACAATGGGCTAAGACGGGCAACCCGAACATCTTAGCATATTCCAGGGCATTCCGCATGATATCGCCTCTGACTACCGGTTTACCATCATCAGATATGGCAACACAACCGGCTGTCACCATCTCTGCTACCGGAGCTAATTCGCAACCGGCCTGTTTCTTGGTAATGGCACCGATGGGACGAACATTTACCAAACCAGTACGCCGGCCGCGGTCACGCACGAAACTGGCGACAGCCGCATTATCGATCACCGGGTTGGTGTTGGGCATACAACAGATCGTAGTAAACCCCCCGGCTGCCGCAGCTCTTGAGCCAGAATTTATGTCTTCCTTATATTCAAAACCAGGTTCCCGCAGATGTACATGCATATCGATGAAACCCGGACACACATATTTCCCAGTCGCATCAATGACTACGGCTTCTTTACTCTCGATTTTATTTTCAACGGCAATAATTTTGCCGTCTTCCACCAGCAGGTCCATGACCTCGTTTATGCCATTAACCGGATCTATTACCTGGCCGCTCTTAATTAGCAATCTCATCTTTTGCTCCCCCCATCATCATGTACAGCAAGGCCATGCGAATCGCTACGCCGTTGGTCACCTGTTCATTAATCGCCGACTGGATGCCGTCAGCTACTTCGCTTGATATCTCCACACCGCGATTCATGGGGCCCGGGTGCAGAATCATCACATCGTCCTTGGCCCGCAGTAAATGCTCGGTCCTTAACATGTATAAGTCCGAATATTCGTCGAGTGAGGGGAAGTACCCGATCTCCTGGCGTTCGCGCTGTACACGCAGAACATTGATAACATCCACTCCATTCAAGGCTTCATCCAGGCTGTAGTAAGCCTTTACCCCCATTTTTTCCATGCCGGGTGGAATCAGGGTCGAAGGGCCTACCACCCGGACTTCGCAACCGTATTTGGATAGCCCGTAGATGTTGGAACGGGCTACACGGCTGTGCAGTATATCTCCCAGGATGGCCACTTTCAGTCCGTCGAGGCGCCCTTTTTTCTCGCGGATGCTGTACATATCAAGCAGAGCCTGAGTAGGATGTTCATTAGCTCCATCACCGGCATTGATCACCCGCATCGAGGTATTTCTGGCGACGTAATGGGGAGTTCCCGTCATGGAATGACGCATGATCATGAGATCGAAACCCATCATCTCGATAGTCCTGATAGTATCTTTCAGGCTTTCACCCTTCTGCACACTGCTGGTGGATACCGCCAGATTAGTGGTATCAGCGCTTAAATATTTACCGGCCAGTTCAAAAGAGGTGCGTGTCCGGGTACTGTTCTCGTAGAAAATGGTCACCATGGCCTTGCCCCGCAGGGTAGGCACCTTCTTGATATCTCGCTTGATGATGTCCTTCATTGGAACGGCTGTGTCGAGGATCTGGTCGATTTCTTCCCGCTGCAATTCCTTAATACCCAGCAGGTCTTTACGTTGTTCAAACTTCATCCATTAGCCTCCCTTGGTTTAGTAGAGAATACATTGTTGAATTCACCACTGAGTTGTGTAAATAAGTTGTGAATTTAGATTTCATCATGCCTTCCGAGCTATTCATCTGTGTCCATCTGTGGTTATATAAAAAGCCTTCCCTGCTTTGGAATGCAAGGAAGGCCTGGTTGCTTCTGCCTGGTCTCCCTTACTGGCCTCTCGGACCAACTTAAAGGGTTTCCTCTTTATGAATCGACTATCTCTTCTATCGATACCCCATCTTTGCCGTCGATCTCCTTTACAAAGACTGAGATAATTTCTTGTTTGGAAGTCGGTACGTTTTTACCTATGAAATCGGCCTTGATCGGTAACTCCCGGTGCCCCCGGTCAACTAGTACCGCCAATTGTATTGACTTCGGCCGCCCCAGATCCATCAGAGCATCCATGGCTGCACGAACCGTCCGGCCGGTATATAATACGTCGTCTACCAGTACTATTTTCATATCGTTTATGTCGAAATTGACTTCGGTCCGGTGTACCTGCGGTTGCGACGCCTGCAAGGTAAGATCGTCCCGGTACAGGGTTATATCCAGAATCCCCACCGGGATCCCTACTCCCTCAATTTCTTCGATCCTCCGGGCCAGTTCGATGGCTAGGGGTCCGCCCCGGCGCCGTATGCCTACCACAGCCAGCCGGTCCACCCCTTTGTTGCGTTCGATGATCTCGTGAGCAATTCGGGTAAGGGCTCTCTTAATGGCCACTTCGTCCATTATCTGGTTCTTTTCCCGTAATGGCATAGCTAGACCTCCTAACCTAAAAATGCAAAACGCCAGCCATGGTCGTAAGGCCAGGCAGGCGTGTTAATCCTGATTCTCCTTGCTAGCCTCACGGGGCCAACTTAAAGGCTCTTATCCGATTTTAACCAAAAGTTACGCCGATGTCAAACCGTGGAAAAGGACGCCCATCTGCCACGGTTTTGTGAACTCCATTGAGAAAAGGTATAATATGACTAGCCAATTGAAATGGGGGTTTCATCTTGATAATCACACCTGAACACTTGATAAAAAAGTATTTTCCGCAGCCGGTGGAATCGACCCGTGAGCTTTACGATCGCTTGCAACTGGATGAGTTGGGCTATTCCTATGCGGCCTGGTTAAAGGATGCCGAGGACTATTGCCTGAGCAAATATTTTACCGAAGAGGACTACCAGCTTATAACTGGTGACGAGAAAAACTACTCGATCAGCCCTCGGGTCTTCCGAACTCTGCTGGAAGCCAGTCCTTCTAAGATCGGCGATGAGATCCGGTCCTGCGTTTCAGAGATCGCCAAACGCATGGCCACTGACCGAACATTTGCGCGGCAGCTACAAGATCAGATCGATCAGGAATCCGGCGTCAGCCCGGTAGTCCCCAAAATCTCAAAATCATTGAAAGCCAAGTATAATGAAAGCGGTCAGGATGCCTTTGAATACTCCATTCAAGCCGATGGACGGCTCCACCTGGATATCATCTCCGGATTCAATTTCAAGCCAGGTCAAAAGATCCTGGATCTGTTCTTCAGTTTCCGACTGGAGGTGGAAAACAAGGTTCCCTTTCACTTGGTCGAGGTCATGCTGAACCTGAGCGACGGTGATGTGCTCTCCTATCGAAGTGTATGGTCATGCCAGGATGAAGCTCAAAAATATGGGGCTATACTTATAAACCGGCTCATCCGGGTGAACCTATTTGAAGATAATCGCAAGCTGATCGACAGCTTTGATTATATGTTTGCCCCCTCCGATATCAGCACCTTAGAGGCAGAATTGCAGCAGGTCATAGAAACACTGCCGCATCTGGATGAAAAACAGGCAGACCGCGAAGAACTGGGACAACGAATTCTGAAGCGGCATAACCTGAACGGGCAGGCCTATGCCCTGGCCATCAAGCAGACTATCCCCAAATTGATGGAAGTTGAAAAACCTGGTGCCAACATCGAAACTGCCTTTCTCGATGCCGTAAATAAGTATTGGGATTACTATATCCTGCAGGCAGACCCCAGTAAGGATATTAATGAAGATATGGAGCAAATGGCACAAACTCGCATACCCCGGGTGGAACTGGCCATGGTCTCGACCAATATACTCCTGAACAGCCAGTTGTGCAGTAAATACTTCAACAGGAACTTTAGCAGCAAACAGAGACAGGCATTATTCAAAGACGCGGCTCCGCGCCTGATATATACGCTGGCAGAAGCAGAATTTGACCCAGCCGTGCCAGCTGATGAACGAATCTACCACCTGTCGGCGTTTATTGCCGGGCAATTTGATCTGATGAAAGAGATCCTGGAGGAAACACGCCAGTGGCCTAAATAGGAACCTATAAAATACCGGTTCATTGAACTGTGGCAAAAATGCTCCTGGTCTAAGATTGGGGTAGCTTCTGAAAAAACAATCGAAAAACAGCAATAATCAATTCCTTCAAGGACTTGATGAGCATGCTGCTTTCTTATCCATTACCTTAATTGTTTCAACAGTTTCTCAAAATAAGGCGGCAGCGGGCTGGTGAATTCCATATACTCACCGCTCACCGGATGGACAAAACCTAATAGCGAGGCATGCAGGGCCTGGGAATCCAGGCCCAGGTGTTTTTTGTCCGGGCCATAGACCGGGTCACCCACTACCGGGTGCCTGATGTAGGAAAAATGAACGCGGATTTGATGGGTACGACCAGTCATAAGTTTGACCCGCACCAGGGTATAGTTGCCGAAACGCTCCACTACCCGGTAATGACTGATAGCCGACCTACCGTCTGCTACCACCGCCATTTTTTTGCGATCACTGTGGCTTCGGCCAATGGGAGCCTCTATAATGCCGTTTTCCTCTTTAATATTGCCGTGCACCAGGGCAGTATATTCACGCTTGATGGTATGCTCTTTGATCTGTTCGGCCAGATGGCGGTGGGCGGTATCGTTCTTGGCCACCACCATGACTCCCGAGGTATCCTTGTCCAGCCGGTGGACAATTCCCGGGCGCAATTCGCCGTTTATTCCCGAAAGATCCCGGATATGATAGAGCAGGGCATTGACCAGAGTGAAGTCCCAGTTGCCGTGAGCAGGGTGCACTACCAGTCCCTTAGGTTTGTCAATCACCACCAGGCTGGTATCCTGGTAAAGGATATCCAGTGGAATATCCCTGGGCTCCAGTGCGATAGCCCGCGGTTCCTCGACTTCAACTGTTATCACTTCGCCTTCCCGGACCTGGTAGCTGGGTTTTTTCTTCACCCCATCCACCAGTACCTTTCCGGCATCGATAAGTATCTTGGCCATGCTGCGGGAAAGAGACTCAATTTCATCAGCCACAAAAGCGTCCAGCCGCTCCCCTTCTTTTTCCTCTTCCACCATCAGTTTTTCGAGTTCAGACATATGTCCCGTCTAGCTCCGTTTTTCTATAATCTTAAGGCCTCTTCATGCCGCATCAGGTATAGCACCAGCAGTATACCTCCGCTCACGATAGCCATGTCTGCCACATTAAATACCGGCCACCAGCCCAGATCCAGGAAATCTATAACATGATGGAAACGGATACGATCAATCAGGTTGCCCAGAGCCCCCCCGGCAATAAAACCCATATATAACTGGAGACAGCCACCAGGTTTATAGTGGAAAATATAAACGGCCATACCCACAATGATAACTACGGCTGCCAGCGAAAAGAACCAGCCTTTGCCTGCCAATATACCGAAGGCGGCCCCATGATTTTGCACATAGGTCAGCCACAACAGGTCATCGACCAAAGGCTGACTCTGTCCTGGTAGGAAGTTATTCATGACCCACCACTTAGTCAGTCTATCTAGCACCAATATTGATAATATTGTCAACCAGAATCGCAAGTTCAAACCTCCATGTCCGTTCTCTTCCAAGCGACTTACGCCTTAATCTTCTCCAATAATTCCTTATATATTTCAAACGATCCCTTATCATACAGTACAAAGCGGATCATTTTCACCCATTTCAGTTCCGGTAATTTATTCAGCACTGCCTCGATGGCAACCGGAGCTGCCTTTTCCAGAGGATAGCCAAATATACCCGTAGATATGGCCGGAAAGGCAATGGATTCGATTTGGTTAGAGTCGGCCAGGGCCAGGGCGTTAGCGTAGCAATTGGCTAACAATTTGGCTTCAGGAAAATCAATTCCATACACCGGGCCCAGGCAGTGGATGACATATTCATTGGGCAGCTTGTATGCTCCAGTTATGACTGCTTCTCCCGGGCGAATCGGCCCCAACGGTATGGCTTCTTTTTCTAATTCCGGTCCGGCTGCCCGATGAATGGCTCCCGCCACACCGCCGCCGGTCCGCAAGGCTGCATTGGCCGCATTTACGATCGCGTTTACATCCGCTTGATCGGTAATATTGCCCTGCACGGCCTGAAGTTCGATCCCATTGAACAAGACTTTCACCTCTTGCCCCTCCTTTCACCGCTCAGCAAAATCATATACTTCAGCTATCTTTATTGTTTAGTATTCAACTTAAAAAGGCAACCATCCTGTTAGTTCCCCCGTCGGGCCTAGTCATTTTTCCCCGCTAGTTCGTCAAGCCCTATTTGTTAAGATCGGCTGTCCGGCCGACTATTCCGCCCGATACAATAGTACTCAAAGCCATGCCGGCGCACGATATCAGGGCAGTATAAGCTGCGCCCGTCGAAAATGATTCGTTCGCGCATGAGCGCAGATAATTCAGAAAAATCAACGTCGGCAAAACAAGGCCATTCAGTCAGCAGCAGCAAAGCGTTCTTGCCCAGCGCAGCCTCCCGCATACTATCGACCCGTTTGAATCCCATTCTTAATGGGTCCGGCCAAGTCTGATCAGAGTTAGCAGCGGGATCAAAGGCCTCGACGCTAGCACCCCGCTCCAGTAGTGCAGTGATAATATCCAGCGCAGGTGCTTCCCGCAAATCGTCAGTACCGGGTTTAAAGCTGAGGCCCCATACGCCCAGAGCTATCCCTTTCAAGTCATTTCCAAACCGGGCGGTGATCAAGTCGGCAAAACCCAGTCTTTGTCTCTGGTTGACCAAGTGAATCCCACTGGCAATAAACATAGGTAAACCATATTGTTGCCCTAGTTTGGTGATAGCCGTCACATCTTTCGGCAAGCAGGAACCACCATAACCGATCCCAGGGTTGAGATACTGCCTACCTATCCGTTGATCCAGGGCCATGCCGCGCTGTACCTCACAGATGTCGGCGCCTACTGCATCACAGATTTCGGCCAGCTCATTCATCAAACTTATGCGGCAAGCCAGCATGACATTGCAAGCATACTTGCACATTTCGGCTGACAGCGAGTCCATTTCAAGCAGCGGTATCCCAGCAGCTATATGGGATGCATACAGCGTCTGCAGATACTCAACAGCCAGCTGACTATCCGTCCCTAAAATGATTCGGTCCGGATTGGCCATATCTCCAAGCGCCTCTCCTTCCCGCAAGAACTCCGGGTTATATACCACATCGATTTCCAGGTCCTTTCTGCCTCTCCCAATTAACTCTTCCCGGATGATGCCCTTAACTTTTTCCGTCGTTCCCGGGGGTACGGTCGACTTGATAACCAGCACCACAGATCGATTGATCAGCCGTCCGAATTGATGAACTGCCGCCATTACCTGACTGCTATCCACCTCACCGTCTCTGCCCAGCGGAGTACCTACCGCAATAAAACATGATTCACAATCATCCAATATCAAACTCAAGTCTGTGCTGAAAGTCAGTCTGCGTGCCTGCACCTGTTCCTGCAGTACCGCTTCCAACCCGGGTTCAAATATAGGGATCCTCCCCTCCAGCAATCCTTCAATTTTTCCAGTATCCGAATCTATGCAGCAGACCTGGTTGCCGAGACTGGCCAGGTATACTACCGTCGCCAGGCCGACATAACCCGTACCCAAAACACATATACGCACTGATTGACCCCTCTCCATCAATAAGATCTATTATATTCTCTGACCCTTGCTGGCTTTTTGAGAAAGCTTCGCCTGCACTTTATATCTCAGGTCATACCACGAATATAAATGAGTAAACAACCACCTCAACAATCCTGCCCAGCGGTACGGGATCATAGCCACCAGCACAAACCACAAAGAATAAGCTGTTTTCTTGACGGGGCTCAACTTGTCATTACCCGCAATCGCCCTGATCCCGGCGGCTGCTATGGAAAAGGCACCGGCTGCAGATCGATTGCCAAAGATATCCCCAGCTTATAGCGCATCATGTTGATCTTGATCTGTTTCCAGTCGGCAGTGGGTGGAGCCAAAATAAAACCATATTTGTCTGCAGCGGCTTTCATCATTTTATTATTGAGTTCATACCAGCCAAACTGATACAGCAAGCGATCATAATCGATGAAACCGGACCCATGATTATCACCGTGAACACAATATTGACCCAATGTTTCCCGGATCGGAACTACCTGACCCAAAAAGGGAGCATACATGAAGAGGTAGGAATCTGCCCCCAATTGGAACTCTTCCGGGACTGGCATCACCTCTTCCAAAAAGGTCCGGGTGAATGCGTTGCCGCTAGTTGGCGGCGAGGAGTAGCGCCGGTTGCTCAGTAGCTGGGCCAGTACGTCGCCGGGCTGGGGATGTTCGTCCGGGATCGAATATCCCATGGGTTTGCCCGACGATGATACCACCTGCAGACTGTATTGCAGTTTGGCAATGCCGATATCACGGTTACCTCATACTGTCGGGCCACTGCCTCGAGAGCGGCGGGCAGCAGAATATCATCAGAATCCAGAAAAATGACCAGGTCGCCCTGGCAAATCTCCCATCCGGCATTGAAGGCCGAGGCCTGGCCGCCATTATCCTTGAGTACAGCCCGTATCTGTGATCCATATGATTCGATGATGGATAGGGAATCATCGGTGGACCCGTCATCCACCACGATCACCTCGCGATACGGATAGGTCTGGCGCAAAGCGCTGTCGATGGCTTTGACAAGATAGCGTTCATAATTATAATTGTCGATGATTATGCTGATAAACACAGTATCCATTATGCATACCCCGCTTGTTAAGGCCCCGACGGCAATTCGGTCAAATATCATAATAATCTCTAAACCATTCAACAAAGGCTGTCAACCCTGTCTCTAACATAACAGCAGGCTTATAGCCCAGTTTGCTGGCTGCATGTTCGATGTCAGCGCAGGTGCGCAAGGGATCCCCCACCTGGCGAGGCAAATACTTCTTTATTGCCTGCTTGCCGATCAGATCTTCCAATCGGCCCATCAGTAACTCCAAATCAACCGGGTGCGAGTTTCCCAGATTGAATATTTCATAATCAAAGTTCTGGTCTAGGGCACTGGTGATTCCCGCAACGATATCATCGATGTAGGTGAAGTCTCTCTCCATCTTGCCGTAATTGAAAACTTCGATTTCCCTGCCCTCCAGAATAGCCCGGGTAAACCTGGGTATAGCCATATCCGGTCTGCACCATGGACCATAAACCGTGAAAAAGCGAAGACCAGTGGTGGGAAGGCCAAAAATCCGGCTGTAGGTATATGCCATCAATTCGTTACCACGTTTGGTTGCTGCGTACAAAGAAACCGGCGAATCAACATCATCGGTCTCCTTGAAGCTAGCCTGGGGAAAATCGCCGTAAACAGAAGACGATGAGGCATAGACGAAGTTTACTGCCCCGGAGTTTTTCGATGCCTCAATCACATTTAAAAACCCACCCATATTTACCTTTTCATACACATGGGGCTCTCTGAAAGAATTGCGCACTCCGGGCTGCGCAGCCAGATGACATACCTTTGTTATTTGATGATTCTGAAACAAGCTGGTTATAGCCGCCTGGTCACAAATATCCGTCTTACTGAATATGAATGACTGATAATCGTTCAAGCTGCGCAGACGGTCAGACTTGAGCTCCGGATCGTAATAATCATTCAAATTATCTACGCCCAGCACACTATCGCCACGTTCCAACAACCGCCTGGCGGTATGATAACCGATGAATCCAGCTGCTCCCGTAACCATTATCATAGTATCTCGTCTGCCTCTCAATCGATAATAATCAATGTATATCTTATTGTCTGGAAGAATATTATCATTGCTGACTCAGTGCCGAGAGCAGCTTTTCAAAAGCAGGAATAGTGTTTTCTGGACGGAAGTGTTCCGCCCGTTCTCTCCCTAAGCGAGCAAGACGCTCGGCCAGCTCAGGATCTGTCAATACCCTGGCAATGGCTTCCGTCATTGACTCCATATCGTCCGGTGGAACCAGCAGTCCATAACGTCCATGCTCGAGGATCTCATCCGGGCCGCTGGGGCAATCGGCAGCCACCACCGGCACTCCCAGCGCCAGGGCTTGCAACAGCACTCCCGGTAAACCTTCAAAACGAGAGCTTAACACAAAAACAGCAGCCTGCTGTATTATCGCGAAGGGGTTGGCCTGAAAACCCGGCAAACTTACTGTTTCATTAACATCCAAGTCGTCGATCAGACACTGCAGGCAGGTACGTTCGTTTCCTTCGCCCAGTATGATCAGTTCCTGTCTGATGCCCCAAGCCAATAATTTAGCATGTGCCCTGATCAAGATATCGAAATGCTTGGCATACTCCAGTCGGCCCGCCCCGATGATTATCGGACAGTCATGCTCTTTCCGCAGCACTGCCGGCGACAGCTGGGCCTGCTGGCGGATTTGATCGACATCCAAAGGGTTGTACAAGACCTGCAGCCTTGGTTTTAACCGTGGATAAGCCTTGATCACGCTGTCAGCTACACCCTGGGATACTGTAAGCACCGCTGATAATGCAGGAAACAGCCAGCTGATCAAGATTTTATGCACCAGGGAAAGCCTATCAGTCCAAAACCCTATGTTACAACGAAACCAGCCTATAGTTCGGCATCCTTTGATTATACCCGCCAATGCGGCCAAAAAGATCGCATCGTATTCCATGGCCCCTATAACGATGTCATCTTTATTGACTTCCCGTTGCATGCACCGAATAAGTTTCAGCAGATGCCACCTTACTCTCTCCCGGCCTTCCATGGCAGCGATCACCTGAACATCGGAAGGAATCTCGCCCCAGTATACTCCCTGGTTCTTTATGAGGAACAGCACCGGCTGGAATTGGCGGCGGTCTAGATTCCGCATAACATTAAGTGTCACCCGTTCTGCCCCGCCTCCCGAAATGTTGGGCAGAATAAAAATTACCCGCTGCAGCCGTACCTGCTCAGTCATGGTCAGCGCCCTCGTTCCGTGCTGTGAAAGTGTTGATATTGTTCGTGTATATACTCCTGCATCTCCTGCTTGAATCTTTCCTGGCTGAAGCGCTGGGCGTTCGATATCATAGCCCGACTATTGAATCGGGACTCCCATTGTGTAAACTGTTCAACTGCCAATTTTATCGCCACAGCACTTTGCTCATAAAAGAAGAGTCCGGTAGCCTGGTCCCAGTTAAAGCCGTCGGCGGCGATTACGGTCTCGGTGGCACCACCCTTGCCCAAGGCAATTACCGGCGTGCCGCAGGCTTGTGCTTCGACCGGCACCATGCCAAAGTCCTCTTCAGCCGCAAACACCAGTGCTCGGGCTTGTCCCATCAATGCGGTCAGTTCTGGGCCATGACGATAGCCAAGTATTTCTACGTTTTTACCCGCCAACCGCTGACATTTATCATATTCCGGGCCATCTCCCACTACCTTCAGCGGCAGGCCCAACTGGTTAAAGGCTTGTATGACCAACCCAGCTTTTTTATAGGGGACCAGACGGGAAACAAAAAGAAAATAGTCTTGCTTGGTCTCTCCCGGTTGGAAAGCCGTCAAATCGATCGGCGGATAGATGACCTGCGCTTCTCGGCGGTAGGCCCGCCAGATACGCCGGGCGGTGTTCTGTGAATTAGCAATAAAATAGTCTACCCGATTAGACGACTGGCTGTCCCACAAACGCATATAATGCAGGAACCATCGGGCAAAAGCAGCCTTCAATCCATGATCAAGTCCATTTTCTGCTAGATAACTGTGGGTAAGATCCCAGGCGTAACGCACCGGAGTATGGCAATAGCATATATGCAGTTGGTCGGCCCGGGTAAGGACTCCTTTGGCTACACAATGGCTGAGAGAAAGCAGCACATCGTATTCGGACAGATCGAACTGCTCGATAGTATAAGGAAACAATGGCAATTTGCTACGATAATTTCTCTGTATGTTGCGATGCTCCTGCAGACGGGAGGCGTGTACCCTATCTATAGGCAGACCCAGCCTAGCCAGTGATTCCCTATCATAGAACAGTGTATAGAGCGGAGCTTTGGGATACATCTTCGCAACCACCTCAAGCACGTTCTCAGCTCCACCCAGGTCTACTACCCAGTCATTGATCAGGCTAATTTTCACAACTACTCCCCTTTAATCTCTTACTGGTAATCCAGCCATATAGTCGTCCTCTGAAAACACTCCAATAGTACCTGGTCTTACCAATCCTGCCGGTTGCAAGTGCCAGTAAAGATCCCCCTAAAGGCCTTAAAAGATAGTACGCTACAAACCAGACCGGATAGTTGTGCAGGTCCATCATACGCCCCATGGCACAGCCGTAGCTAAAACCACGGTTTACGGCTGCTGAATCATAATTCCTCGCCGGATCGAGGTGACCGATCTTTAAATCAGGACAATAGTATAGGCAATGCTTTTTCTCTAAAATCCGCAAGACATAATCAATGTCTTCAGATGCTGTCCAGCGAGTTCCGGCTCCAGGTCCGAGCAGTTCATCAAAACCTCCCGCACCTTCAATTACTCCCCTGCGCAGAAATATCGTATTGGTATTGGCCCGGCGCCAAACGTTAAATTTGTTTATATAACCAGGTGTGAAAGCAAAATTGCCTGGACCCAGTCCTCCTTCATCATCACACAGGCTTCCGCTGATTCCGTCCCAATCGGTTTGTTTACGAAAAATATTGATAACCTTATCCAACAATTCTTCAGTATACCAGCAATCATCATCGGGGAAAGCGACGATCTCGCCGTTCAAGCTCCTTATGCCTATATTTCTTGCGCGGGATACCCCCGGCTTATCGGTTTTTATATGCCTTATGTCCAATACAGCCTGGTAAGGCTCCAATATATCCACCAGGCGGTCATCACGATTTTGATCCACGATAATCAGCTCGATATCCGGGTATGATTGTCTGTCCAGTTGCTCCAAAAACCTACTCAGTTCGGTGGTTCGATCGATCGTAGCCAAAATAAGAGAAATCTTCACCCTGCATTCTCCCCTGAAGCACTACTCTGCCTTGCTTCCAACAATAGTCTTTCATACACCGGAATTCTGTGCGCTATTCCGAATTGTTCAGCCCTCTCACGGCCTTTGAGCATATAATGCCGTGCAAGCTTAGGATCTGTTAACAAGGCCATTATGGCATCAACCATGGCCTCCAGGTCATTGGGTGGTATGAGCAGGCCATACTCTCCATCTCCCACCACTTCCGAACCAGACCCCAGACAATTGACTACTATCGTCGGTACTCCCAAGGCCATGGCTTCCAAAACGACCGAACCCCATCCTTCATATTGTGAACTCAGGACCAGACAGCTGGCCTTGCACATATTAGGATAGGGATTCAACAGGAAACCCGGCAGGCGTACACTATCCTGAACCCCAAGTTTACACGCCAGTTCCTCCAATGATGCTCGCTCAGGACCTTCGCCTATGATAACCAGCTCTTGCCGAATACCTCTGGCCAACAGCATAGCATGTGCTCTGATCAGCAGAGAAAAATTCTTCTGAGTCACCAACCGACCAACCCCTAAAACAACGGGGATATCCTGCTGAAAATACTCGTCAAGTGTTTCGTTTCTTTTGTTGTCGATCAAAACTAGGTCCAAGGGATTATATGCCGTTCGAATTCTG
>Ga0123335_1003046_pt1 | contig 23999 bp, 11 predicted proteins | sample BiotimSIPDNA_2_FD_89707 | JGI IMG/M metagenome (GOLD analysis project Ga0123335, IMG submission 89707) | Anaerobic biogas reactor microbial communites from Washington, USA - Biogas_R2 time_0 SIP DNA | ecosystem: Engineered > Bioreactor > Anaerobic > Unclassified | place: Washington, USA...
AGACAAGGATCTTCAGATGGGTCCGCTATACCCCTTCAATTGTGATATGCGCGATACACTGAAAAATCTGGGAATCGATTTGACATTCAAAATCATTCCAGGCGGCGGTCATGGCGGAAGCGTCAATAGTACAGATATTGGAGAACATCTGAAATTTCATTCAAACAATTTTGATGCCGCCACACAAGTCTCTAAACCGGTTTTTTCTTCAGTCTCAATTGTAAAAAGGAATCTTTCGCCGGTCACCTTTTCATCGGCAAACAACCTGTTCTTCAGGATACCTTCTGAGTGGAAGCAGAATTCAGTAAAGACGGTTCATGTTTTCAATTTGAACGGGAAATCTCTTGGCCGGCTGTCTGTAGAGGGAATTGAATGTATTAACCGCTCTGCAATGGAAAGGGAATTCGGTTCAGGTGTCTTTACATTAAAGGCGGTAAAGTAAAGAGTCGTTTATTATTTGACTTATGCACCCGGATCAGGGCGCAGTGCACTTATTCCCTGTGCATAAAGGCTTGAACAAATCGCAGATGTACCACCAGTGTGGTGTGCCTGCGATTTGTGAAAGCCTTTCTGCTACAAGGTCTAAACACACTTCGCCCTTCCCGGATGCGTAAGTCAGGTGTTATTTTAATCTCTGTATTTCTCGTACTATTGAATCCGAAAAGAGTTGACTCTACATTCAGTATACATTGACATAGAATGTACAGGTGAATAAGGCTGACGAGTCATGGGACAAATCGTACAACCTGTGCCTTTTTTTCTCTCATCCGCCACATTTTATTATTTTAACTTAAAAGTTAATCAAAACAGCGTCATCCGAAACTGTCATATCTAAACACCAGGGTTATAATGAATTCCAAAGTTACTTTTCTTATTATAATTTTCTGTACGGTTGTCTTTACTGGTAAAACCTGCTCACAGTCTTTATCATCAGATAATCCGGTTCCTTTTTTCAGCTTCGATCCCGGCAAAATCCAGCTCTCTTCCACTTCGGGTCCGGAAATAAACATCGATGAGCAGGGTGCTCCAAAAACCGGGGCAATTGTTGCCGGCACCGTAATGGTTACCGGAGGTGCCGTGCTTGCTGCTATCGGACAATATGCAGGTAAAAAAAACTACGACCGGTACAAATATTCAGCATTTACGGTTAATACCGACAAATTTCGAAGTAAAGTAACACAATATAATGTCATGAGGATAGGTGGAGGAATTCTTGCCGGAGCAGGCATGCTGGTGATAGTTCTGTCATTCTGAGAGGATCTGTTTCCATAATGAAAAATCTCTTTTTGTTTATTGTTATTGTTTTTATTATAACTGCATTCAGTTGCAGGTGGCCCCTTGATAACCCGTCTGACAGCCGCGCATCAAGGTACACAGTTGAAAGTGAAGCACAGATTGATGTCTCGGGTATAGGCCCATTCTTTCAGTTTGATACCGCGTTTTTTAAAGGGGGTGTCAGTTCCAGAGCAGTGGAAAATGATGGACTTATAAGCAGGTATTTATGGGATTTTGGAAATGACGGTGAGGTAGATACCATACTGCAAAAAAAAGCTATCCTGGGAGTGCCGTTAAGGAAGTTCGGAACCTATTCTGTAGCTCTGGAGCTGGTCGACAGGCTCGGTTATAAATCGAAAGATGTAGCCTCAATAATGGTTCTGCCCTCTTTCAATCTGCGAATCCTTCTTCCCGAGATTGACATTTCAATAGACAGCACGTGTGCGTTCTACACTCAGAATCAATACACTATGAGGCCTGTTGTTTTAATGGGTCGGTACTTTACATACAAAAATAAAAGTGAAAGTATGGAACTTGGCGATTTCATTTTTGAATTCCTCAGGAATCTTACTGGTACACTTGACTATAACACCCTTTCCAATCCTTATAAAACATCGTTCAGCAACGGCGTATACACTCTCAGTAACGGCAGCCTTACGATGAAGGCAGCATTTCATTATGGCCCGGGTCTTGATGGACATAATGAGGATGATACCATCAGACATGATCTTTTCAATCCCCGCTCCTATATCAAGTCATTTGGTGCCCAGCTAAGCGCGCCCTATTATTCTTACGAACCCGGACCGCTCTGGGACCTGACAAGCGGTTTTAAAGTCGATGTTTCCAACAGGCTAAAACCACAAGTTTCATTGGACATTGCAATTGGTGATCTGAAATTTTCAGGGTTCAGGGAAGTAGAGGGCCGGTACACACTGACGGCTGCACCGGTTGACACATCGAGTTTGACTGCACCTGCATTCGACGCTATTCTTTTTGATTACCACGGTCTTGCAGCAATCAAACCCCTGCGCATCGCCGACATTGAATCCATCGTTCAGAACGATTCTCTGGAAATAGACATGTCAGGATCGCAGATCGTCTCCGACTCCTTCCCCATGACATTTACCATTGAGGACAATGAAGATACTGCCAGATACAGTTATAACTTTCTTCTGAATCAGCTGATGCTCCAGCAGAAGGTGCGGTTTGGAAACTCAGGCGGTGACCGTAAAATCCAGGGATCCTATTCGGCGCAATCGCAGATATCTGTAAACCAGTTCTCCCTTCTTAACAGCTATTTCTCGGGCGTCTATTCCACAACAGAAGCAGATACAGCCTGTTTTTTCTGTGATTCTGATCTGAGCTCACAGTTCGGGGACCTCTACTTCGATTCTCCGCAAAGGGGATTCTTTACATTCATCTCCGACCGCTACGCTTACCATTTCACTATGCGGGACGGTCTTGTATTACAATCGGATCAATAATCCCGAAATAAAACTACAATCAAAAACGTAAAAATATTGGGTTATGAGACCAAGAATTAAGGTAATTGTATGGTAATTTATATGGAAATTTATATGGTTTTGAATTAATTTAATGTCATGGGCACCCCATCTTCAAATTTTGAATGGGATAATAGGAAAAATTATCAGAATATCGAAAAACACAATATTTCATTTGAAATTGCTCAGTATGCGTTTAACGATCCCGATCGTGTGATCGCATTAGATCGAAAACATAGTACTTATAAAGAAAAACGATTTTTCTGTTACGGAAAAGTACAAAATCACATCGTTACTGTTAGATTTACCTGGAGAAATGGGAATATCAGAATTTTTAAAGCTGGGTATTGGCGCGAAGGAAAGGATGTTTATTATGAAAAAAACAAGATATACTGAGGCACCAGAAGATATTAAAGAATCAATCAAGCGAAGCGAAATCATCGATGACTTTCTACCAAAACCCGAAGAACTGATGTTTAAGGAAGATAATGTTAAAATTACTCTTGAGCTCAGTAGGCGTAGTGTAAACCTTTTTAAGAAATATGCCACCAGGAAGGGGTTTAAATATCAACGTATGATTCGCAATCTTGTCGACCGCTATGCAGAAAGTGTTCTTGAAAAAAAGTGATTTTTGTATTTGGAAGATCTGCACATAAGCCCTTTAACGACTTTGTGTGCAATGAAAGATAATCACTTAGCCCTGAACTAACAGTTCAGGTCATACACAGTCCCTTTATTTTTCACATTATCATGGAAAAAGCGGGACCTCTACTTCGATTCTCCGCAAAGGGGATTCTTTACATTCATCTCCGACCGCTACACTTACCATTTCACAATGCCAGACGGCCTTGTATTGCCTTCTGGCCAATAGTCGGACAGGCTGATAGACATTTTGATTTCCCTCTTTCGACTGAATTCCATCTACTATATTATTGCAGGATTTTAAGTAAATATTCATGCCTCACAAAAACCGCGGAAGTCGTTAAGAATTGCAGAGATATGAGGAGAATACATGACTGATATCCGTTTTATCGCGCAATAATTGCCTGCATGTTATTGGCGACTTTGGCGGCCTGAATGTTTGAATTGTGATCTATATCACATACAAAAGTATAACCGGTATGTAATTATAAAGGTTAACACGGTATTGTAAAAGATGGTTTCTTAAAGGTGGGTTTCATGAAAAAGATGTTGCTTTTATGCTGTCTGATTTTTTCCCAGGTTTCTGCAAAAATTATCTACGTAAGCCCGGAGGCTTCAGGATCGGAAGATGGAAGTTCATTTGAGAACTCTCTTGGCTCAATTTCAAGCGGGATACATGCAGCAGGTGACGGCGACACTGTGCTTCTTAATACCGGCGTATACCAGAGTACCTTTCATGTAATCATTCAAGAATGGTTTACTCGTATCACCATTGCATCCAGGTATATTCTCTCAGGTGATACCAGCGATATTGCAAATACAATAATCGATTGCCAGGGCAATACATCCTATTGCGTGTTTCATTCAGTTGCCGATCTGGATACCACTTCCACCATTGCCGGAATAACCTTCCAGGATTTTCCATATAAAAATCAAATCACAGCTATCTACTTCAATGACAAAATAGTGAAAAACAGTTCAGGCCCCAGGTTCCGCAAGTGCAATTTTTTCCGTAATGCGTATGTGTTTTTCAGAGGCTCATTTCTTGCAGACAGCTGCCTTTTTCTCGATAACAAAATTATAACTTTTATGAGTGGAAGCGGGACATCTTTTCATATGCGCGATTGCACTGTCAAAGGAACGACAGATAGAATAGCGCACTGTGACCAGGGTGCGCGTTTGACCATCACTCGCTGTGAAATCAGTGACAACAAACCAGAATCAGACCAGACGTTGCTGATAAGTAACCGGTTGTTTATAAGCAAATCGAACTTTACCGGAAACGGCGGCCCGCAATTTAAAGGCGGCCTGATTGGCCTTCAGGTAACAACTGCAACCGACACCGCATTGATAGAGAAATGTACCTTTGCATATGATACCATCTCAGGTGGATTGTTCAATTCCGCAGCCAGTTGCAGGATGGTGTTCGACAGCTGTCAAATCCATCATAATGTTTCAAGCTACATTTTCGCCAGATGTAACAATCTCTATTTAAAGCAGTGCCTGATCTATTCCAATAGCGGTATAATAATTCTGGATAAGTCAACACTGTATCCAACTACTATTACAGGGTCGACAATCGCCAATAATTTCAACGACGGAGCCGTTAGTACCGATGACACTATCAGAGTCATTAATTCTATAATAACCGATACATTATTTTATGGTCTATCATTTCAGACAAAGGCAAGAGTCGAAGGCCGTTACAGCCTGATGAAGCTCAACCCTTCACGTCTTCTTCCGTCATCCAGACTTTGCATCCTGAACCGTGATCCTCTTTTTATCAACCCCTCTCTTGACGACTACCATGTTCACCCATATTCGCCGACAATTGATGCCGGCGATCCGGATTCATCGAATACCCGTGAGAATCAATATTGTTATGGACCCAATGACAATATTGTAGTTGACATGGGATATTATGGAAATTCGCCGGGAGCTACCTGTAAAATGAAATCCTCAGCAGAAATGGGTATCACCGGAACCATGCGGCCGATCCTTTATATAGGCGAGATTGCCTACGATACATTGAAGGTCACAAATGCCGGTCCGACTGATACGATCATAACATACGATACGGCTGCCGTGACCACGGAAATCAGCGGTTTGACCTGTCTGCGCGTATCCCCCAATTACACCTTGCTAAAGCCTGGCGACTCCTGCCTTGTATTTCTTCGCCATGAAGGTACTGCTTCTGGAAATAGTAGTGGAATTATTGACATAAATTTCAATTCAGCGAGTTACCATACGTTCGATTATTCAGGCTTTGTTTTCACAAAAACCTTCGATGATATATTTGACAATTCCTGGGCATGCCCCGCAACAGTAGTAGGCTCGGAAAAAACAACCACTTTTCCACTAAAGAACAAAGGCAACAATCCCATCACCATCACCGGCATAACACATTCCAGCTCCGAATTGAAGAACTTATATGTGGCCGATGCTTTCCCGATTACTATTCAGCCGGGTGATTCAGTAATCCTTTCGGCTGATTTTGCTCCTCAGGCGGAAATTTCATACTCTGTAACGTTTAGTATCTCTACACCCAATATCGCAGGCGGAGTGGATAATTCCCTGGTTTTCACCGGTTCCGGAGTTCTCACCGGCATCACCGTGGCCCCAAAAAATATCACATACGAATCAGTTCTTGTCGGCGAAACCGATTCATCACAGATCCTGACCATTAGAAACGAAAACCCGAATGTTTCACTGGATGTTACAGGAATCACCTTCGATGACCCCCAGTTTTCAATTTCAGGTAATAAAGTATTTACTTTGGCATCGGGAGATGTTCGATCGCTTTTTGTTTCTTTCAAACCAACTTCAACCGGGACCAAGTCTGCAACACTTACGATCCACAACACTTCAGTCCTCGACTCAACCTCAAAGGTAACGCTCTCCGGCACTGGTGTCAAGGCGGGTTTGTCCATGAGCGCCACGGTGCTTAACTTGGGAAATATCCCGGCCGGCACATATAAAGATGATTCAATTTCGGTGACCAGCAACGGCACCGGAACACTAAAAATCGATACTATCAGTTCCAGCGATTCGAATTTTATCGTCCTTGGAAATGCCGGACAGCGGCAGGTTGAGCCTAACGCGAGTTTCTGGCTCAAGGTCAGGTTCAACCCGCATGACAGTACTAAGGCACTCACGAAAACGATCAGCATCGTTTCCAATGCCACAGGATCACCGCACTCCCTGAGCGTTTCCGGTACAGGCACCAGGAGTTCTCTTAGTGCATCCATCTCTGCCGTCAATTTCGGCAAACGATCCCTGACAGCCAGCTTCGACACAGTCATCACCATATCCAACACCGGCAACGCGCTGGTGACCATTACCGATACCAATACCACCAGCGCGGCCTTCCGCATCATTTCCTATCCGGCAACCATTGCCGCGGGAGAAAACGAGGAGATCACCATCCGTTTTAAATCTCCGGTTGCCGATGGCGGAGATTTTCTGGACGCCGCTGTAAGTCTAGCGTATACCGATGGCTCTACAAGTTCGTCAGTTTCAGTAACTGTTTCAGCAAAGGCTGCCGCAAGGCCCTACTGCGATTCTTTAGATCTCACACCGGCCTCGGCTCTGTGGGATACTTCCGGCCATATAGCATTTCAAGCCTTTGCCGATGATTCCGACGATGCGGGCACAGGTGCGCGTATCGCAAAATATCTCTGGTCCTCCTCTGTTGACGGGGCGCTGAGCTCCACCGCGGGAAGCTTTACACTTAAACCATCTGCACTTTCTATAGGCGTTCATTCCATTTCGTGCAGGGTAATAGACAACGAAGGAGATACCTCCAGTGCCGCGACTGCATCTCTTACCATCAACAACCGGCTGCCTCATGCCAGCGTCCTGTCTATCAGCCCTGAGGGACTGATTCTCAAAGGAAGTGGCGATGTGATATTCACCGGTGAAGGGTGGGACATGGACCAGTTTGCCGATAACAATGATGACAGCCTGAAAAGCTTCCAGTGGTACTCGACTATCCAGGGGCTTTTGGGATCGGGCAAAAAGCTCACGATCAATTCATCGGAATTGGAACTGGGGAACCACGGTTTTTACGTAAAGGCAGTAGACAATGAAAATGCGACCGCTTACTCCGACACGCTTCTTGTGCCGGTACAGGCCGGTATCGGTCGGGCGCTTATCGTAGCCGGAACCGCATTTGACGATCACACCTATTTCACTAAAAATATCGCGCCCAACTGCAACTGGGCCTACCAGAAACTTCTTGATCGCGGTTTCAGCAATGAACAGATTCATTACATGAATCCTGTAGGCTGGCAGAGCCTGAAAGACCCTTTTACCGACTCGAAAATTGTTGACAACACGACAGTAACTCTCGATGCCTTGCGTAAATTCATGTTGAGCAATGAAGTGAAAAACGATGTGAAAAACTCGGTTCCATTGATCGTATATCTGCTGGGACACGGATCCTCAGCTCTCAACAACGGAAGGTTTTATCTTAACAAAACAGAGTATCTGACTCCAGATACCCTTGCCGAATGGCTTGACAGCTACGGTGATCTGCCATCAAGCGCGCAGGTTATCCTTATTCTGGATTTCTGCTACAGCGGCAGTTTTCAGTCGAAGCTGCGCACTTCCGTTGAGCAGAACCGTGTGGTAATCACTTCTTCCGATGCCGCCAATGCAGCTTATTTTAATATGGGAAAGTGCTTTTCGTGGAACATCTGGAACGATGTTTACAGGGGAAAAGATCTTGCCGAAGCGTTCAGGGATGCTCTTAACTGGTCGGATGCAAGCGCGCCCGGCACCAATAAGGCCAACCCGCAGATAAACTGTGATAATAACAGCGCATACAGCACAAATAGCGATTTTAATATTGCAAAAACAATCTTTATCGGCGGAAGCCAGCAGCTTCAGACCATGACATCGATTATCGATTCTGCAAGTGCAGATGCACCTGCAGACGGAATAACCATAACGGCACATGTAAAGGGTGTATTCGACAAAGTATGGTGCCGGCTCTACGGTCCCGATATCGATCCGGCCCAGTCATCACCTCCCGCGGTCAGACTGGAACAGGTAAACGACAGCACCTGGCGCGGTGTATACACCGGGGATCGAAAAGAGGGAGATTACCTTATCGTTACCGAGGGAACCGATGGCGACGGGAAATTTATCATGGGTGTGTATTGCGAAGTGACAAACGAGTTTGTCGTTTCAGCAAAACCATTGACAGAACAAAAAATACCGAAATCAGTTTTCCTGGGCGCTGTCCACCCCAACCCGATAATCGGCTCGGCAGTAATTTCATACGGCTTGCCGCGTGATATGAATGTCGATATCTGGATTTATGACCTCCGGGGAAGACGGGTCGCTACGCTGGTCAACGTGCAAAGAAAGGCCGGTTATTATCAGGTCAGATGGAATCTTGGCGGAGCAGACGGGCACCGTGTGGGAGCGGGTCATTATATTTGCAGGCTGGTTGCCGGTAAAAAAGTGGTCAATGGAAGGCTGCTTGTGAGTCAATAAGATCCCGAACCGGAAAAATTATTAATTTGTGGAGGACAAGGAACTAAATGAGCATTTTTTCAGAATTTAAAGAATCTTTATCACGCCGGTTGGCACCAGGGACACGGCGCCGGATAAACCCGTGGCTGATTGTCTGTGTTCCGTTATTGTATGGTTCTGTTGATGGAGGGCAGACTGTCGCGGTGTTACCGTTTAAAGGCGCCGATACAACCTCGGAGTATGTGTCAAGAGGTTTGAGGGTCGCGGAGCATATAAGCTCTTTTATCGGCAAGTCCGGAATGGTTCAGCTTGTCGAGCGTATCCAGCTTGAGAAGATGGCTGGTGAAATCGCGCTTCATCAGACAGGACTGGTAAACGAAGAGGATATCATCGACGCCGGAAAAGTCGCGGGTGCCGATTACATAGTGATTGGAAGTCATGATATCGTGCAGAAAAATATCAAGGTAAACGCCCGTATCGTAGAGGTGAAAAGCGGTCTTGTGAAGGGTTCAGCTATCGAGGAGGGCTCTAAAGAATCAGATGTACTTGACCGGGTAAGCATTCAGCTGCTCTCTATTCTTGGAGTAAAGACAACTCCCAATTCATCATACAAAGTAAGACGGGCTCTGGGATGGTCGGGCGTGGTTGTCGGACTTGCGGCTGCCGGCACGGCGGTATGGAATCATTTTACCTACATTGGCGCAGACAGCGACTATCGGACCAGATATGATCTTTCAGCCGGGGAGTACAAGGATCTGCGTTCAAAAGCGCAATTTCATATGAATTCCCGATATTACACAGGTGGCGCGTCTGTAGCGCTTGCAGCTACAGGCATCATTCTGCTTGCGGTAAACAGATCGCAGTGGGTGTTTACTCAAGAAGAAACGCAAAAAGCGGAAAAAACGCTGGACTTCGATATCAATCCGGGCAGTGTAATGCTGATTTACAATTTCTGATGACAACAAAAAATTACAGGGTGCTTTCATGAAAAGATCTTCATTGCATGTATGGTTACTTTCCTTGGTATTTCCTTTTCTGCTGTGCATGGAGTACAGCGGTACTAATCCCTTTGATCCCTATTGCAACAACGGAGAAGATCCGTTCAAGCTGATTGCGGTTGGAGATACCGGTGCGATCAAGCTTTCGTGGAACCGCATGAGCCTTACGGGTGTAGAAAAGTATCTCATTTACAGATCTACCGATTCGACTGCAGAGATGGAGGTTATCAAGGAGATCTCTGATGCTAAAGCCGGGTCGTACACCGATAAAAATGTCACTCCGGGTATCCTTTATCATTATCGCATGTCGATTATTGCTTCGGGGAGGGAATCGGGCAGATCTTTTATGGTCAATAACAAACCGGTTGCCTCGAGCAGTCCCGAGCTGAATATCAAGTCAGGAGACAAAGAGGCCGATACGCTTGATTTCGGCATCAATCATTCTTCACTGCAGTTACTTGTGGCAAACGTTGGCACGGCATCTCTGAAAATTGATGATATACAATCATCTGAAAAGTGGATCACCTGGAGTGAGCCTGACACAATGGTTATAGCGCCTGGTCAGGAGACAATCATTACTGTCAGAATTTTACGTGATTCACTGACTGCCCGTGACGCCGCTTATTTTGGAGCCCTTGCCGTCACATCAAACGGTGGTTCCAGAAATCTGGTTATCAAGGTGGTGGAGAAGGAAAATGTCGCTTTACTTTCAGTTGTGACCGATACCCTCAGGTTCGATTCGACAAAGGCCATGCTGCAGCTTAAAATCAGCAACGAGGGCAACACGGCGATGAAGACTTGCAGTTTGTCAACTGCTCAGCAATGGGTCGGGATCACTCCTGCAGCAATTGCCGATCTGGCAGCAGGGCAGGAATACCAGTTTGAAATAACCGTTTTTAGAACGCACAAATCCATTAATGTCGGCGCAAACACCGGACTGGTCACGATCCGCTCAGACGGCGGAAACGGTTTTGTCACGGTTACGGCAATAAAGCTTGCCTCAACCACGCCTGTTATATCTGTGAACGATGATACACTTGATTTCGGTGACAAAAGAAACAGTATGCTTCAGTTGATATCCAATATCGGGACAGGCACACTGAGCTGGCAGGTAACCACACCCGCCGAAAAATGGCTCAGCATAGCCAAGCCCCAGTCAGGGACCCTGAAAGCGGATTCTTCAATATCACTGGAATTAATTGTAAATCGTGACAGCATCACAGAGCCGGGCAGCTATAGCCAGGTAATCAACGTTACCTCTAACGGCGGTAACAGAAGTTTCGTTGCACTGGTTAACAAAAAAGAGGATGCCGCTGTACTTTCAGTTGTGGCCGATACCCTCAGGTTCGATTCGACAAAGGCCATGCTGCAGCTTAAAATTCGCAATGAGGGCAACGTGGTGATGAAAACATGCAGTTTGTCAACTGCTCAGCAATGGATAGGGATTGCACCTGCTGCAATTGCCGATCTGGCCGCAGGGCAGGAATACCAGTTTGAAATAACCGTTTCCAGAACGCACAACTCCATTAATGTCGGCGCAAACACCGGATTGGTCACGATCCGCTCAGACGGCGGTAACGGTTTTGTCACGGTTACGGCTATAAAGCTTGCCTCAATCACGCCTGTTCTATCTGTGAATGAAGACACACTTGATTTCGGTGACAACAGAAACAGTATGCTTCAGTTGATATCCAATACCGGAACAGGCACGCTGAACTGGCAGGTAACGACACCCGCCGAAAAATGGCTCAAAATAGCAAATCCCCAGTCAGGAACCCTGAAAGCGGATTCCTCGATATCACTGGAATTAATTGTCAATCGTGACAGCATCGCAGAGCCGGGTCGCTATAGCCAGATAATCAACGTTACCTCTAACGGTGGTAACAGAAGTTTTGTCGTACTGGTTAATAAAAAAGAGGTTGAGCCGCCGGCTGCGCCGGTTTTAAAGGTTGCTTCTGTAAAACCTGACGCCGTTACGCTCAGCTGGACCACCAATACAGAGGAACAGTTTACTGAGTACACATTGTACCGCGGGGCGTCCGAAAACGTTGATGACCGGGACCAGAAGCTCTTTACCTCTTCAAATAGAGCTGATACGGTTTTTACAGATACAACGGTTGAATCGCTGAAAAGCTACTGCTACAGGGTATATACGACCGGTTCCGAAAATAAAAAAACCGCCGGCAATGTCGTGTCTGCTTCTACTCCGGCATTGCGGGTACTCAAAGGCACCGTAAAGGATAAAACCGGTAACAGCGGTATAGAGGGGGTCAGCGTCAAAATATCCGGCACATCAGACAGCGTTCTGAGCGGTACTGGAGGGACATTCAGGTTCGAGAATCCATCCCCCGGAAACGCCCATTTGCAATTTGCCAAAAATGGTTATCTGATATCTGCCGATACCGTCACCATTCCGCAGAAAGATTCTGTTACACTCAACATTTCGCTGCTCCAGTTGCCTCTTCGCAAGCGCGTGGGAGCTCAAAGCAATTTCATTGAACCCGGCGATATAGCCATTGATAAAAATTACATTTACGTGCTTGAGCGGGACTGGCAGCTTCCCAGAGTTGTAGTAGTATCTGCAGGCTCGGCGGACGGAGAAATAGCATCCGTAAACTTGGCAGGCCACTGTGAAACTCCCGGAAGAATTGCCGTGTCGGGAACCAGTGTTTACGTAAGTTGCCCGGTGGAGAAGAAAATACTCCGTATCGCAAATGTCATAACCGTCGCTTCTGTTACGGCTCTGGACCTGGATTTTTCGCCCTATGGTATTCACATTGACGGATCAAATCTCATGGTAGCCGGCCAGGGCGGAGGTTCCGACGGGGTTGTAGCGGCCATAGATGTTGACGGGTTTGATGTCTCATGGCAGTATACAATACCTCTGTTTAACGCGACAATTGGAACTGCATCGGAATATGGTCCCCTTGTCACAGTCTCCGATGGAGTATCTTACGTTTCAAACGGCAGCCTTACAGTTGGAATGGTGGCAAAGGTAAATCAGTCAGGTGGTTCCCATACATCAGTTGATATGTCATGGCCAAGGATATCGGGGCTATCGATTTACGGAGATGATATTCTGGTAAGCAGCAGCCATACTTCTTGCGATTCAGTGCTGTTTTTAAACTCACAGCTTCAGCCGATCAAAGGTATTCATAGCACCATGCCGGTGAGCGGAGTACTTTATGCAGGTGAAACCGGAAAGTTCGGCGGGCTGGTTCTGGGTACCGGAAGCGGCGACTCTTCGAAAAGGAAAAATCTGGTGTTCATGCAGAAGATGCTGGGACGCGCGGCTGGTGTAATTGGATTCGAAAACGATCTTATATCATGCGCCATTTCACCTGATGGTGCAAAGATTGCCGTTATAACCGGACAGAATATCGAGCTGGTTTATTAACAGGGCGGCTTGTTCATATTCATAAGTAACCTTTTCAGCACAACCATTACGGACGTCATGCCGTTGAAAAACGGCATCCATCTGAGAATTACCGAGACATATTTAGTCCGGAGCATGTTTTAACTCTTTGATTTAGGATTATGTTGAGCTAAAGGCACTGTACGGCGTGGCCCCCGGGCACCAGTTTCTCAAGCATGTATTTCCTACAGGGGGCACGCACGTTGCCCCCTCCAGGAATAGGACAAAAGTAATTGGTGGCAGACATGTATTCTTGATTTCTAAAAGGGAATACTATTTGCATTTAAGAAATCTTTACAAACTTCCGGTAGTTGCCTCCGTGCCATAAAAACATTCAGCAGAACAGGCTATTACGTCATATCTATAATCAACCTTTTCAGCACAACTGTCACGAATCGTCATGACGTTGAAGAACGGCATCCATCTGTAAATTTACAAGAACGGAGAAGATGGTTTGCTGCTTTCGCTGGAATGACGTTGAAAAGGCTGTAATTGTCTCACTCTTCTTTTCGAGCTTTTTCGTGTATTTAGTGGCCAATTTTCTTAATGTATTTCAGGTTAAAATTTCACGCCGGCCACAAAACAGGCGCCCGCAGTTTTTTTGCCGCTGCGCGCACTTATCATGTATAACCCGGGATGCAGGTTTTCCAGATTTACAAAATCGCCATTTCCGCACGTTTTGCTGGAGACAAGTTTTCCCGATATTGTCATTACATTTACGGTTACTTTCCCCTCAAATCCGCCGTCAATCATCACACCCCGTGAGAAACGCCTTATAACCGGATTGCCCGTGTGAAGGACACCCGGGAGTTTCCCCGTGGGAATAGTCTTTACAACTGGCTGGGGCAGAGGGTAGGGGTTTTTGTTGTAGGTGCCGATATTGTTTACAAACCAGCCCCCGTCGTTGTCGTTTTTATAGTTGCAGCAACATCCGTTTCCGGCACCAAAGAGAATCCCGGCAAATCCGCCGTCAACCCACCATTCGGGATGCTCCAGGAAAGTCTCTACCGCATCATCCCTGAATGTAGCAGCGTTACTCATGTTCCCTTCGGAAATCTGCCAGCCGACAATCGGCAGCCCTGTTATATGGGCGATACATCTGGTCCACAGAAAATATTTACCGTACCCGGTTGAATCCCAGAACCAGTTTTCCCCGGCCGGCTTATGCCCGGCGTCATGGTCGGATTTTTCAACGAACACAACATCCCCCATCCCCGGTCCCATCTCCTTTATAAACTGCCCGATTGTAAGGCCAGAAATAATATGAGCCTCCTTGCGCCCCTGACCCACCTGTCCGGGAATGTTTGCACCCCAGTGGTTGGGCATGTGACCTGTAATCACACCATGAGTGAGCTTCTCCCGGGCGCGCTCAACCAGGTAGGTGGCCAGGCCCGTCAGATTGGCGGGGTAGGTTTTTCCGCTCACCGAATTTGCGCTCTCCATATTGACCGCTACATCTTCGGGGTGAAATTTGTCTCCCCGCATGATGAACCCATACATGTCAGGCTCGATAATTATCATATAATCGGACTGCCCGGCCATCTCCAGCTGATCAAGAACCCATTCGTATCTGTCTACGTAGTCTGTCATGTATGTTGAACTTTGAAGGTTGGCTGAAACATTGTCATAACCCTCACCGCTTTTTCCCAGGTTATACCAGACTACAGCGGTTTTCACTCCGAGCTGCTGTGATTTCATCGCGTAGTCGTAGAGATATCCTTTGGTGCTGGGTGAATGGTAATCGCGCGTTTCAGGCATCATGTACTGGTAACGGTAAGCGCAGCCGGCCTGTGCGGCTATAGTGCTGCTTTCAAGATCACGGTTATCAAAACTGCCGATCAGAAAAGTGGAGGTCCAGTTAGGCGGTCGGACACAGTGCATCTCATTTGGGATAGAAAGAGATCCGTTCGATGTTCCATCGGTGACTGTTATGGAGTCGATGAGGATATCGATTGGATCGGCATCTTTGTCGGCCCCTCCGTATGTGTCAACCGGATTTGAAATCTGCACTCCGGCAATGGACTCGGTTGCTCCCAGTACTGAGAGGGGGATAACATATTCGGTCCAGTTACTTCCTGCGGCGATCTCCATCTTTTTGTAGGTACCGGCCTGGTAAGTGCCAAGCTGGCATGTGATACGGAATTTTGCGACAGTGCTGTTGCGGTTTTTTACCCAGAACCGCAGGTCCTGGTATCCCTTCACCGAATGGATACGGTCGCTGGCCAGTTTAAAAATCATGTCATAATTTTCGCTGTCCGCAAGTTTGCGGGGGAGTTTGAGCACCGCGGCATCGCTACCGCAGAGAGCTTCAGTGCAGGTGATTGGAATACCGGCTGTTCCGCCTTCAACCTGTGGAAGATTCATGTCGGAGGGACCCTGAGCAAAGCTTTTGGGGATACCCTGGTTTGGGCAGCCTGCATCCAGGTAAACGGGGATGTCGTTTAAGGCCGCCAGGGAAGAGGTGATAGAAAAGGCAAGGAGCAGTGGTATAAAAACATTCATGTGTACCTCATCTTGATATGGAATTTCAGCGCTAAAATATTAAATAGAATTCTGCGCTGTCCCGGAGAGATAATATAAGTTAAGTCACAAAGTCACCTCAGGGGTGAAACAGTGACTTAATTAACAAAGTCACCTCTGGGGTGAGGCTGTTACTTAACATGTTAAATCACTAATTCACCTCAGGGGTGAAATGATGACTTAAATAATAAATTCACCTTGAGGTGAAACGGTGACTTAAATCACAAAGTCACCTCAGGGGTGAAACGGTGATTTAAATCACAAAGTCACCTCAGGGGTGTAATAGTAACTTAAAACGCCGAATCACTAAGTCACCTCCGGGGTGAAACATTGATAGTTCGTTCCTGGTTAACGCTGAACTTCTCACCCTGAACTGGAAACGATGAACTAACCCTTCCCACATTACAGGTACGTACTTATTTCTTCCAGACTACAACCAGTTTTAATCTACCAGCCTCCTTCGCCAAGGCTATGGTGGGCCAGGCCAGTTCGCTATTGCGGCCGCATAGGTGTTTGAAAATGTGATATCCATACCTGCTAAGCACAACTGGAGGACAACACGGGGTGAAAGCGCAAGACCGGCATCTTCGACGGGCTGGAGCGCAAGAGGGGGCACCCTTTTCCAGAAATTCCATATTCTTGTTAATTACTTGTATTAAGCGCGCCATCTTTCAAAAAGTCTTTTCTCTTAACTATTGCATGTATCGGGGCAGTATAACCTATTACGTATTTTCTGCGGAGTTACGGTATAATACCTGACTTTATGCTCCCGGATCAGGGTAAACCCTTGTGCATAAGGGATTCACAAAACTCATGATTTTGGCATAGAAAATGCACTGTTTAACAATAGCTTATTGGTCACAACCAGCTCCTGAAATATTGGAAAAAGAATTAACAAGGGAGAAGAGCAGTACAGTGCATGTTCTGGTTTCCTTCAGGGGTATAAGAGATAAAACAGTGAGTTATGCCAGACAACTGTTATGAGTCGAGCCGACAGATTTCATGTGACTGTAAACTGCCATCATAAATGCAGAGTTTTTGTGTTTTTTTAACTGCCGAAGTGGTGCTTGTATGTTAACTGTGGATTCATGATGATCGATGAATTTAGTACAGGATCTACTCTGCCCGCAACGATACTTATTATAGATGATCAGCCTAAGAATTTAGCTGTAATTGGCGATTACCTGATGAAATGCGGCTTTACCATTTTAGTCTCTCAGACTGGGACGGGAGGATTGCGGCGTGCCAGGGATCTAAAGCCTGATCTGATATTACTGGATATACTCATGCCGGACATGGACGGATTTGAGACCTGCAGAAGATTAAAAGCTGATGAATCGACTAAGAATATTCCGGTGATATTTATGACAGCACTTACCAGCGTAGAGGATAAGGTCAAGGGATTTGAACTTGGCGGAGTAGATTACATAACCAAGCCGATTCAGTATGAAGAAGTACTTGCCCGTGTAAAGACCCATCTGCAAATTGTAAATCAGAAAAAAAAATTGAGACTTCAGGCATCTGTTCTCAGAAAAATAAACATCCATCTGAAAAAAGAGATAGAGACCAGAAAGGCTGCAGAAAGAGAGCTTCAGAGTCTCAATGAGGAGCTCGAGTACAGGATTAAGAGTCGTACTGAAGAATTGTCAAAAACAGCTGAAAAGCTGCGTGTTGCAAATATCAAGCTGGAAAAAGCCAATAAGGAGCTTTTAAAGATCGACACTATTAAAACAGAATTTGTCGCGCTTGCATCCCACGAGTTAAGAACTCCTTTGACAAGTATACTGGGGTATGCTCAAACTCTGCTTGCATCATACTCACAGATGGATAATTCAATGAGAGCAGATGTTTTATCAACGATCGTATCGGAGTCCAAACGACTCTCCGCCTTAATTGGAAATCTCCTTGATATCTCTAAGATCGAAAACAGGAATTTCAACATTGTAATAGAGCCCTTTGATGTCGGGGAAGTCATAGAAAGGGTCATAAATGCTCTTAATTTACCCTCAGGATTTCCTTTGACTGTTCATAATATGGTACCGGATAAACACAGAGTGGTAGGGAACCAGGAAAAAACAGGACAGGTCATACGAAATCTCCTTGATAATGCTCTTCGCTATGTTAAAAACGAAGGGCAAATTACAATAGAAATCAAAGAAACCGATGAGTTCATAAGGGTGGGAATTTCCGATACCGGACCGGGAATCAGACCCGAAGAGCAAGAAAAAATATTCGAAAAATTCTACAGGATTCGTGATGAAAAGAACCGCAGTTTCGGTTCCGGTTTAGGACTCTCTATTGCTTCGAACATCATTGAAGCACAAGGCGGACGAATCTGGGTAGAATCAAAATACGGAAAAGGATCGACTTTTTATTTCACTTTACCAAAAGAGATATCTTATGAATGACTCTGTACTTATTATTGAAGATGAATTGTTAATTGCTGAACTGGTAAAGATGAACCTGAGGATGAGGCACATAACCTGTAATGTGGCGACTACAGGGCAGGAGGGAATGGAGATGTTTGAAAATCAGAACCCTTCAATAGTACTTCTTGATGTCCGTCTGCCGGATACCGATGGCTGGGAGTTGTGTAAAAAAATAAAGCAGAATAAGCCGGACTCAGTTGTGATTTTTATGACTGCTGCAACACAGAAAAAAGATCGGGAGGAGGCCGAAAAGGCAGGCGCTGATGATTTCATCGAAAAGCCTTTTGATATCGGTGAACTTGTATCTTTAGTCAATAAATACCGTAAATATTGACAGCGAATGTAAAATGAGTCATAAAAAAAAATCCAGGGTACTTAGAAACCCGGCCCCTGATTTACCCTCAACAAATGATATTCTTCGAAAAAAACAGTTGCCAAATAACGGTTCTGTTGAAGAGGATTTGATTAGATATAAAGATAAAAACCGGATCTGGCTTCAAAAAATTCAGGTCGCGATTATCGTTCATGATGCTGATGGGAAGATGCTGATATCAAATCCAAAGGCAGAGAAACTTTTGAGGTCTACAGAAGATGAGCTAAAAAGGAAAAAACCAAATGAATTCGAAAGTCTGTTTTATAATGAAGATGGACATCTTATCCCTTCCCGGAAAAATCCAGTGGCTCAAGTACTTTCAACAGGTAAGCCAATAAGAAATTTTACCGCCAGGATTCATCATCCGGAAGATGAGAATGATATCTGGGTTTTAATTAACGCCGATCCTGTATTAAATAAAGAAAATGAAGTTACTCAGGTCGTTGTAACTTTTACCGATATAACCGATCGCAAGAAAGTTGAGGATGCGCTTCAGAAGTATAAAAGGAACCTTAATTTTACTCTGGAAGCAGCTCAGGTCGGTTTTTGGGAATGGGATTTAATAAACGATACTCTGGTGGCTTCTCCAACCTATTACACTATGCTGGGATACAGTCCGGTAACTGAACCTGAAAGCCAGCAAATATGGCTTGACAGAGTGCATCAGGATGATCTGGATACTTTAAAAAAACTATACCAGAGTGCTCTGTCCAGTGGCTTTAGAGAGTATCAGTCTGAGGTGCGGATACGGCGGGCTGATGGAACGTACAGGTGGATTCAGTTAAAAGGATTCGGTTTTGAGTATGATAACAATGGAATAGCAACTCGTCTCACCGGGATAAGTACCGATATCAATGAGCGTAAACTGGCCGAACAGAATCGACTTGGAACGATACACTTTTTTAAAAGCATGGATCGGGTTAATCAGGCAATTCGCGGTACTAAAGATCTTGAGCAGATGATGAGCAATGTACTTGATGTCGTGCGAAAGATATTTAATACCGATCGTGCCTGGCTTCTTTACCCTTGCGACCCGGAGGCATCATCCTGGTTTGTTCCGATGGCTCGTACAAATTTAGAAAACCCGATAGAGGATAGTGTCAAGAAACCAGTGCCGATGGATCAGGCGGTTTCAGAATACCTGAAAGTAATTGTAAAGGAAAAGGGTAAACCGGTAACCATGGGCTCAGGTTCCCGATATCCTTTGAATGCTGAAATTTCAAGACGTTTTCATGTTTTAAGTCAGCTTCTAATGGCCCTGTATCCCAAAACCGGTCAACCATGGGCATTTGGAGTGCATCAGTGCTCCTATGCGAGAGTCTGGTCAGAAGAGGAAAAAAATCTTTTTCAGGAAATAGGAAGAAGATTGAGTGATGGACTTACCACACTGCTGATTTTCCGTGATCTTCGCAAAAGCGAAGCGAAATACCGTAGAATTGTGGATACCGCAAATGAGGGTGTCTGGATGACAGACAAAAATAATGTTATAAGCTTTGTAAACAACAAGATGGAAGCGATTCTCGGGTATCGCGATGAAGAGCTGATAAATCATCTTGAAACCGAATTTTTGTTCAAGGAAGATATTGCTGCATATAAGGAAATGATAGAGGCCTGGAAAACAGGAAAGTCAGGAATTTACGAGCAGCAGTTCCGGCATAAAGATGGAAGTAAGGTATGGGCCATTCTCTCTTCTACCCCGGTGTTTGATGAAAATAATAATTATACCGGTTTTTTCAGGATGATTAACGATATTACACAGCGGAAAGCCGCAGAGGTAAAGCTTCTGAAAAAAGAGGAGCAGCTCAGAATAACTCTGGAGGTGGGTCGTGTTGGTATCTGGGAGTGGGATGTTGTAAATGATCTGGTTTATGCCACACCTGTTTACTACACGATGCTCGGGTATGAGCCGCAAACTGAGCCCAGAAAATCTGCCGATTGGCTCAAACTCGTACATCCTGAGGATCGCGATAGTGTGGCTGGAAAGATGAAAAAGGTGGTATCACGGGATTTCAAAGAGTATCAGTATGAAGTCAGAATGTTGCAGGCCGATGATACCTATCGATGGATTCTCTCAAAAGGTTATGGCTATGAGCGTGATAGAAGTGGATTAGTTACCAGATTGACAGGTATACGTCTTGATATTCATGACCGTAAAGCTGCTGAGGAGGAACATCTTTCAACTATAAACTTCTTTAAAAACATGGATCTGATAAACCAGGCTATTCGTGGTACTAATGATCTTGAGCAGATGATGAGCGATGTTCTTGATACCATGATTACAATCTTTGATGTAGATCGTGCTCTTCTTGTATATCCATGTGATCCGCATGCCTTAACGTTTAGAATTCCGATGGAACGCGCAAAAAAAGAATCAGATAATGTATATACAAGAGAAACTGAAATGCCGGTTACAGAAGCTGTTTATCAAATTATTAAAAAGTTGGTTGATGCTGAAGGTCGTCCGGTGACATTTGGTAAAAAGGCAGATTATCCGTTAGATGAAGAACTTATAGAGAGATATCATTTCGAGAGTTTTATCAGTATGGTACTTTATCCCAAAGTGGACAAACCATGGAGCCTGGTAATGGATCAAATCTCTTATTCAAGAGTATGGACACAGGAGGATAGAAATCTCTTTCAGGAAATAGGAAGAAGGCTCAGTGATGGTCTCACTACTTTACTGATGTTTAAAAATCTTCAGAAAAGTGAGGCGAAATACCGTAGAATCGTTGATACTACAAATGAAGGTATCTGGTCGATAAATGAGAATAACATAACAACTTTTGTAAATAAACGGGTAGAAGAGATAGTGGGATATCAGCGTGAAGCGATGATGGACGTATCTAGTATGAAATATATGTTCGAAGAGGATATTAATGATTTTGTCCAAAAGATGGAAATATCAAAACGCGGCAGTTCAGAAATTTATGAGCGACGCTTTCGCCATAAAAATGGACAAGTTGTTTGGACGCTGATTTCTGCTACTCCAGTTTTTGATGAGGAGAAAAATTATAAAGGTTCTTTTGCAATGATTACCGATATTACACAAAGTAAATTAGCCGAAGAGAAACTTAAAGAATCTGAAGAACGTCTGCGAATTACTCTTGAAGCCGCACAAATTGGTATCTGGGACTGGGATCTTGTAAATAATCTCTGGTATGTGACACCTTACAGTTATACCGCTCTGGGTTATGAACCAAAATACGAGCCTGTTAGTTTTGATGACTGGATAGAATTGATACACCCGGATGATCGGGAATTAATGAAAAAGGCCATTGACAAGACAGTCCAGGAACGATTAACAGGTGGAAACAGATATGAAATCAGGTTCAGGCATGCAGCCGGAACATATCGGTGGATGCTGGTTCAGGGATTTATTGTAAACAGGGATGATGATGGCAGGATAACACGTATGGTTGGAGTTCGCATTGATATCGATGAACGCAAAAAAGCTGAGATGGAACTGAAAAAATATCGAGAGCATCTGGAAGATCTTGTGGCGTTGCGTACAGGAGAATTATCTGAAACCAATAAACAGCTTCAAAAGGCAAAAGAAGCTGCAGAAGCTGCCAACAGGGCAAAAAGTCGTTTCCTGGCAAACATGAGTCATGAACTGCGAACCCCTCTTAATGCAATTATTGGGTATGCTCAGCTTTTTGAACGAGACAGCACACTGAATGAACATCAGCAAACAGGCATTGAAATCATGAAAAGCAGCGGAGAACATCTGCTGGCACTTATTTCCGATATTCTTGATTTGTCAAAAATCGAAGCAAATAAAATTGAGCTGCATCCTTCCGTAATAGATCTTCGGCATTTCCTGGATTCTATCAGAGATATCATCACCATCAAGGCTGAGGCAAAAGAATTATCTACTCTTTTTCAGATTGAGCCCGATATTCCTAAAGGCATAATTGCTGATGAAACACGGCTTCGCCAGGTTTTACTCAACCTGCTGGGAAATGCAATTAAATTTACTGATTCGGGATATGTCAATTGTCGTACTTCAGTGATATTGTGTTGGGATGAGAAAACCGGTGATGTAAAGAGTCGGCTCTGTACTATTCGTTTTGAAGTAAAAGATACCGGCACAGGTATCCGTTCTGAAGAATTACCGAGAATATTTACACCTTTTGAACAGGCTAGAACTACTGCCGCAATTGAAGGCATCGGGTTGGGACTGCCTATTAGTCGTCAATTGATACGGATGATGGGTGGAGATATATCTGTAGAAAGCGAGTTTGGAAAAGGAACCAGGTTCTGGTTTGATCTCACTTTTATAACTACGGATATTGTGGTTCCGTTCAAACAGTCTGGAAAGATTATTACTGGTTATAAAGGCGCTCGGAAAAAAACATTGATTGCCGATGACCGGCAGACAAATCGTCAGGTGCTTAAAGAGTGGTTCTCACAGATAGGCTTTGATGTATCAGAGGCGAGTGATGGCTTTGAGGCCTTGGCTATGGCTCGTAAAATTAAGTATGATCTCATAATAATGGATTTATTAATGCCGGGTATGAGCGGATTTGATGCTGCGGCAAAAATCAAAAGAATACCTGAATCTTCAGACATCGTTATGATTGCAACGTCGGCAAGTATAACAAATGTAACAGATGAACGATGCAGAGAAGCAGGATTTAATGGCTTTTTGCCAAAACCTATTGATCTGGGGAAACTGTCAGACATGATTAAAGAAAATATCCAGATAGAATGGATCTATGAAGAGAAATATAAAGAAAAGATTTCAGGACCAGTAGTTCTTCCGCCAGTGGAAGAACTGAAAATCCTTCAACAATATTTTCTGCGCGGCGATATGATGCAACTGAGTAAAAGGGCTCAACATATCGGAACTTCAGGAAAACAATATGTCCCTTTTGCACGTAAGTTAAAAAAACTGGCGGATACTTTTCAGGAACGTCGGATAGGTGCATTGATAAACGATGCATTAGAGAAACAGGAAAAAAAATAAGGAGACCTCTATATATTTAGTTTTCAAGCGAGAATTAGCTGCGTCAGGCGCACCAAAGAGGCGAATCCGCTGCGGCTCGTCGATTGAGTGCAACGTCGTGGCCAACGTGCGCTGGCCTGCTTTGAGGGTTGGCGCACGTTGGCGGGTTTTGGTGGCCATTTTCCCACCGGTTTAATAGAATTTTTAGTATAAATCAGAATTGCTACATTTCTCATGATCCAAGTAAAAAATTAAAACGCAAAGGACGCATCTCTGCGTCTTCTCTTTGCGTTCTCTGGTGTGCCAGTCGAACTGGCCACTCTTGATAGATGAAAGGGTCTATCCATGTTAATTGCTCATTTGACATGTAGAGACGGCCTCTCTTGTAAGGGTAACCGAACAGGGGGAGCAGGCCG
>Ga0123335_1003050_pt1 | contig 23974 bp, 21 predicted proteins | sample BiotimSIPDNA_2_FD_89707 | JGI IMG/M metagenome (GOLD analysis project Ga0123335, IMG submission 89707) | Anaerobic biogas reactor microbial communites from Washington, USA - Biogas_R2 time_0 SIP DNA | ecosystem: Engineered > Bioreactor > Anaerobic > Unclassified | place: Washington, USA...
CAAGGACGATGATCCATACATGAAGTTCTATACTTGGTTCTGGAAGGTCGGCGACGGGTGGAATCTGCACAACGAGCAGCTTTGGAAGGGATTGCAGTCCCATGGCCGGAAAGTCAAGGCTTTTCTGGATCCAGCGGTAAGAGTGCCTTCGGTTTGGGGTTCGGGAAGGAGCTTGGATTATCTGCAAAACTGGACATATACGTACCCGGATCCCTTGAAAATTGGGCAGTGCACGGACGAATTGCTCGCGATGGCGGCGGGGCAGCCAGGACAGGAAGTGATGAAAATGACGCAAATCATCTGGTACCGATCGCAGACAACTGTCAGGGGCAATACCAAGGATCCCAAGCAGTGGGAAAAGGATATTCCCGAGGCCGACTACATCACCATCGCGCCGGACCACCTTGAAATTGCGCTTTGGTCGATGATTTCAAGACCGATCAAGGGCATTATGTACCATGGTTGGCAATCGCTGGTCGATTGTCAAAAGAAGAGCGGATACTGTTACACCAACGCCGAAACAGGTCCGAGGCTGAAGGCCTTGATATCCAATGTGGTCAAGCCCTTGGGCGCCATGTTGTTGCAGGTGCCGGACAAGCAGGCTGACATCGCAATATTGGCGTCATTTACCTCTCAGATGCTTGCCGAGCGCGGTTCCTGGGGGTGGAGCAGGGATTGGACAAGCGATCTCCACCTGGTCATGCAATGGGCATCTTTCCAGCCGAAGGTGATTTTCGAGGAGGAAATCCTCAGGGATCATCTCGCGGGAATCAAGATTCTGCTGATGCCCCACTGCGACGTCCTGCCTGAATCGGTGGTGAAGGAGATACAAGCTTTCCAATCCCGTGGCGGAATTGTCATAACTGATCAGGTCGCCTGCCCGGCGATCGTCCCGGATCATATCGTGCCGATCATAAAGCGCAGTGGTCGTGCCCAGGAAGGCAAGGAAAAACTACAGGCTTGCGCCGCAGAACTGAAAAAGCTGCTCGGAACCATCTACGACAATCCAGTCGATTCCGACAATCCGGATGTGGTTCCGCGATTGCGGCAATTTGGTTCCAGCCTATACTTGTTCACGATCAACGACAAGAGAACCTACGGCGATTACGTGGGACAATACGGATTCGTGATGGAAAAGGGATTGCCGACGGAAGCAAATGTCAAGATCGATTTCACTGGGCATGCCTACGACCTGGTGACACATCGGAAACTGGAAGCCGTCCAAAACGGCAACAAGATGATCTTGAAGCAGACATTTGCACCAGCAGAAGGAAAGTTGGTGCTGCTGACAAAACGGCCGATTGAGAAAGTTGCCATCCAACTGCCTGAAAGTGCCCGCCTAGGCGACGAGATTACGCTGGACGTGGCGGTGACCGATGCCCAAGGCAAGGCCATCGACGCTGTATTGCCAATACAGCTGAGCATCGTCGATCCTGAGGGAAACGAGGCGGAATTTTCCGGATACCACGCCGCCGTTCATGGTTTGTTGCGGCAAAAATTGACCTTGGCATCCAATGATATTTCTGGGACTTGGACGGTTAATGCGACGGATCTGGCTTCGGGACTTAAGTCAAGCAGGTCGTTCCATGTTTCCAAGCCATGATGTTCGGGGATTGACGAAAGCAAGGGGTTTGGGACTGGGACAAATGAGACAGATGGGACGAATGTGACCTATGGGACTGGGACATGGGGCTGGGACTATGGGACGGTGACGCTGGGTTTTGTGGATTTGGAGGGTCTGGGAGTGGAACTTTTCCAACGCAAAACCACCCTGAAAATTCATCGGCTTCGTACTCAAATGGCATGTGACATGCCTTTTCGTGTTGGGGTTGGGGGGATAGACAGGTCTGACGGGTCTGACGGGGGCGGACAGTGGGACGTTTCTCTCGAAAAACCATCCTGAAACCGAGCCGAAAATTCACTGAATTCGTACTCAAATGGCATGTGACATGCCTTTTTCTGGCTGGTCTGGCGAAAATGATTTTTGGCGGGGCTGATGGGCGAAAGATTTTTCGCCCCTACAGTGGAATGGAGCAATCAAGTTTGTTTAGATTTGATTGCCTTGGTTGATTTGAGGTGTTTTAGAAATAATAAAACACTGCCTATCGTCGATAATATCCCAAACAAAGTGAAAGGTATGACGATTATTAGAGGAGGGGTTGGTGCGAATTCTGGTTTGTTCAACTTTGGGTTGATTGGGGAGATATATAAATCGAACTTCATGCCCTCGGAGTAATGAAGATAATCTGATTCTCTTGCATTTGCTTTATCTGTAAACTGTGTTCCGTCCGGCGCAGTGTATTCGTATTTGATAGTGTAATGCCAGGTTCTCCCACTACGCAATGAGTGTTTGGAAATGACAGTCCCCTTGGTTTTCATGCCTGTTTCTGGAAGAGTGGAATATATAACTCTTGTTGAATAGTTTCAGGTATTGTAATAGCTGAAACGACTGCAATAAACAACAGAATAAACGCGAGATGAAGATTGTTGTTCTTCCCTTTTTGCTGGCTTTTCAAGGGGGGCTTTTGTTCCATTTTTCGAATACGTCGAGTTGGTCGCCTCGTGTTTTTCACGATTATATCTGATTGGCTAGTGTTATTTGGCTATGTGCTTGCTTATCTCCGCTGTCATTTGAGGATTTTTGATGATGTTGTGTGCTGGTGGGGAAGCCGGCTTGTCTGTCAGGTATTTTTATTATCGGATAGTTCTGGATTGTTATCTCGAAAGGACAGTTTTGAGTAGAATTTCAGGATATGCGGCAGCACTTTGGATGGTTTTAGCAATTCCAGGTGCGAGCATTGAACAACCACATGCTTGTGCGGAAGCGAGTCAGGTAGCCGAGTGTCTTCCATTTGGACTTCGGTATCGTGTCGGCCCGCAATGATGCCAACTGGTGGCAGCCAGGCAGGATCTGGAATGGTGGACACGAAGGACGTTTCGTCGGGAGTCATGTCCTTCAGCGAAACATTGAACGAGCGGAAAAGCGGAATTGTCCCCAAGTATGCCAGAAGCGAGCCTCGGTTAGGGGGACCAAGCATGACGATGGCGCAGATACGTCGGCATTCTTCTTCGGTCATGCTTGCCATTGCCCCTCTTAGGAGCAGGCCGCCCATGCTATGGGTGAGGATATGGACTTTTGCGTCAGCCGGCAATTGATCCAGCAACTTCCGGAATTTGGAAAGGAATATTTGGCTATGTCGTTTCAGGCTTCGCTTGGAGGTTGGGTAGTCGTAGCTGTAGGCGTCGAATCCCCTTTGCGCAAGGCGATCCGCCAAGGGTTGCATCGATCGCGCCCGGGCGCTCCAGCCGTGAATCAGCACGACGGTATGCTTGGCTGTTCCCTTTGCCGGCGTCTTGACGAAGCGGTATCCTTTGTCCAGATAATTGGTAATGGTCGATGTGGGTCGATTGCCCAGAAGAGCTTCCAGTTGTTCGTCGGTAGTGCCTCTGGCAACCCGGATGCCCTCCGCGTTCAGGATTCTCCACCATCCACTGACCGTGTTGATCTGGAGCTGCCAGCCACTGGATTCATGGCGCTCCCAGAAGTGTCGATTGGAGAAAACCGGGAATTCCAGGTTGAGAGTAGCATTGGCTTTCAGCAGTCGGGGAAGTTCCCCCGCAGCCGCCAGTTGCTTGAATTGCTCGATCAGTTTCTTGTTCATGGTTGTCTAAGGGCAGGATAATTTTGCAACGTCACAAAAGTCGCTTGAATTGGCGGCTTCTAATCCTGTTCTCCCAGCAGTTTTTTGTAGATTTCCGCATCGCGTGGGGAGAAGCAGCAGAAAATGACATGGGATGGCGAATCTCCCTGAAAATCCTTGACCGCATTCACGGCGATGTTGGCTGCACGCTCATGGGGAAAGCCATAGACTCCTGTGGAAATGCAGGGGAATGCAATTGTCTGGCATCTCTTTTCCTGGGCACGGAGCAGGCTGTTGCGGTAGGAGTTGGCAAGTAATTCATCCTCGTTGGCGTTCCCGCCTTTCCAGATCGGACCTGGAGTATGGATGACGTATTTGCATGGCAGGTTGTATGCACCGGTCAAGTAGGCCTCGCCGGTTTTCCCGCCTCCAATTTTCATGCATTCCTTAAGCAAACCCTCACCTGCGGCAGCGTGAATCGCGCCATCGACTCCTCCACCGCCAAGAAGTGAACAATTCGCGGCATTGACAATGGCGTCAACCCGCAACTTCGTGATATCTCCAATGACAACTTCTAGTTTCTTCATGTCAACTTCCTTGCTTTTTAATAGTTCAGCCCTACTTGCCTAGCAGGGATTCGATTTCGGCGACGATGAATTTCCGGAAGTTTCTCAGCTGACCGTTCGTGACGGCGAAATTATGATGTGTCCAAGCAATCGATTCGATTTCGCCATTGACCTTGCGCCGGGTTTCAGCTTCCTTGGTTCCGCCTGCCTTTCGCGCCAGGTCATCCCAAAGTTTGATCAGCCTGTAGTCGTAGATTCCTTCCCTGCATGCTTCCCATTGGAGGGTTGTGACGATCGACTTCCTGTCGTCCGAAGGATAGGCGATGCAGGCATCCTTTTGTTCCCGCGATTCCTGTCCATCCAGGTCGTTGAAAATGTCTCCTTTCGCTCTCATGAACGTCCAGGTCCAGAGTCCTGTTGCCTTTGATCTCCAGGCGGCTACTCCGAGCATGTGCCGGTTGGTGTAGATGTTGCAGTCCTGCATGATGCCACCGTTGGTGTAGCATCCGGAGCCGTACAGCCAGAAATGCGCTCCAGCGGCGAGGGTTTCGCTGCGAAGTTCTTCCGCCATCTCCGGTGTCCTTGTTGAGCCGAAGGCGATGTTGTTGTAGCATCTGTAGTCAAGATAGGGCGCCAGGTGTTCGCGGACGAACTTGCCGTAGCAGGTGTTGAATGTTTTGAAGCCCGCCTCCTTGATGAGCTTGAGCGAACGAACCGCCTCCGCACCTGCTTCGCCACCGCTGGGTTCGTCGACCGTGTGGAGGCAGTATTGTCCCCAGTTGTCCTCCTTTGCCAGCTTGTCCAGTTCCTTGAGGTAGTCGTTGAACGCCTTGACGAAATCGGGCGTGTAGCCGCTTTTTTCCTGCCCAATTGCCCTCAGAAGATGTCCATTGATCTGTTGCAGGGAAATGACGCAGACACCGTCGAAGCCTGTCTTCCAGTACAAGTTCATGTACCTGCGGAATGCTCCCCAATCGACTGAGAGCTTGCTGCCGTCCCAGGTCAGGACATGCCAGGCGCATGGGTACATCATCAAGGCAGTCTGCCCGTAGTCGCGGAACATCTGTAGTTCACGGGCGACTTCATCGTCGGTGAAATTCCAACTCTTCCAGCGTTGCGTATCAGGATAGAGTCCGAAGGTGATCCCAGGCACTTCAGGAAGTTTAAACGCCGTGACGCGAAGTTCGTAGGATGCGACTCGTTCCCCATCCAAGGCGAGCACAGCAGCGTAGGTTCCTGGAGCTGCGTTCGTCGGGACGTCAACCTGGATGCCAATCTGATGTGGAATGCCCTGGTGAAGCTCAACAGTCTCCAGCTCGCGCATCATTTCCGGAGCGACGATGATTTGGCGTGAATTCCAGTCGATCCGCTGGGGCCAGATATGCAGGTGGGTTAGTTTGGCGCGGGAGGCTGGAATTGTCGCGCCGCCCGGACCAACAAGTTCGGAAAGGGTGAATTTTGCGGGTTTTCGGCTTCGGAGAGGCAGGACTGCGACGAACTCCGTTGAAACGGTGCCTGGGCAAGCTAGTCCCGGGATTGTATCCGTGATTTCCTTGGCGGTCGGGCGCGAGTGGAGCCTGACGAATCCGGGTTCGTCACGTTGGAACACCTGGAATCCCCGTGACTTGTCGCGCTCCGATGGTTCTGCGGCAGGTTCTTCTTCCTTTCGGACGATTTCCGTGAATGAGATACCCTTGCAGAAAGCGGCAGGGAATTGAGTTGTTTGGACGAGCTTGCCGCCCAGTGACGCCTTTGCTTCAAAGGTTCCGTAAAGGACGTCATTTTGATCGACGGTGAAACCGACGATGTCCCCCGGGTCGCCGGATTTCCACGATGCGGTTTTCCGATTTCCGATGTCGCCGATCTTTCCTGAATTGAATGTGAGGTCGACCTGGAGGTCTTTGAATTTCTTGGCGACGGGGCACAATCTCATCCCATAGGTCGCCATGCCGTCCTTGAGGGTTTCGGTTTGGATCATCAGTGGGATTGCGAGGCGGTCCGGGTGGTGGCTAAGCATGGGTTCCGCGCCACCGATGATTGCGATTGACATATCCTCGTAGCCGGTATCCGGGACCTTGGACAGCTGTAGGCTCCAAAGTTTTCCGGCCTGATCTGCGGGAATGGGGATATCCGTGGTCAGGGAATTGTTCTTCTTTCCAACGGTATTTCCTTCGAAGACAACGTTGCCTTCAGAATCCCAGACCGTCAGTGCGACCTGTTCCAGGGGAGGCGCTCCCGCTGCGACGATTGCTACCCTGCCATTAGGTGAATTATGCGTGAGGAACCAAAGCTTCGGGCAATGCACGATCATTTTCAGCGGTGTGTCCTTGGACGCCGTCGCAAGGCATCGCCCGGAAGGAACACGGACAATTGACGCATTGAGGTTCGCATTCACTGTCAAGGTACACAAGCCTTCGGCAAGTCCCGACTTCTTGATCGTGGTCGAATTACCGACGGCAAGCGAACCTGATTCCAGTTCAGTCCCGTCCTGCGCGAGCAATTTGAACTCCAGGTTGTTGCTGTATCTCCCAACCAGTGAATTCTCAATGGTGACCTCAAGGTTTCCCGATCGGTCTGGGGAGACCGAGAGCGAATGGGGACCGCGCAAACGAAGATATGCGTCCGTGCTGCCGGATAGGGGTTTTTCGGATACATCGACAAAGCCGCCAGGCAACAGCTGCTGGCAACGAAGGGCGTTCAAGGCTCCGAACGACAAAAGAAATGCGATAAGCAGGCGTCTCATTGTACCTCCTAGGTCTTGGATCTCTAGTTCCGAATAGTTTGAGTATGTGTATAGTTTAGTCCGAGTTGGATTTTTTACAATAGAAATTTCCTGTTCGGAACGCCGCTTTTGCGAACAGCTAAACGGTTGACTTTCGTCCGATGAAATCCATAGTCTTCCCGATGCAACTCAAAATGAGATGATTTGTCACAAGTTCGCTTGACGGGGAAACCTGCCGTGATAATTTAAATGCTAATCGGCTGAGACTCTGCAATAAGACGAAATCAATAAGCATTCAACATCGGAGGTGAATGATGGACATGACACTGGAAGAACTGTTCGAAAAAATGCAGGTAATGTACGAGGAGCATCAGGGAGTTGACTGCGAATCAAGATACTTTGCCTTGGCTGGCGGATTGAATCTAGCTGAGGTGCTCTTGCTCGAGTATGCGACAGGCTACCAGGATGGATCGCTCTACTTCACCAAGACAGTGCCCATAAAACTCGAGGATTTCGACCTCTCGATATACCCCGAAGAAGTCAAAAGGATCCTAAGGGAAGAAATGGAGAACATCGATCCCGAAGACGATAGCTTCCCTAACTTCATCAATATCGGATACGGAGAAACCTTCAGGGAAGCCATTGAAAATGCCATCAGGAGAATCATCCTCCTGGACTATGGATGGGAACTCGGACCTACAGATGCCGAATACATGGAAGACAACCCGGATTTCTTCGTTTTCGATGATGATGAAGAATGGGATGATGAAGAGGATGAAGACTGGGAAGACGATGAGGACGACGAGTGGGACGATGATGACTGGGATGACGAAGACGAAGACGACGAAGACGACGAAGACGACGAAGACGACGAAGACGACGAAGACGAAGACGACGAAGACGAAGACGAAGACGACGAAGACGAAGACGAAGACGACGAAGACGAAGACGACGAAGACGAAGACGACGAGTACGAGGTCAAGCCAATCAAGAAGAACTAGCCTTTTCGTTGAGTGGTCCTAGCCGAGGAACACCGTCGAAGATCGTCAAAGTCCCCTTGAAAAAGAGAATGTCACAGGTGGGATTGTTACGCTTTTCGGCAACTTGACTTAGGGGCGTTTCGCGAAGTATTCTTCAATAAACTCCTCGCCTTTTTGTCTTGTTGCCTTTGGGGTGGCATGTCCGGCGTCAATGTCGTTGATCATTCGTTTGTTTGGCGAAGGAATTGCATTGTAGGCGCAGTAGATGCTTGAGGGTGCAACTGTCGCATCGTGGAATGCCGCGCTTACAAGGCAAGTTGCGGACTTGATTCGAGAGGCGAAATAGACCCCGTCGATATACCTGTACGCCATATAGTTCTCCTGGTTTGCGACATGTTCGCCCAGTATGAAGAACCGCTTCCATGATCCGTCGCGTCCAATGCTGGTCCCTGCTGTGTCGCTGCTTCCCGGAACAAAGGCCACGCATGCTCCGACGCTTGGATCCAGTCCCGCCATGATCAGCGCCTGCCAGCCTCCCTGGCTGGAGCCTGAGACCGCCAATTTGTTCCCGTTCCATTCGGGACGGCTCTTCAGGAACATCAGCGCTCGGTAGGCACGGATCGCCATGTTGCGCATATAGAGTTTGTCCCTGTCGGGAAGCCCTTTGAGCTGATAGCGGAAAAGTTCGTTTTTCCGGATATCGTCGTAGAATTCCTTTGGCTTGTCGCTTGGCAGGCTATGGGGATTGACGGCGAAGACCAGGCATCCCCTGGCGGCTACTTCCAGAGGTGGCGCGACCTTGAACGTTCCGGCGCCATAGGTGAGAAGGCGTGCAGGGAGGCTCTTCGGCGACGCATCGGCTGGGTGAGCCAGAAAACCACGCGCAGGCGCTTGCGGATCCGGAGTAGCGATCGAAACTTCGTACGCGACTACATCAGTGCGTCCTGTGTCAACCGGCGTCACGGTCGCATCCAATGGCAAGGCATGCAACTCGGCAAGGATTTTGTCCCAATATGCATCGAAATCTTCGGGTTTGGGTAGGGCTGGTTGGAGCTTCTCGGGTTCGAAGGCTATGCCTGCGACTGGCTTGTCCTTGCCTTTCGGTGTTTCCTTAGGTATGAAGCAGCGTATGAAACCCGGTTGGTTCAGCGTCAGTTTCAAGGTCGCATTGCCTTCTTGGTCGGTCTTGAGCTGGTATTTCTTGTCCTTGATCGAGGCGTCGCCCACGGTTTGCACAGTAAACTCCGTGTTCGCCAACGGCTTGCCGTCGTCATCGTCCATGTGAATGGCTATGGAAGCTGTTTCACCGACCTTATAGACGCAACTGGGCTTGTCTGGTGTTCCGGGATATTTGCCGGCGGCTTCGAGTCCTGCAATCCCGAGGCAAAAACCGAGCAAGAAAATCGTGGTTCGCATCATGTGTTTTCCTTCTGCATAAGCTTTGATTGAGAAGCTTGATTTTTTGAATAATTTATGGTAAAATCGAACTATACTAAATTACCTGAATCAACAAAAAATACGAGCTATAAATGTTTTTTTATTTGTGTCTGAAACGAATCTACGCATCTCGTGTCTCATTGCGATGACTCGATCAGCTTCAACAATATACATTATTGCGAACCAATTAAAATCAAGCCAAGGAAGGGGACGAATATGGGTTCAGAAACATTGTCGATAAGTGGATTGTTGTTGGCGTTGTGCGCCGGGATTGGTTTGAGTGCGGCCTGTGGATTCCGCGTCTTTGTTCCGCCATTGATCCTTGGTCTGGCGGCGAAGGCCGGGATGGTGGAGTTGTCTTCAGGCTTTCAGTGGATCGAGAGCTGGTGGGCGATTGCGTTGTTCGGCACGGCAATGGTCATGGAGGTCATGGCATATTATGTCCCTGGCGTCGATAATCTGCTGGATTTCATTGAGGTTCCCGCTGCGATCATTGCTGGTACGTTGCTGACTTTTGCGTTGATCCCAGGTGAATTTAGTGCGGCATTGAGATGGGTACTGTCGATAATTGCAGGAGGCGGAGCTGCCGCAGTCGTGGAGGCTACGACGGTGGCGACGCGGGCAGGGACAACGATGACTACGGCAGGTTGTGGCAATGGAATCCTTTCGACGCTTGAATTCATCGGTTCGCTTGTCGTAAGTGTCTTAACCGTGTTTTTTGCGCCTTTGGCACTTTTGCTGGTCGTGTTTTTGTTGGTTTGGCTCGTTAAAAAACTAGTGAATTTCTTCTCAAGCACAGCCGAAAACACAGTTGATGAAGACATATATGATGTGCCGCATGCACGCAAAGTTGTAACAGCGCCAGGCAATCGTGAAGGCTGATGACTGCAAAGATCAGGGACGTTCAGGAGCTGGAATCGATCGCATCAGTTTTCGCTTGGAGCGTTCGGCCATCGTTTCACGAAGCAATGGGGTAGGCTCGCAGCCGACATAGTGCCCGTCGGGAAGCATGTAGTTCGGGCGTTGCTGGAATTCATCAAGCTTCCACCAGACGGAACCCAGGAACCAGGGTTCCGTGTCGAGGACATCCAGCGTCGCCGAATAGTAGTCGGCCTGTTCCTGTTCGGAGTACGTTGGCGATTGTGCGTTGAATCCTCCCGTGATGCCTGCGGCTCCGACGAGTGGTCTGGTGCCTGTTTCGGCGAAGAAGATCGGTTTGCCCAGCCAATCGGCGAATCCCTTGAGTTTGTCCCGACAGGGCTTCCAGCCTTCGCGCATTTGTTCAAGAGTCGAGGTTTTGTTATCGGGTCCGACCTTGTAGTATCCCGAGATGCCGAAGAAGTCCAGTTGCCGGAACCATGCTCTTGGCGTGCATTGCTCGAGGCTCATCGTCGTATTGAAGGTGATTGGTCCTTTGTAGGTTTGGCGTGCCAGCCTGAGCGTCTCGGTCCATTCCGACGAGTGCTGCTCCATTCCATCGAGCTCGCAGCCAAGGCACAGGCATTCGCAACCGGTTTCCTGCGCCAATTCAGCATATCGGTTCATGAATTCCTGGTAGGACTTGAACCAGGGCGTGATAGTGTCAGACTCGACGTCGGCAATAATCCTCATGCCGCGATGGTGCCTGATGCTGCCTCGCCAGACACTGTCCAGAGGTTCGATCATCGGCTTGAGCATCACGCGAATCCCCGCCTTGTGCAGGCGTTCGATATGGAGGGCGAGTTCGTAGTCGTCAGGCGTCCTGGTATTGGACGGGAAAATCCTGGTTGAAGCGAAGTTTTCCTGGTATTGGTTGACGACAAGCGCCACAAAATTGATCCCCATTTTCCTGAGGCGTTCCACGGAGTCGATTGCTTCTTGTGTGCGATAGTATCCCCTTGGAGCATAAAATCCCTGTGTCATTCCGTAGATGAATTCGATTTCCATGGTCTGTTTCCTTTGGTCAGCGACGATTTGGCTTTTACGCAAAGATAGCTCGGAATGGCGAGAATTCTATTGAAGTATGCCTGGTGAAAAGGCTTATTGGGGGGAATCTTAAGGACAATCCAGTTGTAATTGGAGCGGGAAAGTGTAAACTAGTAACGTGTTGTCTTGCCGTGTCACAAATTTCAGCTAAGCATCAATGTACGGAGCGCAAATATGGAACTGTCGATATTCACGGACGAAACGGGGCTTGATCTTGTTGAGGCATTGCCTGTTATCAAGGGTTGGGGGCTGAAGAATGTGGACTTGCGAAGCGGAATCTATCGCAAGGCATTGGAAAGCTTGAGCGACGATGAAATGCTGGCAGCGAAGGCGTTGATTGACCAGCATGGGATGAAGGTGGCATGCCTGCAGACGTCGCTGGCGAAAGTCCATTTGCCTGGCGATGAACGCTTGGCCAAGGAAATGGCGAAGCTGGAACGCATCATCCGAGCTTCTGAAATCTTCGGATGCAAGCTGGTGCGATCGTTTTTCTTCTGGCAACCGCCGAACGGACAGGAAAGGGAAGGGGTCGGAGAACTGGCGGTGCGTCCGGATGTCCTTGCGCTGGTGATGGATATGTTCCTGCCTTTTGCTGAGAAGGCGCAGGCTGCTGGCTTGGTCATGGCTTTCGAAAACTGCGGATGCACAAAGGAAGAATGCTACAAGGTTATCGATGCGCTCAATGTGCCAGGATGGGGGTTGGCATGGGATCCGAAAAATAGCTGGATGCATGACAAGGTCGAACGAGAAAAGGATCTGAAGGGATACTTGAGAAAAATTGCCGAACGAACCAACTGCGTCCACGTAAAGTCAACAGGCAGCATCTGGTTTGCTGGTGGCTTTGACCCGATTCCCTATGATGCCGTGTTCGCAGCATTGGAGGAATTCGGATTCGATGGTCCGGTATCGGTGGAAACCCACAATAGCGACCATGAAATCAGCAATGTTGTGGCGTGCGAGCGTGTGATTGAGGTCGTTCGCAAGGCGTGGCCGTCGGCGGCTGCAGGCGCCCAGCAGGAAGCCAGCTGTGTGGGAACTGATATCGTTCGCGACTATGCTGGGAATCCCGTCGGCTTTGGTGTTGTCGGATTGGGGATGGGGCACAATCGGGCCGGTGAAATGACGAAAACATCAGGAGTTCGCCTGGTCATGGTTTGCGACAAGCGCGAAGATCGTTGCGCCCGTTCCTCCGAGGCGTATGGCGTTCCTGCGACTCGTGAGTATGATGCGTTGCTTGCCAATCCAGCCGTCGAGGCCGTGATGGTTTTGAACGAGACCGGTCGGCATGGCGAACTGACACTTCAAGCACTGGAGGCGGGAAAGCATGTGCTGGTGACAAAACCGATGGAAATGAGCCTGGAGCAGTGCGATCGGATGATCAACATGGCCGCCGAAAAGGGGCTTGTGCTTGGATTGGATCATTGCCGACGCCTGCGTCCGTCGATCCAATCGCTAAAGGCGGCCCATGAGAACGAGTATTTCGGTCGTCCCTTGAGCGCTTCCGTGACGTTGAAGATCAACCGTCCGATGTCGTATTTCCATGAGAATGGCGGATGGCGCGGGACTCGGAAGTTGGATGGCGGCGTGTTGAGCAACCAGTCGATCCATCATTTGGACGAATTGCTGTTCGTATTCGGGATGCCCGAGTCGGTCCGTTGCGATGTGTGGACCCAGACCCATGACATCGAGATGGAGGATCTTGGGCTGGCGGTTTGGCAGTATGCCGACGGCATGGTCGTCAACATCTGTTCGACCACCAGCTATCCCCAGGGAGGCTGGTATTACCAGATGGAGATCCATGGGACAAAGGGGGCATACATCCACCGCGAGGGCGGGGCGGAGAAGGTTCCCATCACTCTGTATTACGTCAACAAGGCTTGGACGGACCAGGCTCCATTCCCGCGCGAATGCCCCTGGTTGAACAGCATGGACAACTTCGCCTCGGTCATCCGCCTCGGCGGTGAGTTGCTGACCACGGCTCAGGAAGGTCGGAATGCCGTGCAGATCATCGCGGCGATGTACAAGTCGGCATATGAAAATGGCGGCAATTGGGTGAGCATTTGATTGGGTTCTTCAGGCATGGCCACCCAAAGTCACTTCTTCAAGAGGCGTTTACATGCCCTTTTCAGGCAGGCAAGGTGAACCAGGAACAGTCTGATTTTCGCTGAGGCACCTAGCAGGAAGCGCATGAAAAAGCTGGCTTTGGCATACTCGCGAAAATATAGGCGCTGACCAAACAATTCACTGCGCAGCAAAAGCAAATTCGGCGCGGAAGAAGTCGTGTTCCCCACATAATGACGGATGGCTACTGACGGCTCAAAATAAACTTTTTTGCCGATTTTTTCTAGGCGGGCGCTTAAGATTTCCTCTTCCCAGTACAAAAACGTGCGTGGATCAAAACCACCGACTTGCTTGAAAGAGGAAACGCGGACCATATGAAAGCAACCGCTGACGATATGCACTGCTTCCGCAATCCGAGGGCGGTTATCTTCATACCAATATCGCTTGGAACCGAAAATGGGTTCGCCTATGTTGCGACGAATGTAATACCCGATTGCAGGGCGACGATAGCCAGGTCCCTGCAAGTTGTCCTTAAGGTCGAAGATTTTCGGGCCAATGCATCCGACTTCGGGCATCTCGTCCAGCCGCTGGCTAAGGACTTCGACTACATTGTCGCTAAGGAACTCGATGTCGTCGTTGCTAAACAGAAGATGATCAATCTCAGGATAAAGTTTCAGCAGGTAGTCCGCGCCGAGATTGTTGCCCCTGGCATAGCCTAGGTTTTCCTCGGAGTGGAGCACATGGCACAGATCGCCCAGCTCAGATTCAAGCTTGTCCGAGGATGCACGATCGCTACCGACGTTGACCACGACCGTGCGATGGGGGGCTTTGACCTTGGTCAATTCATTTCGAACATACTTAATCGTTTGCTCGAAGGACTTGTAGCTGACGATGATGATTCCTATCATGGGTCTTCTCAAAAATCCATCAAGGGTGGTTTCTGCTATAAATTAACTTGATATTGCTGGGATGCAATGCGACGGAGTCCTATTCATATGACCATTCAATCTTCAGGGGGGTGTTCAAAAAGCTCCATGACTCGACGTGCAAGCGGCGCTTTGTCCGCAGCCTCTTTCCATCCTTTCAACCACTCTTCAAAAGTCGCCTCTGGATAGTCAGTCTCGTTTCCCCAAGGGTTTCGAAGCTTTGTATCGCGTCCATATTTCTCCCTTTGTTTCAGATGTCGCGCGCAATCGGCTAGGAAAGGTTCCAGTTTTTTCTGGTCTTCCGGGGTCTTGTATGAATTTGGCTTGATATTGATCAGTGCCAAGGACCATGCATCGGCGATGCACAATTCCCCCAATGCGTCCATGCAGCCACTTGCCGCTGCCTTTTCCAGATACTCCCTCGCCAGTTCGGGATAGTTTCTGCGAGCCAACATGCCCAGTTGGTAATAGGCAAGTTGATAACCCTGTTCTGCCGCTTTTCTGTAGTACTCCTCAGCTTTTTCCAGGTTTCTTCCATCGATGAGATACTCTCCGAAGATGAAGCCCAGTTCCATGTAGGCAAACGGATCTTTTCGGCTGCCTCGTTCGTCAAGTTGTTTGACAAGATTGGCAAATTCCTCCCGTTGCGCATCGTTCATTTTATTACATGTCAAACTATCTCCCGCCTTCAGCTTGAATAATTCCATCGCTGCGTATGGGTATCCAATGTCGCTCAGCTCTTTGAGTAGGTTTGTTGTCTTTTCCATCCAATTGGGGATGGTTTCGTCATACATGTAGGACGTTGCCAAATACTCTGTTGCCGCAAGATTTCCAAGGGCATGCGCCTTTTCAAAGCAGGAGCGGGACTGCATGTCGTCTTCGGGAACACCTTCGCCAATTAAGTGCCAGACCCCGAGGTTTTTCAGGGCGACATCATCTCCCGACTCCGCCTGCGTTTGGGCAATAGCTACAGATTTCGCAAACCATTTTTCCGCTTCCTGGCGGTTTGGCTCTACGCCTTTGCCTTCCAGATAACAGCTTCCAAGCAGATGCATGGCCTCGTGGCTTCCCGCCTCGACGCCCTTGCGCAGCAAGGCAAGCGCCTTCTCGGCATCATAGGAGACACCATAGGCGTTTAAGTAGCATGAGGCAAGATTTGAATATCCTTCCGGGCATCCCAGTTCTACCGCCTTCTGATAACATGCGGCTGCTTGTTCGATATTATCTTGAACGAGGGACGTGTATTCGTAGAGTTCCCCCAGTTCGCACCAGGCTTTTCCGTTATTCAGCTCGGCAGCCTGCTTCAGGTACTTTTCGGCAAGTTTGACATCTCGGGCACATCCTTGCCCCTTTTTGTAGCGGCATCCTTGGACCAGCAGCGCTTCGGGAGAATTGTCAGCTACGGCAGCGGACTTGTTGTCAGCATTGGGCGTGCGCTCCGAGCAGGAGGTGAGTCGCAATGCAAGTGTCGCCAATTGCCAGAAGATGATGCGGCGAAATGCAGCATTAAGGTTGAATCCATGTTTCATTTTGGTTTTTGCTCCTATGATGTCCTGCCTGAATTCTGTCAAGGCGATCTTTTTACTGACATTTTCCACTTCGTGCTCCATCAGGCGATTCATAATATATCACTTCTCATGGCAATCTTCGATGAGGCCGATGGTGTGTCCGATTGATTCGGTTGCATTGGCACAGGATTACTTCGACTGTCTCTGCTTTTGCGGTGCTCCTTATGCCTGCATGGAGACATTGGCCATCCCAAGAGAAGGCGTGGAGACCCACGAAATAAGTCGTCGGCAAGTGGCAGGGGCGAATTCTGGAAATATTAAAATAAGGAGTTGTTCAACAGGTGGGACGACTTCAGGTTTTTGAAAACTTATATTTGAGAGATAATATATAACGATATCCACCAGTTCATAGATACGAAACTCAGGCAATCGATTCCAAACACTAATAATGCCTAAAAACGACCCTGTTTCCCGACTATGGCAATCATCAGCGCCAGCAGGCGCACCGACATACCGGCATTCTATTCCGACTGGCTGTTCAATCGGCTTGAAGAAGGCTATGTCCTAGTACGCAACCAGTACAATCCCCGGCAGGTCAGCAAGATACGCCTGACACCGGATGTCGTCGATTGCCTGGTCTTCTGGACCAAGAACCCATGGCCAATGCTGGAACGACATGGCGAGCAACTACGCAATCTGCCGTTCCCGTTCTATTTCCAGTTTACCATCACTCCTTACGGAAACGACATTGAGCCTGGCGTGCCAGCAATTGAGGAAACAATGGAGACGTTCGTCGCGTTGTCGAAAGAGTTTGGCAAGCGCAGGATGGTATGGCGGTACGATCCGGTTCTATTGACAGATACCATCGATATTGACTGGCATATCAGCAGATTCGCGGCAATGACAGAACGCCTGGCGCCATTCGCAGACCAATGCATCATCAGTTTCATCGACTTCTACAAGAAGATGGAAGTCGCAGTCCGAAAAGTAGGTTGCCGCAAAATATCGACAGAAGACATGCGGATGATCGCACGGGAGTTTTCGGCTATTGCCACATCGCACAATCTTCCTTTGGCGACCTGTGCAGAAGCCATCGACTTATCGGAGTTCGGCATTGGTCACGCCAGTTGCATCGATGCGAAGCGAATTGAAGGCATTTGCGGCGGTCGATGCAAGGTCGGCAAGGACAAGAGCCAGCGCAAGGAATGCGGTTGCGTGGAAAGCATCGACATCGGCGCCTACAGCACGTGCCGGCATCGCTGCCTCTACTGCTACGCAAACCACAACCCGGAAAAGCTCATCGCCAATTCGCAAGCCTATAATCTCGATTCGCCAATGCTCTGTAGTAATGTCCTTCCCGATGACAAGATTACATTGCGAGCAATGAAGCGATCCGTGGATAAGTCTTAGGGCTTGTTGCTGTGGGATGGCTGATGCCATGGAATTTTGTATTTAATGAGATTTTTTCTCTTTATTCGCTTGATTTATTAATGATAACTCCTATATTTATGTTGTTTACGAGAAAAAATGATGCAATTTATAGGAATATAAGATGATCATATCGTTTGCGGTAGAGAACTGGATGTCCTTCCGGGACAGGACTAGTCTATTGATGACGGCCAGTCGGGAACGTCAGCATGGCAATCGTGTGTCAACGATCAGCAAATATAAGACCAGAGTTCTGCCGATTGCCGCGATCTATGGTGGCAATGCCTCAGGCAAGACAAATTTCTTCAAGGCTCTTAATTTTGCTAAGGTTCTTGTTGTCAAGGGGACGCAGCCTGACAGCCTGATTAATGTGGAACCTTTTAGGCTGGATCGCGAGAGTGCTAGCCGACCTTCGAGATTTTTCTTTGAACTTTTGATCGGCGAAAACGTCTACGAATTCAGTTTCGCTGTGACCCGAAAAGCGGTGCTTGAAGAAAAGCTAGTGCTCATTTCCAGTGCCAGTGAAAAGGTTCTGTATTCACGAAAAGGGGGAGAAATAACTTTTGATGGCGCTCTTGAAGGAAAACAGAAAGACTTTTTGAATTTTGTTAGCCGTGGAACTCGGGACAATCAGCTTTTCCTGACCAATTCGATATCGCAGAATGTTGACGATTTCCGGTCTGTTTATGATTGGTTCAAAGAGAAGCTTGTGTTGATTGCGCCGGATTCCCGCTTCGAGGCATTCGAGCAGTTTATTGACGAGCAGCATCCACTTTACTCGACCATGAATACGTTGCTGCAGCAGCTTGATACCGGCATTGCCCACCTTGGTGGCGAGGAGGTGCCCTTCGACCAGATTCCGTTTCCCGAATCTTTGAAAACCATGTTGCAAGGAGAAGTCAAGGAGGGAAAAACTTTTCGGGTGCACATGCCCTTGAACGATCGCTATGTGGTGACCAGGGAAGATGGCAACCTGACAGTGAAAAAACTGGTGGCATATCACCAAGTGGGCAATGGACCGAAGGTGCGATTTGGGATCCGGCATGAGTCCGATGGCTCGCAGCGGGTTATTGATCTGCTGCCCGCTTTTCTCGAACTTTCTGATCAGCACTCGAGTCGGGTTTATGTGATTGATGAAGTGGATCGCAGCTTGCACACGATGTTGACCCGCCGGCTGCTAGAAACTTATCTGGCCAGTTGCGCGGTGGATACCAGAACACAAGTGCTGCTAACCACCCATGATGTCATGCTGATGGATCAGCAATTGCTGCGCAGGGATGAAATGTGGGTCGCTGAACGCAATGCCGATGGTGCTTCGAGCTTGCTGTCATTCAGCGACTACAAGGATGTCCGTTACGACAAGGATATCCGAAAAAGCTACTTGCAGGGAAGGCTGGGAGGCATACCCCGCATTTTGTTAAATGTTGGTTTGGGATGCCATGTCCCTCTGGACAAAAATAAGGGAGGTAACTGATGGGGAAGAAGGATTCCGGAAGACGCAAGTTTACACGTCCTCTGGGAAATCGCCGCTATCGCAAGCTGTTTGTCATTGCAACCGAAGGCAATAAGACGGAACCACAATACTTTGCCCTTTTTAACGATCAGAAATCGGTGATCTGGGTTCATTGTCTTAAAAGCAACCATGGAAGTTCTCCGAAGCAGGTTTTGAAGCGCATGGAAAATTATCTTCGCGAGAATGGGCTGAAGTTGAACTCTTCAGATGAGGCTTGGCTGGTTGTGGACAAAGATAGATGGACTGATGAACAGTTGGCTGAGTTGCATGCCTGGGCTCTCTCGAAAGAAAATTATGGTTTTGCGCTCAGCAATCCCAAGTTCGAGTATTGGCTGCTGCTCCACTTTGAAGACGGAAACAACATTACCTCCGCACTAGGTTGCAGCCGTCGCCTGAAAAAGTATCTGCCAGACTATGACAAAGGGATTCCTGCCCACCTTTTCACTCCAGAACGAATTAATCAGGCAGTGCAACGGGCAAAGAATCGAGACCAACCGCCCTGTGTTGATTGGCCGCGAAAAACAGGAAGTACCGTCTATCGTTTAATTGAACGTATTCGCGAAAGTACTCCCTAAAAAATCGCTGCCCAGCACCCCCAGCCTGAATGCAGTTTTCAAGGTTCCCAGAGAGTCGAAAATATAGAGAGAGAAATAATCCCCGACTGGGATTCCGAACAGGTTGGAAAACCAGCATCGACTACGCAATGCCCAACAGCGTTGTTTTCTGACAAGAGCCAGCGCAAGGAATGCAGCTGCGTGGAAAGCATCGACATCGGCGCCTACAGCACGTGCCGGCATCGCTGCCTCTACTGCTACGCAAACCACAACCCGGAAAAGCTCATCGCCAATTCGCAAGCCTATAATCCCGACTCGCTGAAGCTCTGTAGTAATTTCCTTCCTGATGACAAGATCACGCTGCGACCAATGAAACGATGCGTGGATAAGTTTCAGAGCTTGTTGCTATGAGATGGCTGATGCGTGGGGGGAGGTAATGAGTTTTGTAGAATTTTCTCTGTTCAAGCAGTGCTGAAGGGAGAAAATTGAGGGAAGTTTCCATGGTCTTTTGCAAGCACTTTATTGAGTCGAAACCCATTTTTGTGCCTCTAAATGATGTAAGTGTTTATAAAACAAAGCGATAGTAGCAAGCTGGCAGAGCATGTATTCGCTGGAAATGGAGCTGACAGGGTATGAATCTGGCATGATTGTGGAATGGCATTGGACTCTTTTTATGAGCTAGCAATAGACGATTTGCAGTGGTGGAACCATCTAGTTCTTCGTTCATTTTGGCTTCGATTGGCACATAGGAATGCCCTTGGTCTCGGTCTCCGCCTGCAAAATATTGCTCGGCGGTCGCCAGGCAGGGCGTCAGTGCTGGCGCGTTCTGGTTCAGCAACCAAGTGCGGCATATCGTCTTGTTCCACAAGGTTTGTTCTTCAATGAACTTGTAGATGCTGTTATGATGATGTTGTTGTATAAATCAATGATCAAATTAGCCTTCTTCTAGAGGTGGTTGTGCGGCAAATATGGTCAACAAGAGTTCTGTATCGTCAATCAGCTGATATTTCGGATACCGCCCTGATAGCTTTTTGCTTTCGGAGAGGATGATGGGCACTCCTTCGCCTCGCTTGTCCATTAGAAAGCTACGACTACCTGAGTAGTTTGCAAGCGGTATAGGACAGCGAGCAAGCAGGCTGGTGAGAAGTTCATTGCGGGTAGCTTGCCTAAGAGAGAGACTTTCAAGCGTCATTGTATTGGGGATTGTGCCAGGTGAAAAAATTTCAAAGCGATTTGAGAAGATGTGAAGTCGGATCTTGGAACTCTGAATTGCATAGTCTCTATGGGCAACAGCATTCACCAGCGCTTCAAATACCGCCTTCATGTCGTATTGCGGAATGTCATGCCTTGCAGGTTCCTTGATCGCATAGACATTCATATTTTTTTCAACAAACTTATAGGCTTCGGCGATTTGCTCATCCAAAGGTCCCGTAATATCTCTTGCGTCTTGCTGGTAAGCTGCGTTTCGCTCAGTCCCACGATAAACAACCGCCTGGATGAAGGCGTTGGCGAGAAAATCCTGAGGTTGCCTGCAAGCCATCAATATCCCGCTGACGCTTGGACAAATTTTGCCATCTTCATCTTGCGTGAGGAGCTTTAATTTGAGCAAAAACTCTTCATCGTCTTCTGGCGATAGGGGTGTTTTAAACTTCTCCCATAAAGCTTTGTCTAGACAATCCCGGGGTGCAGTAGTGACCGACTGTTCATCAAACCGGATGATTCTTGCCTGGCTTCGTTGTTGAAAAAGTCTGGCTAAAACATCGGGTGCCATCTCTCGCTTTGAACTACCGATCCTGTGATAGTAACCGCCCGGGCTTTTGTGAACATAAAGACTCTTGGGGACATCCACTCTGACAATGACCCGTTCCACATCTTCTTCGGTGATGACTGGGATTTTTCGTATCCGACAAAAAAGCCGAGGATTGATGAGATCGTTACATATCTCTCTTACCCAGGTTTCGACAACATCCAGTTTGTCCTCCGGGATGCCCACAATTGTTCTGGATTTGTCATCAACCCCCAATACAAAAACTCCATTTGCCGTATTTGCCATTGCGGCCAGCTCATCGGCCATGCTGTTTCGGTGAGGGTTGTTAACTTGATTCCCCTTGTACTCTAGATTTTTCAGTTCAAGCGATGAATCTTCGCCTAGCCGTATTTGCTTCAACAATTCGTCTGTGGTCTTGAACATGCCTAAACCTCTAATGTCATACGCTTGTAACGCTTCTCCAACGCTTGACGACCGCCTTCCATGATGGTGCAGATAGCCTCCCGGATGTTTGATTCCTCAAGACCGCCTTGTTGGTCAATTTGTACCTGGCCATTTTCAAATTTCAGGACATGCACCAATTCGGAATCGCCGTTGACAACAATATTGGGGTTGTGGGTAACAATGATAAGCTGTCGTCCATTCTTGTTCTCGTGAATCTGCTTGACAATGAGGTCATAGATCAATGCGTTATCCAGATCGTCTTCTGGTTGGTCGATAATCAACGGTTCATCGCCATGGCTCAATAAGAATGCAAGAATCGCTGCTGCTTTTTGTCCGGCAGACCCTTTTTCAAGGTCATCAAATTGGCTGGAAGAGGGGTCTTTGGAATACTTGACCCGCAACATATCTTCCGGCCACCATGCATCGAGCCGGTCGAAAATTGCCGGTTGTGATTCCAGTTGCTTTTTCAGGCGCTTGTCAAACATTCCATGATTGCCGGCAAGTTGCCCTTTAGCGATATCAAGGGTTTTGGCTTTGATTTGCGAGATGAGCTCCGGCAAATCAGATTCAGGTGTTTTAGCTTCCTCCCAATTGTTTAATTTCCAAAGAAGCCCCTGCTTGTTTTCCCGGTCACATATCGAACTTGCAAACCTGCCATCTTCAAGATTGAGTATCGAGCGATAGTCGTCTTCCAATGTACTTACATCGCCATACTGAACCAACTCCATGCGGACAAAAGCATTGTTCCCAATAACACTGTTAAGAAAATTTCTTCTTTTTCTGAGCAATTCGTTGCGTAATTCCTGGAGTTTGGCGAGGTTTTCCTCAATCTGCTTTTCTGTTGACTCAGCTTCCTTGCGGATGGAATCCAGTTTTTTCAATTGCTGCTGCAATTGATTGCGCTGGCTCACCCATTCGCCGTAAAGAGAAATACTTAGTTGACTCTTTTTTTCCTCATACTCTTTGACCAGTCCATCATATGCGGCGATGCTTGCCTGTACTGCCTGATGCCATTTGCTTGAGGAAATGTCTTTTACCATTTTGGCCTTTAGTGCGTCAACGCTGTCGGCGAGCTTGCCAAGCGCATCACTAATCTTTTTTAATTCTTGCGCTGTTTGTTCGTGAATCGCCTTGATTTCGGCCGTGGTTTCATCCTGATCGTCGAATAGATGTGCAGGAAAGTCGGACAGTCCAGTGCTTGATGCCAGCTCTCTTATGCCAGACGCTAGGTCATCAAAAACCTGGTCATCGGGAAGGCCGTTTTTTTGTTGGCTGCGCTTTTGGTACTGTTTCAGGATCTCGCCATGGCCTTTTTCTTCGTATTGCTTCAGGTCGTTCTCAACATCCCCCAGCCTCACTCGAATTTGCTGCTCGTCAGCCAGTTGCCGCAATAGCTCTCTTCTTCGCTCCCTCAATTGAAGGAACTGGCTTTTGACACTTTCCCAGCGTGAGTTCCATTCCGCCCGATTCACCTCCGGTGAGCGGTCAACGATCTCCAAAAGCCCTCGCGGATTCGAAGCAAGTTCGTTGATTTGTTTTTGGCTGAAAATGCTTGTCGGGAACCGTACACTAAGATCAGCGGCTTCGACTTCTTGCCAAGCACCGTTGACTTTTTCCTCCAGCGTCGCACCCTGGCCATCAAAACGCCAGCGCAGTTGATAATTCTTGCCACGCCTGTGAAGCTCCAGAAGGATTTCCGTTTCGTTCAGCATAACACCTTTGTTCTGCGATAGCTGCATGAACCTATCCAGTTCATTCTTCACCCTGGGAGCTTCGACTGCCAAATTCTGATCACGCCGAGAAACGATACGGATGGATTCGAGGACGGTGGATTTTCCGGTTCCACGTCCGCCGATGATGGAATTGAAATGCGGGTGTAACTTGATGACGAAAGGTTGGCCGCTGATGCGACCGCAGTGTCGCATGTCCTTTATAGTCAGTTTCGAGAGAAAGATATCAGGCAGACGATTAGGGTTTTCCGACTGGTTTTTTACGCAAAACTCGTGATCCATCAATGCCAGTCGCAAGCCTTCTATAGAAGGACGACTCATTTTGAGCCAACTGAAATACCTCCCAATCTCCTCGGGTTTATGGGCGTCAGAACCAGCCACCTTCGCAAGGCGACCAACCTCCTTTTTCAAGGTTGGTTCCCCATTGTCGAATTTATGGAGATCGCAAAATTCTGCGGCAACTATTTCATTCAGGCTTTTTTCGAGTTCAGGCGTTAGGGTAGTGATACCCTCAAGCAGCCCTTTTGAACCGTCGATGTGGGCGGCGATGGCAACCCCGCCTTCCTTAGTAATAATTTGAACCGTGTCAATAAAACTCTTCGTCGTGGATGTCTTCTGGTCATCGCCATGGTCGGAAGTGATTCCGCATGCCCCCAGAACGCCGTTCGCCTTTTGGCTGTCACAGCTTGGGTCAAAAACGGCCAACAAATGAACTCGCCTACCACTGTCTC
>Ga0123335_1003058_pt1 | contig 23918 bp, 12 predicted proteins | sample BiotimSIPDNA_2_FD_89707 | JGI IMG/M metagenome (GOLD analysis project Ga0123335, IMG submission 89707) | Anaerobic biogas reactor microbial communites from Washington, USA - Biogas_R2 time_0 SIP DNA | ecosystem: Engineered > Bioreactor > Anaerobic > Unclassified | place: Washington, USA...
CCACGCCGAAGGGCGAATCCACCCGATCAACATCCTCTACCTGAAGCCACCGCTCCCGATAAACCCATTCAAGGGAGCAACAAACGCAATACGGCAAATCATCAAGAACAATCTACCTGGAGACATCCTCGTTTTCATGCCGGGGGCATACGAAATCAACAAGACTATCGAGGAATGCAGACTCACTGACCTGCAAGAAAAACTCCTGCTGCTCCCGCTCTACGGTGACCTCCCGCCAGAAAAGCAACGGGAGGTCATGGACAAGGCTGAAGTCAGAAAGGTCATCGTCGCAACAAATATCGCCGAAACTTCCCTGACCATCCCAGGCGTCAGGCACGTGATCGACTCGGGACTCGTCAGAATGGCCCGATTCGAACCTGCAAGGGGAATCGACATCCTTTCGACAAAGCCCATAGCCAGGGATGCCGCAGACCAACGTGCAGGACGTGCAGGACGAGAAGCGCCGGGAACATGCCAAAGGCTCTGGACAGAAGTCGAGCAAAATGCAAAACCGTCAAAGTCAATCCCGGAAATCCAACGGCTCGACCTGGCTGACACGATCCTCAACCTCTCAGCCTTTGGATTCAACGATCCAAGCCAATTCAATTGGTTCGAGAACCCACCGCCCAAAATGCTCGCCGAATCCGTCGCGCTCCTTGAAAAACTCAATCTTCTTAAGCCCAACTTCAAGGGAATCACGCCACTGGGACGGAAACTCCAGGCGATCCCGGCACACCCGAGGCTTGCGCTGCTCATCTACCTGGGAGCGCAAAACAACTGCCTCAACCTCGCAGCCACTGCAGCCGCAATCATCTCGGAAAGACCGCTCGTCACAAACTTCGGCACAAACAATGCCATCCGTTCCCAACTCAGGCAAAACGCCAAATCGCTCAAAAAGACCAGCCACGTCCCACAATCGGATTTCATCAACCTTTTCAACCTTCTCCAAGTCGCCAAAGACAATAATTTCAACCCGAAAACCTGCCAGGAAATCGGCGTGCATCACGCTGCGGCACGCGATGTGGACAGAACGAAAAACGATCTCGTCAACGTTGCGACCAAGCTCGGCTGGACCAAGACAAATTCAAATAAGCAACTCGATGACGAAGCCGAATTCCTGCTCTGCATCCTAAAGACATTCCCGGATAAAATCGCAAAGCGAAAAGACCAGGGAACCCTGCTCTGCGAAATTCCAGGAGGAAAACACGCCACCCTGGACAAGAATTCCGTCGCGCGGGACGAACCGCTTATCGTCGCCGCAGAAATCAGGGAGGCAAGCGGCAATTCGCCAGCACAAGGTACAAAGCTCATCCTCTCCCTCGCCTCGGGAATCCAGGAACAATGGCTTTGGGATGAATTCCCTGACGAATGGCAAGACGTCAACGAAATCATCTGGGACGAAAAACAGCAACGGGTCGTCAGCAGATACGCCGTGACATGCCTCGGATTGGTGATGGAAGAAACAATCAAATTCGACCCAGACCCGGAACTCGCGGCGCCGCTGCTTGCGCAGAAAATCACGGAAGGGAAACTCAATTTGCCAAATTGGAGCGAGGACGTCGAAAAGTGGATCGCAAGAGTCAGGTGGACTGCCGAAACATTCCCCGATCATCCCCTCCCCAAGTACGATGAAACCGACAAGGCGAAGATCGTCGAAACCCTTTGCGCCGGCGAAACCTCATACAAGGCAGTCATGTCGAAACCCTGCCTGGATGCCGTCAGAAACCTCCTGAAGCCGAAGGACATCCTATTCGTCGAAGCAATGGCGCCCGCGCAAATCACGCTCCCGAAGGGACGGAGAATGAAAATCGACTACGTCCCCGGGCAACCACCAAAGGGACGAGCGCGAATCCAGGACATCTACGACATGACGGCAACGATACGAGTCGCCAACGGACGAGTCCCAATCCTGATGGACATTTTGGCCCCCAATAACAGGACTGTCCAAATCACCCAGGACATGGAAAGCTTCTGGTCAGTACAATACCCAAAAATCAAACCAGCCCTCTCGCGAAGATACCCTAAGCACGAATGGAGGTGACCGAGGGCAACCGTATCTGAAACCGTCTTGCTCCGAAGAAGGGCAAATCTGGGCGACCGACCTGGCTGGGGCTTTGTCATGTTTAGCCGTTTTAGCGGCGACATCCCTTGAGTACGAGCACCCCGGGTGCTCCTACCTAAACCCGTCTCGCTCCGAAGCAGGGCAAAACCGTCCGACTCGTCCGCCCCGTCCTTCCAGTCCCATCCCCCAAGACCTATAAAACCCATCGTCAACGTCCCAGTCCCAGTTCAATCTCCCAGTCCTATACGTCCTATTTCTCCCATAGGTCTCATTCGTCCCAGTCCCAGTCCCATTCACCCCAGTCCCAGTCATCCCAGTCCCATTCTCCTATTTCGTCCACTCCAGCTTGCCTTTGCCTTCAAGAGTCGCTACAAGCACCTTGTGGTTTTCAATCCACTCGGCATTGATAGCTTGTCCACGCCAAAGGATGGACTTCGGGGCGGCATCAACGCCTGAAATGACCACATCCGTCGGCTTTTCCGGCCAAAGGTCAAGTTCGATTGCATAGGCATCGGTCTTCGTGGACGGAAGGACCTCGATGCCGCCAAGCGCATGGGCGATGACACCGGGTTCAACCACCTGCTTGTCGGCAATCGGCTGTTCGGAGTAGGCCTCTGGCAACGTCAATTGAAGCGTACCGGGGTTGATGGACGGCGGAGACTTTGAACGCATGTGCAATCCGTAGGCGTCCGGAAGAAGCCCCCAGAGCTTCTGATCGTAGCCGTCGCCTTCTTGGTTTGTAATGCGAAGTCCCGTGAGCGTAATGCCATCGGCAAGCCGTTTCCAGAACGCCTTGCGCCGGGGTTCCTGCACATGCTCGATATATTGGTATAGGGAGTTTCTATATACGCAACCGCACCACTGGACAGGGAGCCCCACCCAGAATGTCCCATCGTAGCTTGTCGCCCCGAGCACGGCGATAGTTGCATAGGCGCCGTCTGGATTGACTTTTGGCAAGGGGGTTTGGAGATAGACGAACGGGATTCCCGTCAATGCCCAGTATTCCGCGTGCTTGAGGTATTTGGGATTGCCGCTGAGCCTGTAACCGTTCAAGCAGTTTCTAAGCATGTGCGCCGCCCCCAGTATATCGGGGGAATGCAATGGGATCTCCCAGACTTGCGCGCCTCTCGGAACATCGTCCTTGTAAAGTTCCAGCGACTTGTCGAGCGCTTCGAGATAGAGTTTCCTCAGTTCGGCGTTCCCCGTCGCGACCGCGATCCTTCCCACTCCCTTGAGCGCTTCAGCCGTATATCCGTTTGCGTGGTTGGTCCAATGTGTCTTGCCAAAGTCGTACTTGGTTGGGTCCAGCTGCATATAGGGGCGTGCCCCCTCTGGCGTAAATGATGCCAATCGTTGCTTGGCATACCTGACATTCGCATCAAGCCAGGTTTTCGTCCCATTGAAGTAGAGACTGCTGTAAAGACCATTGAAGTCATGGGAAACCGATGCGCTCACACGGTTTGATTTCAGCAGTTCGGGCACGACTTCGTCGATCCTGGCTTTGATCCTTGCCGCAAGGGCGGGATTGCTGGTCTTCTTGGCGATGTAGTCCATATGAACGATTGGATCACCGGCGAAGATCGGGAGACGCTTTCCCGCCATTGGAACCCAGGCGTGACGCCACATCTTGTTTTCGTATGAGACAGAATCAAGCCAACCACGCGCAAGAAGCTCGAGAGCACCCTGGAAGCCACCCTGGAAAACCGGCAATTCCGGCATGGTTGCGCTGCTCGCAAAAATGTCGATTGCAGAAGCCATCGTATCGTCACCAGACCCGGCTGATACCCTTGTCGTGAAGGACTGTACCGCATTTGCCTCCCACTTGATTGACTTGTGGACATTAAAGTCGTTTTCGAGGCGCTCCTCCTGGGTTCCCGGCGACCACAAGGCAAAGAGATGCCCGCCTGAATTGAAAAGACGATCTGGGGAATCGAAGACAGTCGCCGGGAATTTGCCATAGTCCCAGGCAATCGACAGCCAGCGGCGATTGGCGGAAATCGCCATCATCGGAAAGCATATCTTGTACTCTGATACCATGACCCTGTTGGCTTTCAATGGCGTGACGTCCTTGATGTCAGAGGATGGTTCGTCAACCAGATACTCGACTCCCGGGAAGAGCGCCTGGGACTTGCTGGATCCAAACGATCCTGCACCGGGGAACAGCGTCGTCCAGGGGACGTGAGCCATGTCGCGAGTCTTGTCGCAACGGAACGACGTCGTGACCTCCAACGTTCCTGGCCTCGTGGCCTTGAATATCCTTGTCGCCGTCCAGGCACCTCCCTCATCGTCCTTGAAGGTTGTCACGACTGTCAGGGTCTTCTCGTCTCCGGATATCTTCGAACTCTCTTTTGCCAATTGAATCGCCTGGGGTTTTCCGTTCAGAATTGTGACCAGTTCCGGCTTGTCGTGCCCGCAAGCAAAGGCCTGTCCGGCAACCTCAAGCACGAAATCGTCCCAACTGTTTCCATGCCTGAGCGTCAAATCTCCGCTATTGAGGACGTGTGCTCCACCGGAAACCGGGTTTGCCTTGATGAAATCTGGCTTGTAAAGCGTCTTGATTGGCGTAATCGTGATGTATCCAAGCGTCATTTCGCTATTGCCTGCCGGAGGATCGATTCTCAGGCGATCGCCCGGCCTGAGAGGCGGGATATAGGTCGAACGGAGTTCCCAGTCATTTCGCATGGTCCCATTGAGCCTGCTGGACTTGTCGGCACTGAATTTCTCGCCATAGAAAAGCTGCAGGCTTGTTGAATCGGACTTGACGTAAACCTGGAGGAGGAACTTGTCGTACTCGCCAACCGGAAGATTGGGAATCGGGGGACTTTCAGCCCACGGATCGTAACCATCGCGGCTGACCACGTGAAACCCCTCCGCAGTCTCCTCCGAGGAATGGACATGGCGATTAACCGTCCAACCGCAATCCTTCCCGCCGCGAAAATCAAATGCCATCACGGGAACCTCGCAGAAGGCATTGATTGCAAGCAATGCCAGAACTACCGTAAAAAATAACATGTAATTTCCTCCAATACAATATAAAATAATTCATGATCCGCACGGCGACTTCCAGAAATCCCGAAACGGAACCAAAAACACATTAGACTAATGCCAGTTGCAGATTTTTTCAATCAATGACGAAAAAGGCTGTTCCTAACGCAAAGTAACGACAACGCCTCAGGCAAGGACACTCCGGGCACTCATACCTAGTTCACTGCCTAGAGAGCCAGGCAGGATTATGGTTGTCGAAACGGAATAAAAAGAATTCCGCATCATTGAGCCGAAATGAAAAGGCAATCTTCCTGTGGCCAGCTGCTAAAGCTCAGCCTCTTTTTTCTCACATTTTCATGCTCGAAAAAAAAGCGATATGCCTCCTGTTCATCTTTTTTCTGCTTTTTGTTTCTTTCATCCAACAAATTTTACGCAAAATAGTTGCTTTTTTTGTCTTTGTCCCTTGATTTTGATTCTAGACATTGTTATAATAAATAATGAAGCGATTTTTCATCCGAGTGTGATTGTTTTTATTTAACAATGATAAAGGAAATGATTGAGCATGAAAAGGATATTATGTTTTACGCTGATTGAACTGCTGGTAGTCATCGCGATTATCGCCATCCTGGCAGCCATGCTGCTGCCCGCACTGTCAAAGGCGCGCGAAAAGGCACGCGCAGCATCCTGCGTCAGCAACCTGAAGCAACTCGGCCTGGCGATGGCCATGTACACAGACGACAGCGACGGCATCATGATGGACGGACGAGTCACAGGAATAAACAACAACGCCGGCGGGTGGCCGACAGACCTGAACAACTACTCCCCCTTCAACTACAAGACCAATGAGCTGTACTGGGGAATCGTAATGGTAGGATATGTCGGCGATAAAAAAGTGTACGGCTGCCCCAGCGCCGTCAACGTGGACAACTATCCAAGAGACAACGTCAGCCCGAACCTGCTTGTTGGTCAAAGCAACATCAACAAGTTCTCCTCATACGGCTATCCAGGATGCTTTTGGTCCGGAGGCAAGAAGGTCCTCGCGGCCAAGCGTCCCTCCGAAATCATCTATACCCAAGATACCTTTGAGCACTGGTATGACAACAATGGCGACATGCCCTTCGACAACATGACGCAGTGGGGCACCAACGTCAACGCCAGAAACGAGTATTTCCGCCACAATGACATGGGAAATATTTGCTGGCTGGATGGACATGTCAGCGCAATCAAAAATTATCTGAACCATCCGAAGGAATGGTGGGACTATTCCTTGCAATAATACGCACTCCTGACTGTTGACTGAAGATTACTGGACCGTCGCCTGCCTTGCGGGTGACGGTCATTTTTTTTGCCCTGTGAACGCCCGCCAACATGAACCTTGCCATGCAAAAAAGCATCTTGGGCTTCACCTTGACCTGTTGTTGATTTTTTCACGCTTTCGTACTCAAATGGCATGTGACACGCCTCTTGCTACTTGTTTCTGCAAAATCATTTTTGACGTGACAAACGAAGCTGGGAAGAAGCACATGGACTTTTACTGCGCAACTAGCTTGAATTTTCTACAAACACTGACAATGTAGTTGTTCGATGTTTTTCCTGGTTTGATCGTGCATCTCAAATAGTTTCCTAAAATCGAATGGAGGATCAAGACAATGCGTGAATTGGCGATTTTCGGTGGTGATCCAGTAGTATCAGCAGGCGAAGTCAAGTCATGGCCACCTATTACCCAGGCCGATCGGGATGCCGTCAATGCGGTATTCGATTCGAACATCTTCCACGGAAGCAACGCCCCGCAGGCAACGGCGCTGCAACGCGAGCTGGAGGAATATTTTGGAGTGAAACACTGCTTGTCGGTCAACAGTGGAACAGCCGCCTTGCACATGGCAATCGCCTCATTGGGGATTGGCCCGGGCGATGAGGTCATCGTGCCGGCATTCACATTCTGGGCAACGGCCGCGGCAGTCCTGCACCACAATGCCATCCCGGTATTCGTCGATATCGAGGATGATGCGTTTTGCATCGACGCCAACAAGATCGAGGCTGCAATCACGGACAAGACCAAGGCAATCTTGCCCGTCCATATCCATGGAATGCCGGCGAACATGGACGCGATCATGGCAATCGCAAAGAAATACAACCTGAAAGTCGTAGGCGATGCCTGCCAGGCGCATGGTGCGGCGGTGAACGGGAAAAAGGTCGGCAGCATCGAAGACACCGCCGGGTTCAGCACCAATCGTTCGAAAAACCTGTCCAGCGGAGAAGGCGGATTCTTCGTCACGAACGACGATGATGCCTTTGCAGTTGCGAAGCAATTGCGCGAGTTTGGCGAAGTCGTGCTGCCATCTGGCACCCGCGAGTATAACTCCTTTGGCTTGGGTTGGAACTACCGTTCCCACGAGTTTATCAATGCGTTTTGCAGGTCGCAATTGAAGCACTTGCCTGAAAACAACGCGAAACGTCAAGAGTTTGCGGCGTTTTTGACTCGTGAGTTGGCTAACATCCCAGGCTTCCGCGGCCCTTGTACGCCTCCTGGTCGCGAACCAGTCTACTTCAGCTACATCGTTCGCTTCTGCCCTGAGGAATTGGGCTTGGACTTGACGATGGCAGAATACAAGTCGGCGGTCATGAAGATACTTGCGGCGGAAGGCATTCGCCTGGGACAGTGGCAAACCCGCCCTGTTCCGGGGCAGGATGTGTTCCTCAAGAAGCAAGGCTACGGCAAGGGATGCCCGTGGGACTGCTCGCACTACAATCGAAAGATTGAATATCGTGGCGAAGACTATCCCGTCACACTGGATTTCATTGCCAGCCACTCCTATCTGGCAGGCGTCTATCCGCCGAATACATTGGACCTGATGGCAAAGTACATCGAAGGATTCAAGAAAGTTTCCGCTCAGCCTGACAAAATCGTCAAGGTCGCAAAGGAAAAGCGATAGATCACCATAGGAGACATAGACATGATCAAAACATCCGTTATGCTGATGAACGCCAATGGACCCGACGGAAATCAGAGGGATTGGGTCAAACAACTCGAATTCTGGAAAACCCTCGGGCTGGAAGGAGTCGATATCTTCCACGTCATGCTCAATAGATACAATATCCCATTGAAGGACATGAAAGCCACACTGGACAATTTGGGCTTGGCGCCGACTCTCTACGCCATCCCCACTGACCTGGTATCCCCAGACCAAGAAGTTCGTGCCAAATCCCTGGACACAGTCAAAAAGGGCATCGAAGCTTGCAAATTCCTGGGAGTCGACCATCTGTTCAGCCATGGAGGACAGCATACCAACCAGGGCGAGGAAGCTTTTGCAAGCTATATGGACGGCTTGGCAAAAGCAGCCGACATTTGCGCCGACGCCAATATCCTGTTTTCGATTGAAAACGCAGGGAAAATGTGCAATTCAGGCGAATCCTTGGCAAGGACGCTCAAGGAAGTCAACCGCCCAAATATGAGAGTGACTTTTGACGGCGGCAATTTCATCACTTGTGGATTTGAACCCCACGACGCAATCCAGCAGCTGAAATCAGCCGTCGTTCATGTCCATGTCAAGTCACACGAACCTGCGCCTGCAGGATCGCCTAGACCATACAAGTATTGCCCGACTGGGGTAGGACACCCAGATTACCGCTTCATACGCGACCAACTCCTTTCCGCAAACTACGACGGATGGTTCGCGTTCGAGCCGGAAGGCGGCTTCGATTCGGACTGGGACAGATCGATTCGTACCGTGGCGGAAATCCTAGCCGAAGTTCGCTAGCGCAAATCTGCGCGCCCCTGATCGATGCCTTCAACCTAAAAAAGCAGCTGACGCCTTATGATTGTAGTGCCTTTGCAAGGCATGGTCTCCAGGTGGTTTTCGTGCCCCGGACTTCAGCCCCGGGATAGGATGCCCCATGCTAGGCGCTTGCAAAGGCGCTACAGAACACCTAGTCTCAACTGCCTTCTTAGGTTGATTTTTTGATCGCGTCGCCAAAGAAGCCTGCCCCATAGTCTTTCAATCCTCTCAAGTTGATTGATCCACGGGGATCTGAAAACCCAGCGATTGCAATGCCGCCACGAAATCCTGTGGCAAATCAGCGGTGCAATGCATTAGCTTGCCGTGTTTCGGATGCCGAAAATCCAGCTTCCAGGCATGGAGCATTTGCCGAGGGGCTGAATAGGGACTCCATTTTGGATTTCCACCATACAGCGGATCTCCCAGGACAGGGTGGTTGAGGCTTGAAAAGTGAACACGTATCTGATGGGTGCGTCCAGTCAAGATTTTCACTTCAACAAAGGAGCAACCTTGCGAGCATTCCAGAACGCGATAAGTGGTCAAAGCAAACTTGCCGCCTTCACGAACAACCGCCATCTTCTTGCGTTGAGTAGGATGACGACCAATCTCGCCCTCGATGCGACCCGATTTCGCCACAACTTCGCCTAGCACAATCGCCAAGTATGTTTTCTCAAGATTCTGTTCCTTGAACATGGCCTTCAGCGAAGACCTGCTTTCCAAGTTCTTGGCAACCACCAGCACACCAGAAGTGTCTTTGTCAAGGCGATGGACAATTCCAGGCCGCTGAGTCTCGTCAATCATCTCCTCGAAACTTTTCCCGTCATGGTAGAGCAAGCCCTGAACCAGCGTACCCGTCTTGTTGCCGTGAGCAGGATGAACCACCAGTCCCGCAGGCTTGTTCAGAACGATCACATCGTCATCTTCCACCAGGATGTCCAAGGGAATGTTTTCGGGAACCAGCACGCCAGACGTCTCGTCAGGCATGGCGAACTCAACGACGTTACCCGGCCAAACCTTGCAGGAACGCCGGCATTTCCGGCCATTCACAAACACCAGACCATCGTCCAAACGATGCTGAAAAAAAGCACGCGAACGCTCGGGGAACTGCTGGGCAAGGAAAATATCGACCCTCACGCCTTCCCGAAACTGGTCGCCGACCACGCTCTCAATCACTTCTCTTTCGGCTGTTTCGCCATCCCACATTGCCCTTCCTCCACGGCCTTGGCACGCTCACGCCAACTCAACCACGCAAAAGACAAGACCAGGACAGGCAAAAGCCACAGGCATATCACCTGAGCCGGTGTCAATCCCGAACGAACCTGTTCCTCCGGATAGTCCCCACGGAAAAACTCATCCACAAACCGCAACACCGCATAACCAATGACGTACAGCAGGAACAACCGCTTCCGGGCAACCCCGAATCGCTCGCAAAGAAGAATGACGCCAAACAGAAGCAGATTGCCAAATGCCTCAACCAATTGGACAGGAAAATAGCCAGGCATCCCAGGTTCGTAGTAAATCGCAAATGGTCCCTCGTACGGCGTGTACCCATAACAGCACTTGTTGATCAAACAACCAATACGACCAAAACCATGAGCCAACGGCAAGGCAGGAGCAACCAAGTCGGCGACATCAAGCAAATTCAACTTGCGATAACGTACATACAGCACCACGGCAACCAAACCAAGAACAAAGCCGCCCTGGAAAACCAAGCCACCACGCCAGACCATCAACGCCTCGACCCAGCGACCATCGGAAAAATAATCCTCCCAAAAGCGTACCACGTACAGCAAACGAGCGCCAATGACGCCAGACATCAAGGCGACAAATGTCACGTCTGACACATGATCCGCAGTCATGCCGTAACGCTTGCCGCGAAATGTCTGAACGCCAAAACCCGCAAGAACCCCAATGGCGATCATCACCCCGTACCAGCGAATCTCAAGACCTCCCAGTGAAACCAATACAGGATCAATCATCACGCTTTTTCCTCGACGGGCCTGACGACATACTCGCGACCGGGATTGACGGAAAATACAACACGATCGTCAGAAAACCTCGACTTCACAGAACGATTCATGTAGCTGACACTCAACGGAATGCGACTACGAATCACGCATTCCCCAGCAGGAAGTTTCCTGAATATGGCTTCCTTCAGGCGGGAATCTTCCCAGGCAATGTCAACCGTGGCGCCGCCCCGCAAGCCAAGTCCAACAACTCGACCGCTATCCCATTCAGATGGCAAGGCGGGCAACAAGTCATAATCGTACTTGGGAAGCTCGCCGGATCCGAAATCACGCATCCAATGGCTTTGGACCAGCATCTCGCAGATGCCAGCCGTCGCACCGAAATTCCCGTCAATTTGGAATGGGGGATGTGCTCCTAGCAGGTTGGCATAGACTCCACCGCCGCCCATATAGTTGACCGGTCCTTTTCCATCAACCAGCCTGAGCAGCATTTGGAGCAGCTTCCAAGCACGGTCGCCGTCGCGGAGCCTGGACCATAGGCTGACCCTCCACGCCAAGCTCCACCCAGTCGCCTCGTCACCCCGGAGTTCAAGGCTCCGGCGTACTGCCCTGAGCAAGTCCGGCTCGTCGACATCGTTGATCAAGTATCCCGGATAGGCTGAAATGAGATGCGAAATATGCCGATGCTTGTCGTCAACCCGATCCCAATCATATTCCCATTCCTGCAATTGGCCCAATTTCCCGATTCTGAAATCCAGGAAATTTCTTCTGGTGAACTCGAGGTTTCGGCTCAATGCGTTCCATTTGAATCCGAGGATTCTATAGGCGATGAAGTATTTGTCAATCAACTCCTTGGCCAGTGAGATGTCGCATGTCGACGCCCTGCAGACCGCTCCCCTCACCCCGTCCTCGGTGATGTATTCGTTTTCGGGGCTGGTGGAAGGCGGCAGAACGCAGGTACATCCATTACAAGTACGTACGACATCCACGAAGTCTTCAATGAATTCCGCCGCACCACGAATTGCGGGCCAGATTTTCCGTTTCAGAAGATCCACGTCTCCCGAAAAGGCGAATTGCTCCCACAGGGTCAGCGCCAGCCAGACGCCCCCCATCGTCCAGTTTGCCCAGACTGGATTCCCCTTGCCATAGTCGCCCACTGGACATGCCAAACGCCACAGGTCCGTGTTGTGGTGCGCTACCCAACCACCGCAACCGTAGTTCACGCTCGCAACCAGAGAGCCTGTCTTTCGCAAGTCTTCCACCATGCGAATCAAAGGCTCCCCGCATTCCTGCAAGTTGGCGGGACCCACGGGCCAATAGTTCATTTCCGTATTGATGTTGATGGTATAGTTCGACGACCAAGGCGGGGTCATTTGGTTGTTCCAGATGCCCATCAGGTTCGCCGCCTGAGTTCCAGCACGGGAGCAACTGAGCAGCAGATAACGTCCGAAGTTAAACAGCAACGCCACCAGCGGCAAGTCGTTGGCACCTTTGAACTCCTTCAAGCGTTGCTCCGTCGGCTTGGCGATTTGGTCCGATTCGCCCAAATCAAGGAAGCACTGTGAAAACAGGGGCAGGAAATCCGAGCGATGCCTGCTCTGAAGATCGTCGAAGGTCAGTTTCCTGGCGGCTTTCAACGTTTTCAGCGCCAGCGTATCTGCTGCTTTTCCCGCCGTCACGGGGTGTTTTGCGAATCCGTTAAAGCTGGTTGCGATCGACACCAGGACACAGACTTCCGAAGCGCCGTTCACACGAACTTCGCCACCTGAAATATCCTGCAAGCCACCAACTGTCTTCACCCCGATGGCTACCGCAAAGTGGATGGCATTGTCTGCATCCCATTCCAGATGGTCGTCAAATCCCGCATGACTTGGGGCGTGCCCGGTAAACAGCAAACCACCCTTGATCGCGTCAATCTTCCCCTGTTGCGGCGAATCGAATCCAACTCCCATGTCAATGGAACCGTTCTTGCCTGCCGTAATCCTCCAGACAAGAACCTGGTCAGGATAGCTCACAAAGCATTCGCGGGTGATTTGGCTGCCGCCCTGCCGATAGCTTGTGTTCGCCTGGGCATCCTCCAAGGACAACTCGTGCCGATATCCCTCCACTTCCCGTGCCCCACTGAAGCGCATTCGCAAATTGCCCACGGGCTGGTACTTTTCGGTATGGGGACCTTGAAGCCCCTTGCTCAATTCATTGGCGGCAGCCCAGTCTTCGACTTCCAGCGCCTCCCGTACTTCCGCCAATGCCTTTCGCGCAGAAGGCACCGTGTACACACCAGGGCTTCCAGACCACAGCGTGTCCTCGTTCAACTCGATCAGTTCGTCAAACAATCCGCCATATACCATCGCTCCTATGCGACCATTCCCAAGAGGCATAGCCTCAGTAAAGCATTCAGCAGGCGTGTCACGCCATATCACCTGTCCCTTATGCATCTGTCATCCACCAACTATCTTCCGAAAACCAAAATATGATTCATAACCAAAAAGGCTAGAATTTTGAAGAGATATAGCTTATTATATCACAGCTTGCCGAAAAAGGAAAAACGGCAAGAGAAAAAATAACCTTTCTTGACAACAAACAACACATCACATCGAGGAATGACCATGCAGAACGTCAGGGATTTCGGCGCAAAAGGCAATGGCATCGCGAAGGATACCAAGGCGATACAAGCTGCCATCGACGCAGGTGGAATCGTGCACTTTCCGCCAGGAACATACCTCTCCGGCTCCCTTTATCTGAGAAGCAATGGAGGACTCGAACTGGAACCAGGCGCCAAGCTCCTGGCAAGCCCAGACCCAGAAGACTATAACGCCGCAGACTTCTGCCCCCAAAACTGGGCTTCAAAAAACGAAGTCACATCAGGAGGACATTTCATCAACGCCGTCAACGTCGAGAACATCGTGCTCAGAGGCGGAGGAATCATCGACGGCAACCATAGGGCCTTCCTAAACGACACACAAGCCAACAAAGTCTGGTACAAACTCGTCTGGAGACCAGCCCAAATGATCTTCCTCTGCGAATCAAAGGACATCTGGATCCAGGGACTCAAGCTCCAAAACTCGCCTTACTGGACATGCTTCCTGTATGGATGCGAATTCGCTACCATCTCCGACGTGCATATCCACGGAGATGACAAGGTGCCAAATCAAGACGGCATCGACATAGATTCCTGTAGGTTCGTAGCTGTCAACAACTGCGTGATCAACTCTGCGGACGACTGCCTCACCCTCCGGGGAGACAACAGAAGGCTCACAACGCCAAAAACCTGCGAAAACGTCACATTCTCAAACTGCGTGCTAAGATCAGGATACGCAAACGCTCTCAGAATCGGAGTCGGTGACGGGGACATCAAAAACTGTACCTTCAACAATATCGTCATCACAGATACCAGGACTGCTGTCTGCATCGTCTCAAAGTACAGCCCAAAGGGCGGAAGGGGAGTCGCAATAGAAGATGTCGCTTTCTCAAATATCCAATGCGACGTGCATAGGTTCCTCAATCTCAAAACGGACAACAACGACAACTTCGAGGAACCAGGACAACGCGAAATCAAGAGAATCTCCTTCTCGCAGATCAGGGGAAATGTCGAACTCACATCCTACATCGGCGCAAACACGTACGAAAAGATCAGCGATATCACCTTCTCGGACATCGACCTGGCCTATGCCGGAACGGGCCCGAGACCGAACCTGACCCCGGAAGGACACTGGGGATACCACTCCGGCCCGGCGGCATTCTCAATCAAGAACGCCAAGAGAATCACCTTTGACAAGACAAGAGTACATTGGCTCAACGACGAACCGGGGTGGACGCACGAATTCGAAGTCGAAAACTCAGACGTCGATATCAATATCAACTGCAACATCGAAAAGGGAATCCTCCGAAAGTAACAGGACAGCTCGAAAAAACAAGGAGCAATCATGACTAGATACATCCTCAGCGCAATCATCATCTTGACGGCAACGGCTTTTGCCAATTCAAAACCAACCGTGCTTTTCGACTTCAGAAACGGAAACGCAAACAATTGGATCGGCAATATGCACATCGCTAAAACCGAAGCAACCGAAGAAGGCTTCCGCGCCATCTGCAGTGGCGGTGAAGACCCTTGGATCGAAGGTCCGAAAATCCCAAGTCTTCCTGAAGGAAACTATGACAAGATCCAGATCGACATCACACTCAAGACAACGTCGGGTTCCATCGAATTGTTCTACGGACCGGGATTCACAGCGGGAAATGCCATCTCGTTCGGGATTAAGAAACGCAATGAATGGACAACCGAATCCGTCATCATCCCAAGGCTGGAACCTGGCTCAAGGCTCAGGCTTGATCCCGAAGGCGGACCAGGCGAAATAACTGTCGCACTCATTCAGGCGTCGCCAATCATCCCATTGTTCGAAGCGCCGGATTTCGAAAAGGCAACACGCGTCGACTTGGGCATGGATCCGCCAACGCTCACCAGCGGCATTCTTACACTCAAGCACAATGAAACAACATGGGATGCCTTCAGGTTCGACGTTGACAACCAACCCTTTGCTTGGGGGCATGACCAGCCCAAAATCATCTTCCTGGTCAATGACAAGCCCCAGACCGTCGAACTCAACAAAATCAAGGCAACGACCAAAACCACAAAAAAATCAATTGTCTCCACGATCCGATTCAAGGACGAAGGCAATGCCAACTGGATCGCCACAAGGACATTCTCGAAGCTTGGCGACGGCGATATCCAAGTGACAACTACGTTCAGATGCGACCAGGATCGCGACCTGCTCCATGTCCCCTGGCTAACCCTCTTCCCCGGGCAAGCTTCCTTCGGCCAAAAGAAGACCCAGGCAATGCTCGCAGGTGTGGAATACCTGGTTGACGAACCATCTTCGGACACCAAGGACGTCATCGGACCAAAGGCAAACAGGCTGATGGTACACGACTACAAGCTCTGCTTCCCCCTCATGGCCATCTCATACGAAAACCGCTGGCTCTCGCTCGAATGGGAATACGAAAAATTCCCCGCAACAATCTTCGATTCCCCCGACCGTCTCATCAAGTCAGGCGGACACCTTTTCGCGCTCTGGTCGCCTAGCACCAAGGACGGGCGCTTCGAAAACGACCTGACCGTATACAAGCCCTTACGCTGGAAGGCAAAGTCAACACAATCCCTGAAAATGATCGTCTCCGCAGGAAACCAGGACGAAACAATGGCATCGGCCATTGACAGGTATACGCAACGCAATCCACTCCCACCAGTGCCAATATTCGAGGACGAATTCCAAGGCGCCCTGGAACTCATGGCTCATGGATGGCTCGATTCCGTTATCAACGTTGACGGAAACTGGAGGCACGCATATGTCCAAGGAAGCGGATTCGGCGCAAGACCCGCAATGGATGGAATCCTGATGCTCGACTACATCAGGGTCAAGACAAAAGACAAGAAACTCGCTCAGAAAATCCAACAGGAACTCGAGGCCATCAAGCAAAAACGCTCCCCGGAAAACTATCATGCCAGCGTTTCACATGACTACAACCATTTCTATACCTTCTTATACCTGGCAAAAGGCGACGAGTGGCTCAACGCACATCTCCCAAGCGTCAATGGACTCTTCAAGGAATTCAGGCAAGACGGGTCATACAGATACAGAATCCCCGAACCGCCAGCGAAAAACTACGGAACAACACACTGGACAGACCACGCAAACGGCCTGACAGCAGCAGTCATGACCGGAATGACAAGGGTCGCCCTCGCAACGGGAAACATAGAATACAGGGAAAACTACCTCAAACTCCTGGACAAGGTACTCGAACTCTACAAGAACGACGTGCCAAGGGGAGCGCAAACCTGGGAAATCCCGCTCCATACTCCGGACATCCTCGCCTCAGCTTACATCGTCGCGCACTGCACTGCGGCCTATCGCATCACCGGCGACGAAAACTACCTCAAACATGCCGAATACTGGGCGCTGACCGGACTCCCATTCGTCTATCTCGTCAACCCGATGGCAGAGATCAATCCCGATGGCACATACGGTACCATCGCCGTACTGGGCGCAACAGCCTGGGCCGCGCCAATGTGGGTCGGACTCCCCGTCCAATGGTGCGGGTGCGTCTACAGAAACGCACTCTACCAATATGTCGATGAGCTTAAAGACAAGGACAGGAAGAAATTCTGGTCCACCATCGCTGACGGAATCACGACCACGGGACTGCAGTTCTCTTTCCAGAAACATGATGGCGATGAACCGTCCAAATGGGGACTCCTCCCGGACGCATACGGAATCATGGCACGCTCCAAGGGAGGTCCGGCCATCAATCCCGGAACCGTACAACTGACCATGCCCCTCGCCTATGGCGAAACACCAATCTTCAATGTCAAATCCGTCAAAACAGGAATCTGCGTCCACGCTTTGGGCGACATCAAGCCTACGGCGGACAACAAGGTCAAACTGAACCTCTGGCCACAGCACAAGACCCACGTCGTCGTCTCGGGATTGTCCGAAAAGCCTGCTGTAGTCACATGGAACGGCAAGGAAGTCCAAGACGCCAAGTGGCTTGACAACCATAAGGCAATCGTCGTCCCACTCCTAGGGAAGGGAACACTCGCCTGGTAATCTCAAGCGATTTCTCGTCCTACAGAAGGCAATCACACGGTCTTGCCGGTTGCAATATAGTAGACCGTCCCTACGATCATTGGGATGAACTGCCCCAGCAGCGTACCGGCGATCAAGCCGATGAACAAGGGCTTGCATTGCTGGTAGATGCGACCGCCACCATACTTCGTGAACAGCCACTTCAACAAAAAGCCCAAGCCGAACGAAAAGGACATCAGCATCCCTTGATGACCTCCGAAAAAGATGAAAATCACAGGATGCAATGGCCACCATGTGAACTTGAGACGGCCAAAGGCGACAATGAGCGCAAGAGCCGTCGATATCACAAACGTCATCACACTGCCCCAATGCGGAGACATGGATCTCCAATGGCTCCAACCGCTTTGGGCGACCGCCGACTGCTCAAGCCCCTGAGCCTTCAGCTTGTTGACGATTTCAACCGTGTTCTGGAAAGGATAGATCGAGGACGCCCTGGGCCAATGCTGGATCAATGCGCCGCGGTCGTACTGCCAGTAGATCGTCGCCGGGATGGCGATCACGATTGCGAGGACAATCACCACCACGCCCCAGCCAACCGTCTTGTTCATGCTGACTTTCGTGCTTTGCGCCAGCCTCATCGCATGGTTTGCAAAAGGCATCACGCACCAGCCGGGAGCCGCACAGAGCACCGTCGATACCAGGAACAGCGTAACCAGGATCTTCGGTCCCAATGCCGCTTCGCCAAACAAGCCCCACAAGACGACGCAGGGATAGACGTACGTCCCAACCTCGAAGGCGCCGGTCTCGGCCAACACCCTGCTCACGACCGTGTAGACCATCACTGTAATCACAGCGTAGATGATGCCCAACGTCCAATGGACGCCAGCCAGCTGAAGCATCAAGACAAAGACAATCATCCCAATCAGAAACATGCGCATCCCATGGACGGCATAACTGGGAATATCCTCACGCGATGGCAAGAACAATGCGCGCCGCAATGTATTTAGGTAGTACTGACGCCCCGTATAGAGGATGATTAGCAATATTCCAAAATACCCGCCCGAAAAGATGAACACCTCGGGCTGCAAGGCCATCATCTTGCCGGATCGCAATTCAATCCCGTAAGTCGCAAATATCCCGCCGACCAGACAGTACAGCCATGGACCGATCCACATTGAAAACGACGCCTCGCTGGGCAGGAAGTACGCCAGGCCAATGACGGTGAAGATGAATTGGGGACCGAACAGCATTCCCCCCTTCCCCTTGATAATCGTCGGAAACAAACTCGCAAAAGGCCAGAAGTTCACATGCATCTTGAAGGGAATCAGTTCTTGCGGGAAGAATCTGCACAGGTAGTTGTTAAGGAGAACCACCAAGCCGAAGGTGAAACCTATCAAGAACAATCGATTCTTGAACACGGAAGCCTGTCGCCCTTCCCCATCAGGAAGCAAGGCGCTCGCGAATTGCACAATTGGGTATGGCAATTGCTCATGCGTGCTCCATTGACGGTGGAAAACGGCTGCCAAACCGAAAATGCCAAGCAGGAACGCAAAGACGATCGGAGCCCAGAACAAGAATGGGCGACGCCATACGCGCCAAGGAACGTCAAAGAAGCTGATATGCTTGTCACCCTCGCCCATTCCCGTGATGTATCCTGAAACCGCAGCCTCGCCATCGTCGCCCGACACGTCGCAAAGCATTTGTTCGGGGGCATACTCCAGGACGTTCATGGCTGACCATGATGGGTTGATTCGCACATCGTAGTGCGGGAACATCACTGTTCCGGGAAACATCTGCCCCAAGCTCCAGCCCGGGATTCCGCAAGAAATCAGGAACAGGATCAACACTGCCGCCACTTCACGTCCACGCAGCGCAAGCTTGCCGCCGCTCAACAACCGAAGAAGCGGGTTGATCAGCATAACCCACAAAACCAACCCGCCGTACGCAACCGCAGGCAGCAAGTGCGCGATCATCGTACCTGGACGTACAACGTAGTCGTTGAAGTAACTACAAGCGCACATCACGCACGCCAAAATCAAGCCCAATATGATACTTCGCTTAGTCAAAACTCGCTCCTAATGATATTATTACGACAAATTTTTATTAGATAAAGGCGAATTTTTTAAATTATATAGTATATTATGCAATTCCGTTTTTGCCATTTGTTTTTTCTTTAAGCTGAGGACACTGACTATGAAACTTAAAACTGTTTTCTTCGCACTGTTCGCCGCTGGATTGCTTCTTGCAGAGACCCCGCTGGAACTGAAAAATCCAGGCTTTGAGGACGAGGAACTTGGCTGGCAGCAAGGAGCAATGAGCCATATCCTGCCCGACATCGGGCGAGACGGCTCAAAAGGACTTAGGGTCATTGATGACTCAACCACCCAGGGAAGCTCCTGCAGAGCCGTACCAGTACCTGCCACACCGGAAAAAACATACGCGGTCAGATTCTGGGCACGCAATGCCGACACACCAAACGCCGTTGGCGTCTATATCCAATTCCTAGATGAAAAGGGGAAAATGCTCAATACGCCTAACTTGGGGAACGAAATCATCCATACGGTGCCCAATACTCGGGAATGGAAGCAATTCACACTCGTCGGAAAAGCGCCGGAAAAAACAGCATCACTCTCAATTTGGGTCCATTCATTCAACGGCTCCATGGGAAAAACGGACTTCGACGACTTTTCCGTGGCGGAACTTGACGAAGAGGAGGCAAAAACTGTGAAATCAACAAACCAAGCCCAACGAAGACAAAGAAAATTCCCGACTCCGGAACCGGAAATGATCGCCAGCATCGCAGAGATGCTCCCCGACAAGCCGCGAGGAATCGGAGCACCTGCCTCGGACCGAGAACAATGGGACAAGCTTGCGCAACTCCCGGAAGCCGAAGCAATCATCAAAAGAGCTGAAGGATACATCGACACACTCCCGCCCGTCATGGATGATGAGGTCTACCTAGAATACACCACCAACGGAAACCGCACGAACTACGAACGGTTGATGTCAAGACGAACCGGACGAATCGAGACGCTTGCACTCGCCGAGGCACTCGAATACAAGGGACGGTTCGTCAAGCCACTGGAACGGGACCTCAACGCGCTCTTCGAGGAAAAAAGCTGGGTGATGCCCGCCCATGACGCCCAGCTCGTCAACTTCAACCAAACACGCTTCTACCCAGACCTGGGCGCGTCCCAAACCGCCAGGATGCTGGCGCACCACGACTGGTGGCTTGGAGACAAGCTCTCGCCTGAAACCAGGCAACGCCTCCGTTACGAAGTCCAGCGCAGAATCATCGGTCCCTACCAGGAAATCATCCGCACAGGCGACATCTTCAGCGGAATGTGGTGGTCGATCGCCACCAACAACTGGAACGCAGTATGCACCTCGAACCTCGTCTCAACCTCTCTCGTCCTGCTGGAGGATAAAAATGAACGGGCCGAAATCCTAGCAGCGGCAGTCAAGGCAACCCCGTACTTCCTTAGCGGGTTCACGCCGGACGGAAACTGCTCCGAAGGCATCGGATACTGGTCTTACGGATTCGGTTTCTTCATGACAATGGCGGAAACGATTCTCGAGGCAACAGGCGGAAAGCTCAACCTCTATGAAATCAATCCGGAACATACCGAGAAAATCTGCGCATACGCAAGGGACATCCAACTCCAGGAAGGACTCGCCCCGGCATTCGCAGACTGCGGAGTCGGCGCAAGGGCAGACCAATCTACCCTGCTGTATATCCAAAGGCGATTCCCAAATGCACTCCTCAACAGGCAGGAAATGACAAGGCCGCTTAATAGAGGATATACCCATCTCGCACTCCTGGCGTTCGGAGACGAAACAAAATATGCCGAAAAAGTACCCGAAAAGGGAACCCTGCCAATCAGAAGCACCTTCAACGACGCAGGCATCTACATTGGAAGGGCAATTGGCGAAGAAAATGAATTCAGCGTCGCAATCAAGGCAGGACACAATAACGAAATGCACAACCACAACGACGTCGGATCCTTTACCGTCGCCTACAATGGACGCCCCTATTTCCTCGATCCCGGCGTGGAAACCTACACGAGACGAACATTCTCAGCCGAGCGATACATGAGCGACATGCTCAACAGCTACGGACACCAAGTGCCGTTCATCGCAGGGCAAAGACAATCAGGAGGACAGGCCTCCAATGGAACCTTCATCAAGCAGGACTTCACCGATGAAGAGGACACCGTGGTCATCGACTACAAAAACGCATACCTTACTGTCCTCGAACTCAAGTCCCTTACAAGAACGCTCGTCTTCAATAGAAAATCGATGACAACAACCGTGCAGGACAAGGTCGAATTCACAACCCCGACGACCTTCGAGACAGCACTGGTCACATACTCAAAGCTCTTCGAAAGAGCAAAGGACACCATCGTCGCATACGATGCCAACGGATCCATACAGGCTACGATCAAAGTCGATGGCGCAGGATGGACAATAAAGACAGAAACCATCGAGACAATCAACAACAACAAGCCAAAACGAGTTGGAATAACCCTCGATAAGCCAGTCCTGGAAGCAACAGTCACAGTCGAATTGAAGCCAATGCCGATCGCTGACGACCTCCCGGGATTCTACCAAGCACCCAGTGAAGACGATTTCAAGCCCAACTTGAATAACGCCATCACCGTGCAAGCAGAAAAATTTGCCAGGCAGGAAGGCGGCGAAATCGTCGTCGAGCCAAAGGTCGGAGCCGAAGGGGAAGCCTTCAAGCTCTGGGACAAGTCAGGCCATAAACTCACTTGGGAATTCCAGATCGACAAAGCGGGAACGTACGCAATCCAGCTGAAGTATTGCCATGCCCATGCCGATCAGGCAACCAGGAAACTATACGTCAACGATGCCAGGGTCGGCAACGACGAGGCACCGATCCTGTTCCCCGCGACAGGAGGCTGGAGCACTAGCGAAGACCAATGGAAAAACATCTGGCTTGCGGCAAACAAAAAGGCGATCCTTGTTGACCTGGAACCAGGAAAACACTACCTGACATTGGAAAATGACGACAACAAGGGCCTCAACCTCGATTGGCTCAAACTCGTCCCCGCGCAAAAATAACAACATATTCAATGTCTTCCCTGAACGACGATATCATCAACGGAAGGGGCGGTGTCAAAACCGTCCTCAGGCTCGCTTGGCCCAGCATTTTCGACCACATCATGATAACGCTGGTCCAATATGCTGACACGGCGATGGTTGGATTTCTCGACAAGAAGGAGGCAATGGCATCAGTCGCCATCAACATGCCCCTGATCTGGCTCATCAACGGGATCATCTTCTCAACCAGCATAGCGGGAACCGTTCTCGTCGCACGAAACATTGGCGCCAAGAAGCCTGCGGAAGCCAACCTGGCATTCCGCCAAGCTGCGATCCTCGCGCTCGGACTGGGATGCCTCTTCCTCGTCGTCCTCCAATGCTTTGGTCGAATGATTCCCCAAGCATTGGGGGCCGAACCGTCCTACCTCGATCATTCTGCAAGCTATCTTAGGGTCTTCAGCTGGGGACTGATCCCACACAGCCTCTCGGTCGTCTTCAATGGGGCCCTCCGAGGTTCCGGAGATACAAGAACCCCGATGCTATGCAATATCGTCACCAACATCACCAACATCACTGGCAACTACTTCCTGATCTTCTCCACTCGCATCGTAACCTTCTTCGGCTTGGAATTCACCATGCCAGGCGCAGGCTGGGGCGTTGCAGGCGCCGCCGCCGCAACAGCCCTCTCGTACCTGGTCAGCGGATGCCTAGCCACAGTCGTTCTCTTCAAAAAGAAGGACAGCCCGGTCAGGCTGACGCTCCAAAGCTCGTTCAAGCCCGTTTTCACCATGATCAGGCAACTATTCCAAGTTGGAATCCCAACGGCTTTGGAACGAATGACACTCTCCTCTGGCCAACTCGTCTTCTATTCACTCATCTCAACACTCGGAACAACCAGCCTCGCAGCGCACCATATCGCAATCAACGCAGAATCGTTTTGCTACCTGCCGACATGGGGCTTCTCCGTCGCAGCCACCACCCTCGTCGGACAGTGCCTAGGCGCCCAAAGAGCCGACTACGCACGGCGATATGGTAACATCGCCTGCTTGCTCGGGGTCATATCCATGACAATCTGCGGCTTGATCCTCTTGCTCTTTCCAGAGCCGCTGATGAAGATCTTCACACGGGATCAGGAAGTGATCACGACGGGTGTCTCCCTCCTCCGAATCGTCGCCATCGCCCAGCCTCCCTCCGCACTCTTCATCGTCTTGACGGGCGCCTTGCGCGGAGCGGGAGACACGAAATGGCCTTTCTACATCTCGCTGTTCGGAATGTGGGGCATTCGCGTGACCTTCGCCTGGTTTGCCATCAAGGTTTTCGGATGGTCAATCCGTGGAGTCTGGCTGGGAATGATCATCGACCTCTCGATACGAGGAGCCATTTTCTTGGTGCGCTGGCGCACAGGAAGATGGGCGTACGCATTGGAAAAGTAACGCTAGCGACGCCCATTGATTGCCGACACCGCCTAAGCATGAGTCCCCCA
>Ga0123335_1003060_pt1 | contig 23904 bp, 26 predicted proteins | sample BiotimSIPDNA_2_FD_89707 | JGI IMG/M metagenome (GOLD analysis project Ga0123335, IMG submission 89707) | Anaerobic biogas reactor microbial communites from Washington, USA - Biogas_R2 time_0 SIP DNA | ecosystem: Engineered > Bioreactor > Anaerobic > Unclassified | place: Washington, USA...
GTGAAGACCGCCGCCTGTAACAGAGTCAGCCATATCACTGCCAAGTTTACGGTTGGTAGCACCCGTATCCACATCCGTGCCTCCGGTCCAGTCACCGAGAGGATTGATTTCCGCACCGGAATAAAGCCTCTTCAAATCTACCGTTTCCACATTGCTCTGACAGATGATTAGGCGAACACCGTCCATAATGTACTTTCCGTCATAAGGGCATCTGCCGTAAATGTCATGGGCAATGCGGGAAAGCTCCTCCTGCTCCTGTGTCAGAGGCATACCCTTAAAAATGCCGTTATCGCCACAGCGAATGCCGTCCTTCTGATTGTTTGACAGGTGCTTATCCTGGGGAACGATAACAATGTCCGTATCCATCACACCTGTGATGCGATGCACGGCACTGATGATTTCAGCCTTATCCAAATCCGCTGTGGTTTCAATGATAGCGTGGCACACACCGTGACCGATGAGAACCTCCACTGCGATTTTCGGATTATCTTCTTTTGCATACGCCAGATCCACAATAGCTCCTGCGATTCTGTCTGCCACCTTGTCCGGATGGCTCGGATTTACTTTTTCAATCATGGTTAAAACCCCTTTCGTTGGTGCAATAGTCGTTCCAGGTCATCATTCGGATTGGTACCGGAGAAATCCACGGAACAGTTTTCTTTTACGATTTGCATGATGTTGTCCCACTGCCTTGAGGCCTGGTTCATATAGTTGATGCCGATATTGATGAACGGAGAGGTGACAGGCTTTCCGGTTGTGGGATGCTTTGATAGAAATCCCAGCTCGTTTGTCATCTCCTCGCACTGCAGCCATCTCGCCACACACATGGCGTAACGCTCAATGGTCTGCGGGGAAACATAACCCGCACAGCCGATGGAATTGAGCCAGTTCCATGTATCCTCATAAATCTGCTTTGCTCTCAGTTCCGTACCGTCACGCTGCTTTGCACTGAGCAGTTCATTTGGTTTCGGCATCTGGATACCTTCCACATCGGGGATATCCAGCATCGTTAGTTTGCGACCGCCGGGGTTGCCGTTCTGCACCTTTTCCAGATTGGACTTTGGCTTACGACCTGCACCCGGACGTTTTCCGCCACGGCCGCCTGTGTTATTCGATTTTGTTGGCACGATTCTCACCGCCTTTCTGTCTGCGGGCCTTATTACCCTTTTGATTTCGCAATTTTTTCACACGAAACCCCACGCCCGTTGTCCGGAGGATTAGCCGTAGAGATTTTGACCGCCCTACCCGGTGGGGTGGTTATGCCAGCGATCACCACGTTCCGCATGAATTCTTGCGTGGCAGCTTTTGCAAAGAGCGATCAGATTTGATGTATCATGTGTGCCGCCTTCAGCAAGATGTAGCTTGTGGTGGACCTCCTCAGTTGGAACGTAGAGCCCGCGCTCAAGGCACAGCTCACACAGTGGGTGCTGGGAGACGTAGCGGTCCCGGATGCGTTTCCATGCACGTCCGTACCTGCGCTTGGTCTCAGGACTACGGTCATATTTTTCGTAGCGTGCATTTTCCTGTTTCTCATGCACAGGGCAGTACCTTCCGTCAGTCAGGTTGGGACAGCCGGGGAAGGAGCATGGTCGCTTGGGTTTCCTTGGCATAGTTTCACCTCACTTTCGCGCATAAGAAAAGCCCTGCAGGAGCGGGCTCCCACAAGGCTTCCGTATGTTTTACTTTGTCCATCATAATACTATCATAAGAGGCGACTCTCATTCTCTCTCATTTACTCTCATGATGGCAGCGACACAAGAAAGTGCTGTATCATGCATCCGGTAAATATGCTGGATGCTGTAATGCATCTCCACCGCAATCTTCTCCCACGAGAGGAAGCAGAGGTAACGCTTCTCCAGCAGGGTTTGCAGTTCAACATCGGAAACGGCATGGATGGTCGCCATGATTTCCTTTTTCAGCTCTACCAGATTTTCCACATCGCGTTTCAGACTTTCCTCAACCTCGATGATCTTCAGTACGGCACGCTCTATTTTGGAGCCGCCGCGATTCGGGTTACGAGGCATGTCGCTGTAAACGACGGTGCAGGATGTGGCCAGTTCATTTAAGGATTCAATCTGCTGGAGCTTGGATTTGATCCGCATATCCAGCGTTCGTGCCTGTGATAAATATTCTTTAGCAGTCATTTCGCTTCTCCTTCCGTAGCTGTCTGATGAGATACTCCGGATCGACTTTTGACAGAACACCAAACCAGCCGGAGCGGAAGAAGCGCTCGATCTCTTGAAGCTCCTGCTCATCATCGGTTAGTCGGTAATCCTTGACCGCCTGTAGGATGATGGCATTTGCCAGATTCTCGTATGGGTCCAAAGTCTCACCTCCGAATTTGTGATCCTCGGATTGACTCTGATTTGCATGGATTGTCATTTATAAAGCTCAGCCTTCACAGCGGCAATAAGACTGTTCTGGGTTTTCTCCTTGCTCTGCAGGGCCTTCAACACGTGGTTATCGACGGTGCCGACCGTGATGATGTGATGGATGACCACGGTTTCGGATTGCCCTTGACGCCAGAGACGGGCATTGGTCTGTTGATACAATTCCAGCGACCATGTGAGGCCAAACCAGATGAGGGTGGAACCGCCTGCCTGCAGGTTGAGGCCGTGACCAGCAGAAGCCGGGTGGATCACCGCCACCGGGATATTTCCGGCATTCCAGTCACGGATATCAGCAGAGGTCTTGATTTCACGGACCTTGAAACGAGTTTTGATTCGGTCAAGGTCATGCTTGAACCAGTAGGCAACCAGCACCGGCTTACCGTTTGCACCTTCGATCAGGTCTTCCAGAGCATCCAGCTTCCGGTCATGTATCCGGATCGGCTGTCCGTCATCATCGTAAATTGCGCCGTTGGCCATCTGCAGGAGTTTGCCGGAGAGGACAGCTGCGTTGGCGACTGTGATATCTGCCTCCGGGAGCTGCAGCACCAGCGTCTGCCGTAGTTCCTCATATCGTTCAGCTTCATCATCGGACAGCTCCACTACGCAGTTGTTCATAACGAGCTCCGGCATCTTTAGATGGTCCGCTGCCTTCATGGAAATGGTGATATCGGAGATTTTCTGATAGATCGCCTTGTCTGCACCGGGCAGGATGCGATAGGAATAGATGATCTGGCCATTTCGCTTGTCGGGTGTGAAGTAGTTATTCCGATACATCCCGATGAAGCGACCGAGGCGCTGTCCCATGTCCAGAAGCTTGAATTCTGCCCACAAGTCCATCAGACCGTTTGCGGAAGGGGTACCGGTGAGGCCCACAATGCGCCGGATTCGCGGACGAACCTTCATAAGCGCCTTGAACCGTTTTGATTGATGGCTTTTGAAGGAAGAAAGCTCATCCACGATGACCGTATCGAAGTTAAAGGGCAGGTCGCTTTGCTCTATGAGCCACTGGACGTTCTCACGGTTGATGATATAGATGTCAGCTTCTCGCATCAGGGATGCTTTTCTTTCCTTTTCTGTACCCACCGCAACAGAATAGGTCAGCATCTGCAGGTGGTCCCACTTTTCGATTTCAGCGGGCCAAGTGTCGCGGGCCACGCGGAGAGGTGCAATTACCAAAACGCGATGTGACTCGAAGCTGTCAAACAGAAGGTCCAGAAGGGCTGTCAGTGTAATCGCCGTTTTGCCAAGGCCCATATCCAGCAGGACCGCTGCAATGGGGTGTGTCTCGATATACTCGGTGGCATATTGTTGATAATCATGTGGTACATATTTCATCAAGGATTCCTCCAATCTGGCTGGAGTCATCCAGCACATAAACTCGAAAGCCAAGCTGTCGCAGCATCCGGTGTCTCGCTTCCTGCAAAGGGCGCGGGGTCTTGCCGGGAGCCTTGACCTCCACAAAGGCCATACGGCCATCCGGCATCAGTACGATCCGATCCGGCATGCCATCAAAGCCCGGACTCGTGAATTTCGGTGCCAGACCGCCACGGGCCTTTACTGCGTCAGTAAGTTTTTTCTCTATTGTCTTTTCTCGCATATTTGTCCTTTCGTCAGGCCGTTAAATCGGGAAGGTGCAAGGTGTATCAATGCCATTTACTGAACTTTTTCTTAGGCTCAAAAAATAAGGTCCTAAGAGAACTTTTGAATAAGACCTTGATACACCTTGTCATGTCCCGGTTATCAGGTCAGAAAATCATCAAAATCGCCGTCGTCCTTCTTCAGGCAAAGGCCCTTAAAGAAACGCTTCCTCTTGACAGTAATCCGCTCATATCCGGCATTCTCCAAAGCAAAGTAGAAGTCTGCAGTGCTGCGAACATACTCGTTCGTATCAAGGCAGTAATTCCGGTACGCCTGATACAGAGCCGAGGAGCTTTCCTTATACTCCGGTCCGATATCGCATTTATCCTCAATGAAATGTCCGAACCAGTCATTCTGGGCGCGGTATTCGTCAATGGCTTTTTGCACGCAGGCCGGGATCGGTATTTTGTAATCCAGAGCAATGACCTTTTTGGCACCTTCGATCAGCCACGCGAGGATACTTTCACCGGCATTGGCATAGAGGTATTCCGCGTAGTTTTTCTTATCACCGGCACCTTCGATCTTGGCGTCAAACGGGATCACGATGAGCCTTCGCCAGATACCATCGTCGGAGGCACTGACACGAGGCAGGTGATTCGTATAGAGCACCAGCGTGTGGCAGGGTGTAAAAGAGAACGGGTCCTTGTATTTCTTTTCCGCGAACATGTCATCGGTCGAGCAGAGTTGCTTGACGGTGGAGTCATTAAGACGCGCACCTTCCTGCATCTCGGCAGCGATCAGAAGCCTTTTGCCTTTTGCCTCGGCCAGCTCCGGCTTGATGTTCCTGCGGCAGCCGACCGTCAGGGTGTCTGCGGAGATGTTGCCGCTGTATAGGCCCAACACGCGGGAGACGGAGTTCCAGAAGGTGGATTTACCGTTGCGGCCTCCGCCGTAAGCAATAATCAGGGCTTCCACATAGACCTTGCCGATGACGGCCAGCCCACATATCATTTGCACATAGTCGATCAGTTCCTGATTGCCGCAAAAGATCAGGTCGAGGCAATCCAGCCAGATCTGTTCACCCTTGTTGCTGGGAGAGACCGCCGTCATCTTGGTGATGAAATCATCCGGCGAATGATCCCTTGCACCTGAGAGGCCCTTACGGAGATCATAGGTGGCAGCAGGCGTACAGAGGGCAAAGCAATCTGCATCCAGATCACGTGGTGAGATTTCCAACATCGGGTGTGATTCCTTTAAGGTCGCAGTGATGTATTTGGAATCCCGGCGACGGAGCGCAAATGCCTGATATGCCTTGGCGGAGAGGAAGGCTTTATATGCTTCGAGCTGTTCATCACTCATCAGCTGTTCGGCCTTGGCCTTGCTGGTGCCGTCGAGAATAGTCTGGGCTCCGCAGTCCTCCATTTTCTTAAGAGCCTCCTGCATTTCCTTGGTGGCTTCCTTAAGCTGTCTGCGGGTGAGTTCGTGAGCGACGGCCTGCGCACCGGGCTCGGTTTCTTTCCAGTAGTGTTCCGTATAACGGATGAAGTGCGTGGCCGGTGAGTAGCGGAGCTCATTGGAGAAGTGCTTTGCCAGCACCTCGGCCTGTCCGACATCGGAGAAGTCTTCCGGCTTATAGCTGGTATTATCGTTGTAAACATCGGGAGGCACGTAGCCGTCCTGCGATGCCACGCGGGAATAAAATTTCTGGGCGCTGCGCCATATGGTCTTAAGCTCACCATCCGAAAGTGGAGGATCGCACTTGGCAGCTTCATCGAGAAAGCATTGATATGCTTCGTCGGTATCTCCGTATTTCTTGATGACCTTTCCTGCAAAGCGGGACATGGTCGCGTTGCGGCTTCCTTCGGAAATGACACGGTCACCATACTGGCCACCATTCATATCTTCATCAAAGGAATCCGCGTCTTGCAGAAAGTCGGTCAGGTTCATGGTACCTTCGTGGATCTCCACCTCGGCGCTGGTGGTGCCAAAGAAGAACCGAGCCGCATCCAGCGCCTGCGTATCAAAATACGGGAAAATCGTGTTGACCAGCTTCTTCATATCGCTGTAAGCGGCAGCGTCGGTCATGAAGTCTATTGGGAACAGGATATGAAACTTCGGACGAGCAGCCTTGCCGTTTTTCTCGCGGTTATGGAAGCGGCTGTAATGGACCGCGAAATTGACGCCGGGAAAGGCAGCGGCCACGTCGTCCGGTGTGATCCAATCTGCCGGTTCCTCCGAATGATCGTTATCACAGTCCACCGGCAGGCAATCGCTGCCGATGAAGTTGTCGCCGTTTCGATAGTTGTTTTTGTATTCCGCGCACACATAGTCATGACATATGGCAGCCTTCAGACTGGCCTCGTCTGTGACGTCATGCCGGTGGGGATAGGAGCAGTTACCGGGATTGCCGGTAATGTCCGCGCTGTAAAGAGTAAACATCAGTCGAACACCTCCTCAGCTTCTTCCTCCAGCACCTTGATGATAAATTTCAGTGCGCGGATCATGGTTTCCAGTTCACAGTCGCCACCAAGAAATACCTCAAAGCCTTCGTCTGCATAGCGACCGAGCGGGTGCACCTGAATGTCGGTGCTGGCAGCGTCCGCTATACGGAAATAGGTGCGTCCGCCGTGTCCACTGTCGCCGCCTTTATAGCCGGTGGTGCCTGCTTCCACTTCGAGGATATTGGCACTGACGATATCTCGACTGTAGGTTGTGATTTCTGTTCCGTCAGGTAAGACACGCTGGTTTTCTTTGATTTCAAACATCGTTTTTCTCCTCCAATTCTTCTGTGAAATAGCGCAGGCGGTAATTCTTCCAGCGTGCGCGTTTGATTTCTGCCGCCATGCCGTTTGAGATGCGTTCTCCGAATACCCAGACTTCCGAGCATTTGCTCATGATGGCGTTTCCAAAGAAAAGCCCAAGCTCACGCTCGGCAGGATCGCCATCATTCAAGAATTGTGGGAACAGCAGATGCGGCGCGATAGGGATACAGCCTTTTTCTACGGCAAAACGTGAGTATCTGCGGGCAGCGGCCACGTTCGCTTCTGTATCTCCTGCATACGGAGAACAGATATAGACGATGGGCCTGAATGCCCGGAGCGCTTTCTGCTCCTCGCGTTCAATGCCAGAGATAGCCTTAAAAGCTGTGGGATCGACGTATCCTTCGCTGTTGTGAATATCAACACTCATGAAAAGAGCCTCCTTTCCGGGCAGGCTGTCACCGCCCATTTCTACTTTCCACTGGAGGTGACAGCCTGCTTTTGACGAAGGAGGCTCAGTCTTTTTTATAAAATTCTGTTTCGTAGCCATCAGCCCTAAGCTGCAGACCCTTTGCCCACGGAGGCGTCCGGCCCATCTGTTCACAGACCGCGTCAAGCGACATGCATGGATCGGCTTCAATAACAAGCTCGTCATGGATATGCATGACGATGGAGCAGCAACGGAGCGTCTTCATGGCATAGCACAGGATGTCGCGGGAGGTTGCCTGCACGATGTTTTCTACAAATTTCGGTCCGTAAGAATCGAGTCGTTCCCACTTCTTGGTGCCGCCGACACCTTCATAGGTGATACACTCGCCGCCGAATTTATTTGTGCCTACCTTGGGCTTCACATAGGCAAGATTCCGTCCGGAGGGCAGCGTGATAAAGAGCATCCCGCTCCGATAAGAAAAGAGAATGCCGTGTGTCTTGGCGGCATGGTGATACTTGACCGCTTCCATAGCGGCCCGGTCGACATCCCACCAGAATGCCACTATCTTAGGATTTGACTGCCGCCACGCATCAACGAGCTGCGGAAGCTCATCTTCTGACAGGCCCATCTCCAGAGCACCCATTGCCTTGAGCGCACCGACCGAGCCGCCGTAACCGAGGGCCAGCTCCGCAATTTTTCCTTTTTGACGCAGGTGGCCATTAATGCCATGCTTCTCGACCGGCACTTTGAACATCTGGCTGGCTGAGGCACAGTAGATATCGCCGCCCTTGGCAAAGACCTCCTGACGCCAGTTCTCACCGGCCATCCATGCGATAACACGGGCCTCAATCGCGGAAAAGTCGGAAACAATGAATTTCTGTCCACCTTTCGGAATAAAGGCTGTACGGATGAGCTGCGAGAGGGTATCCGGCACGTCTTCATAAAGCATCTCGACGCTGTCATAATCGCCGGAACGGACAAGAGTACGTGCCTCTGCCAGATCCGGAAGATGGTTCTGTGGCAGGTTTTGTAATTGTATGAGCCTTCCGGCCCAGCGACCTGTGCGGTTGGCTCCGTAAAACTGGAACATGCCTCGCGCGCGGCAATCATCGCAGACCGCGTTCATCATGGATTGATATTTCTTGACGCTGGACTTGGCAAGCTGCTGCCGGAGCATGAGTACACGCTGCAGCTTCGGAGGCGCTGTTTTGATCAGTTCAGCCACGACCTTTTTGCCGAGGCTGTCAGTCTCCAGACCGTTGTCGGAGAGCCACTGCTTCATTTGCTGTACACTATTTGGATTGTCGAGCTCCGTTATACGACGCATGGCTTCCGTCAGCTCAGAGCGGGAGCGGGCATCCATATCAATGGCCTGTCTGACCAGTGGCAGATCGATAGCGACACCACGATCATTGATCTCCTGATCAATGTGATACTCATCCCAGACGGAATCCGGCACCGGAAACTTCTGCAAGCGTTCCTGAATGGACATCTCCGTCTCGACGTCGCGGATGTTATACCTTTTGAAGGCTGCCCATTTCTCAGGCTCATGGTAAGGGTAGTTTCTGGTACGCCGTCCGTTTGCCTTTGTGGGAGCACATGGTTGGCAGAAAAACTTGATTAGATCTTTGCCCTCCGTGAGCTTTTGCTTTTCCAAGCCGAGGACCGCGCCGACGCCTTCCAAAGACAGCGGCAGGCCCATCGTGGCAGACCAGATCATGGTGCAGCGCCAGCCCTCCGGGTTAAGGTATCGTGCGCATTCCGTCGAAAGTGGATGATTGTCATGGGAAGGATCGAGGTTTTTGCCCATGTTCTTCAAATACTGTGACAGGCAGATGCGTTCAAAGTTCGCGTTAAAGGCCCATTTGATCACTGCGTCATCTGTCAGGGCTTCCAGCACATCGTCCGGAATCTTCTCGCCGCAGGCAAGGTCGATCACCTGTACCGGCCCGGAGTCCACACTGTATCCAAACAGCAATATCTCAAAGTCCGGCGCTTCCACATATCGGTAAACACCGGCCTTTTGCAGGTTGATACTGCTGTAGGTTTCGATATCAATACTCAAAGTTTGCATATAATCACCATCCTTAAAAAGGGCTGGCAGCGCGGGTACGCCACCAGCCCACATGCTTTACTTCAGGGCTTCCATACGCTTTACATGGTATTCGTCGTCCTGTGCGGCCTTTTTCTCCTCGCGTTTCTCACGCTTGAAATCATTGATGACCGTCTGAACTGCGACCACAGCCCAAGACAGGACTACAATGCAGAAACACCCGATCAGGATGTTACAGAGAAGGGATGAAATCATAACTGTGCTTTCCATAGTTTGGCGCTCCTTTCCTTAGTTGAGAAAATCATCATCGGCATCGGTTGCGAAGTCGGACTCAGCACTTGCCTTGCCGCCGAGAGGTTCACCGGCGCGGATCAGCTGCAGGTTATTGAGGCCGCAGGCGATGCCGCGATTGCCGTTACTGTTGAATGCGTACAGCGTGATGCTGGCGCGACCATAGACGCCGGAGTAGACCTCCGAACGGGTGAGCACCGGATTCAGGTCCGCGTCCACAATGCCGGGTGCCGTAGCGGAATTGGCATTGATGAAGTAGGCGTTAGCATAAGCCGGATCATCCGGGCGCTCTACGTCGCCGTCACGAAGAGGTGTCTTGATGGCGGTAAGAGGCGGTACGCTCTTGGAGTTACCCTTGAGCTTGGACTCGCCTTCAGCGTAGGCGGCTTCGATGGCAGCCTTGATCTTGGCGACGGTCTTGGTGTCAGACTTTGGGATGATCAAGCTGACGCTGTACTTCGGTGCGCCGCCGTTGATGCTCTTAGGCTCCCAGACGTTGGCGTAGCTCCAACGGGTGTCCTCACCGGTGATGACCTTCATGGGATTTTTTACAGTAGTGTTCATAGACATAATCTTGTCCTCCTTAATTTTCACTGAAATCAGATTTTGCATTGTTCATGGCTGGACGCTTGTCACTCTCCGGCACCAGAGTGGGTTTGCCTTGTGGCTTTTCGATAAGACCGGCAAGGACTTCTTCAAAGCGGGCTTTGCCGAGGAGCTTCTGCATGGCGGTAACGCCGAGGAGCTTCTGTTCATAAGGATCAAAACCGGCCTTGGTGACTGCCGCAGCAACGGCAGCGTCGTTTGTGTACTTTCTGTTGGAGCGGCCCTCTACCAGCTTCCAACCGGACCACTCCTTGCCGCTGATCGCCTGCTGGAGCGCGTATTCTTTAATGTCGGAAGCCCATGTCACCAGATCGTCGACCTTGGAGAGAATGTCTTCCACGTCTTCGTCGGTGAGCAATGGCGGCAGCTTAAATTCATACTTCGCAAGCTCCAGATTGGCAGCGGCACGAGCGCGGCAGGCGTTCTTGGCCTTACAGAAACCACACCATTCTCCGCAGAGGAAGTTGCCGTCACCGGCAAAGGCGAGATCGGCAGCGGGCTTTAAGACTTCTTCGGCCCAACGGAACAGGTCCGCTTTGGAAAGTTCATAGGTTGAAAGGTTATCCCTACGCGGCTGATAGATCGTCATGCGGACGGTACTGATGTCGTAAATGTCATCGAACAACTCCAAAGCGCCGAGCGCGTAACACATCATTTGCGGGTTTTCTTCGGCAGAGACCAGAACACCGAGACCGTATTTGAAATCGATGATCTGCAAGGTGCCGTCCGCGATAACAATGCAGTCGGCGGTACCGAAGCCCTGTTCTACCCAGCGGGAGAAGTCGACGCGCTGTTCAATCAGCACGATCGGATCACAGCATACTTCCTTGGCGGCTTCGACCTGTTCCAGCACATAGGCTGCATAGCCGGTGGCATAGTCGTCCATTTCCTGATCGTAGTAGGTCAGGCCATCCGTGGGATCGTCGGCCTCCATGCCGAGCGCGGTCTTCAGTTTGAATTCGCAAAGGCTGTGGGCATCAGTCCCTTCAGCTGCGTAGTCACTTCCTTTATCCTCGTAGCTTTCGGAGAGCCTTGCGGACGGCGGGCAGTGAATCCAGCGGTCTGACGATGATGCGGAGAGTAATGCGTGTTTATTCGGCATGATCCAGTCCCTCCACATCTTTCAAAAGTGCACTGTATTTTGCCGGATCAACACCGGAGAGCTTTGCGGCACCGTACTTCTGAAGCAGGGCGCGTATCTCTGACGTATGGCCTTTACGGGACATATCCGCCAATACCGTGCGGACATCCTCCAGCTTCAGTTCCGGTTCCTTTGCGGGTGCCGGTTCAGCCTCTTCGGACTCACCGCTAAACTGACGAGAGAGCCAGTCGGCAGCATCGTTAATAGCGGCAGCAGCATTTCGGAGCTCTTCGATGGTCATGGCCATATCGCTCATTTTGCTCATAATGTTTTCCTCCTTCCTCGGATTTGCTTTGTGCTGCAAGGACTGTGAGCTTCCTCGCTAACCTTGCGGATACATGGCTGATCGCGGTCAGTACCTCGATGACTTCTGCGTCCGCAGGACTCTTGTTGCGTGCTTCGTACATGTCGTTCACCTCCGTTCCGGAGCTTGTGGTTTCGTGCTCCTTACACTTCCCACTGGAGGTGAAGCAGGCGGTTTGACGAAGGAAGGGAGAAATTTTTGATAAAAAATCCGGCCACCATAGCGGCAGCCGGAGCCATACATTATTAGAAGCGGTCAGGGAATTCTGTGGCGAGCTGTTCCTTTGCCTTTTTGAGGCGGGAGAGGAACGTTGTGCGCTTGATACCGATGATCTCGGCAATCGCCTCGTCGGACAGACCGTCCTGACGGAGTTTACCGATCTGTACCGCTTCCGGCATGAGCTCGTTCAGACGGGCAAAGAGCTGGTCGAGCTCGGCCTTATCACAGATGATCTCTTCAATAGAAGGAACAGGATCAGCAAGGTTGTCCAGAGGTGAACAGGCATCGCCTTCTTCGTTTTCTACGGTGTAATCAAGGGAAAGCACGTCTCCGGCACGACGGAATTCGCATGTAAAGCAATCGCCGTCACAGAGCCAGAACTTGTTCTTCGGGCAGACGCACTGTCCATGAGACTGCTGACGCTTACGAAGAGCGTCATGGTAACGGGCATGGTCGCGGTAGTATTCTTCCGAGACCTCCACCCACTCGCGGGTGGCTTTGAGATAGATACGGTACGGATTGACATTCTTTTGCATTTTGATTTCCTCCAATCGATTTGCATGGAATGGAGGAAACCTCGTGGTCAGCTGCAATATGGCAATAGAAACCTAACCGCAGTCCCTATGGAGTTGCCTCCATTCCGGTCTGCAGCTTCCTTATCCAGTAGGCAGCTGTTCGTATTAACTTGTCCCATCAGGCGGCACTGGATCGTCCGGGGCCAACGGACGTACCACTTGTGGGTGTGAGCTTTCACTCACAGGTACTATTCTATTGAGATTCCGGTTTTTCACGAGGAAGTGGGACTTCCGGTTCAAATAGCCGAAAAAGCCTGAGAAATGGGCAAAAAAAGAAGGCCCTTATGTCTCGAAAGACATAAGAGCCTTGATAAATCAGGGTTTCATACAGGAAGTGCGACTTCCGAATTATTTTACAGGAGCAGTCATTTTATTCCCGTTTTTGGGTAGTTGCTGCGGAATACCGGCATCTTGCAGCTTTGCGTTCCACATAAAGATGTTTTCCATGTGGTGATTATCAATCAAGTATCGGTAAATAAGAAACTCCTCGGAGGCAATCATGATATTGTGACCAGCCTTGGCAATCAGGTCGTATGAGAAGGACGGATGTAAATTAAGACCTATGCAGAGAGCAAGTACGCTCTGTAACGTGGGTTTGGCGTCCTTCTTATTACGATAATCCTGAATCATTCGAGAACTGATGCCAGTACGTTCTTCCATCTTCTCGTTGGTGTATCCACGACGCTTTATATGATAATCGAGGGTACCACAGAAGGAGGACGGAACTTCTGCGAGAATATCAGATACCCGCTTTGCCTCCGCTGCGATGGCAGCCATTTCACGGGCACGTTTCTGGACATCCTCGTTTTTGCCTTCCTTGGGATTGAACTTTGCCTCCACAAAGCTCTTTGAATCGGCGTCACGGCAGAGAAAACATATCCGGTAGAAGGAGTCATCGTAGTGGCTGCTGACTCTTGTCGTGCGGTCAAATACCAAACAGCATTCATCGACATGTTCTAATGCATAGTCGGTAAGGGTTGGTTCCGTATCCTCAACGATATTTACATACTTAGGATCGTTAATAACGAACAGACCACCGGCATGAATGAAACGTCCTGCTTTAAAATCCTCAGCAAGGTCAGGGTTAAACAGGGACTCAATGATGATATTGTTGCGGTCGATGACAAAGGTCTGGCCCTTTTTCAGACTGCCTTTTTTGAAAGAAAACGGCGGGTAGTTCTTACCATCGACAAAGTTGAAAACACCGGCGGCTTGCTCAAAACCGAGCTCAACAGCACGGATCTTGGCAGCTGTGGTTGAAACCTTGAAAAAGTCAGCGAACTCACTGATGGCAAGCTCCATGACGAATCCATCCCGGAGACGGCCTTTGTAGGACCTGTGAAGCCTGTTCAAGATTTCGGAAAGTTTTGCTTTACCCGTTTTTGCAGGGATCAGAATCTTGGGCGCCAGCGCATTAGCTTGCCACTCCATCCAAGATAGCTCGTCTTCGAGCTGGTTGGATTTCTTCTTATACTCCTCGACAACGGCACAGGATATTGCCTGAATATCAGGATTCAGGAGCTTCTGAAGCTCGAAGAACTTATAGTGCTTGTCCCAATGAACGCACTCGTGTATTACGGTATTGTTGACTGAACCGATGTTTCGCATGAAAAAGACATCGGGGTTAACAAGAATTGTTCCGGGACAAATGGAACGCTCGGCTGTCTCCGTGCATGCTTTATTTGCAAACACCTCTACGTTAGCGTCATTGAAATATGTACGACCAAAGATGCCGTCTGGCAGTGGCGCATGATAAACAGTGAGGCCCATGCTATCAACGATTTCTTCGATGGGGAGAGGCATTGGTTCTTCTAACGCACAAGGGCAGTATTTTTCGAGAAACCTCTCGGCATGTTTATCGAGGTCTTTAGCATAAATGTACGGGACTAAGTACTTGGTAAGCGCATCTTCTGCCCGGAACAGTTCTCTTGAATATTCGGATGCATATCCGATTCTGACTTGCTGGAGTCCATTTTTTAAAGTTGCGACAAAAGGTATCGAGAGCCAGCACTCGGTTAAATCGCTTTCGTAGTCTCGACGGCCACGTCCGGAGATTTCAATTTCCGCACGAACAGTAACCTTGCATTCAATTTTATCTGTATCGGACTCGTGGAAATTGACTCCCATGATTTTGAAGTCACTCAATTCCACATAGGAAGGGTCCGGTACAGCAGAAGTCGACAGATCTAAGCGACCTTGATTGTTGTAGAGGTATGATTTTATTTTGCTGAAAATCTGGTTATAGTACACGTCCTCAAGATAGGCCGCAAACGTATCATACTTCTTCGACAAGACACACCCTCCTAACCGGAAATGAATTGAACTCATATATTATACCACATCTACGATGAAATTTCAACCATAATCAGTGGAAATTCGAGCGTTTTCAGAGAAAACCTCTTGTATTTTACACACTTCCGTGATATAATATCTTAGTCGAGCTCTGAAACAGGCTTTTTTAGATTTAAGGAAGGGAGATCCCGATGGAAGTCAGTTACAAAAAATTATGGAAGCTTTTGATAGATAAAGATATGAAAAAGAAGGATTTACTTGCTACGGCTGGCATCAGCTGGGCCTCCGTTACGAAACTGTCCAAGGGAGAAACCGTGAGCATGGAAGTCTTAATGAAAATCTGCAAAGCATTAGACTGCAATATCGGAGACATCATGGATCTAATTCCGGAGGAGGAAGCAAGTAGTGAGCAGCAGTGATGTAATCATCGGTCACGCTAATCCACACACAATTAAGAAGTTCGAGCTAATCGAAAAGTATGTAGAGGCGTGGGCGCATAAGTTACTCCAAAATCAATACTGCTCTGGGCTTGTTTTTATTGATTGCATGTCCAACAGCGGTGAATACGTTGATGATGACGGAAAGCAGGTGTTCGGCACTCCGGTCCGTGTTGCCAAGTATCTCCGGAATGTTGCGGGTCAGTATCCACATAAACAGATCGACCTGTTTTTTAGCAATCTGTGCGCCGCCAGAACAGACCATCTAAAAGGCTTGATGCCGAATGACAGCCGCAATTTTCATGTGCATATTACGACTGAGGACGGAAATGCGCTGGCCAAGCGTTTAGGCCAGACAATGTCTAACAAGAAGCACTACCTGCTTGTTTATGATCCGTATGAGGCCACTATTGACTGGAATGCAATCATGCCGTTCATCAATAACTGGAGCGAGGTCATTCTTAACCACATGGTTTCGGATTCCATGAGGGCCGTAAAGATGGTTAAGAAAGATGAGGCCAGAAGTAAATACGAACAGACGTATTTGATGGATCTGGAGAACCTTATCCCTTACGGAAGCGATAAGAAGGCATACGAAAAACGCATAGAGGACATCATCAAAGCCCTGCACCGCAACAGTAACTATCAGTACTATATTGCGGCTTTCCCGTTCTTCAACGAGAAAAATGCGATTGTTTACAATCTGATTCACTGCACGAGCAACATTAAGGGGTTCAGATTATACAAGCAGTCTGCGTGGCAGACATTCGGCGGCAAATCGTCAACAAAGAATACGCACGGGTTAGAAAACCAGCTTATGCTCGATTTTGAGGGCATGGGAAGGCCAAAGACTCATACCGATGAGTTCTGCTTCTACATAAAAGACATCGCTGAATACCTGCAGAAGTCGTTTAACGGAAGGATAGATGTCCCGCTGAACGATGTATGGGCTCTTCTTGATAGTCATCCGATTTTTCCTTTCGATGGATTCAGGCCTCAGATAAAGAATGAACTGAAACAAAACCACGGTGCCAGCGTGGGCCGAAGCACCATAAGTTTTGTGGATAGGAGCTGATCCGATGAAGAAGGTTAAAGGTTACATCGAAAGAAAAACCATGCTCTATAAAACCGGTGTAGAGTATGGCGACTACACGATGAATCATATTCAGGGCTGCGCTCATGGCTGCAAATACCCGTGTTACGCTTTTATGATGAAGAAGCGTTTCGGGCAGATCAAATCCTACGAGGAGTGGCTGGAGCCCTATCTGGTGTCAAACACGCTTGAGCTGCTGGATAAGGAAATCCCACGGCTGAAGGATAAAATCCAATCTGTGCAGTTATGCTTTTCAACGGACCCGTTTATGTATCAGTATCCCGAAATACAGAAGATGAGCTTGGCGTCGATAAAAAAGCTCAATGAAGCTGGGATAAAGTGCTCTGTCCTAACAAAGGGGATTTTGCCGATTGAACTGGCGGAGTTCTCAAAAGAAAACGAGTATGGCATCACATTGATTACCACGAATGAGGCGTTTCGGAAGCGTATGGAGCCGGGGTCTGCACCGTGGAAAAAGCGGCTTGCAGCACTAAGAGCTTTGCACGACGCCGGATGCAAAACATGGGTAAGCATTGAGCCGTTTCCGACACCCAACATCGTCAGACAAGACTTGCAAGTGTTGTTGGAGGAAGTGAGCTTCGTCGACCGGATTATATTTGGTCGGATGAATTACAGCACCGAAGTTACTGCTTATACGCAACACAAGCAGTTCTTCAATGACAGGGCTGCAGAGGTAATAGCGTTCTGTAATGAGCGTGGTATCAGTTACCACATCAAGGATGGAACGATGACTGAATAGGAGATGCGAAAAAAACCTGCTGTGCGATGGCAGGCTGTATCTCTCTTTCAAAGAAAAAGGAGGGCACCATGCAATTCTATGACGGGTGTTCTGATGGAACATTTGAAATGGCTGAAGACTGGTTAGTTGAATGCATTTTATGCGGGCAGCAGTACCGGATTGATCGTCGTTCTTTGAACATCTCCGTTATGGAACAGGGTGATGTATTTGAACACTATTTCTGGACAGAACTCACATGTAAAGGCTGTGGAGAAAAGCTGTTTATCCGCACGAAGGTCTATGGCGATAAAAACGGCGATTTCATTAGAGAAGATCACGAATGTGATGATGTTGATTTCATAAGACCCCCGGATATTCGAACGGTGAATCAAGCGGGGTTACAGAATAATAGAGAACGCCCAATAAGGGCACATGTTAGGAATCCACATATAGGAGGAAGAAGAATGAGAGAGATTGAGATTTGGGCTGACAGCTTTCACGAAGGCGTGTGGTGTTGCGACAACATCTGCGCCTATTTGGAAAGTTTGGGATACTCTTTTGAAAGCGATTATTTAAACGGTTTTATTCCGCATTATGTTGTGGAAAAAGAGGGTGAACAGCTTCTCGAGCTTATTGTATACGGTTCGTACAAATCATGGAATCCTATGCCGTCAAAGATCAAAGAACTGATAGGTTGGGGCAAACCAGACTTTGTTGCTTATGATGCTCAAGATAACAGGATTCTGTTTGCAGTTGAAGAAACTGCAGCAACTCCAACTGGCAATCAAGCTATGCAAAGATGCGAAAGGCAGTACGGAAGTGCTCATCTTCGGATTCCGTATTGGTATTTCGTATCAGAATATGGTGAACACGTTGACGGTGGCGTCAGGAGAGATAATATTTGGCCCTCTATTGCCGCAATTAAACTCACGCTCATCAAGAAGACCCCATGTCTGGTCTTGCATTATTCAGACATCGATAATGTTGAGGATTACAATTCGGGAAACGGATTGGGTTTGTTGTTCTCATCCTTATCGCACATCATTGATAACTATGTATGTGGAAGAGCCGCCCTTGACGATACCGAAGAGTTGCTTGCAAGGCAATATCAGGAGATGCTCTTATTTATCTCATCTCAGTGGGAAAACGTGATTGATTTTATACCTTCTGAACGTCTGCTTCATCAAGATGAAACGGCAAAAGCTATCGCTCGGTATGCTTTAGGGGACGAGACGCCTGAAGATGAACGGTTAAAAGCAGAGGTCCTTGTTTGGCCATTAACCACAGGTGTTCCAAGTAATGTGCTAAGGCAGCAACAAGGCAGAAGCCTGATTAAATACGATGCGTTGGCCGCCTTGCTGGAAAGGGATATAACGCTCAATAAATGCTATATTCTCTCGAATAATGCTGGATCTGGAAAGCCCACGACAAGAGATAAGATATCTGGTTGGATTAATGATCAGGCAGCTTTGTTTGCTTCGAGTGCGCCCTTAAATCCTCCAGCTGTTTTCACAATGAAAATTGAGGACTTTCCGGAAACTGACAACGGGAATATTCATGTGACGACATCTAAGAATATCGTTTATCTATACGACAGATGGGCAGACCTAAAAGAAGCAATTGAAGAAGCCTATCCTCGGTTGCGGGGCAAGTTGAACGATATACCGGACGAGAAGCCAGTGTTCATGTATGTTAGCAATTCACTCAAACCGGGCCGTTTGTTTGGGGACCCATTTACAGGGCAATTATCTGCATATTCTACCTGTTTCGGAAAGTTTGATACACGAGATCGTGCAGTGATTGCATATTTCCCGCATCAGGTACATACGCAAGCGTTTGGAAGAAACGGTCGAGTTACACGGAACAAGGGAACCACTCTGTATACTGAGCTGACAGATTATCTGATTTTCAATGCTGGAGTTGCGGTGTCATTAAAGAACGAGGAGGTGCTTTAAATGAGAACTATCAATAGGCTGAACGAAGAGATAGCCCGCTGGGCTTTTGAAATAATCTACAAGACCAACACTTCTTGGAAGATTGTATTTACCAATCCGACAGCGGGTCCTTGGAAAACCATTAAAGCTCCCTCCAAGATAAACGGAGTTGAAGGAGAAGTCTACCGTTTCATTCTCGAAGAGGATCGCCCGGACATCGTAATGTTTAATGACGACCTTGAAACAGTCATTATCATTGAGGCAAAAGACAGCCTCGAAAAGCTGCTTGATCGAGCTCAGGCAATCAAAAGTGCGGCAGTAGTAGTCAAACTTGCCAATATACTTAGAGCTAAAGGAACAAATGCTTATTGGCGTGGTAGGGAAAACTATAAAGTGATTCTCGGGCTCCTGTGGGGTAGCACAGATTATCCAGAAAACGATATCGAGAAGAGACGGTTGTATGATTATTATCACAATCTGGTAAAGGATGAAGAGGTCGTCTTTAGCGATCTGATCATTGGAGTTGAAACACTTTACAGATCTGGAAATCTACAATGTGAGGCTTTTTATAAGGACTATAGCGGCGATGCTTCTACGTTGGGAGAGCATATCATTGAAACTCTGATGGAATAGGCCAGAGCAACTTGACTTTTTGCTCTTTATATGCAATATAGTATTGACGCTCAGTGCATAGCATGGTCAGTTTTAATGCATTGCGGTGCCAATAATGAACATAGCGGAGGACCTTGATGGAAACATTTTTTTACAAGTACTCGAATCCTGTTGATAACAAGAATGCGGGGATTGAAATACGGAAAGAACATGAACTTAGTCAAGATGAGCAGTTTTTATTGAAACGAGCTGGTCTCGATTCGTATGCGCCTTTAGAGGCGTGGACTGCTCTGGGAACAAATACGCAGATTAGCTATTCCACCCACGGTATCTTTAGGTACTTCGGTAAGTTCCCCTCAACTATTGCTGCCCATTTAATCATGCAGTATACCGACGAACATGATATGGTTATGGACCCCATGGCTGGAAGTGGAACTACTGTATTGGAAGCTATGCTTGCAAATAGGGATTGCAGATCTTATGATGTGAATCCTTTAGCGGTACTACTACAGAGAGTTAAAACAACACATTTAGAGGAAGAGAAGCTGCTTGAAGAATTAAAGCATATTAGCGAGAATTATTTACCGCTCCCGGCGGAACAGTTTGACTGGCAGCCAGTTGGCATTCGGGATGTGGACCATTGGTTTTTGAAAGAGACTCAAGATTCGATCAGGGGTCTTATCTATCTCATAAACCAGATTGAGGACGAAAAGATCAAAGACTTCTTTAGTATATGTCTTGCTTCGTCTATTCGACCTGTATCGAGAGCCACTACTCAACAAGGAAGATTGTTCTTGGATGTCGTTACTGCAAAGGAAGATTGTTTAGATACGTTTGTTAAAAAGGCTCAGAAAGCAATAAAAGCGGTTGCCTCCTTGCCTGTATCTAACTCAGCGCTTGAAATTGCAGAGCACGATGCCAGCGTCCCATTCTCGTTTGGCCCAACGAACAAGCTCATTATTGTACACCCGCCGTACTTTAATTCTTATAAATATAGCTCTGTTAACTCTTTGGAGCTTTCTTGGATGAGGATTAATCATGCGGACGTGAGAAAGAACGAAGTAAGAGAGTTCTTTAAAGTAGGCAAGGCTGAAAATATTACTCACTACGTTGAGGATATGCAATCCACACTAAACATCATTACAGCCACCTTATTGCCAGACGGTGTCATGGCCTTAATGATAGGTGATACGATTATCAAGGGGGAGTATGTTCAAGCAACGAAAATGCTGCTTGATAAGTTCCTCGCAGATAATCCTTCTATAACAGTAGAGAAAGTTGTGCTACGGGTTCCGAAATATACGGAGGCTTCTTGGACAACCAGCCAGCGTAGAACCAGCGACAAGGTTGGAGTGAGCCTAAATGACTTTATTATAGTGTTTAGGAGGAACGGATAATGGCTTTTGATATTGGCTTTATTAAAGCTGAAACACATACTCCTGAATACTTGATGCACAAATACTGGGCCCGAAAACCACACAATGTTATTAGCGAGTGTATCTCCTCTCTTACCTCAGAAGGAGATGTAATCGTAGATCCATTTTGTGGTAGTGGAGTCACTATTCGTGAAGGCGCTTTAATTGGGAGGAAAAGCTATGGATTTGATTTGAATCCTGCTGCGGTTTTGATTAGTTCAGTTCTTATTAATCCTCCTCATCCCGATGAATTCGCCACCGCTTTCGAGAGAATATTAGAGCAGGCTTATGGTAAATTTGGCTATTTATATATAACGGAAGCTGGAAGCACCATAAAATACTTGTCACACAGGATCATTTCAAAGTGTGATTGTGGCCAAGTCTTAAGGCAAGATGAATGTAAAAAAGAAGGCAAAAAACTCTTATGCCCTATTTGTGGCAAGCCTGTTAGGTTTAACCTTGAACGGCTCGTAGATACAGAGATCTTTAATATCTCCATTGAGAACGACAAAAACTATAGGCCAAGCGAGGCAGAACTTGCAAAGCAAAAAGAACTATCCTCATTTAGCGACGATGGCGTTGATACCGATGCCTTTAATTTTGCATTCCCGGAAAACAGACGTATTCTTTCCTTCAACGGTATTACTACGGCATCTTTCTTTACCAATAGGAACTTCTGCATTCTTTCTTATATTGCGGAAAACATCTGGAAAATCGAAGATGAAAGAATAAGGAACTGTGCTTTGTTACTTCTTACTGCATCAGTTGCACAATGTTCTCGGCTTATTGCGAGCAGAAACAATCTTTCTACTGGTGGACCAGCTTGGAGTGTCCCGGGGTTCTGGATTCCACAAGAGCACCTTGAAACGAATCCGTTTGTTCATTTTAAAGCACGTTTGGCCAAATTTAAAAAGGCATTAGTAGCCCTATCTCAAGCTCCTATTGTTGCTGAAGCTAAAATCACCCACGGGAATTCGTTGGATCTATTGAATAGTAGCGAGTATTCTGATCTTAAGGCAGATCTGATCTTTTTAGATCCTCCCTATGGGGACAGTGTCCCATATACCGAGTTCTCGAATATTTGGAATAGCTTTTTGAAGGATATACCTTGCTCTGATGAGGATATCAGTGTGAGCGACAGAATAGATAAATCAGCTTCATGGGATAATTATTCTCAAAAGCTTGATGAGTATATGTGTTGTTTTACCCAGCATTTAACAAACAAGGGTAAGCTTCTCATTACGTTCAACAACAACGACATGAGGGCTTGGACAGCTTTGATCGCTTCACTTCAAAACAATGGTTTTGTTTGTGAGAGCGTCTTTTATCAGATTCCTGCGGTTATTTCCTCAAAGGCGCAGATGTCGATCAATTCCAGCTATATTAGTGATGTGTATTCGGTCTACACTCTGAACACTAAGGTTAAAGTATCGAAGGATTTATCTCCTGTACTTTCGCATCTATGTTTCGTCGCTAATTCTCGAGAAGGAAGAATCGCCAAAACGATACTTGATAGAGAATTTATAATCGCATGGCTAAAGAACAATATGGATTATCGGATGCTTGCGGAAAAGGATGCGATCGTTAGTTCCATTTTTGATTATGATAAGAAGGCCGGGATGTACATCATCAAGGAGGGGCACAAGAAAAAAACGAAGCTCCTTAAAGATGCCGTCGTTGAGTCCATGAACAAGATCTTGGAAACCGGCACGTTTTCGCTTTTAGACTGCTATTTAAAAGTAAGCGAGATGTGTGAACAGTATGGAACAATGGAGCTTGGCGAGTTCAAAGAGTATATTTCGGATTTTGCCATAGATGATGGCAAAGTTTACGGCTATACACAGCTGACGCTGTTTTAGAAAGATCTCGATCTGGAATTCGTTTCAAGCAAGGAGAAGAGCATATGATGTGGCTAATTAGAGCTGGGCGAAATGCGACATATTATGATGTAATACTGAAGATGCAGAAGGTGTTCCTTCCGTGGGAGGGTTACCATTACAACTTTAAGTCTATCAAAACAAAGGAAGAACTTCGCACTGCTGTGGGTAATGAAAAGCAAACAGATAATAGAACTTCTGTTGCGACTTGGGTAGGACAGATTCTCGATTTCGTTCAAAAGATGCAGATCGACGATTATGTTTTAATCCCATCTAAAGGAAGCCATACCTATGCACTTGCCGTTATTACTGGAGATTACGAATACGATCCGAATCAATGTGAGTGTCTACAGCACAGTCGCCCCATAAAAATACTCATCGAGGGCTTCCCTCGTGATATATTGAGCCAGCATATTCAGTATTCTCTTGGTGCTTTCAGGACAGTGTTTCAAGTCAAGTACCAAGAGGAAATATTTCAGGCGATCGAGGAATGGAAAGAACAATAACTGTTTTGAGGGCTAAGGAGAATTTAATATATGGGCTACTGTGGATGGGCTTCATCAGACCCTCTTGACAGGGTATATCATGATACCGAGTGGGGTATTCCAGTGCATGATGATCGACATATGTTCGAACATCTAACATTGGAATGTATGCAGTGCGGATTAAGCTGGGATCTGATGCTGAAAAAACGAGCGATCTTCCGTGTGTGCTTTGACAATTTTGAATTTGACATAATCGCAAAATATGATGAAACCGATATTGAACGTATCTTAAACACAGAAGGCATGATCCGCTCTCCTCGCAAGATAAAGGCTGTAATTAATAACGCCCAATGTTATCAGCGAGTACGTGAAGAATTTGGCAGTTTCTGCGATTATATTTGGGCTTTCTCAGGGGGAAAGACGATCTTGTATCAAGGACATGCGACGGGGCCAATTCCGGTTAGCAACGGTCTTTCCGAGAAGATAAGCAGTGACCTGAAGAAGCGTGGCTTCAAATATGTTGGACCTGTCACGATCTACTCCCATTTGCAGGCATGTGGGATTATCAACGATCATGATAAAGATTGCCCGTGCTGGAAGAAAATCGTAAGCGAGTATCCAACCGCGACAAAGAGACGGGATCACGAGGTGAAATGATGGTTCTCAAGGCTTTA
>Ga0123335_1003071_pt1 | contig 23835 bp, 21 predicted proteins | sample BiotimSIPDNA_2_FD_89707 | JGI IMG/M metagenome (GOLD analysis project Ga0123335, IMG submission 89707) | Anaerobic biogas reactor microbial communites from Washington, USA - Biogas_R2 time_0 SIP DNA | ecosystem: Engineered > Bioreactor > Anaerobic > Unclassified | place: Washington, USA...
AAGCTCACCAATAAAGGGCCTCCGGCCAAACCAAAAATCCTGAAAGAAATATCTGGAAAAGGGAACACACAGCCCGGATCTTTTGGAGAAAATCGGGGATATACTCGTAACATTCAAGGAGCTCGATGAAGATATGGAGCCCAGCGAATACTTCAAATTATTAATATTAAGTAATAGGTTCAGGTTCGGAGGTTCAGAGGTTCACGTGGCCTATGCCGTATAGGGCTTCATTCTTGGCGAACGTTGAACGTCTAACGCTGAACCCTGAACGGTTTTATACGGTTCATTCTTGGCGAACGCTGAACGCTGAACCCTGAACCCTGAACGCTGACCGTAAATCGTGACATAACTCCGTTTTGAATTCGGGTGAGTTCTTTTTATTTTATGATTATTAGTGGCAAATATTTAAACTTACTAAAAATCATCAGTTTAATTTCATTATGAAAAACTTCGAATCAGTCAGAATCTTCCATCAGTATGCCAAACTTCCGGTGCCGCACAACCGGATAAAAACCATAGTCGCAAAGATTTATAAGGATGAAAAGATCAAATCCGGTAGATATACGGATGTAATCTTCTGCTCAGATTACATGATCAGAAAGCTCAACGCTGCTTATAGAGGGATTGACCGTGTGACAGATGTACTCTCGTTTCCTTTTGGTGATCCCGACTTTCTGGGTGAAATTTATATCTCACTTCAGAAAACCCAACGTCAGGCTAAGCAATTCAAGAGCAGTTATGATGATGAAATTATCAGACTCTTTGTCCACGGGATGTTTCATCTTCTTGGCTATGATCACGGTACGATATTTCAGCGTCAGAGAATGGAAAAGAAAGAATCGAAATATATAACAACCAGATACGAGTCCTGATTCGTACCCGCAACGTCCTGCTTCTGAAACATAAAGAGGGTTGACAATTCATTTAAGATATTGAATATAAAGAGATTGCGTTGGTTATCTCCAGTTCTGATTAAGCTCCGCATTATTGAATATTATTCATCAGCCAATCCTCTTGAGCAGCTTCAGATTGCTAAAGAGCACGAAAAAAACTATTTTTGACCATTCTATTGGTTTGCCAAGGTTTGTTATTGTCTCCTAAGGAGGATCTGTGAACATTGTTGTATGTATCAAGCAGGTACCCGGTACGACCAAGGTGAAGATTAATCCTGAGACCGGTACTCTAATCCGTGATGGAGTTGAAGCGGTTGTTAATCCCTTTGATGAATATGCTATTGAAGAGGCGTTACGAATCAGGGAAAAAGTCGGTGGTGTGGTTAAAGTGATCACCATGGGACCACCCCAGGCTGAAACAGCACTCAGGAGTGCTATTGCCATGGGCGCAGACGAAGCTTACCTGATCTCTGACAGGGCATTTGCCGGTTCTGACACCTGGGCGACTTCTTATACCGTATCCAGAGGTATACAGACTTTAGGGAAAGTCGATCTTATTATCTGCGGAAAGCAGGCAATTGATGGTGATACCGCTCAGGTAGGTCCCGGAGTGGCTGAGATGCTTGGGCTTCCATATGTAGCGTGGGTAAGGAAGGTTGAAGAGATCACAGATTCTCATATCCGTGTTGAGAGGCTTATGGAAGAGGGCTATGATGTCGTTGAGATGCCACTTCCCGGTCTGATTACGGTTGTAAAAGAGATCAACACCCCAAGAATGGCCTCTCTGAAAGGCAAGATGAAAGCCAAGAGTGCCCAGATAAACATCATTAATGCATCTTCGATGCAGGTAGACATGGCCCGGCTGGGATTGAAGGGAAGCCCCACTCAGGTGCTCCGTTCTTTTGTACCCGAAAGAAAAACCGGTGGCGAAAAGATAAAGGACGAACTGCCGGTAATGGTAGATAAACTCAAATCAACAATCTTAGATTTAGGCATTGTAAAGTAGGAGGCACACACAGATGGGAATAAAAGTCGATCTTGAGAAGTGTATCGGTTGCAGTCTCTGTGTGCGTGCTTGTGCCCAGAGCGCAATTCAGATTATTGAAAAGAAAGCTAAAATTGATCTTGAGAAGTGTAATCTCTGCTCGGCCTGTGTAGAGGCCTGCAAAAAGTATTCTGCAATCTCTATCACCAAAGACGTTGCGGAAAACGGGATCGATATAAGCCAGTTTAAAAACGTTGCTGTTTTTATTGAGCAGCGGGAAGGAAAGATTTCCGGTGTTTCCTATGAGATGCTTGGAGAAGGACGGAAACTGGCTGACGGGCTGGGAGAGAAACTTATCGCGGTTCTGCTGGGTAATAAAATGCAGGATCAGGCCAATGATCTGGTAAAATACGGTGCTGACAAAGTTTACTACGTTGACGGTCCGGATGTAGCCAGATTCAGTGATGATACCTATGCTCATGTGGTTTCCGATTTTATAAATAAAGAGAAACCCGCCATTTTTCTGGCTGGTGCCACAGCTGTAGGACGTTCATTTATCCCCAAAGTAGCTGCAAAAGTGTATGGTGGTCTGGTTGCAGACTGCACCAAACTTGAAATAGATCCGGAGAAGAAACTGCTCCTGGGGACCCGTCCGGCTTTTGGCGGCAACCTGATGGCAACCATTATCTGCCCGCATCATCGTCCGCAGATGGCCACAGTGCGTCATAAGGTGATGAAACAGGCTGTTCGTGATGAGAGCAGAAACGGTGAGGTCGTTTTAGTAAGCGCATCAAGCACCGGAGCTGTTGAACGCACAAAGATAATCGATATTGTAAAGGAAGTGGAATCTACTGTAAATATCACCGAGGCCGATATAATCGTGTCTGGTGGAAGAGGAATGCAGAAGCCGGAGAAATTTTCTCTTATAAAAGATCTGGCTGAGGCTCTTGGCGGTGCTGTGGGCGCAAGCAGGGCAGCGGTTGATGCGGGGTGGATCCCCTACTCTCATCAGGTTGGTCAGACCGGCAAAACAGTCTGCCCGAAACTGTATGTTGCCTGTGGCATAAGCGGCTCTGTGCAGCATATGGCTGGGATGCAATCTTCTGATTACATCATTGCAATAAATAAAGACCCTGATGCCGACATCTTTCAGATTGCAAATCTGGGAATTGTCGGCGATGCTCTTGAGGTGCTTCCCGCACTGACTGCAGCATTCAAAGAAAGACTTGGAAAATAGCACATTTTTTACCCGGCAGGTTTTTCAGATCTGAAAAACCTGCCATATTCATTTCTGGAGCGGTATGAAACTCTCATTCGGTTTACCAAAAGGCAGTCTTGAGCAGTCTACAATAGAACTCTTCCGTAAAGCCGGAATACACATCAGGAAAAGTGAACGATCGTACTATCCTACAAGTGATGATCCTGAACTCGATCTGATCATCATGCGACCGCAGGAGATTCCAAGGTATGTCGAGCAGGGAATCCTTGATGCTGGAATCACCGGACAGGACTGGACCGAAGAGAATAATGCGAAAGTGGTCGAAGTTACAGAACTCAGTTACAGCAAAAACACCCGTCAGAAATGCAGATGGGTTCTTGCGGTTCCGGAAGATTCAAATTTCAAAAAAGCTGAGGATCTCAAAGGAAAACGGATTGCCACAGAACTGGTTGCAACGACAAAACGTTATTTTAAAAAGAGAAAAATTCCGGTTGATGTAGAGTTTTCATGGGGTGCAACGGAAGTGAAACCTCCAAGACTGGTTGACGCTATCGTAGATATAACCGAGACCGGTTCATCACTGCGTGCAAACCGGCTCAGAATCATAGAAACCATTCTGGAAACATGCACAATCATTATTGCAAATAAGGAATCATGGAAAAACGACTGGAAAAAAAGCAAGCTTGAAAATCTCAAGATGCTTCTTCTGGGTACACTTGACGCTGAGAATTATATAGGGCTCAAATGCAATGTGCAGGAAAAGGATCTGGATAATGTCATAAAAGTACTGCCCTCTCTGCATAACCCTACAATATCTCATCTTTACGATAAGGGGTGGTTTGCGGTAGAGACAATTCTCCCGATTAAGGATACGAAACTTATTATCCCGCATCTGAAACGGGCCGGGGCTTCAGGAATTGTAGAATACCCGGTAAGTAAAGTTATCGAGTAAATAACTGCATTGAAGATATTAGAGGTTTTTAACCGCTCATGGTTTGACTGTCTGCCATGAGCGGTTTTTATTTATTTAATCAAAAAGTCGCAGTTGGGGAGAACAAAAAGCCGTAAGATGTTGAAATGATAAGGCTTCCAGGCATTGCAGGTCTTACCGGCAAGGTGGTAAGATCAAGATGCCTGAAAGCCTTAGCGCTCAACAGATGACGAATTTTTGCCTCATCCAGCTGCTATTTTTGGTTTAAAGCAGAAGAACTGCATAGCTTATAACAGTATTTGATTTAATGCAATGGTTCAACACCTTTAGGGTCATTATCCGATACTATTTTTCATAACGTCAATGAAAACTCATCTTAATAAGCAAATAATCACCATAGCACTCCCGGTAATGGTGCAGAACATGGCATTCTATATCATGCAGTTCACCAATACCGCGTTTATAGGGCACTATAAGATCGAGGGCTTATCTGCAATCAATAACGCGATGATTCCCTTTCACATGTTCTTCTCATTCTTCATTGCTCTTTCGCAGGGTACAACAATCATGATTGCTCAGGCAATCGGTGCGGGAGATCAAAAGAAAGCCGGTCATGTAGCTGAAACCTCTTTTTTTTATAATCAGATAATCTCTTTCGGGTATTTTTTATTCTGGCTCCTGTGTGGAAGATATGTGCTGATAATGATGGGAGTTGAGGGTGAGATCCTGGAAATGGGAGCAGAATATGTGCAGGTGCTCTCGTATGTTTTTCTCACCACAGGTATGAATCTGACTGCATCGGCAATTTATCAGGGAATCGGTAAGACCACACCGATTATGATGAATAACATTTATCGATCTCTGATGAATATCGTTCTTGATTATCTGCTTATTTTTGGTAAATTCGGATTTCCGGAGCTTGGAATTACCGGCGCAGCTGTAGCCACGCTTATCAGTTCTACCATCAACAATGTTACACTTGCAAACAGTTCTCTTAAAAACGGTGTAATTGAAGTGGCGTGGAAAGGAATTTTGAATCCTGTAAGAGGAGTTTACAGAAAAGTATTCGTATTTGGCTCCCAGGCAGGAGTTGAGTTTATGCTTTTTATGGGAGCGCAGGTAGTGCTTATCCGGATGCTCAACACGACCGATCCGCTCAGCGCAGGCCTTTACGGTATCATAAACACTCTCCTTAACCTGTCAGTCAACATCTATCTTGGGGTCGGGGTTGCGGCTACAACGCTTGTAGGACAGGCAACCGGAGCACAAGAACATAGTCGGGCATTAAGTATTGGAAACAGGTGCATACTTTATGCTCTTATTGTCTGTACTGCCATAGGGCTGTTGTTTGCATCGGTTCCCGGAAGTATTCTTGGTCTGTTCAGTTCAGATGATAAAATTCTGGCACAGCTCAGTCCATTACTGATGATAATGATTCTGATCTCATTTCCCAAGTCGGTTAATATCGTCGCCGGTAATGCGATTAGAGGAGCTGGAGATGCGCGCTGGATGCTTATAACACAGCTTTTCGGGACCGCAATAATAATTGCAGTTTCGGCACATATGATTTTTGTAATGAAAATGGGACTTGCAGGGCTGCTTGTGGCCAATTTTGCTGATGAATTCTGGAGATCTGTTGTCAATTACGGAAGATTTCTGATAGGAGGAAAAAAGGTTGCTGCCGCAGCAACCCCTCATATTACTATTCAGCCTGTTGGCGAGAACATAACCTTATAATCGAATCAAATAGTAGTTGTATTTACCAGCATTTTTGTGTTTCTTTATACCTCTTATCCAGCTTTATCATCCATGCCTCAATTTTTGGATCCAGTTTGCAAAGCTTATTGCCTATCAAATCAATGTATTCAAGTTTCATTGAAGTGATTTCAATCGGCAGTGTTGTAAGCCGGTTATCTTTGAGATAAAGTTCTTTAAGAGATGTCAGTTTTGCAATTGCAGTTGGAAGATATGTCAATCTGTTTACCCATAGACGGAGAATTTCAAGGTTCTTCAGTTCACCTATTTCAACTGGAAGAGTTTCCAGACGATTATAGCGCAGGTCAAGATCCCTGAGGTTTTCAAGCTTTCCGATTTCAGCCGGTAATGCACTGATTCTATTGCTGTTGGCATCAAGCTTTTCAAGCATCACAAGATTCCCGATTTCAGGCGGAAGTGCTTCAACGATATTTCCTTTAAACGAGAGCGAACGTAATGCGGTAAGCTGACCGATTTCTGGTGGAAGCTTGTCGAATCCGTCTTTGCTGATATCCTTGTTGTTCAAATTCAGACTGACCACTCTCCCCTCTTCGATTGTGGCAACATCTGTAATGGTCAGTTCCTTAAGACCGCAATTGTCAAGAATGCCCCGCGCAATGGCTACATCATCACCATAGGAGTTTCCGGCTGTAGCTGACTGCTCCTGTGCGGCAATTACGCTGAACAGAACCGAAAAAATCAGAGCTGTTTTGAACATAAGACCTCCCCTAAAAAAAACATTTATATGCAATAGGAAACTATATGCTGCGTACCCTTTCATTCAAACCGGGTTGCAGTATTCTTATGAATAGACGCGGGAATGAGAAGAATGCGCTCAAGGATGGGATGGAGTTTTTCTATTCCGGCCTCTGAAGGTTGCTGACCTCAAGAACTGCAACCCCGAACTCCTCTGTAACACGGCCCGATACCACAAATGCGCTGTGATACTCCAGCATCGAGGCGGATCTTTTATGCATTTCCGGAAAGAAAACAGTTTCAATAAGTCCGGTTTCATCCTCAAATGTCACAAATTCCATGCTGTCTCCAAGTTTGGTGGAAACAGTTTTGGCGCTTATGCACCAGCCCAGTATCGTGACACAGCGCCCGATGCACCTGTCCAGTTCTGCTGCTTTTATCAAATTTTTGCTTCTGTTTTGAATAAGAGTTATCGGATGACAGCAGGAAAGAAAACCGAGAGTCTGGTACTGGTTTATCAGGTATTGGCGAACAGAGAGGGTTTTAAGCCCGGGCAGACAGCTGATGTTTCCGCTCCTGAAAAACTGGCGCATCTGCCAGAATTGCTGTGAACGGTTTACACCTTTGCATAAATTGTCACAAGCTCCTGCCATTATAAGTTTTTCAGCATCCGATTCCCCCATTTCAGTTCTGAAAAGCAGGTCTTCCATACCTGTAAAAAGTCCGTTTTCACGGCGATTTTCCACCATTTTCTCCTGAATTTCAATGCTGAGTCCCTTTATTTGACAGAATCCTACTATAATAGAATCCCCTCTTGAATAATAGCGACATTCACTGAGATTTACATCCGGAGGAATTACCTTAAGGCCCGTTCTCTGTGACTCACTGATATAAGCCTGGGTTGAATAATATCCCCCGTAATTTGAGAGGACCGCAGCCATGAAAGCTGCCGGAAAATGCGCTTTGAGATAAGCAGACTGGAAAGAGACCTGAACGTAGCTTGCGCTGTGAGGTTTACAGAAAGAATATCCGCAGAAAGAGAGCATCATTTCCCATATTTCTTCTATGGCCCACTCTTCAGCTCCGTTTCTGCGTGCACCATCAAAAAATCTGATTCGGAAATCCTCGAACCTGCTCCCCCTGGCTTTTTTAGACATTATCTTACGCAAGGCATCGGCATCCTGGGCGGAAAACCCGGCTAAAGACATGGCTACCCGCGATACATCCTCCTGGTAAACCATTATCCCGTAAGTTTCAGAAAGCGTATCGCGCAGAACCGGATGAGGCACCTTGTAGCTTGCACCGTGCAGTCTTTTTATGTACTCCCTTATATATTTGTTTGCTGCCGGCCTTATTATTGACGAATGGATCACAAGATGATCGAAGTCACCGGCTTTTGTCTTACGTTGGAGAAGACGCATGGCAGGCGATTCGGTATAGAATACCCCGATTGTATCACCTCTGGCAAACAGGCTTATTGTATCTGGATCGGATTGTGGATCCCAGCTGCTTTCATCAAATGGAATTTCTTCATTTTTTACATTTAACAGCGCATCGCGTATTACGGCCAGTGAGCGGTTTCCCAGAAGGTCTATCTTTACAAGACCCATTTCCTCGGCACCATCCTTTTCCCACTGAACTATCTGGTACCCCTTGGCGGAGATCTGGACAGGGGCAATGCTGTTTATGGGCTGCGGGGTAATGACTACGCCGCCGCAATGTGTCCCTATTCCCCGCGGCATTCCGATAATTTTTCCAGCATCCTGAAGAACCCGGGGCCATGGATGATCAAAAACGACTCCGCTCATCGATGGCCACTGCTTAAGGACCTCCTGAAGATTGTGAGCGTATTCGGGCAGATCAATAAAGTAAGGGATCTTTGCGGTGACCTTGCTGATCTCATCCTCAGTTAACCCGTACACCCGCGCAACCTCCCTGATTGCCATTCGCGCGCCGCATGTCAGATGAGTCGAGATCATGGCAGAGTGTGCCGTACCGTACTTGTCAAATACATAGTCCAGAACAGAATCCCGCTCATCCCAGGCGAAATCCACATCGATATCCGGCGGATCGATTCGCCCCGGGTTGAGAAAACGTTCGAACATAAGGTTGTAACGTATGGGATCAACATTGGTGATCCCAAGCAAATATGCTACAATGCTTGCCGCACCGGACCCCCGGCCGCAGGTTCTGGGAGACTGCTTTACGATGTTGTCTACAACAAGAAAGTAATCGCAAAATCCTTTTTTACAAATAAGATCGAGCTCATATTCTATTCTCTTGACAACGGTTTCGCTTAATTTTCCATAGCGGGCCGCCGCACCTTCGTAGGTTTTCCTGCGAAGCAGTTCCGCTGATGATTCTACGCCGGTAAATACGGGCATAACCGGTTTCCCAAAATCAGCACGTGACCTGATATTAGAGATAAAAGAATTCGTGGTCTCGATTGCATAATCAAACACTTCAAAACGGTCGCGTAACTGCTCCCACGACAGGAACTTAGCAGAGCTGTCATAAAGTTCTGCTGATGGCAGTCCTGAGAGGGTCCCGTTTGTGTCAATGGCCCTTAACATCCGGTGAATCTCATAATCCTGTGTGCCTGTAAATGCCATAACCGGCGCTATGAGACAGGGAATTTTATTTTTGCGGATTTGAGGCGGCGGAACACGCGGCCTCTGCATCCGGAAATATACCCTGCAGAGATCTTTCAATTGATCAATCAGCCCGATGTTGTCGGTAGAAGCATGAATTCCCCTCGCGTCATTTCTGATCGAGTCAACAAGACGGAAAGATTTCCCGCAATGATACTCACTTATGATACGACAAAGATTAGAATACCCGAAATTCCCCTCAGCATAAATAACTGCGGTTCCATCAGGGCCGGTAATTTCTGCTGCTATGATTGGTGTAAGGCAGTGTGCTTTACAGCTTTTAAGGAACGCAGGGAGGCCATAGAGATTATTGCGGTCGGCGATGGCAACAGATTCATATCCCAGTTCACGGGCGATTCTGCAGATCTGATCTGGAGAAAGCACACCGCGGAGAATGGAATAGTGGCTGATTGCACAAAGCAATGCTTTCATGCTGGTCAATCTTCACAGGTCAGCCCATCACTGCAATCGACGGGTATTTTACCGGTTTCGTGTAATGTTTCCCATTGTAGCAGGAGCACTGCGGCAAGTGTTAAAACAGTGAATATCCAGCCAAAAAGCGGAATAAAACATCCCAGGGTTGCAGCCAGAAACAGTACCGCATCGGTTGCGATATCAGAATCCTTTTTCTCCGTCCGCAATGCGGGTCTGGCCGCGGTAAGCAAAATCGGGATCAATGCAAGGAATAAAGTTCCAGCCCTAACCAAACCGGCGGCTGAAAAAAGAGTGCTTCGCGTTCTGATCAGAAATATGGCCGTAAAAGGAACGGCAAGCAGAACCGATAAAGCGGCAAAAGATAACAAAAACTGCTTTGAGCCATACTCATACCAGGGACACTCCTTAAGTCTTAAGCGGCTTTCCCTGAGCTGATTCGCATTGTAATAGCAAAGAGAGAAAATTGCCAGCAGTGTGAAAAAATCCAGAAATGGAGACAATGGGTTGTTTATTAAAATCAGTAAAACAGAAAGCAGAACCGGTGCTGCACATATAAAGAACGGGAAAATCAGAGGGTCACTGCGGAACAGGTAGAGAAAATTCCTGATAACCAGAGGCCTGATGGCCTCCGGTGTCAGTCGGCCGGCTGTACGGGAGAGCGTAAGTATTACTTTCGCGAAAAGTACAGACACAAAGAACTGTCCTGTGTGCAATTGAGCAAGCATCATGTCCTTTGATGAGTTCCGGAGAAGTTTTCCGGCCAGCAATGCTTCAGAAACCCTGAAAAGCAGCACAATAAAGAGGATTAGAACAACTGGAATAATAACCAGATTCATAATGGATCTGTCACGCATTACGCTGAATTCAAGAATCGCAATAACCGCAGCGCATGAAATAACAAAAGGCATAATCGCTTCGTATATGGCACGAATTGAACGCGCAGCGATCTGCTTGCGCTGTTGGCTTGATAAACAGATTACAAAGAAAAAATTGCATGTACGCGGGAAACGCACCACACGGGAGATCTTTATAAAAGTAAAAATAAGCCCCAGCGGCATTACGATAGAAAGAAGCCACACTGCGGGAATCTGCGGAATGTTACTATTAACAAGCGATATGCCTTCAAAAATCCCGAACAAAAGCAGTCCTGAAAAAAGGCCTCTGTAAATAGAGCGCCTTTTATCGGGAACCTTTCCTATCAGGTATCTTACAAGATACGATTCAGCCGGCCGGTTTATCATAAACTGCTCCCGGGCACTGTCTTTAAATTACTTGTAAATAGTTCATAATAGATTTCATCAAGCGCATTTCCGGGATTGTTCTCAAGCAGCTGTGATACTGTTCCTGTATAGGCAAGGGCTCCATCTTTGAGTATAATTATCTGTTCTGCAATTTTTTCCACGAAATCGAGCATGTGCGAGGAGACCAGCACCCCCCTGCCCTTCTTTGCATACGTGCTCATAAGCTGTTTCAGACCGAACACAGCAAGCGGGTCGAGTCCGTTTGTCGGCTCATCAATAATGAGGTATGATGATGCACACAGGAGCGCAACAGTCAGCGAGATTTTCCTGCGCATGCCCTGTGAGCACTCTTCGCATGGAACAGTATCGAACCAGGAGCCTAACTGCAGGTGTTTACGGAATTCCAGGACCTGTTCGGAAAAAGCTGTATCATCAATAGATTTCATCTCTTTAATAATTGAAAGCGTTTCATATCCGCTCAATTTCTCATCGAGAACAGGATTCTCGGGCGCATAGCCGATTCCAAAACGGTGGAGAAATCCTCCGGTAAGGTCACGGACTGCAATATTATCGACACGATACTCACCGGTAAATTTAACCAGCTCCTGAATAAGGATTCGGATCAGAGTCGTCTTACCGCTTCCGTTTGATCCTACCAGAGCCGTGATCTTATGCGCCTCTATTGAGAGTGAGAACGGCCCCAGATGAAACCCGTTTCTGCGGGAATAAGCATAACCTACGTTGTCCATGGTAAAAAGCATGGTATTTTCTCCCTTATGAGGATAATTTCATTTGGTAAGTACGCTTCCGCTCTGCTTGTTATTATGTGAAAAGTTGAAAATCACGCTACCTGGCGTCCCCAGAATTTTATCGCATCACCGCCAAAGCTTTTTCTTATGGAATCAATAGCGTTCATCAGGTTGTCCTCTTGTTCATTGTTTGCAAAGAGATCCATCTGACCGTAAGGGAACGTGAGGTCATAAAATCCGACCCCCAATTCAGCAACCCGTACCCGCCGTGTATGGATTTTCCGCAGTAAAGAACCGCAATGCTCATAAAGGCTCAGATCGCCTCTTACCGGCACTTGAAGCCTGACTTTTCTTGAGACTTGGGAAGCGTCGGCATAGGTCAGCTGCACCCCGATAGTCTGCGCTGCCAGCCCCATCTTGCGGATTTTTGCCCCTGCCATGGAAACCAGCCCAAACATCACACATGCTATCTCATATTCATCGTTGGTCTGCTCCCCAAGAATAAGAGACTCGCACACCGAAGGTGCGGGCTTTTCGATCTCCCTCACCGGCGTGTCATCAATACCCCGGGCTTGACGGCTGATTTCGTGTGCTGCGGGTCCCAGAACCGATAAAAGCGAATTCAACGGTATCTGGCTGAGGTCCTTTATGAGGCGAAGATTAAACTGAAGGATCTGCTCAAGAAGCCGCCTCTCGAGGCCCGGAAGAAAACTAACCGGAAGAGGGGCCATGAACTCCTCTTCACAGCCGCTTAAAACAGCGCAAAGACCGGCAGGCTTTATGACTCTTGTGGCGACCTTGCTCACAAGGCGGTTTTCTGCCAGCCCGACAGCACAGTCGATACGGCACTCTTTCTTAATTGATTTCCGTACTGAATCCGCGACATCCACTGCCGGCCCCAGAAGGCGTCCGGTACCGGTGAGATCCACAAAAAGATGCCCCGGGCCTGCGGTTTCAGCCAGGGGGGAAAGCTGTGATGCTACCCCGAGAAGATATTGCTCGACATGACTGTATTGTGCCGGAACCGGGTCTGTTACCTTAATATCGGGACATTTACGCATCGCTGCTTCAACCGGCATTCCCCTGCATACCCCGGCCTCAGCCGCTTCACCAGATACATCGATAAGAACCCTGCGGGAACCACCAGCCCGCACCCCCACCGGATAACCCGAAAGCCCCGGCTCAAGCATCCTTGCCACAGCCACATAGAAATTGATTATGTTTATGTGAATTATGTTTTTCATAACAGCACGCCTGAAATATCATTACTCCTAAGCAAATCTACTGCTTTTTTTGTAGATTCCCTTTTGTACCATGACTATCTGATTAAAGATAAAGATATGCATGCGTGGAAGGTCTCCACTGCCTTCTCCAGAGTGCTTTGGCGCAGGAGGACGGAAGAATAGATCCCGTTTTATTTCTGGATATTAACAAGTAACATTGATAATAAAAAAGAACCGCTCATCCTGAGCCTGAAGGATAGCATGCAAAAAATCAGTGGACACTCCTTCAATCTCTCGTCGTATTTTACATCCTCCCACAAATTATTCTTTCTTATCACCCGCCATCTCCCTGAGCCTCCTTGCATTTTGCACAGCCTGCCCCTTTGAGTGGTTGTTAAAAACAACAAGCACCATACTTGTCTTTGCAGCCATGCTTTTTATGCGTGGAACCCATTCGCAAAGCTCGGCATCACTGTATAGATAGTCGTACCGTGTTACGTTATCGCCTTTCCACCAGTTCTCTTTATTGCGGCCGTGGAAACGCACATAGCCCAGATACGAGGTAACCATGTCACAGGGCTTAAGAAGTCCGGGAAGCTGCGGTTCATCAACGTTCACCAGTGTGATATCCCGCTCCCTCAAACCTTCGTAGACCGACTGATTCTGCCAGTGGCCGTTACGAAATTCAACCGCCAGAGGTATATCACTCAGCTTTGCGCACAGATGATCAAGATAGGTGCGGTTTTCGCGATTATAATGAAAACTGAAAGGGAACTGAAGCAGTACGGCTCCCAGTTTCCCGGCATCGACAATAGGCTCAATTCCCTTCAGGAAGAGAGCTGATTCAGTGGCCAGCGTTCCTGCCGTTATCTCGTGAGTCAATGTTTTGTGCGCTTTTATCGCGAAGGTAAAATCAGGACCGGTCTGCGATACCATCCTTTGTGAAAGCTTGGCCTCGGGCATGCGGTAATAGGTGAAATTCAACTCCGTCATCCTGAACTCAGCCGCATAGAACTTCAGATAATCCGATTGCCTTGTACCCGGGGGATAAAGAATGCCTTCCCAGTCTTTATAGGAATAGCCGCTTGTTCCTGTAATGATCTTTCCCATAATAGATCACCCTGTTACGTATTTGCGCGCGAGTTCAAGCCGTTTGCCTCTAAGCGGCAGATCATCGATTCGTTTTATGGATCTCTCTTTGCGGAGCCTGATAATTTTCCCTGCAGTTTCTGGGCCGATTCCCGGTACCCTGAGCAGTGTGTTTTTATCGGCATTTCTTAAGCTGACCGGGAAAAATTCCGGGTGATGGTCGGCCCAGACCCGCTTAGGATCGCTCTCCAGCGAGAGATTTCCCGTCTTGTCGTAGTATATGTCCTGCTCTGTAAAACTGTATTTCCGGATGAGAAAATCGGTTTGATAGAGGCGGTGTTCCCTCATGAATGTCTGGTCTTTATTTGGGGGTATATGTTTCTCCCCGGGGATTGATTGATCTCCCAGTCCCCGCTGGTAAGCGGAAAAATAAACCCGGTTTAAGCGGAGTTTATTGTAAAGTCCGGCTGTGTACTTTACTATCTCACTGTCATTCTCATCGGATGCCCCCACTATGAACTGCGTGGTCTTCCTTACTTTGGGATACCGGCTCTCCTTTGCGGTCAGGGCGCTTATTAGTCGGAGCGGGCCGATAATGTCTTTGATATAATCTTTTCTGGATGAGAGTTTACTGAAGTGATGCTGACCGGGAGTTTCAATGTTAAGGGAAACCGCATTGGCCAGTCCCAGTGCATCCTCAATTGCGGCATCAGAAGCTCCCGGAATAATCTTCAGATGAATGTGGCCCCTGTAGGCGTATTTAGTCCGCAGAATCCTGGCGGTGTCATTTAAAAGCCGCATGGTGTTATCAGGTGTGCCTGTTACACCGGAACTCAGAAAAAGACCGAAGACCTTTTTGCTTCTGACATACTCCAGGTATGTCTTTGCCATTTCATCGGGACCGATTGTGCACCGCGGCACATCAGCGGTGCTTCTGTACGGACAATACCTGCAGTCATTTACGCACACATTTGACATGAGGGTCTTGAGCATTATGGAGTAGCCGCCGCTTGGAAGCGATACCGGGTAAAGCCATGCCCCGTCCTCTCCCCTCTTTCTCCGGTCTTTATCATTTGTACCGCATGCGCATGCCAGATCATACTGCGATGCGTCTGAAAGCATCTGCAACTTATGTGTGGTTTCCATAATTGTGACTCTGAAATATCAGTACTTTCTGATAACTCCAACCAGTTTGCCTGCTATTTGAATAGAGCTGGTTGAGGAGAGGATCATATCGGGGTACGCAGGATTTTCCGCACGAAGAATTACTTTACCGTTTTCTTTAATAAACCGTTTCAAGGTCGCATCTCCATCTATAATAACCACAACGACTTCCCCGTGCTCTGCGGATTGTTTTTTGCGGATGACAACGATATCACCGTTTAGAATTCCCATCCCTGTCATGCTGTCGCCCTTGATGCGGAGCGCAAAGAGCCCTTCACCCCTGAAAATCGATCTGTCCAAAGTTACATAGCCGTCAACGTTCTCTATGGCGGTGATCGGTTTCCCGGCTGCTACAGCTCCTATCAGCGGAACCTCTACCCCCTCGTCATCAGCACTCCTTAGAGGAAAGCCGGCGGTTATTTCTATCCCGCGCGCCTTGCCGGCAAGCAGACGGATAAATCCTTTCTGCTCGATAAGACGCAGATGCTGGCGGACATTGTTAAGACTGCGATAGCCTAGCTTTCCAGCTATCTCCCGGACTGTGGGAGGAAAGCCGGTCTCACTTCTATGTTTCACTATAAAAGAGAAAACCCTCTCCTGTTCCGCGGTCAGCTCAGTAAATGACATTGTCAACTCCTGCTGAAAATTTTTCCTGCGATGACAAGCCTGCGTTCTCCTCCGGGCATGCTTACAAATCCGCCTTTCATGGAAAACGCCCTGACCGGCAGTAATGCCTGACTCTTAAGAGTGTCTCTTTTGTTCTGCAGATCGCTGCGTGCATTCCAGAGCCGTAAAGGCTGGAACACAGGAAGCGCCATCTGTATCGGGGTGTCTGCGTAAAAAACCGGCTCTGCTTTCATATTACCTCCATTGGTTACTTTAAATATACTGTACATTTGAACAGTATGCAAGAGAAAAGTCACAAGTTGCAAGTCACAAGTTGCAAGTTACAAGTTGCAAGTTAAGAGTAAGAGTTACAAAGGGTACATTTTCCATAGGCCATTGTTTGTTCTTCCTGCTTTTTATTTTCCCATTTTTCCCTGGCCCGAGCTGCCATTAAGAGTTGATTGAAACGGGTCAAATTATCTGACCAGCCTGAAAGGCTGAACTATTCAGCGAAGGGCAACGCCCTGGTAAAAAGAAGGTATCACAGGTCACGTTCCGGTAGAGACGTCCGGCGGGACGTCTCTCTATCATAACGGAATCACAAGTCACAAGTTAAGAGTTAAGAGTTGAAAATCAATTAGGTATTGAGTGGTCGTAATTCAAAAGAATATTTAGGAAACAGGCATGAAACGGCGTATTCTGAAGTGCAGAAACAGACTCAGAGTGATTGATATTAGAATGTTGCGGATTCAATGAACATAAATTGATTTACACAGCTCTAAAACATATATTATTGCTAATTTACTTTTTCATCTTGACATTGTGAAATGCTGAGAACGACTGGCTGGGGCTATTGTTCAACTCAAAATGCAGAAAGAAGACTACATCAGAACACACTGTCCGTTTACCTGAGTGTTTTACTTCTGAGCATATTTTCGATTCCATACTTTTATCGACTCTTAACGAGAAAACCTATTGCTATATGGCAATTGAGAGTATCCGTTCTCTGCTTCGCACAAGGTGGAGCACTGCTGAAAGTCTCTGTGTAAATGTAGCAACTCTTCTGGCAAACCTGTTTAAGACTCCTGTTACAGGTATATCTCTGGTAAAATCCGGCACATCTTACGGAGCCCGTTTTCAAAACGGTAAAATGATTAAGGGAAAATCATGTTCTATTCTGGGCAACACAGCCGGCCTTCTCTGCCGCAAATACACTCCATCGATTTACTATGGTGAACTCTACGAACAGTTCCCATTTCTTTTCAGTAAAAAGAACGCTGAGCTTAAATCACTTATCTGCATGCCCCTTATAGGCAATAACTGCGGAATGTTGGGGGTAATCTATGCCGCAGGATCGGAAAAAAGACAGTTCGACAAAACAGATATAAGTATAATGGATGTTCTGGGTTGGCATATAGCAGTTGCTCTTGAGAGAATAGCCGTTTCTGGTTCAAGCTCTCCTGTTTCAGAGGATCTTACAGTTTTTTCCGGTTTTTTTTCCGGGCTGGCTCATGAGGTTCGCAATCCTCTCAATGCTATTTCAGCTCTTTCAGCCGCACTGCTCAATGATCTGGGCGATTCCTCAGAATATAGGCGCTTCATCAGTCTGATAATGGAGCAGACTGAGCGTATCTCAGGTTTGATTCAACAGCTTATGATGCTGGGTGAGCCGGCAAACATGACAAAGTCTTCTCTTAAGACTCTTGTTGACATAAGTCATAATGTAATAGAAAGGTGGCCAGAGAGGAATTGCACTGAAAAATTAAACTTGCGTTTCATTGAAAACGAGTCTGTAAACGGGTCTTTCATGGCTAATTCCGGACATATCGAATTCGCCATCACTGAACTCATTAGAAACGCTCTTCAAAACAGTCCGGCCGGTTCAGAAATCATAGTAGACGTCGGGGAATACAATGACAATTATTACGTAAAGGTTATTGACCGGGGATCAGGAATCCCGGAAGAGATAAAGAACAGAATCTTTGAACCATTCTTTACCACCCATAAAAAGAAAAACGGATTGGGACTCAGCCTAATAAAAAGAATAACCGAAACTCACGGGGGCAAAGTAGCTCTTTACAACAATAAATATTTCGAAGGCTGCACCGCTGAGATTCAATTCCCAGTTACCCCGTATGTGAGTTAGTGCACGGGTTTTATTACAGATTACAGTCCCAGCAGTTTTGACAATCCAAGCATAGTGTACCCGGCGATGACCGGAACTGCCAGGTTGTCATTGATTACAAACCTGGGTGTGATTTTAAGCGGTATCAGCTCAAAAATGGTTATGGTAAAAGAGATGACTATCGCCATTACGGCAGGGATTCTGTTTCCCCAGGGCTCAAGGAGTCCAGGAACAAAAGGGAACACGCCGTAAAACAGCGCCATGCATAATAGAAAACAGGCTGCCGATCCCTCTAAACTCTTCTTGCCTATTTTGATTCTTCCCATGCTGATTCCCACTAACGCGGCTACGGCATCACCAAGAATGAAAAGAGTCAGCACCATGAAAGATATATGCGGAGTTTTATGGAAGAGAACAGCACAGAGCAGCGCAGCTCCCACTACATATGTTGAACCAGTCGTTTTAGCCGACTCTTCTTCACGAAGCATGGAGCCAAAGAGTGTAAAGAATACTTTTTGAATTGCCGGCACTCTGAAGCGCAGGCTTTCCACAATTATTGAACCGACCAGAAGAAATGCAAGTATACCGGCAGGAAGGAAAGACGGCAGTGACCATCTGGGTATGTAGAATATCCCGATCGGCATCAGAAGTGCAAAAAGATGCAGGAGTTTACGGGTGATCTCTTCTTTACGCAGTCTCATGTTTGATTTCCCTCAAAAATAATCATTTTTTTAATTCAACAGGATAATACCAGGCGCTGAATGTATACGATGAATAAGTGGGTTCTATTTTGAGAATCAGTTTCTTTTCAGGATTTATCTCCTTCTCTGTCAGGATCTTTACGGTACTGAATGGCGGAGTAATCTTCCTGCGTTTCAGGTAATAAACTGTATCTGTTTTATTGGGAGAGAAAAGAGAGACAAAGCTGTATTCTGTTGGTTTTACAGATAACCTGTAAACCCCTTCAGCCGATGACTTCAAGGTAACACCCTTCATATCTGTACCGATCCAGTAATACTGAGCGCCTTTTTCTTCGGCAATAAAGACCTGACCGTATCGTTTGTAGATTGCTATGCCTCTGGGCTGGATAAACTGGTTGTCCTCTTTGCCTTTAGATCCGAATATATCTAACAGGTTCAGATCACGGTCAAATTTAAGAATGCAATGTTTGTTAATATCTGTTACCCAGAGATTGTGATAAAAGTCAATTGCACCATAAGACGCACTGTAACCATCAGGCAGATCGGCTGTTTGTATCATCTTTCCATCGATGTCCAGTTTCCAGAGCCTTTTTCCGCCCTTATCGGCACAGAAAATTATCTTTTCTCCTTTGAAGTGACTCCATTCAGCGGTTCCGTCTGCAACAGTCAAAGCTGTCGGGCCATCCTCAAAAGAGAACTCTTTACCAGACGGCACGCTCTTTTTAACGGTTCCATCTTCCGCAAAGATCACGATCCGGCTGTTTCCCGGATCAGTGACGTAAATATTGCCATCTTCGTCAAGTGCGACTCTTGAAGGACCCTTCAGGCCTCCCATGCTTTCTTTAGCATAATAGGCCCCTTTCCATTGCAGTTTCGATTTGGGATTAAAAAGGTGCACAACTCTGTTGTTTCCCGAGTCCGCCACAACCACATTCCCCTTCCAATCGGCAGCAACTCCTTTTGGATAGAGGAAATTTTCTTTTGATGATCCCTTTTTACCGTAAAGGCCAAGTGTCCACATTGAGGTATTGTAGATTATTTCGTGCTGTCCCGAGTTGACACCATAAACCGTGACTTCATCATCATCTTCTTCCTTCTCCGGGTCCTCCCATGACTTCAGGCGCGTAACTGCCAGTCCCTGAGGATCCTCGAAACGTGTTCTTGGACCGAAAAACATGAACAGATGACCCGGGGTAGCCTTCCGGATACCGTAAGAGTGGCCATAGGGTGGAAAAACCAGCGATTCACTGAATGCCGACTGAAAAATCAGAACTAAAAAGATGAGTTTGCGCATTTTGTAAATATAGTTTACTTCACAGTCTATTGGATCGATTTATTAACTATATTATAAAGCCGATTTGCCGGAATTTGACTGTAAAAAGTACACATCAGGCTGAAGCTGCAACATTTACAATGGAATTTCAATGAAACCAATAGTGCTTGCGATGGTAATCTGTGACTATTATTATAGAGATTCTTCTGGAAAAAGCATCCTTGCCGGAACATTCAGCTCGATCAACAGCCCCAGCTACCCTTCCAAGCATGGCAACTGTGCAATTTACGTCGCTTTGACAGATGTTGCATCCCCGGGTTCCGCCCAGCTTATATTCCGTAAGGAAGGTGGTCCGTTCTCGATGGAACTGCCGCCCTGGGAAGTTCAGGCGCCCGAAAACCGCAGAGTTGTTGTTGAGATCGGTGGCAATATAAACGGTCTGCCGCTTCCTGAAGAGGGTAACTACGAATTTGTCCTGCTCTGGAATGGGCTTGAGATCGCCTCCAGAAGGCTTAATGCGGTCAAGATAACCCTGGAACCACATGAAAACCCTGGATCTCAAGAACCCTGAAACAATAATTTGTACAGAGCAAACGAATTTATATGTAATTTATTGTCTGCTTGCAATTTGTTAAAACCTTAACAGCCATAAAGGATCTCTCAATGGACCTTCCGGCAATCCTGATAAAAATTACTGGTTTTATACTGTTGGCCTGGACTCTTTTTTCTATCTATAAACACGTTCAGGACAAAAAACGGATCGCAAAAGAAACCAGAAAAGAGCAGCACCAGTCTGTCTCAGAGCAGATACTCAACAACATTCTTCTTTATCTTTGGCTTGCTTTCTGTATCGTTTTTTCTGTGGGTATGATGGTAAACAACTGACAGATTCTGGTAATTTTGAATAAGAACTAATTCACTGCGACTCTTTTTTTCAATCGCTCTACTTGAACAGTTCAAGTAAACTGTCTGCTGAAAGCTGTTTGAAAATTGACACTTCATTCTGGATCACGCTGTTTGTAAGTAGCTTTTTCTTTTCCTGCAGCTCCATAACCCGTTCTTCTATAGAGTCCCTTGTAATCATCTTGTAGACAAAAACCGTGCGTGTCTGCCCTATCCTGTATGCCCGGTCAGATGCCTGTTTTTCTGCACTGGGGTTCCACCACGGATCGATGTGTATCACATAGTCAGCAGCGGTCAGGTTGAGACCAGTGCCGCCGGCTTTCAGGCTGATAAAAAAGACTGGTGCTCCTGTTCCGTTTTGAAATCGATCAACTACATTTTGCCGATTCCTTGTTGCGCCTGTAAGTATCTCACCTGGAATCCCGATTTCAGCTATCATTCTCTTTGCAATTTCAAGCACCGTTACAAACTGGGAAAAGACAAGAACCCTGTGTCCCTCACCTGTTATCTTCTGTATCGTTTCACAGACCATACGCAGTTTTCCCGAATCTCCTGTGAAAGTCGGGTCCACAATTATCGGGTGACAGCATATCTGGCGAAGCCGCAGCAAGCCTTCAAGTACCTGAAATCTTGAGATCTCAGGCGCATCGTTTTCTATCGACTTTTCAACCCTGGTGCGGTAGATATCGCGTGTGATCTCATAGATTGTTTTCTGTCTGGGGAGCATGTCCGTGTAGATTACGATCTCATTTTTTGGAGGAAGCTCTTTTGCAACCTGTTCCTTGGTTCTTCTGAGAATAAATGGAAAGATCAGCCTTCGAAGTGATTCTGCGGCATGTTCATTCTGATCCCTGTCAATGGGCCTGATAAATGTATCTGCAAATTTTCTGATTGAACCAAGCACCCCGGGGTTAATAAAAGAAAAAAGGGACCATAACTCTGCAAGATTATTTTCTATCGGCGTACCGCTCAGTGCAAGCCGGTATGAACAATTGAGCTGCTTTACAGAATGGCTTACCTCGGAAGATGGGTTTTTTATTGCCTGTGCCTCATCAAGTATTACATAGTGGAATTTTCTCTCTTTTAAAGTTTTAATATCCCTGAGGACAGTTCCGTATGTGGTCAGAACTGCATCAGCCATATTCATCACACCGGCATACCGTTCTCTGCCTGCACCATGATAAAGGAGCAGATTGAGATCGGGGGCAAACTTTTTAGTCTCCCTCTGCCAGTTAAAGAGCAGTGATGCGGGAACGATGACAAGCGATGGCTGCCCGCCGCCGGTCTGCTTCTCATTAAGCAGAAGTGCCAGAGTCTGAACCGTTTTCCCCAGGCCCATATCATCGGCCAGGCAACCTCCCAGACGGTGCTCTTTGAGAAAGTAAAACCACTCGTATCCGGCAACCTGATAAGAACGCATTACAGCGTTAAACCTCTCAGGGATCGGTCGATTCTTTACTCCTGTAAAATTGCGGAATGCAAGTTTTCTGCTCTCAAACTCCGCATCACACCGCTTCTGATCTGCCATTTCAAAGAGTTGATCGGCCAGACAAAGCTGGGCTGGTGTTATTCTGAAAGATCTTCCTGACTCATCTGTGTCAAGAACCGAGAAGGTTGCCGTAAATTTCTCAAGCCAGTCATCCGGGATAACCCCTGATGAACCATCACTTAAAAGTACGAACCGGTCTTTTTCCCTCACTGCTTTTATCAGAGCTGCAAGGGTTGCCGGTATTCCCCCTATACTCAGGGAAACCTCACAATCAAAAATTCCATCCCTGAATGAAACCTGCACGTTCAATTTCGGCTGAGAGTTTCTGGCGTTGACTGTTTTAAGGTTTTCCTGTCCGTATATCTCAAAGCTTTCCCGGGCAAGCCGGGGCAGCTCCTGAAGAAGCCATATTCTGGAATCCCCTGCGGGTGTAAAGACTCCTGTCTGGTACCTGACAAGATCATAGGAGGCCAGTTGCGCACTGATTGATGTTTCTCTTGCACGGGAGCGCATTACCTTATTTACACTTCCGTTCTCCAGAGGAACAAGACGGTAAGCGGAAGAATCAAAACGGGAGAACTCAACAGTGCCTTTAAGATAGGCAAAGCGAAGCTCCACTAGAAGCATAAGGTCACTTTCAGAGAGATAAAGGCGGGCGCAGGGTTTTTCTCCGGCAATCTCTACTACTTCGATTTCTGTTTCATCCGTTTCTTCAGCAGATGATTCATCCGGGCCGATACTTTCTTTCAGCGCGTTCCAGTCTATCCCGACCTGAATCGCCCCTGAGGAGTTTGCGGCATACATTACAGCAACTACATGCTCACAGGCTCCTCCCAGAGAAAATCCACAGCTGCAGTCATAGCTGAACGAGTTTGAGCTTCTGCTAATAACTACTCTATAAAACCGCTCGGCTTTGACCCCGGCAATAATATCATTTCCGGAAAAGTAAAGCTCTTTTACCTTCCCTTTTTCAAAACAACACCGGCCGTTATCTATAACTGCGGGAAATGCTGCCTTACTGATCTCTTGTGCGGTGAAAATTGCCACTGAATCTGATTCCGAATTCCAAAAAAGATGAAAACCAAATTCTGAAATCTGGAAAATAGCTAATGGGTCTTTGTGATCATAACGGGTTTTTTGAGCTTTATAACGCTGAAAGATCAGGTATTTAAAGGTACCTTTTTTGCTGATGTGAATAAAAGCCTGGTGAGAATAAATCTGTTGCAGTCTGCTGCTTATAGCTAAACTAAAACAATCATTACGTAGGAGGAGTTTATGGTTAGAGGCATCGGTTCATTAGCTTTATTGGCAATATGTATCTTTTTCCCTGTCTCTTTGGAAGCGCAACATCAATGTTCTCTCAGCGATACGGCACTGCTTGTTGTAAGTGCAACCCAGCACTCAACCGATAATGAGGGCTGGTGGAGTGAAGACCTGACAGCCTTTAAATACGATGAAAAGCTGCGTTTGAGTAGTTATTACAATTATTCCGGTGAAACGTTACTCAGCACTACACTTTTAGAGTATCCTTCAGACTTTTTGATCATATCTTCTGACTACAGAGGCTCAGAATCAGATGGCTTGATTACCGAAAAAATGTATAAATATCATCATGAAAATGTTGATAGCATAATCAAGAAGGTATTCGATATCGATTCCGGCATTAAGAACCATGCAAAAGAGCTGATAAAGTATACACCTTCAGGG
>Ga0123335_1003073_pt1 | contig 23833 bp, 23 predicted proteins | sample BiotimSIPDNA_2_FD_89707 | JGI IMG/M metagenome (GOLD analysis project Ga0123335, IMG submission 89707) | Anaerobic biogas reactor microbial communites from Washington, USA - Biogas_R2 time_0 SIP DNA | ecosystem: Engineered > Bioreactor > Anaerobic > Unclassified | place: Washington, USA...
GGACTGGGCTCAGGCCCACTTCGGAAGGAACTAGCTATCACCAGACTAGATTGGTCTTTAGCCCCTAGCCCCAGGTCTGGGGAACAAATTGCACGTTAGAACCCTTTCGAACCTCCACTAGGCTTTCGCCTAGCTTCGTCCTGCCCAGGGCTAGATCGTCTGGTTTCTAGTATGTATAGTCACGACTTCAGGCATTTTCATACCTTGCACCTGGCTCCTTGCGGAGTTGCGTGCGTGTTGGTTTCCCTTTGCTTACAAGTTTGACACTTTTAGGCTTGCCGTGGCTATAAACTCCCCGGCCCGTGTTTCGAGACGGAACGCATAACCCTGATCCACTCTCCTCGTACAGCTGTCTCACGACAGTTTCCTATGGAGAGCTTCGCTTCTTCCGGGCCATGCACGTCTGTAACTATCTGGTTTCAGGCACTTTTCACCCCCATTCCGGGGTACTTTTCAGTTTTCCGTCACCGTACTAGTGCGCTATCGGTCTTGAGATATATTTAGTCTTGGAAGTTGGTGACTTCCAGCTTTCCATACCAAAGCCATGGTATGGTAGTCTGGGACTCTCGCTCAACTCTTTCTGGAAAACGTTTACGGGGCTTTCACCCTCTATGGCAGGTCTTTTCAGGCCATTTCAACTTCGCCAGCGAAGAGGAAGCAAGGCCCTTAACCCTACATCTCCCCAAAGTTTCCTAAGGGGATTCGGTTTGGACTATTCCCATTTCGCTCGCTGCTACTAAGGGAATCCCTATTGGTTTCTTTTCCTCCCTCTACTAAGATGCTTCCGTTCGGGGGGTTCCCGCTCCGTGAAGGAGCAAACATCCTTGCGGATGATGAGAGGTCTCATTCGGGTATCCTTGGTTCTAAAGCTGCTTGCGCTTACCCAAGGCGGTATCGCGGCTTGCCGCGCCCTTCTTCGGTTCTCAAGCCGAGCCATCCTCCAGATAGCGTGGCATGTTACGGGCCAATGGTAGTGTCTGTTTGGCGTTTGGTGAAACTCATATGTTTCAAATTAAGTGTTTTGGCGTCGTTGTATATGCTTGACCTGTGCATGGTGTCATTTTGAGCGTCCAGTATGGATACGCCCATTCACCGCTTGACTCCTCATCGTGTTCTGGTGAGGAGCTGCATTATTGTGTAACCCATGTTACTGGGATTGCATAAGAAGCATCCATCGCGAATATAAGTGTTTTGATTCACTTTCTTCGTCGCTGTTGTCGACGTTTTGAGGCGTCAACCTGCTTCTTATCACACGTCGCACCCCGCTTTTGTTGGGATGCAACCCCGTTTTTCAGGGAATACATCAAGTCTACAAACCCTCATATAAGTGTGTCGCACCAGATAGAACAAGTCTGCAATCTTTTGTTCCAACTAGAACCTAGCGCAAATAGCATTTAAATCCAATTTAGCGATTTTTATTGTATTTCAGTCGCTGGGTTTAAGGGCTTGTATATGGGCAATTTTAGGCGTTTTTTGAGCTTTTTTTCCATGGATTTTCATGCTAAAAATTGGTCTCTTTTGCGGGGGCGGTTTACATGGTCTAAAAGTGCGGGGGCGAATCCATAGAAAAAATGCGATAAATGGCTATGTTATCGTTGAGTTCCAATGGAATACGTTCACATAATTGCGGGGGAGCGCATATGAGCCATCATCGTATGCAATATCAAGAGAATACCCATACCTATTGAGTAACAATTGTGTCTTATCCCATATAATGGATGTATATTGGTCTGGTCCCCAGAAACCCCAGATTGTGTCACCCGCGGAACGCATGCCAAACCCATAGTTTTTGGGCAGAATAAGCACAGAGTTGACGGCAGGACTTCGCGTAATTTTACCCTGTGTTATGTCATTCCAGACTCGTTCCAGTGCATCGAAGTGTTCGTCATCCATTATTCCATAGCTACTGTTTGTGTATGGATGGTTGAATATTGTGATGTAGCTGGCGCCTGTCTCGTAAGAGGTGCGCATCTGATCATATATCGCATCACCGCTGTCCAAGTAAGGCGGCTGAGTATTTTTCCAGGTAATAATTACACCCCAGTCCTTGTTCTGGAAATTTGCGGCGCCTCTGACTAAGGCGATTTCTTGGGCAAGAGTATTATTCCAACCTACTTCAGCAAGCACAACATCATAGCCTGAGCGGTAATCAAACCAGTAAAGAGCATAATCTGAGCAGAAAATCGGTACACCCATGTCTTTTAAGGCAACTGTTCCCGGGTCTTCTAAGAATCCTCTTTCAAATACTGAAGCCGCCGTGTCGTAGGTGGCGTTGTTTGGTAATCTCCAGCCTGTAGCTGTTTTATTCGTATCTAGATAGATTCCGCCGCGTTCGTCATAATAGTATATGCCCAGAAACTTGTCGCCATAATTGGTTTTTGCGTTGTCTACCCAGCCTAATCGCCAAGTCAAATTTCTCTGCGCAAGAATGTTTGGATCAAAGTCGTTGAAATAAACGATTATGCTTAGTCCCGAGGCGGTTGCGTAGTTACATATTTCGGTGGTGGCGGATTGGTTGTCGATTATTATTGGTCCTGATTGGAGAATGAAGAGGTTAGTGTAGTTTCTTGTGCGGTCGATTATTGCTTTAGCTTCTTCTACGGTATTTCCGCCGAAAGCAACACCAACATAGGGCAGGTCAGTCTCAATGGGATCAACGGACGTTTTCTGGAAAAACGACACCGCTATTAACACGACGAGTAGTAAGACCGAGAGAGCCACTATTAACCGCTTATTCATACACGCCAAGATATTATGATTGATAGTTTTTAACGGTTTATGAACAACCTAAAGATATAGGACCTACCCGTCTCAGAGTGACCTCCCCCTCCCCTATATAAAGCAGGAACGACAAGTTCAACCTACAATTAAAATCGTCAGGTAAAACAGATTATTAATCGCTAGAAAAAAACAAATCAATTCTACTTAACGGAGCCGCCAACCTTACTCCCACACAAATAGAACACCATAAATAACAATAGAGCAACAATCTTACGCGCAACTAACACAACATCCACAGTCAAATCCTATCTGTAGAATAAGAAAAGCCGTCGCCGATTCTTTGCAGTGTTAAGGTTTGCAGCGCCGTTTCTTTTGCTGGGTTAACGATGGTTAACCAGCGCCCGTTGTCGTTAGCTGTCCAGTCATCCCTTAGCAATGTCACAGTTATTGTGTTTGGCGGCCCATTTTGCCATAGTCCAGAGTTCCCGGGGCTACTGCTGTATAAGTCGTCACCCATATACAGTTCAGCCTGCTGACCCACAGTCATATTCATACGAAAACGCACAGTGCTAACCCCCATATACATTGATGGCGGCGGGTCATGGTCGTGGATTGTTATTTCCTTCACATTTGTTCCCATTACGGCTGTGTAACTTGCTGAAAGTCCAGTGTCAGAATGGACATTCACATTATAGCTTTCGATAAGGAGGTCCCATGGGGCGTCTTGGGGTTTGCCTAAATATGTTAGCTCGACGTAGGCAGTGACGGGGTAGACGTTTTGAGGGTACATAGTCTGGTTTTGGCCAAACATGCTTTTGCCCTCATGAGTTATATTATTGTATGCAATCGTAAAATTCAGGATTCTGGCGCTAAACATTATTGGAAGTGAACCAGATAATTCTACAGGGGTTGGCGGCTCCGCCCAAGAGGGCTGATTGGTTGTTGGGGTTTGCTGGGGTGTTGGATTGCTTGTCTGGGCTGGTGTGGAGGTGAAAAAGTCAGGTATCAACTGACTGGATGCTAAAACAGATGCAACAGTAATTAAAGCACATAACAAGACAATAATAGCGCATAAAGCGATTTTATTCACTTCAAACACCACCAAAACCAAGGAATAGTTAATCCTTATTAAGTTTACTAATTTTCACATTTAACAAACAAAATGTTTCTTTTAATTCAAATATACATAAAAAGTAAACAAGTAAAGACAACCATGGAAAAGTCGGAGTTCAAAACGGCGACTAAGTGTATGGGATGCTTGCTGTGAAATACAGCCTCAAGGCGCCGCGGCACAAATAACCCCATAAAATCTGGAGAAAAAGGATTATTTTCTGTCCATCCTTTTAACATTAAGGCACTAGTTTTGCGGTTGAGGCGTAACTTTTATTTAAGTAAACTTTAATGATGTGTGTGTTCTGGGCAAAGTTTGGGTGCCTCGATAGCTCAGCCCAGTAGAGCGGCTGCCTTGTAAGCAGCAGGCCGCGGGAGCAAGGCCCGCTCGAGGCTCTCAAAAACTAATTTTAGTTTGCTTTACTCCAGTTTTCTAATGTGTGAATATATCAAACTTCTACTGTTTGTTCCCATGTGGGCAGATTCAAGCCTATAATTGCGTTGAATCCAAATAAATTAGGGTTTGTTGCTTGAATTAGAGATTTGTGTAAGGTAACCAGTGGCAAAAGTATTGGTTGGAAGTTCCTTTATACCAACTGGAAATACATACGTCTCGTTGGGCTGCAAAACATCATCAAACAAGGCATGCCAATCGAGAATATTTGATCCTCGGCTCGGTATCTGCCCAAACAAAGTGACACTATTAACTGGAAAAGTATTGTTGTTATGCACCGTAACGTTAAAGTAAGTTTCCCCAAGTGCGTTGATGTTGGAAACTGCACGATAGTTTGCTACATTAATTCTATCGATTGAATAGTTAAGGTACCTTTGAAGGAAATTTGGGTGCTTATTTATGTATACAGTTTCGTTCTTAATCGGATCAAAAAATAATTGATATATATCATCATGGTGTAATGGGCCGATACTTAAAACCTCTAAATATGCCTCAGTTTGAGGTATGATTATTACTTGTCCATCGAGTCTGTCACCAAATTGATCTTGGGAGAGATAAACTGTGAGGTCATGGGAGCTAAACTGAAAGGTATCCACACATGGATAGCTTAAGCTCATAGTCAATGTTTGATTGGCCCCAATACAAATTGTTGATATTGGTGTGGTAGAATTCAGCATCAATTGATACATGTCCAAGCTTTGCAAATAAGAATTCGGTGCTTTGATCTGATAATCATCAGCCCACAACCTCATCGTTGGATTAATAATTTCAGAACCGTCGATCTTAATGGCCAACGAAAGATCAGCATAGGTGTTGTTTGTAAGGTTTACAAGAACAATATTCCCCTGAGTTGAGTTATTACCATATGATGCAGGCGTATAACTCGTTACAACTAAACTATCCTGGCCCTCTTTGCTTGTTAAATAACCGTTGCCTACCATAACAATGATCGTTATTAAGCATAGAGCGATTATCACCAGACCAATAGCAACTTTTTTCGTAAATTAGCCCCAATAATTATATAATTTGTATGTTTAAAAAGATTGTATTCAGCTTTTGAAGACTTTGCTTTATCTGCGACAAGCCCACTTTAAAAAACAAAAAAATAGGTTGAATGAGGTGTGCTTATCATTCGCTATTTTTCGGATGGAATAAATCGATTTGCCCTAGTTGCTCTGATGGCACTATCCTGTTGTACAGGAACCCCGTATCGTATTTGCTGAGCTCAACTTGAGCCACTGGCTTCTCGGCTATGGCATCTTGGTATAAGGTAACTTCACCTTTTGACATGGTGACGTACCCGAGTCTGTAGACTGCAACTGTAACTTCGTTGGGTATGCCCTTACTGGATAAATCAAAGGTGCTGAGGTCTGTTGCATATGAATGGTTGCCTGTATAGCTACCGACTGACCCTATGGTTTTACTTAGTATCGACTTGTTCTCGGTCCAATTAAAACTGAATGTACCCCCACTAGAACGGTATAAATTACGATCTATCAGCTTGCTAGCAGAAGTAGTTAAAGTACTGAAATCCTCGTCAGCAATCGTTGCATATCCTGTTCCAGCAGACCAAGCGTGGTACTCAGCTATTCCAGTATCTGTTGTTACCTTTATTCCATATACCTGAATTACCGCATCGCAAGAACCAATTTGGATACCAGGTACGCGTGTGAAGTTCAAGAAGACGGCGGATGGATATTTACTGTCGTGGATCATAGTTTGATTGTATTTTGTGCTGAAATAAGATTCTTTGTCTGTTGGTACAGGGCCGACATATGCATACGCTATATCGATATTAAATTGAGATTCGGGAACTGCCTGCTTAATGCTGGGCTGCGTAGATGCAGGTAATGCCAAGAACAGTGAAACGATCAGTACCGTAGTAATAACAGCAAATACTGTTGCGCTAAATACTTTTTTATTTATTTTAGACATCATGGATATTTCCTCGTTAACTATAGTGTGCCGTTAAGAAGCTCCAACCATTTCCGTCTGGATGGTATGATGGATTTTGTGTGTATGCATCTACCCACCATATCTGTCCAAAGTATGGATAAGATGGCGGATCACTAGGGTGATAGAATGCTGCTGTAGAAGAGCCTTCAACTGAATTTACTGGATCAAAGCTACCTCCGGCGGGGTAGTAGACATACCAGCATTCAAACGGTGATGGCAGGTCTAATGATAACGGTGGATAATCCCATGTTGGCGAATCATAACATGTGTAATAGTGGTGGTCGTTCCCGTTAACACAGCAATCTACAGAGAGACCGCTAATGCTAGTGACATCGCCGTCACCCCATTGTTTTTCAAAGTCCCATTGCGCCCAAGTAAATCGAGGGTCTTGTGCGGATGCGTAATCTGCTTGTAAGCTTAAGCCCGCCATGCTATCTTCTGGATCTCCTTCCCAAACCATGTGATGACATTCGCAGTACCAAGCTACATATGGAGAGGTAGTCAGATGCTCAAGATACGATAAGTCTTCGCCGTCAATACAATGCTGATAGGCCTGCACCGTACTTAAAGCTGGCAATGCAATAATTCCCGCCATAGTCGAAATCAAAAGCCATACAATAAAATTTTTCTTCATGTTTTTTCTCCAAATTTTTACGTTCTCTTTAGCCCTTCAATTAGGGCAAGGCGGTGACGCGCCTCCGAAGCGATAGCTTCGGACATTTATCAATCCATTCGCATAGCTATTTAAAATTTTCTAAAAATAACTTCTTTAACGCCAAGTGTTGTACACAATCATATTCAGATTTGGAATATGAATCAAAAAACTCGTGTTGCGATAGTAATTGAATAATAGATACAATATCTCATCGACCCACGCACAACTTCCTTGAGTCGTCGATAAACGGGCTGGCAAAAGTTTCCGTCAAATCGTCAATCTCACAAACCCAAGTGCAAACCTCGTCAACGCCCACTTATGAACATGTTTTTGAAAAGTAACTCCCGTTTACATCTGCAATCGCTTATTCATACGTACGATCTTTGGCGACTAACGCGAAGGGTGCCTCGATAGCTCAGCCCAGTAGAGCGGCTGCCTTGTAAGCAGCAGGCCGCGGGAGCAAGGCCCGCTCGAGGCTCTCAAAAAAGAACTATTTTGCTTATTCTGTATTTTATTACATGAAAAACTGCCCCTAAAAAACAGCTTACCGGTTTTCCGAAAAACAAATCAAGCGCCTATTTGCCCGCTTAACATAAGGGGAGGGGATCTCTTTAGAGCAGCAGAAAGCCACTCACGGATGTTATTATTAATGATGTCTAAGTTTCTGGTTCTTCTTCGCCTTTAGCTGCAAGCTTCGCCTTGATCGCTTTAGTGTCAGTGATCATGAGTTTGTATTTGCGGGCTTGGGTTGAGACGATTTCGTTCTCAAAGAGCTTCTTTAGTGATTTGAATACTTTTTTGGATGTCTCGCCAGTTTTGTCCGCTAATTCTTGAAGGGTTAATTCTTTGCCTTCAGCTTGTAATGCTGCAACTACTTTCTCGTCGGTCTTGTTTAGTTTCATGCTTTACCATACCCCTAATCAGTAGTGTTTCTTTTCACTATGAGCGGTTGGCTTTTTTTATTTTGCGGTACTCTATGGGGGTGTATGCATAAAGCTCTGTGGAGGTTGGCGTTCGTGGGTGCGGAAATGATGCGCGTCTGCCGCTTCAAGAGTACCTGATATTTAACCGCATTCCATGCATTTATAGCGGCCATCAGTAGTTGCCTTCGCGTGGCTTCGGCTACGAAGACCACTGTGTTCTCTACGCTGAAAAACACCCTACGGTTCATGTTTACTCTTGGTTTGGGCGTCAGCTGAAGCTGTTCGTACGTCTTTATCTGACAAGAAATCACCACTAAAGAGCCAACAGATGGGCTTATCTAAATGTATGTGACTGGCAAAAAGCAACCATCTTTTCGGCGCCGCTGCATTTACCATGATAGAAAGGCTAAGGAGGATTTGTCTAAAGGCATCGCGCTAAATGGCTGAATCCTCGGCTTTGGCAGAGGGCTTCTTTTCCGGCGCAACCTTTAGCCCATGATACTCGTACATTATGCGCAGGGCGTCGCGGATGGCTTCGTTTCTGCTGTTGTAAACTCCTTTGTCTATCAGCGTGTTTAGCAAATCAAGGTAGCGCTTGGTTAATCTGATTGTGATTCTTTCACGTTTATTTCCGTCGGTTGACACGTTTCCACCTTTTTGACTATTTATAGTGTATTTTTGGGTTCTGTCAAGTCCTCGTCTGTCCTCTTTCTCTGTAAAAATTCGTCTGTTAGTGGATTTTTAGTTGTTACAAGTCTATAAAGAACCCCATCAAAGCCCATTGCAATAATAATTGAGTGCCCCATTTTTGATGTCTCATAAGAGAATATAACAGGGATTTCTTTTACAGTTCTTATCGGCTGATTGCATTTATGCTCTTTGACTTGCCATGATAATAAGTATTCTTTACAGAAGGGGCATCTTTCTAAAAAATCCGATGGTTTGTTGTCCAACTATTTTCACCTTATTTTAAGTCTTTAACATGAGGAAAATGATTATGCCATTTTTCTAATTCTGCTATCGCTTCGAGATATTTATCGGATAAATCTGCAAGCTTCTGTCTTAGTTGTTCATTTTCAGATTCAATTTTGGTGAGTTCTTCTTTAATTGAGGCTTGTTCGCTAGGTCTTAATGCACCAACATTCCATGCGATATCTATATAATGATAACACAATACAGCAAGGCTAAGTTGTGATTTATCTCCATCTCTATAGAGATAGGCTTTAATTGCCATTGATAAACAAGCGGCTAGTGTATGAGTATGTTTGGCTCGTTCAAGTGGGCCATCATAGTAGCCTGACTGATAGTTATACAAGTATTTTAACTGGGTTGCTTTATCAGTAAAAATAAAGTAGCCATTATCTCTTTTTTTGATAAATTCCTCAACACTTGCAATAACATCGAAGCCCATTTTTAGTTCCCCTTTTTAGCGTATTGACGAGCTATTGCCTTTGCTTCTGCATCGGAGATTAAATTCTTTCCATGTTTTTCAATCCATTCTTGTATTGCTTGTTCTGCAAGTTCTGAAACCGTTATACCTTCATCAATAGCGGCTTTTTTTGCGTCTTTCCAAAGTGAGGGCTTCATTTTTACAGATACTGTCTCTCTTTTTTCTTCCGATATTTCAGACATTAATATCATCCTTAGTAACTAATATTACTGGTAATATATAAGCTTAGTCATAAAGTAATATATTTATAAGTAAGTACTGTATTACTATATTACTGGTAGTGTAGTAACATGGTGATGAAGTTGGTAACAAGAGAAGAACGTGGTCAGGCAATCGCACAGCACAGCGGTCAAGTCTCACGCATAGACGATATGCTCTACATCGTAAAAAGCCAAAGCAGAAACGCCGAATACACAGTCAACAAGGTTAACGGTGAATGGACATGCACCTGTCCAGATAACACATACCGCCACACTACCTGTAAACACATCTACGCCGTAAACTTCTCTCTAAGCATCAGAGCAGAAGTCAAAGCTAGCAAACCCAAATCTTATGTCATCAGCGAGTTAACAGCGCAAGTCTGCCAATGGTGCGGATCAAACAACCTAAAGAAAGACGGCATACGCCACAACAAAGGCGGTTCAATCCAAAAATTCCTCTGCCGAGAATACGGTCACTACTTCACCATAAACATAGGATTCGAGCGCATGAAGCACAACCCCAAAGCAATCACCACAGCAATGCAACTCTATTTCAGCGGAGAAAGCTTACGCAATACGATGAAAAGCCTAAAACTGTTAGGCGTAGAAGTCAGTCACCAAACGGTTTACAACTGGATAAACAAGTATGTCGCTCTGATGAAAGACTACGCAGACAGGATAACTCCAAATGTAGGCGATAAGTGGCGTGCTGATGAAGTTTACATAAAAGTGGCTGGCAACATGAAATATCTTTTTGCTGTGATGGATGATGAAACACGGTTCCTTATCGCTCAAGAAGTAGCAGAGACAAAGCACCAACACGATGCAAAGCACCTATTCCAAATGGCAACTAAGCTAATGGAGAAACAGCCTAAAATTATGGTTACGGATGGCTTACCCTCTTATCATGTTGCGGCTAAACAAGTTTTGAAAGGCACACAGCATGTTAGAGAAATTATGCTTAAAGGCTCAGTCCATAACAATAAAATGGAACGCATAAACGGTGAAATCCGCGACCGAGAAAAGACGATGCGGGGCTTAAAGGTCAACGAAACCCCAATCCTAACGGGTTATCAACTGTTCCATAACTACATTCGACCTCATTCAAGCTTAGACGGAAAAACCCCTGCTGACATGTGTGGAATAACAGTTGAAGGAAAAAACAAGTGGCTAACTCTAATTCAGAATGCCGCACAGAAGAAAGACTTCGTCAACCCAAAAATTGAGAGCTAGCCGAAAAGAGAGAAAGGTTAGCGGAACAAGGCTTCACGGACAATATTGCGACTCACCCGAAAGGGTGTGATAAAGGCGTGAAGTCCTCCGCTATCCCTCTATTGATTTGTTATTGTATGCCTACAGTCACACAGCTTCATATCCTATAGGAGTAAATTTGGGATATAGATTATAAGATAAAAGAAGCTTTATGCAGTTTCTGATACATACCTATTAAACGCTTAATTGCCAAAGCTTAAATACGAAAGAGGTACACTAAGATGAAATCTAAGGGAAAGGATAGGGGTAAAAAAGACATGCCTTTACTAGTTGAAAGACGGACAAGTTCTAGTGTACTTTTCGATGAACGTGAAAAGTTACGGTTAGATTACCGATGGATATCCGCTAGACGGGCTACTTTAGCTAAACAATACCCTAACAAGTATGTTGCTGTCAAAGATTCTACAGTTATACTTGCGGAAGAAAGTCCTTACACTCTATTGGCAAAACTAAAAGCCCTAGGTTACAAGCCAAATAACGTAGCCGTTGAATTTGTAACTGAGCAACCTATCTGTTTTGTCTAAATAGGTGCTCCCATTTTTGACTTTAATCGCTGACATAGATGAGCCTATTGGCGAGAAAACAATTTTTACAAAAATTCCTTTTGGAAAAATAATCGCTACAATTCAGTCAAAAAGATTTCGAGAACCACAAACCTTTGAATTTTTAATTGACTCTGGAACTTCTTTTACAACCCTACTGCCTTATCATGTTCTTTCATCTGAAATTAATTGTGATTATTTACCGACAGCAAGCAAACCTTGTTTTGTTGCAAATGGCCAACCAATTTATCCAAAGCTACTTTATGATGTAAACATAAGTATCAATAGTTATTTCCAAGGAAAAAGAGGCGAAGAAAACTTTGTCCTACCCTTTATTCATCTAATGCCTCCTAATACTCAACAAGTGTTGCCACGTACGTTAAGTCTACTTGGAATGGATGTGCTAAGAAATTTCTCAAGTTGGCATTGGGATTACCGTACGTATCAATTATTTTTAAATAAATAAGTAAAATATCCGATGCAAGTAACAGCCAGTTCGACTTTTTATTAAGCGGTGAATAAGTGCGGGGAGAATGAATTAAACATCAAAAAACAGCAATTTTAGCACGGATGCATATTCACTCAAAGAGTAAATTTTAACAAATTCATCCATTAATGGAAATGTTTGTAACTTCAGAAAAAGCTAATGGCAGAAACCTTTTATCCCCCGTTATACAACAAATGGCAATAGGTAGTTTGCCAACCAAAGGGCAAACACGGCAGTAAACTCAGCTTGACCTGCACTAACAGACCTCTGAGCTCGTTGAAACCGTTATGTGCTACCAACACAGCCCCTTAATTGGCAACTACCTAATTGCTTGCTTATTCTATTACTACAATTATAAATCCTTCTATTAATTTCAACTGCCAAATCGCCAGCGCCGAGCAGACGAAAGTTTACATGAATACCCGAACAGACGAGGACTTGACAGAACCTATTTTTGTTTTGGCAGTCAACATATAAGTCTTGTCAGACAAACAGACACCATGCAACAGCCAACAGTTACTAAAGCACAACAGATGTTCAGAAAGCGAATAAAAACCTATCGATGCCTAAACGCCGACACAGCCCATAAGCACACGGAAGCCGCTTTCCCGCGTTAGCACCTCGCAGTTACCAAAAACTTCCCTGAACAGTTCAGGCAGCGATTTCGCGCCGATTTTGCTGCGAATAACCATCTGAAGACTGCCGCCCGGAGACAGCACTTTTGGTGCGCCCTCGATTATTGCTCTGACGATGTCCATGCCTGCGCTTACAGGCGGATTCGACAGAACACAGTTAAGACGCATGTTCTCAACTGGTTCGTAGAGATAACCGTAAGTGACCTTGGCGTTTTTGAGATGATTAGCTTCGATGTTCTGTTTGGCTAATCGGACTGCACGCATGTTTACATCGGTCATCATTACTTGGATTTTGGGGTTTAGGGCTGCAGCGGTTATGCCGACGGCGCCGTAGCCGCAGCCGATGTCCAGCGCTGAGCCGGTTTCGGGCAGAACCATAGCGTCGATCAGTACGGATGTACCTAAATCGATTTTCTTTTTAGAGAAAACGCTTGATGAAGTTAGGAATTGGAGGTTGCGGCCGCGTAAGGTGGCTTTTATGATGCCGAAGCGGTCTTCGCAGCTTGGTTCCGCTGAAAAGTAGTGGTCTGGTTTATTGGGTTTCAGTTTTCTGCTGCTCATCGGCGTCGCCACTGCTCTTCCAAACCTTGGGGTAAATGTTACGTGGCATTAGTACGCGTGCAAGCGTCGCTACAACACCGTGCTTCATATCAAGGATCTGCTGAGTGGATGCCTGTGCGCGACCAAGCGCGATTGCTTCGCCTTTTAAGGTGAATATCGCGACGATGTTGCTTTTTTCTACGCCGCTGTCTATTTGGCAGACCCCTGGCGCGGTTAAGTTGGCACCGTGGCAGAGTGCATCAACGGCGGAGTCGCGGACGATGATTTTCGGCAGCTGAATCAGGGCGTTTTCCATAGGTTCGATGAATTTGCCAAGATGGCTTATGTCTTTTGTGCGTTCGAACTCGCCTAAATAGTATGATACCTCGTGAAGTGTAACGCTTTTGGCGCTGGTTTCGGTGAAAGGCCCTGCGCGTGTTCTGCGGAGTTCCTGCATGTGGCCACCGACGCCCAAGATTTCGCCGATGTCGAAACAGAGTTTTCGGATGTATGTTCCGCCTTCACAGCCTACTTTGAAGAGTACGTTGCGTCCGTTTTTCTCGAGGTAGTCTATGTAGTAGATGCGTCTTGTGCGCAGCTGGCGTTTAACGCTGCTTCTGAGCGGCGGGCGCTGGTAGATTTCATCCTCGAAAATCGTGAGGACATGTTTTACGCTGGCTTCGTCTACATCGCCGTGAAGTTTTAGGACGCAGACGTATTCTTTGCCGCTGTAAAGCAATGCCTGAACCATCTTGGTGGCTTCCTCGAGTGTGATTGGGAGTACGCCTGTGACTTTGGGGTCGAGTGTTCCTCCGTGGCCGATGGTTTCTAGTTTCAGGATTTTCTTTGTCCAGGCTGCTACTTCGTGGCTTGTGGGTCCTGCTGGTTTGTCTAGGTTTATGGTGCCGTATTTGATGAGTTGTTTTGCGGTGCGTTCGGATGGTTTGCAGCCGTATTTTGGGTCTGTGGTGTCTTGGGCTTTGGTGAGTAATTCACGTTTTGTTTCCCACGGCGGATGGGTTCTGGGCATTCTGGTGTGGAGTCTCCTGTTAGAGGTAAGAAAAAGAAGACGTGGTATTAAAGGTTAAAAATTTTTAGAATCCTTGCGTCATTTCTTCGGTTTTGCCTGCGGCCTCTATGGCTTGGGCTACTTCGTCGTCTGATGCGCCTCGTTTGATATCGATTTTGTCTTCGAGGGGCATTAGGTGGTTAATGTTGGCGCGTCTGCGTTTAACGCCTGTTAATTTCTTGGGGCCTGTGACTAAAGCGAAGCTTTTGTCTACGATGTCGATGACTACGCATTTTGTGCAGCATTCGCGGCCGCCTTGCTTGACGCATATTCTGCCGATTTCAATGGCTGGCATGACTTTTTTGGTCTCCTTGGGAAAGTGATACTGCAAACGGTGAATATAAGCATAACCAGCGACGCGTGAGGTTAGGTGCATCTTTTTGCGATTGGACGATTCTGATATGGATAAAAATTTCAAAGAAGAAGAGAATACGGCACTGCTTCTTCATCTTCCATAAGTCTTTGCAAAAACAGCCTTTTTTGCTTATGCGCCTGATTCCGATTGCGGGCTGGTAGCGGATTTTTGGAGCAATTGTCTACATTACTGATGAGGTGTCACTGGCATTCGTTTAGCCAGAAAATGTAAAATTATATAACCGATCATGACTTGAGCCAACTTAACAAAAAGGGGTTTACATGGAAGTACAGGTGAGGTTTAGTCGTATCTCAAAAGCCTTCGCTGTCATCGTATTGGTAGCACTTATTCTGCTATCTATCTTCACTTTAAACGTTATTTCAAGCACAACCGCCAGTAATGTTCAATGGAGCCAGCAAACAGTCGATACAGGCGGATCATTCGGACCGATAAGCCTAGCGGTAGACGCCCAGAATAATCCGCATGTAGCATACAACGGCCAAAATGGGATGATGTATTATACAAGCTGGGATGGACAAAAATGGAGCAGGCAAGACGTCGTCCAACGCGGCAACCCAGACCAGCTTGTTCTGGATTCCAACGGTGACCCAATCATCCTCTACAAGAGCCAAGACGGCGCCCGATACCTCGCAAGCTGGAACGGCCAGAACTGGGTCTTTCAAACTGTGCCTGGCGGTTGCCGTTTCTCTCTTGCGCTGGACTCATCCGGCACTCCCCATCTGGCATTTACCCAGCAGTTGCCAGTATCTGAGTATCCCTCGGGAGTTACCAACAATATAGCGATGCTGAATTATGCTACCTGGACCGATTCAGGTTGGAACATTCAAAAAGTCGATTCGCCAGTAAGCTACACAGATGAAGTTTACCTATCGTTTGACAGCCAAAACAACCCTCACATAATGTATGGATACGACACATATTATCCTATAAGCGGCGGCTATACCCAAACTGTAAAATTCGCCGTACAGCAAGGCTCCGGCTGGAGCATCCGAACCGCTCTGTCAGATTTAGATAGCTACAGCAACATGGCCTTAGACTCCAAAGTCCAAGCGCACTTCAGTTACACAATCCAGCACCCCCATGAAACCAACATCAATGGCACAGTGGGATACGCAATCTGGGATGGAGCAACCCTCCAAAATGAAACCGCCACCTCAGGCGTTACCATCGCAATGTTCACCACAACAGACCTCGCCATAGACAAACAAGGCAACCCCCACATAGAATTCTTCAACGGCTCATTAATGCAGGCAAGCCGACTCGGCACCATTTGGAATATAGAAACGGTAGCCCCAGACAAATACGCATTCAGCGAAGGACCTATAGCACTAGACGACGATGGCAACCCGTACATCTGCTATTGGGTCGTTGACATACACAACACTCAAGCATTCGTTAGTCAACTGCTTATAACATCCACCCTACCCTTAGCTGCCTCAGAGGTACCACAACCCACACCTACCGCATCCTTGTCGGCAACGTCAGCTAGACAACTATGGACCTTCAGACCCGCTGCGCCCCAAATCCGCCAATCTGCCCTCATAGATGGCCACATATACTTCTTAACCACCTACAGTGGAGCAGCCCCGATGGCACTCTACTGCTTAGACCCAACTACAGGATCACAAATTTGGAACAAAACCGCGGATTCGAGTGACTATGTCTACATTCAAACCTACGCGGTTGCAGATGGACGTGTATATGTGGGCGGGGCATTGCCGGGTACAGTTACTTGCTTAGCTGCGGACACAGGTGCACTTCTTTGGAATTACTCATCAGGCGGAACATCCATCGGGAGCTTAACTGTATCGAATGGCGTACTGTACACTGGAGGAGACAATTACGCGTATGTAAGCATCGGCAGCAAAGATAGCGGTATCATGACTGCATTAAACGCTTCAACCGGCCAAGTTCTATGGAGCTATACTGCACCGGGCCAAACGAGCTTTAACTATAACAATCCCATAGTCCGAAACGGTGTAGTCTATGAAGTAAGTGCGTTTCTGTCTGACCTAGACAGTTCATGGCATGGTACAGTAATCGCTTTAGATGCTTCAAACGGTGAAGAACTATGGAACTACACGGCACCAAGCGATTTCAGCGACTTCACTTTAGGCGACCAGCTACTCTATGTCCAATCAAGCTACTCTGATAATACCAACAACATCAACGTGCAGAACGTTAAAGGTAAAATTTACCAAGGCGGAGTAACAGCCCTAAACATTGCAGATGGCACCGAAACATGGAATTATCCAACTGATGATAGCATCAATTCTTTATCTGTCTCCAACGGCATCCTCTACGCTGTCTCTGACGGTGGCGACGTATATTCCTTTGACGCGGATAATGGCCAAATAAACTGGCACCGTAACGTCGGAATAAGCCTCGGCAACCTAATTGCCGCAGACAACTACCTCTATGTAGGCTCAACATCAGGCGTCTACTGCATCGACAAAACCAGCGGAAACGTCATCTGGATCTTTGCAGAAAGCAGCTATGCAATGTCCTACAGCACAATCCCAACGCTTGCAGACGGCGTAATATACGTGGGCTGGAATGGCCCAACAAACTTTGCCCCCGCCATCGAACATAGCATATATGCACTTAACGCTATGACCGGACAGAAACTCTGGAATTACACTTTACCAAACACAATCTCCAATGCACCCATCATTTCAGACGGCGTTCTCTACATCGCCGGCGACTACGTCACCACTAGAAGCCTAAGCTATGCGGAGTCAGCCACATTTTACGCCATAGAAACCAGTGTCATACGACAAAACAGTGTAAGCAATGGTTTGCTTATGCCGGCTCTGGTTATCGCAGTATTTGTAGCTTTTTTGGTTGTGGTTTTGATTATAGAACGCACGAGTAAAAATCCGATTTAAATTTGGAATTAAAAACTCTGCCTCGCCGCCCTTATTTAAACCCGTGATAACCAATGCCTTGAGAGCGAAAACGGGTAAGTGCCCAAACGTTTTAAAACGTAGCAGACCAACATAGTCATTCAGTCACAAGTAGGTACCAACTTGAGCTTAAATTATCACTACATGCAGCTACCCCGCGAAGTCATAGTTGGAAACGGCACGCTGGAGCGCATACCTGAAGTCGTAAACCGCTTAGGCCTCAAAGGCAAAGCACTCGTTCTCTCAGACAGCCAATGCTACGAGATAGCAGGCAAAAAAGTCTCAGAACAACTTGAAAAATCAGGACTCACACCCAACTTTTTACTCGTCAAATCAATGATGGTAGACGACCTCATAGCAGTAGAAAACGCGCTTAAAGAGCAGAAGCCACGCGTACTCTTCGGCGTCGGCGGCGGAACCATAATCGACGCAGCCAAACTCAGCAGCGCAAGCCAAAACCTCCCCTTCATAAGCATACCAACCACCGTCAGCCATGACGGCATAGCAAGCCCACTCGCATCGATCAAGGGCAGTGAGAAACCCTACAGTGTCCTCGCACAGGCCCCAATGGCAATAATTGCGGATATAGAAATCATAGCGCAGGCACCATGGCGTTTTGTAGTAAGCGGCTGCGGAGACGTCATCAGCAAATACACCGCAGTTAAAGACTGGAGACTTGCGCATCTGGAGAAAGGCGAATATTATGGCGGATACTCAGCCAGCCTTGCACTGATGAGCGCCAAACTCGTAACGCAGAACGCGGAGTTAATTGCAAAAAAAGATATAGAAGGCCTGCGGGTACTCTTGGAAGCGTTGATTAGCTGCGGAGTAGCCATGAGCATCGGAGGCAGCAGCCGCCCATGCAGCGGATCAGAACACCTCTTCAGCCACGCACTCGACTTAATCAACGCCAAACACGCCATGCACGGCGAACAGTGCGGAGTCGGCTCAATCTTAACCGCGTTCCTACACGGCTCAAACTGGCAACAAATCAAAGCAACACTTCAACGCATAGGCTCACCCATAACCGCCAAGGAGCTGGGCGTAAATGACGAAGATATAGTTAAGGCACTGCAGATGGCCGCTGAAATTAGGCCAGAGCGCTACACGATTCTGCATAAGCTGAAATTGAACTATGACGCATGCGAAACAGTCGCGCGAGCTACAGGCATCATCAGTTAAGGTTTAAGTGGTTCAAGCAGCGCGAAAGCGTTTCCCTCTGGGTCTTCTGCCGCGGCGATCCAGCCTACCTCGGGCACTTCCTGCTTGGGCTGAGTTACTTTGCCGCCTAACTTCACGATTTTATCTAAGAAGTCGTTGATTGATTCCACCGAGTAATAGTTAATGGTTTTATTCTCGGGATCCATGCGCCGGTATATGCCGCCGTTTACGCCGCCACGAAGCAGTTTACCGTTCTGGTCCATGGGCACAGTTTGGATTATCCAGTACTCTATTGGGCTATCTGCCTGAGTTATAGTCCAACCGAAAACCTTCTCGTAGAAAGCCCTAACTTTTTCAACGTCTTTAGCTGGGATTTCAAAATGCACTATGGTGTGATCCATTTTTGGCTTCACCTCCAACTGCATATCATCGTTAACTAGAACACACTAACTAGGGGCAGCATCCGATTTATCTTTTTTAGAACAATAAAAACTAAACGAAATTAAAAAGGAAAGAGTTGGGTGAGCTTATTGCTCGGTTTTCTCTTCGGCTTTAGCTTCAGCTTTGGCTTCTTCAGCTGCAGGTGCTTCTGCTTCTGTTGCTTCTGCCGCGGGGGCCGGGGCTGCTACTTCTGGTTTAGGCTCAGCTTTGAAAGTTTCAACGAACTTCGTTTCAGCCAAGTCTGGCAGGAACTTTTGGATATCCATGGCTATGCCGCGTTTAGCGATCTGGATGCCTTCGACGTAGAAGGTTTCCTCTGGCATGTCAACGGTTAAGTTCTTATCTTTAACAGTGATCTTAAATTTGTCTTCTTCAACCACTGGAACTCTGCGATGGATCAATGCGCCGATTTTTTCTTCTGCAGCATCGAGCTTCTTTGCGACGGTAAAGTCGTAGATCAGTGTTCGGCCTGCAAGGGCTGGGTTAAAGTCCAGTAGAACTCTACCTGCGCCGATGGAGCGAACAGTGGCCATTTTACCTTGGAATTCGATGCGTGCACCAATAACTGGGTTGATTTCTTTTGCGTAAAGCGCTTTTATTGGTACACGGCGGATTTTTTCTGGGTCACGTGGACCAAACGCCTTGTCTGACGGGATCTCTACGGTTGTTTCTTTACCGACTTCCGCTTCTATTAGTGCGTCGTCAAGGGCTTTTAGTACCCAGCCTTCGCCTACCACGACTAGTTTAGGTTCGTGGATTTCTCCTTCTTTGTGAAGGTGCTCTTTTTTGGCTACATCGTCTTTTGTTGTGTCGAAAACTTCGTTTGTCTCTTTAACTTTGCTTGTATAATCGATTAGGATGAAGTCTCCTTTTTGTAGGGTCATCTTGAATCTAGTCCTTTATCTATTCGGGAAAGTGTAGAGTTTCAAAGGATAATAAAAACTTTGTCCATTGCAGACAACCTGTTAATGGCTGCTTGATTGTGTGTTGGGATTTTTTGGGGGTTTGGTTGCGGTTTGTGTTCTTTTTTACAGTGTGCCTGCTTGCATGACTAAGTGGAGTGGTGTTATGATTGAGCTATAACACAGTTTTATTGGCAAGTTTAGGCTAAACAAGATTTAGGTGTTTTAATTGGAGAAACCGATGTAGGAATATCGTTTTAATTAAGACACGTCCCGGAAAAGGCAGCAAATTCTGGGAAGACGTCCAAAAGATCCCCAATCAACCGATGAATGGAGTAACGATTGAATCATCCTAGAGCCTCTATGGATACTGGGATTTTTTGCTTTTGTTCCAAGCGGACAGCAACGAGAACAGCCTGCATTTCATCGGCGAAGTCTTACGGTCTGTAAGGGGTATTGCAAAGACAAGCACATCACCCATGACAGTTCTTAAAAAGCATGGAAAGCCTAGTTGAAGCGTTTTTCCTTAAAAATAGATTTGGTATTTTTGGCTGCCGACTTCTTGCTGAGGCTAAGTTGCGCTCATAAAGCTGTTAGCAGAAATTTTAACGCTTGATTGCATCAGGGTTAAATGTTAAAAAGGGCATCAATAGTATGCAGGCTGCTTGGCATAGTAAATGTAGATGTTAATAGAAAATATCGCAATCTTATGGCTTCAAAAGCGCAGGTTTTCGTAGACAAAAAGTCATCACGCTAAACCACAGTATAGTACCCGCCTCATTGACTGTGGAAGATAGGGTTTCAGCTCAGTTTACCGTGGATAATGCATCCGCTTGGATAAATTCAGCGTTGTTTAAGGTCGGTATGGCGCTTGAAATAGCGATGGGCTATGCAGATGTGGTGGAGCCGGTTTTTGTTGGTGAAATCAGTGCTGTGAAAACTATTTTTTCAAGCAGTTGTCCGCCTCAGATAATAGTGTTTGGCAAAGAGAAACCAGTCAAAGAACTAGTCGCCGCCAGCGCGGTTGTTTCACTAACTTATGGTGCCACCCTGCATAGTTTTACCTCAACAACTGATGAAGCTACTCAAAGCTGCATCTTTTGCGTGGGGGAGTGCGTTGGTTTGCCAGACATCAAAAATGGCGGTATCGTGGATATAGCAGGCTTAAGCAGTCAATTTAACCGGCGCTACATCGTAGAGAAAGCAATTCATACATTTGATGGTATTCAGGGGTTTAGGACCCAGTTTGAGGCTAAATCGTTTGATCTGACTAAAAGAGCATATTTGGGCAGCCATAGTATCTTACGAAAGAGAGTTAATTAGCCGATTCCCAAAATGTTGAGGTCGATCTATCTGCGAAGAAAGCGCTCAAGTCACTGACCAAAGACCGGATATTCTTAATCTTTAATCAGGACACCAACGTCTTTAATTCTTGTAGATGAAAACATAGTACGTTTGGTCGCCGACCCGCTTCTTATCAAAACCTGCCAAGCCCCCCTCAGAGAAGCAGAAAACAAAGAGCCGCCGCTTCTGCTTAGCAGTCAAGTCCGTAATGTTGAATTGCTTAGTCCGTTGCTGCACGCTTTGGCTGTTCTCAACTGCTTCTGCTACCATTTCACTCCCCTACCCGTTTAGGATCAACAAACTGAGCAACAACCCTGCTGCATTTGGGGCAATGAACATTAAAACCCTGACTACCACCAATCATCACCAGAAAGCACAGCCGCCCTGTTAGAGACTGTAAAGCCACAAGAACATACCCAAACCGATCGCCCAGTAAAAATACGTGTTAATATACGCTTGATTTTGATTATTTGGTGGCTTGGGTTAAGCAAGTTTTTACCTCTCACCCATGTTGAGTACATTGTACTATTTATAGTGTATTATACATTTTATGTATAAGCGGTAATTTCCTATGTGGTCTGCTTGCGAAGCAAAGGACATATCTTATTCGGAAAAGGAGTCATTGAAACAATACTTTATATCGATAAGACAGGAAGAGCTGGGTATTACGAACTTTATAAACAAGGCTTTGTTATAAGCAGACAAGCTTTTTCAAACTCACTCAAACTACTAGAAGCACACGGTATAGCAGAGAGAAAAGTAATAGAGAACCGCCCGCCACGAGTTGAATACAGCCTTACAAACAAGGGTAAAGAAATTGCCAATTTACTAAAACGTATAAACGAAATTGTACAAATGCGATAACAATTATTTTCAAAGACGACGCACTTTCTTCACCTATTGTTTCCTTAATATTACCACTTCTTTCACTTTCTGGAAAAATATGATAACAATAGGTTGCCCTTGATAAGTTAAACCTTTTTGGTTAACTTTGCTCCTTAAGTAAAGAACTTCCTTCAACAAAATGAAACAAGCCACGGAGATTTTACCAAAAAAAACTCAACTAAACAGTCCAGAGGGTAGAAGCCGGCAATTATGGGTTTACTTGTTTGTGAAAACTTACCGTAAGCAATAAATACATTTTTCATCTGATTCATAATAGCGCACAATCAACCCTTTTTTTGGCGCACAATGGAGTAAGAGACAAATTGAATATAGGAAAAAATCGTTTTTTTGGTATTGCTATCGTTATTCTTTTGACTTTATCAACGGCAGCATCATTATCGCTTGTCAATGCACATGATCCACCATGGAATATCCCAACCTATGCCTACATAGTTGTGTCACCTAATCCTATTGGAGTAGGACAGACAGTCAATGTCAACTTCTGGATAAACGCGCCACCACCAACCGCAGCCGCTCAGTACGGTGACCGCTGGTCTAACTTGACAGTAGCTATCACAAAACCCGATGGAACCACTCAAATTTTAGGCCCATACCAATCTGATACCACCGGAGGAACATTCACTACTTATACACCCGATCAAATAGGAAACTACACCTTCCAGTGCTTCTTTGGAGGCGACGTACTCAAAGGCTTAAACCCGGCACCTGGAACAACTCAACAGAACGCATTTGTTAACGATACATATCTACCAAGTGAAAGCAAAAAATTTGTGCTCCGAGTACAAGAAGAACCAATACCTTATGCACCGATATCAGCGCTTCCAACGGAATATTGGACACGTCCAATATACGCTGAAAACACCGCTTGGTACTCAATAGCTGGCAACTGGTTAGGCCTAGGCGCATCAACATTCGCAACAACAGGCCAGCGCACTATACAAGGAAACGTTAACCCATACACTACAGCACCAAACACCGCTCACATAATGTGGACTAAAGTTGCAGCCTTCGGCGGTACCATCGGCGGAGAATACGGCGGCGAAGAAACAGGCAATTACTACTCAACATCACAGTATGAACCCAAATTCGCACCCATTATAATGAACGGCATTCTCTACTATACAGAATACCCCGGTAGCTCAACTCACTATACAGGCTGGAAAGCAATCAACTTAAAAACCGGAGAAACACTTTGGACAAAGAACACTACAGAAATTTTACGATGCGGACAAATTCTAAATATGATCACACCCAACCAGTACGGCGGTCTAGCATATCTGTGGTCAGTTCCCTCCTCAGGCGGCGGATACATGGCTGCACAAGCACAATATAACATGTATGATGCTCTAACTGGCAACTACATTCTTAGCATCGTCAACGGCAGCACCATGCAACTCACAGCTGACGAAAACGGAGACTTAATCGGCTACTACGTAAACGCCTCAGCAGGTCAACGCTCAATCACAATGTGGAACTCAACTAGATGCATCAACGTCGGCCAAGGTGGCTTCTATTATGGAGGAGGGTCATCCCCCGCGGACAACTGGATGTGGAGACCCGCGCAGGATAGGCAAATCGATTTTAAATACGGCATACAATGGTCAGCACCCATCGACACAACCTACCAAGGTAATCCCATCAGCTTAGGTATTTCTGCAATTAGCGATGACGTAATACTAATGTCACAAGCAAGCGTTGCAGGCAGCTCATTCTTCCAAGCAGGATGGATCATGCAAGCTGCATACAGCAAGACAGATGGCCACCGTCTCTGGGGACCACTCAA
>Ga0123335_1003075_pt1 | contig 23825 bp, 34 predicted proteins | sample BiotimSIPDNA_2_FD_89707 | JGI IMG/M metagenome (GOLD analysis project Ga0123335, IMG submission 89707) | Anaerobic biogas reactor microbial communites from Washington, USA - Biogas_R2 time_0 SIP DNA | ecosystem: Engineered > Bioreactor > Anaerobic > Unclassified | place: Washington, USA...
AAAGGTACCCTTGGGACATTGCATCAGCATCGGGGACTGTTACTGAAACTATTTCAGCAGGAAAACTAACTCTGGTGGCTACTGTAAATAGTACTAGATATTATCGTAGGGAAATTAATAATAAAATCCCAGCAAAAACAAAAAGTATTGAAGCAAAAGCGGTCTTTGGTACGAGTGGAACATCAGATACATTGCGTATGTCAATATACGACGGTCTAAAAGGTGCTATCATAAGGATATATAAAAATGGCGATATAAAAATTTTAGATTCATCAACATATGTAACTATAACAACAGGATTGAATGTGACTTCAGATTTCGTACTAAAACTTACATTAAATAACACTGACGGACTAAAAGTATATTTCAATGGGGTTCAACAGGGGAGTACTATAGCATACAGTAGCTTATATACGACAGAAGGAGGGCGTAATTTCATCGAATTCGGAGCTGGCACTGGTGGTGACGAAAAATTGGATTTATCAATATATTATGTTAACTACATGCTTGACACCTCGAAATCACTATCATTTACTGACGGTGCTGGAAATGACTTGCCATTTAGTCTTGTGTGGTGCGGTAAAGCAAATACAACCTCACAAAGATTTTTATTACACAAGCGTAACCCCGATTTAACAAATGCAGAATATTCACTTAGTACGGGTACGAGTACGAGCGCTTCAGCCATAAGATTATTTAAGGCTAGTGACCCAACTGTTTATATAGGCAGAACCGGGGTATTTAATGCAACCGAGGAGTATAGTACAATTATAAGCACCTATAGCGGTTCTAAGACTAGTGCTGGATTAAAACTATATGGTAATGGTGTGAGAATTGACGACACTGACTCTAATATTGGCAATTATGCAGGAATGACACCAACAAACTCAAAAGTAACTAATAATAGACCAGATTATGTGGGGGATGCAAGGTACGCTGTAATAGCTATTATTGCTGAAGAACTATCCGCCACCCAATGTAAGCAGATAGATGCTGTACTACGTGCGTATTGTGGAATAGATGCTGTAACAGTGTAATTATATATTATTCCTACATTTGATATCCGAAAGCGTTATATTTTCATGATTTTTTGTTGCTATTGAAGAATCTGAAAACTGTAATCAAAATGACGAGAACTAATATTTATCGTTGTTTTAAGAAGTACTAAAAAGTATTAAATTGTAGAAAAGTGTAGGATATTTATATATTAATCCTACACTATTTCTACACCACCATTCCTACATTCTATTTTATTTTTTCTATTTCTGTTTTAAGCCATTCTACCTCTCTTTTTGTATATATTTTTTCGGTTATATCACTGATAGAATGACCAACAATATATTTTATAGCATACTCGTCTACATTATATTTTTTAGACATGGTTATAAAATGCATACGTCCGTCATGTGCTCTATGATCTTTATTTAATTTAAGATTATCTCTTATCTTATTAAACCGTTGTTGATATTTATCATACGTAAACTTAAATCCACCTTTACGCGATTCTACACAATTTATAAGATATTCACTATTTATATTCAAGGCTACATTATATCTATTCTTTACTAATTCTCGAATTTTTGAATGTATTGGTACAATTCTGTTTATACCAGCTTCAGTTTTAATTCCTCCAGTAAAAGTCCATTCATCTAAATTTATATTTTCAATTTTTAGTAAACCTAGTTCTTGAGGTCTCCAACCAGAATAACATTGTATCAAGATTACGTCCGTATAAGGTAAATTTATATTATTCCATAATATTTGGATTTCGTCGTCTGTAAATGGTATATGACCGCGTTTTGCATCCTCTTTTTCTTTTATTATATCGTCTGAAACATTAAATGTCCTAGCATAATTTTTATCAACTATCTCATATTCTAAAGCATAATCAAACATTATATTAAACATAGATTTTATTCTAGTTTTAATTCCTGCAGATGCTTTACGTTCTTCACCTTTTATAATAGCTATACCATCATCCATACAGCTCTTTATATGACGCGCACGTATATCTATAGCTCTCATATCTTGTACGGACGAACAATAAGCCCATGCTGTAGTAATTGTACGGACGCTCGAATCAGAACTAAGAGTTTTGAAATATTGGTCTGTCCATTTTTCATATAGTTCCCTAACAGTCATAGCTGGATTAAGATCATAAGGATTCTTATTATATTCTACAAGAGCAGCGTATGCGTCATTATAAGTTTTAAAATATGATTCTGGTTTAAGTGGTTTGCATATTGGTCTACCAGTTGATGTTTTTCCGACTGTGACCATCACTCTAAAAGGTTTTCTTAAAATACGATTCTTAATTTCACTTATCTGTCCAAAACCATTAGGTAATCTTATTCTCTTATTTGTTCTTTTACGTTTTTTAGATATGATATTTTCAGGTCGTAATGGATAACCACAATGAGGACACGATATTGCTTTATCACTTATTTGTAATTCACATTCTGGACATTTTGTTAACATATTAATTCCTCCTTTATATTCTAATCTAGATTAAATGTGCGAAAATTACAAGTCCTTTTATGGAAATAATATTTGAAAGGATGATTAAATTTATGTTTAACAAGATTAAAGATAAAAATATGAAAATAAAAAGTTGGATGCAATATTTATTTAATAGAGAATTACCATATTGGATGGTGGTGTTCTATTATGTATTTTTCTTGCCAGCAAGAATTATTTTAATACCATTTAATTTGGGAACAAAATTGTTTAATATTATTGGAAAAGATTGAGCTTATGCTCTTTCTTTTATGTTTGCTAAAATTACAAGTCCTTTTATGGAAATAATATTTAAAGGAGATGAAATTATGACAACATTAAAGGATTATATAAAAGCTCGTCACATTGATGACCAATCTTTAAAACTTCTAACCGAAAACGGTTGGAAAAAAAAATGGGTTCGGATCAACAATGGTGGCGAATTTTATAAACTCAATGGTGCGGACATAATACTAGTTACCGTTAATTTTGTTTACGGATTGATAAGAGAATGAGCTTTGGCTCTTTCTTTTATATTTGCGAAAATTACAAATACTTTAATGAAAAACCTTCTTGTTTTAAAAGGATAATTTCAATTTTAAAAGTCTTTCAGAGACTTTTATTTTTTTCCACTATACAAGTTTACATAAAATATGTTATGTTAATCTAGATTAGAATATGAAAGGAGATTAGCATTTATGGATAATTTTGTACGTGGATCTGTTCCAGTTTCTATTGCTGCTAAGGTATATGGAAAAGATGCTTCTTGGATTAGGGCTGGTATTATATCTGGTTGGCTTCCTATTGGTAAAGCTATTCGTAATAACAAAATAATAACAGACATTGAAGAAATGGACTCAAAAAGAGGAAAAATTAATTATTATATTTCGCCTAAAAAATTATTTGAAGAGACCGGTTATTTATGGAAAGGGGAAAAGAAATGGGAACAACAATAAGACCTAATATATCAGAAAAAAATGAATACTGGATTGAGAAACATAGATATTATGAACTTAAACATTTTTGTAGGCAATATCCAATCTGGAAAAAAGCGTATTCATCTTTAGTTGATTCAAATATTAGCAGCTCAGTATTTTCAAATACAAAAATTAAAAATAATGAACATTCAGATCCGACTGCTAAATGTGCAGAAGCTAAAATGTTCTTTTATGAGAGAATAAAAATGATAGAAAAAACAGCTGTTGTAACAAATGAAATATTATCGTCATATTTACTAGAAGGTGTAACGAAAGGAAAATCTTACGAATATCTCAAAATGAAAATGAACATACCATGCTGTAAAGATACCTATTATAAATTGTACAGACGTTTCTTTTTCTTATTGAATAGTGTGCGAAATTAACAATTCCTTTAATGAAAAGGAGATGTTATTTATGAAAAAACTATTACTAAAATTATTTATAGACATTTGTGCTATAACAGGATTTATTGTAGGTTATAAGGTGGCAGAATCCATAACAAAAAAGAGATCTTAACAAGGTCTCTTTTTATTTGAAAATTTATATTTACAGCACGCAGGTTACGTAAAAATGTGATAATTTATAAAGTGAAAAAAATCCCGGGTTAGAAAATTGTGAAATGTTTTTGAAAGGAGAATAAATATGATGTATATAATTGGTGGAGCATTAATAGGATTATCATTATGTTTATTAATATGTATAATGGGACTCATATTTGATCATATATTCAAGTAGCAAAAAAAACATCTTCTTTTATGAAACAATATATTTGAAAGGAGAATAAAAATATGAGTACAATTAAAGATCAGTTAGATGTAACAATTTTAAACGAGTTAAGAAGACTGAATGTTCCATTGGATTCTGATTCAGAGGAATCAAAAACTACAATAATTGACAACATTGCTAAGCTATATAAATTGAAACTTGAAGATGAAAAAAATGAGGCTGATATGTGGGAGAAAGTGGATGCTCGTGAAAATGAGCAGCTACTTAAAAAAGCTCAAATAGAACAGGATAAAAAATTTCAAAAGATAAGATTAGCTTTGGAAGCAGCAGGAATAATGCTTCCGTTGGTTTTTTACTGGATATGGATGAAAAGGGGATTGAAATTCGAGGAAACTGGAAGCTTTACATCTGCAACGTTCCGAAATTTATTCGGACAGTTTAAACTTAAAAAATAATTTGTTGAAAAATAGACGAGCTCTAAACAAGGGCTCTTCTATTTTGTTTTTAAAAAATATATAATTTGTTTTGGAGGTGAAAAAATGAAAGGAGAATGCCTTTGCCCGGAATGTGGAACAAAAATGCAAGATATTGGTGGACTTTTAAATTTAGAATGTCCTAATTGCGGAGCCGAAGGATATGAAGAATACGACGAACTAAACAAAAGATTTTTCATCAAAATAGCAAAAGAATATAGCTATGAAGAAATATATTCGGATCCAGTTAAGAACGAACCAGAATGTTGTAAAGCTTGTGGAGGTCCATTTCCACAATGTATGACGAGTTGTAAAATATTTGATGATTGAACGGGGGATTTATGAGATACCACCATACTAAACCAGAAAGATATTCATCAATATTCGGAGAAACTTATATTTGTAATCATCCTGTTTATAATAGATGTACTCTGTTTAAAATAGGAGATAAAGGATTAGCTATAATCCAACAAAGATTTGATATTATTAATAAAATTACATGGTGGAGTGAAATAGATCCTTGGTTGAATGATGTCTTATATTTGCATACTGGTTTTAAGAAATTTTTTGATGAACGTTCGGGACAGATTACGGACGGTTTATATCCAACAGTAACAATCAGACAAATTATGTGGTCGTTGAAAATGAAACCTTTGTTAAGAAGACGATGGGAAACAGTATTTGATAGAAAATATATTTAAGTTTTTGAAAAGGAGGGATGCGAAAAATACAACTCCTTTAATGAAAAGGAGATGATTTTATGAAAATTACAGATATGATTTTATCGGCATTAATAAAGAAAGGTATTCTATGTGAAGCTAGGGACATAGACACAAATATAGAAATACCTTTTGAAGACAAAATGATAAAGGTATATATCAAATGTGAACATATGACATTGAAATTCGAAAAAGATTGAGCTTATGCTCTTTCTTTTTTTTTACTATGCTAAAATTACAACCACTATAATGAAAAGGAGATGATATTTTATGATTATTAAAATCTTAGGAATATCCGCAACTATATTAGGCATCGGTGCAACACTGTTGTCTGAATGGGTAAACGGAAAACAACTAGATGACAAAATAAGTAAAAAAGTAGCAGAAACTTTTGAAAAGATGAAAGAGTCCTAACAAGGACTCTTTATTCTTTTCGATGTGCGAATTCTTTTATTTTTGAAAGGAGAGGAAAATATGGGTAAATTAAAAACTACTATTTTTGGAGTATCATTGTTCGTTGGTGGAGCAATTATTGGGGTAAAAGGATATCATATTTGTCTACAAATTCTAACTAAAGACGATAATTTTTTAGGAAAAATTATTGTTAATAGACTCGCAGAAGAAATTGTATATGGAAAGGAATATAAAAAATGAATAATTTAAATTCATATTTTAAAAAAGCCTGTCCTACTATTCTGTCAGTTCTTGGAGCTGTTGGTGTCATAACAACGACTGTTTTGGCAGTTAAAGCTACCCCAAAAGCAATAAGATTACTTAAAAATGCCGAAGCTGAAAAATTATCACAACTCGGAGAAGAAAGAGAAAACACAGCTGAAACATTAACAAAGAAAGAGATATTTTTAACAACCTGGAAATGTTATATTCCTACAACATTAGTTGGTCTATCAACAATAGCTTGTATATTCGGGGCGAATCTGATGAGTAAGAAAAATCAAGCAGCCTTAATCAGCGCTTACGCGATGCTAAATGAGTCATACAAAAATTACAAAAACGGAGCCAAAAAAGTTTTTGGCGAAGACGCAGATTCAAAAATTAAAATTGAGATGGCTAAAGATGCTTATGTCAGTGCTGAAGAAATTTATTTATATTCTCTAGACACTGATCCAGCCGAAAAGATTTTATGTTATGATTTATTATCGAAAAGATATTTCAACACAACGATGGGCGCAGTATTAAATGCAGAATACCATGTAAACAGAAATTTAAATATAAGAGGTTTTGTTTCTGTTAATGAATTCTATGAATTTTTAGGAATTGAATCAGTGGAGAATGGCGATAACATCGGCTGGTCATATTTTGAAAATCTAGACGGCTTTATGTGGCTAGATTTTGAAAACACATTCAATATAATGGACGATGGTATGGAATGCTGCATTATTTCAACATTGGTCGGGCCAGATACAATCATTTAAATAAAAAGGAGAATAATTATGGAATATCAAAAATGGGCAAACGCGCACTGTATAAATTGTAAAAACAAATGTTCCATGTCGCATTGTCTTTCCTGTGATGATTATTGGTCAAATTTTGATCCAATCAAAATTAACGATTTGAAGCCTCCTGAAATGGCTTCAGAAAAGGAGTAAAAAATATGAACAAACTATCTATATTTGTCCAAAGTTTACGGACGTCATTTCAAAAACACAGTCCGGAAATAATGACTGGAATAGGAATAGCTGGAATGATAACTACTACTATCATTGCAGTTAGAGCAACTCCTAAAGCTTTGAGACTGATTAATGAAGAACAAACATCTGAAATATTAACAAAGAAAGAGATATTTTTAACAACATGGAAATGCTATATTCCTGCTGGAGTAACAGGTGTACTTTCGATAGCTTGTATAATTGGTGGGCAAAAAGAAAGCTTAAGAAGAGGAGCAGCTTTAGCAACTGCATACTCTATTTCTGAAAACGCTTTAAAACTGTACAAAGAAAAAGTAGTTGAAACAATTGGAGAAAAAAAAGAGCAACTTATACGTGACGCTGTAGCTAAAGATGAAATCCAACAAAATCCAGTAATAAATCGTGAGATAATAATTACAGAAAAAGGAAATACATTGTGTTATGATTCAATATCTGCTAGATATTTTAAATCAGATATTGATGAATTGAAAAAGATTGAAAATATAATTAATCATAGACTCATTAGTGATATGTTTATATCATTAAATGAATTCTATGACGAAATTGGTCTTAAACATTCTAGTATAGGAAATGATATTGGTTGGAACGTAGATAAACAACTTCAACTAAGTTTCAGCGCACAACTATCCGAGGATAATAATCCTTGTATAGTTCTAAATTATGATGTTGCTCCTAGTTATGACTATAGATAGTGTGCGAAATTAACAACTACTATAATGAAGAACAAATAAAAGGAGGATTTTTTATGGAAAACGAAAATATTCAGGAAACTATCGTTTCTACTGCGAATGTTATGCAAAACAATGGAATACTCAAAATAGCTGGCATTGGTGCCGGTGTAGTTCTTGTAGGTGGTTTAATCTACAAGTTCGCAGCCAAACCAATACTTGCGAAATTAAAATCCAAAAAAGCTGAAAATCAGCAGGAGGAAATGACTGAAGAAGAGTACTAAAAATCTAAGTTCTCAGGAAGAAAGGGTCCGCAAGGACTCTTTCTTTTTATCTTATTGAAAGGAGAAAATAAATGGATTATAGAACAAATTCACATAGATCCAAAGAATTGAACACTGAAAAAAAAGTAGAAAAAGTAGTAACCGGAAATGTTAAAACTGTTAAGAAAAATGAACTGAAAAAATTCAAAGATATATTTGTTTCAGAAGATGCATCGAATGTTAAGTCTTATATATTATTTGATATTCTTGTTCCAGCAATCAAAAAAGCAATATCTGATGTAGTTACTAATGGTATTGCAATTCTTCTATACGGAGAATCTGGAGCAAAGAATACAAATTTTTCAACAGCTAGTCGTATTTCATATGTTGATTATCGAAATCAGTATGACTCTAGAAATTCGACACAAAACAGAGTACGAGGAGCATACGATTATGATGATATTGTAATTCCAAATCGAACAGATGCAGAAAATGTCATCATGAGAATGGATGAATTGATATTTAAATATGGAGTAGCAAGCGTCGGAGATTTATATGACCTTGTAGGTTTAACCAGTCATAATTATACAGATAATTATTACGGATGGAACGATTTTAGAGGTGCTAAAGCTGTTCCTGTAAATGGCGGTTATCTATTAAAATTGCCTAGACCTATGCCAATAAATTAAGAGCCATATCTTCAGGAAGAAGAAGGAGGATAAATAATGAATAAATTCATAACAAAAATTAATAATTCAGTTAATAAAGCCGGTTTTAAACTACAAAAACACAGTCCTGAAATTCTTGTAGTTGTTGGAGTTATAGGTACCATAACAAGTGCTGTTATGGCTTGTAAAGCTACAACTAAATTATCCGGTATATTAGAAGAAGCAGGTAAGACAATCGAACAGATACATGAATATGAAAATAAATCAATCGAAATTTCAGAAAAAACAGAAAACTATACAGCTGAAGCCGCTAAAAAAGATTTGGCATTAACATATTTACAAACTGGTATAAAAGTAGTAAAGCTGTATGCTCCATCGGTAATCCTTGGAACTTTCTCCATGGGATGTATGATCAAATCCAACGATATTCTTCGTAAAAGGAATGTTGCTCTGGCTGCTGCATATGCCACAATAAGCCAAGGATTCAAAGAATACAGAAATCGAGTGATCGAACGCTTCGGAAAAGAACTAGATCATGAACTAAAACACAATATAAAAGTTAAGACTATCGAAAAAACAGTTGTCGATGGAAAAGGAAAAGAGAAAACTGTAAAAGAAGAAATAATAATAGCCGGAGATCCGAATGAGTACAGTGAATATGCTCGTTTCTTTGACGAGGGAAGTCCACATTGGGAGAAAAATGCGGAATATAATCTAATGTTTTTAAAAGCCCAGCAGGCTTATGCAAATGATAAATTAAAAGCAAAAGGTAGATTATTTTTGAATGAAGTATATGATATGCTTGGAATACCAGAAACAAAAGCCGGTCAAGTTGTGGGATGGGTTTATGACCCAGAAAATCCATCGGGCGATAATTACGTCGATTTCGGTATATATGACATTCACCGTGAAAGAGCAAGGGATTTTGTTAATGGATATGAAAAAGCTATTTTGCTGGATTTCAACGTCGACGGAAATGTATGGGAATCGATGTGATTGGAGGAAAAAACAATGAAAAAAGCAGTATCATATATTTTTGCCACGATAGCCGGACTTTGTTTTGTTAGTGGAGTTGCGGTATTATCGAGTGGAAGGGAGAAGAAAAAATGAATAGACTAGAAAATATAGTATATGTCCTTGACGATTTGTTAAACACAAAGCGAAAAAGACATATAATTGGGGGTATATTGTTAAGCACATCAATGCTTTTTGGAGGATTATCATTTACGGTATTCACCATAAGAAAGGACGAAGATGTATGAATAAAATAACTGGATTATTTTTATTTGTAGCTGGAGCCGTAATAGGCTCCTTAGTTACAAATAATTATATTAAGAACAAATATGAACAGCAATATCAGGAAGATGTTGCTGCTGTCAGAGAAGCTCTTCTAAATGAAAAAAAAGAAGCATTAAAAGTTGAGAAAGAGACTGCAATAAGTTCGGTAAATGATCCTAAAATATCCATAATAAAGCCAGATTTAAATGACCTTGCAAATAAATATGTTGATATTTTGCATAAGCAGAATTACACAGGATATTCAAAGAAAGATGAAATACCATTACCAGAACCAGTCAATGAAGACATACTTGAATTTGATGGCCCAGAAACAATTCCTCCGGATGAATTTGGAGAATTTGATGATTATCAAAAAATATCATTAACATATTACTCCGATGAAGTATTATGTGACGAAGACGATGAACCAGTTGAAGATATTGACGGAATTATCGGTGAGGAATCACTTGACGGATTTGGAGAGTGGGATGATGAGATCGTGTACGTACGAAATGACCAGTTGAAGAGTTATTTTGAGATATCCATGGATAATAGAACATACGCTGACGTACTCAAGACAAAACCGCCAACAAAAAAACCCGCACGAGAGAAAAAACCGCACGAGGTGGATTAAACTATGAAAAACGAGCTGAACAATGAATATTTTGAATGGATGTACAAGCTCGTATGCAATGAAAAAAAATATAGGAAACTATCCTATCGTAAGCTTCTATCCCATCTTCACAATATAGAATTCACTTATATTTTAGATATGGATAATAACAGAGCCGAAGATGGGATAGACCTTAGATTTCGATTTGGATATGAGCATAATTATATTCGATCTAAGATAGACAAATATTTAGACACTGGACCATGTAGCATCTTAGAAATGATGATATCATTATCTTTTAGATGCGAAGATATAATGAGTGATCCAGAATATAATAACCGTCTGGATCAATGGTTTTGGAATATGTTAAAAAGTCTTGGTTTACATACTATGGATGATGACAGATTTAATCCAAATAAAATAGACAAAACAATAATGATATTTCTTAACCGTGATTATCAACCTAATGGGCAGGGTGGATTATTTACATTAAAAAAACCTAAATATGATTTACGCCAGGCTGAGATTTGGTATCAAATGTGTTGGTATTTAGACGAGTTTCTATCAAATTAGCAGAGCGTGGAAAGGAAGATAAAGATGATAGACTTTCTAATGATTTCAACACGTTCTACAAAACGTGGTGTAATAGAAATCTATCCGAAGTTCATCATCAAAAAAAGCTCTGATTTGATGATACGAGGCGGAGATTTCTATGCTATTTGGTTGGAGGATCTTGGTTTATGGTCTACTGATGAGCATGACGCTCTACAGTTAATAGACTATGAATTGGATAAGTACGCTTCAGAAAATAAACCAAAATTTGATGGAAATATTCGTGTTCTGCATCTTTGGGATGCCGAAAATGGAATGATTGATTCCTGGCATAAATACTGTCAACGGCAAATGAGAGACTCTTTTCATATGTTAGATGAAAAACTTATATTCTCTAATCATGAAACGAGTAAGAAGGATTATGCCAGCAAGAAACTCAGTTATCCGTTAGAACAAGGAAAATTCCCGGCGTATGAACGATTAATGTCTGTTATATATACACCAGAAGAACGCCATAAAATTGAATGGTCTATAGGTTCAATAGTATCTGGAGATTCAAAGAAATTACAGAAATTTGCTGTTTTGTATGGTGGTCCGGGTACTGGAAAATCAACAATACTTAATATTGTACAAAAACTATTTGAAGGTTATTATTCTGTATTCGATGCTAGAGCTCTTGGTTCCACAAGTAATTCATTTGCTTTGGAGGCGTTTAAATCGAATCCTTTAGTCGCCATACAACATGATGGTGATCTATCAAGGATTGAGGATAATACTAGATTAAATAGTGTTGTTTCTCATGAGGCTATGACCGTTAATGAAAAGTATAAATCGGCATATTCTAATAGATTTAAATGTTTCTTATTTATGGGAACTAATAAGCCAGTAAAGATTACGGACGCAAAATCCGGTCTAATAAGGAGATTAATTGATATTTCTCCTTCGGGTGAAAAATTGAGTCCATCCGAATATAAATCAGTAACAAAACAAATAGACTTTGAACTTGGCCCAATAGCTTATCATTGTCAAGAAGTATATTTAGCAGATCCGGAAAGATATGATGATTATATTCCGTTGTCCATGCTCGGAGCATCAAATGACTTCTATAATTTTGTAATTGACGTTTATCATATTTTTAGCAAGGAAGACGGAACAACATTAAAATCTGCATGGGAAATGTATAAAACATATTGTGACGATGCAAAAGTCACATTTCCTCACTCTCAGAGGATATTTAAAGAAGAACTTAAAAACTATTTTCGGGAGTATAAAGAGCGATACAATCTCGAAGATGGAACGAGAGTTCGTAGTTATTATGTTGGTTTCCGAAAAGAAAAATTTGAGGATAAATCCGATATAAATAATTACGAAAAATCTAAAAACAACTTAATAAAATTTGAAGAGATTCCTTCTATATTTGATAAGGAATACTATAAGTATCCTGCTCAATATGCAAATAAAAATGAAAAGCCGTTTGACAAATGGGAAAAGGTTAAAACTACTTTATCAGATATAGATACAAAAAAGCTCCATTATGTAAAAGTTCCTGAAAATCATATTGTAATAGATTTTGATATTAAGGAAAATGGAGTAAAATCCTTCGAAAAAAATCTCGAAGAAGCTAGTAAATGGCCGCCTACATATGCGGAACTTAGCAAAAGTGGAGGAGGAATACATCTTCATTATATTTATAGTGGCGATGTTTCGAAATTAAGCCGTGTATATGATGACCATATAGAAATTAAAGTATTTAACGGTAATAGTTCTTTGAGAAGAAAATTGACGAAATGTAATAATACATCTATAGCTACTATAAGTTCTGGACTACCATTGAAAGGGGAAAATAAAATGATCAACTTCGAAGGGGTGAAAAGTGAAAAAGCGTTACGAACGCTTATTAAAAGAAATCTTAATAAAGAAATTCATCCTGGTACAAAACCAAGTATTGATTTCATTAATAAAATACTTGAAGACGCATATAATAGTGATTTACGTTATGATTTAACTGATATGAGAAATGCTATATTAGCTTTTGCGGCGAACAGCACAAATCAATCGGAATATTGCATTAAACTTGCCAACAAAATGAAATTCAAATCCGAAGAGAAAGCTTTTGAATATCTTAATAATACTATTGATATTCAACATGATGATTTAATATTTTATGATGTTGAAGTATTCCCGAATCTTTTCATATGTAATTGGAAAGTTCATGGAAAAGATAAAAAAGTATTAAGGATGATAAATCCAAATCCTGCAGAAATTGAAGAATTGCTAAGATTTAAGCTTATTGGATTCAATTGTCGAAGATATGATAATCATATTTTGTACGCTGCTCTTATGGGATACACAAATGAACAACTTTATAATTTGTCTTGTAAGATAATTAATGATGAGCCGGGTTGTTTATTTGGTGAAGCCTACAATATTTCTTATGCAGACGTTTATGATTTCTTATCAGCTGGAAATAAAAAAAGTCTGAAAAAATGGGAAATAGAATTGGGCATTCACCATCAAGAGCTTGGAATTCCATGGGACAAACCAGTTCCAGAGGAACTTTGGTTAGAAGTAGCTGAATATTGTGATAATGATGTTATTGCAACAGAAGCAGTATTTGATCATTGTTCTGCTGACTGGACAGCACGACAAATTCTATCTGATTTAGCAGGTATGACTGTAAATGATACAACAAATACGCTAACAACCAGAATTATATTTGGTAATGAAAGAAAACCTCAAAATAAATTCTGCTATAGAAATATAGCCGAGCCAGTAAAATCGTTACCAGAAGATATTCTTCAGTTTCTCAAAGAGATAAAACCAGATATGATGAAAGAGCCGTTTGATCCAGAATCCATATTACCATATTTCAAAGGATATAAATTTGAAAATGGTAAATCCACCTATTGGGGAGAAGAAGTTGGAGAAGGTGGATATGTATATGCAGAACCTGGAATACACATTAATGTTGCTTTACTTGATGTTGTTTCTATGCATCCAACAAGCACTATCTGTGAAGTATTATTTGGCTCTGAATTTACACGTCGCTTTAATGAAATAGTTTGCGGACGTGTAAGTATAAAACATGAGGCTTGGGATGAAGTAAATAAAATGCTGAACGGTAAATTAAACCCTTATATTCAGAAGGTTCTGAATGGAGAAATGACATCAAAAGATTTAGCTAATGCTCTTAAAACTGCAATTAACTCTGTTTATGGTTTAACTTCAGCTCATTTTGACAACCCATTCAGAGATCCAAGAAATATTGATAATATTGTGGCTAAACGAGGAGCATTATTTATGATCGATTTAAAACATGCAGTACAAGACAAAGGATTTCAAGTTGCTCATATTAAAACTGACTCAATTAAAATTCCTAATGCCACGTATGAAATAATCAAGTTCGTAATGGATTTCGGGAGAAAATATGGCTATGAATTTGAGCACGAGGCTACATACGAAAAAATGTGTCTTGTGAATGACGCGGTTTATATTGCTAAATATTTGTCTAAAGAAGAGTGTGAAAAGTTATACGGCTATATTCCAAGTGATAATAAAAAGAAAGAAAAACAGTGGACCGCAACTGGAACTCAATTTGCTGTTCCTTATGTTTTCAAAAAACTATTCAGTAAAGAAGAAATAGAATTTGAAGACCTTTGCGAAACTAAATCTGTTACATCAACATTATATTTAGACATGAACGAGACTCTTCCTGAGAACGAACATTGTTACAAATTCATAGGTAAGGTTGGTAGATTCTGTCCAATAATCAGCGACCGTGGTGGAGGTACACTTCTTCGCGAAAAGGATGGAAAATATAATGCTGTGACAGGAACAAAAGGATATCGCTGGCTTGAATCAGAAATGGTAAAGTCTCTAAATAAGCAAGATGATATTGACCGATCATATTATGATCGTCTTGTTGATGAAGCAGTAAAAACAATATCTAAATATGGAGATTTTGAATGGTTTGTGTCCGATGATTCAGAGGACGATAAACCTCCATGGTTGGTTCCTTGTGGTAATGAAAAATATCCGGATTGTTTCGACTGTCCTAAGTGTAAGTATGGAGAAATTACTCCATGCGAATTGGGATATAAAATAGTGCCATTTTGAAAGGAGAAAATAAATGAAAAATATAGTTGTTGTTAAATCTTCTAGTTTTTTAACACAGACAGAAAAAGAATCGATTGCTACAGAAATCAAAGAAATGATAAAAGACGGTATAGTTATTCTCGACGGGTTAATTACCGATTTTGAAATAGTGTCAGTACCATATTTTGATTGTCTGTATGTTGAATAAAAGAAAGGAGAAATAAAAATGGAACAAGTAAAAATTGAGGATGTAACAAATCCAAATGAAATAGTAGTTCTTGGTTCAAAATTTAATATGTATGGAACACCAGACAGACCGTTATTTTTGGCTTCTGATATAGCAGAAATAATCGGATATTCAACTGATAAGGTCGGACAAATGCTTGAAAACGTTGATGACGATGAAAAGCTGACCGATACAATATATCGGGGAGGTCAAAGACGAGAGATGTGGTTCTTGACTGAATATGGTTTATATGAACTGTTAATGCAATCGAGAAAACCATTTGCTAAACAGTTTAAGTATGAAATCAAGAACTTAATACACGAAATTCGTGCTGGAAAAATTCGGATTAATCGTGTAGCTATGGACAGGGATAAAACTCTGTTTATTGAAAATGCTACTATTATATTTAGAAATTTCTCTGGAGATGAAACAAAATTCAATAAAGCTGGTGACCGAAATTTCTGTGTCATAATTGATGATCCTAACATGGCACAAATTATGTCAAGAGACGGCTGGAATATAAAAACCTTAACGCCGAGAGATGAAGGAGACGAACCTAAAAATTATGTTAATGTAGCTGTCAGGTTCAATAATTTTCCTCCTAAAATGGTTTTAATTTCTGGAAAAACACACACAATTCTTGACGAAGAATCGGTTAATGTTCTTGACAATATTGAAATTGAGAATGTTGATTTGACAATTCGTCCATATACATGGGAAGAAGGAAAGATAAAAGCATATTTAAAGGATATGTACATCACAATCAAACAGGATATGCTAGCTGCTAAATATTCAAAAGAATAGACTAAAAATACAACTCCTTTTATGAAAAGGAGATGATATTTATGAAATATTTGCTGAAAATGTATTACAGATTAAAAATGGCTTATTACAGAAAAAAACTGCGTTTGCGACATAAATCTGAAAAATATTTTCAGAAAATACGAAAAGCAAAATTATATTAGAAAAAGTAAAGAGCTTAAGGAAACTTAGGCTCTTTATTTTTGTTTTATTAAAAAGGGGGTCAACAGTGATAACTTTAAGAGACTATCAAATAGATGCAGTAAATCAAATGAAAAATGGCTGCATATTATGCGGTGGTGTTGGTACTGGAAAAAGCTTGACGTCCTTAGGATATTACTATCTTCAGAATGGAGGTTCGGTGTCATGTTTGATGGGAGGAAAATATATTCCAATGAATCATCCTCCTCGAGATTTATATATTATTACAACAGCTCGGAAGAGAGATACTTTCGAGTGGGATAAAGAATTAATATATTTTCGCCTATCAACACATGATGACTGTAATTTATATAAAAACAAAGTTATAGTCGACAGTTGGAATCGTATAAAAAATTATAAGGATGTGTTTGGAGCGTTCTTTATATTTGATGAGCAGAGAGTTGTTGGAAGAGGAGCATGGGTTAAAGCTTTTCTTAAAATAGCCAGAAAGAATCAATGGATATTATTATCTGCTACTCCTGGAGATACGTGGACAGATTATATTCCAACATTTATTGCAAACGGATTCTATTCTAATAGAACGGAGTTCGAACGTGAGCATGTTATTTATAAACGCTTTAGTAAGTTTCCTCAAATAGATAGATATGTTAATACTGGACGTTTGATGAGGCTTCGCGATGATATTCTGATTCCAATGGAATATAAGAGGGAAACAATTGCACATCACGAGGATATATCTGTTAAGTACGATATCATTAAATACAAAGACGTCACAAAATATAGATGGAATCCATTTACTGACAATCCAATTGTTAATGCTTCTGAATTATGTTATGTTTGGAGAAAGATTGTTAATTCAGATGAATCCAGACAAGTAGCAGTTCTTGAAATATTTGAAAAACATCATAAGGTAATTATATTTTATAACTTTGATTATGAATTGGATATTCTGAGAAATATTCATTACGGATCAGATGTTGTAGTTGCGGAATGGAATGGTCATAAACATGAACCATTACCAGAAAGTAAAAGCTGGGTATATTTAGTTCAATATACTGCGGGTTGCGAAGGATGGAACTGTACATCAACAGATACCATTATATTTTACTCGCAAAATTATAGTTATAAAGTTATGACACAAGCTGCAGGACGAATTGACAGGTTAAATACTCAGTTTAAAGATTTATATTATTATCATCTCAAGTCTAAATCTGGTATTGATCTGGTTATTAGTAATGCATTAAAAAATAAGAAAAACTTTAACGAGAGCAGATATCTAATGAGTAAAAATATCAAGAAATATGCTCTTGCTGAGAAATCGAGGTGTTAAAACGATGTTAAACCCAGCTCTATTTAGCAGTTCAACAGATAATTGGGCTACACCACAAAACATATTTGATACTCTCGACAACATATTTCATTTCACTTTAGATCCTTGTGCAGATACAAAAAACGCTAAATGTAAACTATATTACACAAAAAAAGATGATGGTTTAACTAAAGATTGGAGTGGGCATAGAGTTTTTTGTAATCCTCCTTATGGAGGACAATTAACAGGAAAATGGATTAAAAAATGTTTTGATGAATCAAAGAAACCGGGAACAATTGTGGTTGCATTAGTTCCGTCTAGAACAGACACTAGATGGTTTCACGAATATATTTTTAAAACGTCAGCAGAAATTTTATTCATAAAAGGTAGATTAAAATTTGGAGATGGTTTAAATCCAGCACCTTTCCCATCAATGATAGTTATATTCGGGTTTCATTGGATATATCTAAATAATAAAGGAGGAATATAAATGATTATTAATTTTTTATTTGTATTAACAATATTACTTATATATTACGGAACAGGTAATGTCCTTTTTAAATTAACAGCTGGAGAAAAAAAATATTCTCTATTCGTTGAATTTGTTTGCGTTTGGGGATGGCCGATATTTATATTTTTAGCTATTTTATTAGTGTTCTTTGATATTCTGACTGGGTGGAACGACAATGGCTGAAAAAATAGTATACTTCTGGGACTACTGTCACAAATGTAAACATAAATCTGTAAAAGATTATGATGATCCTTGTGATGAGTGTCTTCACAATCCAACGAATGAGGATTCCCATAAACCTATTAATTATGAAGAAGGATGATAAAAAACTAAATAATGTGCGAAAATTACAAGACCTTTTATGAATAGAATTCTAGGAGGGTTTTTTATGTCAATTGAAAAAATGTATAAAGAATGCGACATGATACCATACATCCGAATTATCAATGGTGTTGTATTATCAACAAAATTGACGACGGATGGGGTCATAACAAAAATCGTTTACGACAATAAAATACAGTATAAACTTAACTAGATTAATAGAAAAAGATTGAGCTTCGGCTCTTTCTTTTTATTTTATATTTTGAAAGGAGAAATGAAATGAAAACAAAATTCAAAATCGGAAAATTGGTGTCTACTAGTGGTGTTGACGAGCTTATGAAAAAAGATCAGCAGTTTGCTGTATTTGTATTTGACTCGCTCAAACGATATGTAAATTGCGACTGGGGCGATTTATGTAAGGACGACAAAGAGATGAATAAACATGCTGTAAAATCAGGAGAAGAACGTATATTTGCTTCTTACGACCATCCGAGTGATGAAAAATTAAATATATGGATTATCACCGATTCTTCACCATTGGATCGAAGAGTGACTACTATATTGTTTCCGAGCGAGTACTGAAAGGAGAAATAAAATGAAAGAATTAAAACGAGTTGTAGCAGTTGATTTTGACGGCACACTTTGTAATAATGCTTACCCGGATGTAGGAGAGCCAAATGAAATCCATTATGCGGTACATGATTACATACGAAAAGAAAAAGAAAATGGAAGTATAATTATATTATGGACATGTCGAACTGGAAAAGAATTAGAAGTCGCCGTTGATGCCTGTAAACAATGGAAAATTCCAATAGACTATGTGAACGAAAACGATCCAGAAAGAACTGCTTTTTATGGGGCAGATTCTCGTAAAATATCAGCCGATGTGTATATTGATGATAAGGCTGATAATCCAGAAGAATGGTCTGTAAGTATTTTAATTAGAGAAAGGAAGTAATAAAATGGCTGAATTAAAAGATAGTGGAAACAGAAGAGATTTCGGAACAGGTGCAGTAAGAGATGCTGCCGACGGAAAAGGTAGATGCGATTTGTTACCTCTAACAGTGGTTGGTAATTTATGGCGCGATGATGTTCTATATTGGATTGATAATTATATCAGATATGGAAATATTATTGATATCCAAACAGCCATAAAATATTTCGTGTTTCGTCATAAGGAATGGAAAGATAATTTACAAACAGCAATTCTCGAAGTATCCAAGCAATATGAGGACGGCTGCCGTAAATACGGAGACAGAAATTGGGAGAAAGGGATCCCACTTCACTGTTATATCGACAGTGGTGTAAGACATTACCTTAAATATCTTCGCGGTGATAATGATGAGCCGCATGATAGAGCTTTTGTATGGAATATGCTTGGAGCTATATGGACGCAACAAAACAAACCGGAGTTGATAGACTTGCCGTTTGCTGAAGATTTAAAACCGTGTATTAATCAAACGGATAACATAGAAGAATTATCGGAAGGCCACGGACGAGAAGATGCAATTCCGATATCAGATATTGTAAACATGAATTGTAAACATGAAATGAGATCATATGATATGTTCTGTCCTATATGCGGCAAAACACGAGAAGAACTCGAAATGAGATCGTATGATAGTATCCTAGAAAGGAAATGAAAACGTGAAATGTAAAATATGTGGAATAAAATTAAAAGCATTCAAAGACGGCAGAGAAACTTGGACGAACGGTCATCGGATTTGGATCTGCAAAAATCCAGAATGCCACAAAAAATATGTCCAAATTGCTAAAGATCCAAATACTGATAAGAATGATCTAATATAATCTCCTTTGCGAAATTTACAATTCCTTTAATGAAAAGGAGATGATTTTATGAAAAATGCAGTATTCTTTATAATAACTTTTGTTATAATCATTACGATATCACTAATGATATTCAACACACTAGTTAATATGACAACAGAGTACAATAGCAGAATCAATAATGCTATATCCTTAATAGAATAGATTGAGTCCAAACAAGGACTCTTTCTATTTCTTTTATTTTTTGAAAGGAGACATAAAAATGAATTATAAAACAAGTGAATTACTAGATAAAAGAAATGCGCTATTAAAACTAATGAACATTGAAATTCGTGACGTGGAAAATAAATATGAACATATGATGACAGAGTTATTAAAAGATTGTGATCATATGTTTGACGACGGAACTCCAGCTGTCAGAATAAATTATACAAGTGGAAATAGCTGTCGTATTTGCGGTAAATATTTACCAAAACCACAAACAGATCTTGATTCTAAAAAAGAATTAATACAGGAACTTAAAGCTATTTTATGCAATACAGAGTTAAGGAGGTAAAATATGTTCAAAACTTATAATCGTAAAATGTTACATATTTATAAAAATAAAATTTCTGATTATTGGAGAATAAATACATTTAATATTTGGCAAAAAATAAATCGAAAGTTCCTTAAAACATATTCATTAATTGAAGATTGCGGAAGATGTGAAGATTGTGGTAGAAATGTGCATGATTTTTCTGCTCCAGATGAAATATGGAATAAAGTTTATGGGGATGATTCTGGAATATTATGTTATGATTGCTTTTGTAATAAAGCTGATGAAACTTTAGGGTTTAAATGGAGAATGAGTTTAAAAGAAAATTGGACAGAATCTTGAATTTATTTAGAAAGGAGAAAAGAAATGAGAATATCAGGAGTAATTCCTAATTCTCTTGTTGCTGGAAAAGGTCTACGATATACCATATTTTTACAGGGCTGTCCACATCACTGTGAGGGCTGTCATAATAAACATACATGGTCTATTGACGGCGGATTTAATATCCAAGTAGATGAAATAGCAAAAGATATTTCTATCAGGCTAAAATGGATAGACGGTATAACTTTATCTGGTGGAGAGCCATATCTTCAGGAAGAAGAATGTATAAAACTACTTGAATTACTTCCAAAAGATATGAGTGTTTGGGTTTACACCGGATATTTGTATGAGGAAATAAAAAATAGAATATTAACACAAAGAGCCGAATATGTTGTCGACGGTAAATTTGAACCAAGCAAAAAAATCACTGGAAGAATGTATGGCAGCAGCAATCAAAACATTATATGTGTTAAAAATTCAAAAGTCGTTGTGAATGTGTGAAAGGAGTTAAAATATGAGGTTTTTAGATTTGGGACAAACACTAAACGTTACTATCTTCAGGGAGGGAATCAGATAATGCTAACGAACGAACCAAACATAAACTATAAAAAATTAATTGAGGACTATCTGCATTTAAACGACTGGAGAGTGAAAGAAAACTCAACAATCAATTTTTCATTAGGAGGACTTATTCTTTCCAACTCGGGAGCTGCTACCGCTAATTATTGGCTTACTGAGGTTTATGATGAAGAAATCGCAGAGGCCCACAGAAGCTGTGCAATTCATTTACACGACCTTTCTATGTTGTCCCCATATTGTGGTGGCTGGAGCTTAAAACAGCTCATACAGGAGGGTTTAGGAGGCGTAGAGGGCAAAATATCGTCATCCCCAGCTAATCATTTATTTACGCTATGTAATCAGATGGTTAATTTCCTTGGTATTATGCAAAACGAATGGGCGGGAGCTCAGGCATTCTCTTCATTTGATACATATCTGGCACCTTTTGTTAAAGCGGACAACCTTTCTGATAAAGATATTAAGCAGGCGATTCAATCTTTTATATTCGGTATAAATACTCCGTCACGTTGGGGATGCCAGGCGCCATTTACTAATATTACTTTAGACTGGACTGTCCCGGATGATTTGAAAGATCAACCCGCTATTGTTGGCGGACGAACTCTTTTTTTAAAGACAAGTATATCACCAAACGACTTCATAACTTATGGAGATTGTCAGGAAGAAATGGACCGGATTAATAGAGCGTTTCTCGAAGTTATGATAGACGGAGATGCGAACGGACGCGGATTTCAGTATCCTATTCCGACCTATTCTATTACCAAGGACTTCGACTGGAGTGAAACCGAGAATAATAAACTCCTGTTCGAAATGACTGCTAAGTATGGAACACCATATTTCTCTAACTATGTTAATTCAGATATGGAGCCTGGAGATGTTCGTTCAATGTGTTGTAGATTAAGGCTGGATCTTAGAGAGCTGCGTAAGAAGTCTGGAGGATATTTCGGCTCAGGTGAGAGTACCGGATCGATCGGTGTTGTTACAATAAACCTGCCACAGATTGCTTATTTAGCGGAAGATGAAAAAGACTTTTTCGGACGATTAGATCACCTCATGGATGTTGCGGCGAGATCTCTTCATATTAAGAGGCAGTTTTTAAATGAGATGTTGAATTCTGGTTTATATCCTTATACTAAACAATACCTTGGATCGTTTAATAATCACTTTTCCACGATTGGTATTGTTGGAATGAATGAAGCGTTAATGAATTTGTTCGGCGCTGGATGCCGTTTAACTACTATTTTTGGTCAATGTTTTGCTAAGGATATTTTGAATCACATGAGATATCGTTTAAGCGATTACCAGGAACAGTATGGATGTTTGTTCAACTTAGAAGCTACACCGGCTGAATCGACTTCCTATCGCTTTGCAAAGCATGATAAAGAGATATTTCCTTATATTCTTACAGCAAGCGATTGGTTTAAATATCAGACTAATATAACGCCATATTATACTAATTCCAGTCACTTACCTGTTGATGCTACCGACGATATATTTGAAGCTCTTGAACTTCAGGATGAATTACAAACATTGTATACATCCGGAACAGTATTTCATGCATATCTTGGCGAAAGACTTCCTGATTGGAAGCAGGCTGCTATTTTAGTTCGTAAGATCGCTGAGGCCTATAAACTTCCATACTTCACTATATCACCGACATATTCCATTTGTAAGAACCATGGGTATATTAATGGAGAGGTTGATGAATGTCCTGAATGCAGTGAAAAGACTGAAATCTTTAGCCGGATAACAGGATATTATAGACCTGTTCAGAATTGGAATGATGGAAAAGTGCAGGAGTTTAAATATCGGGTGACTTATGAACCTCGAGAAACAATCAACGAATATTGTGAACAGGAAGAAATATCTATTGATGAGAATGAGTGGCCCGAATGGAAAAAAGAGTTATATAAAAAACATTTAGATCTTTATTAAAGGAGCCCTAACAAGGGCTCTTTTTCTTATATCTAATAAGTGAGGTGTTTTATGATTAAAAAATTGTACGAAAACCTTATGAAGTTAAGATTATCAAACGGATTATATATTGCTAGCACTGGTGATTTCTATAGACAATTCT
>Ga0123335_1003077_pt1 | contig 23818 bp, 18 predicted proteins | sample BiotimSIPDNA_2_FD_89707 | JGI IMG/M metagenome (GOLD analysis project Ga0123335, IMG submission 89707) | Anaerobic biogas reactor microbial communites from Washington, USA - Biogas_R2 time_0 SIP DNA | ecosystem: Engineered > Bioreactor > Anaerobic > Unclassified | place: Washington, USA...
CGATCTCGCCTTCATTCTGATGGATCCTGCGGTGGTTGTCCCGGATTACCGCATTGAAATCCGGCCCGCTGAACTCAGCGAACTGGCCGTCACTTCCATCGGCGAACTCGATGTCTATACATTGGTGGTCGTGCCCGAGGACAAAAGAAAAGTGCGCACCAATCTCCGGGCGCCCATTCTGATCAACGCCAAGCTGCGGCTCGCCAAACAGGCGCTCCTGGACCGCAGCGACTACCCCATTCAGTTCTTCCTCGCGCAACCCCATCAGGGCCAGGGACAGGCCCGGGAGGCATCCAATGCTGGTCTTAACCCGTAAAGAGGATGAAAGCATCATGATTGGGGACGACATCGAGGTCAAAGTCCTTGATCTGAAGGAAAGCCAGGTCAAACTGGGAATCGTGGCCCCGAAGTCCGTGGCCGTGCACCGGCGCGAGGTGTATCTGGCCATCCAGAGCGAAAACACGCAGGCGGCCTCCGCGGCGCAAATCGACACCATCACGGACCTGATTCAGCGATAACCGGCATGAGGGGACATCGCCCATGGAACTCATCGTAGACGGAAACGCCAGATGCCCCGGCGAAGAGCCCTTCGGCAGTGTCTTCGACCTGGTGGTCGCACTCGGCAATCAGCTCCAGGCGGAAGGCCGGTCCATCATGACCGTCCGGGTCGACGGAGCCGAGATCAGCGCCGGGAACCTGGTGGAATCGATGCGAGACAAGCCCGTGAGCAGCGTCCGGCAGATCGTGATCACCTCGGAAGACACCCGGACGCTGGTGAACGAGTCCTTGTCGGACATGCAGGCCTCGCTGCCCGAGCTTCCGGTGGCGTGCCAGGAACTGGCCCGGGTGTTTCAGAGCGAGACGCCGGACGCCGGGTACGAGCCGTTCCAGCAGCTTGCGGCGATCTGGGGCGCCATCAAGGAGCGGGAACTGATGGTCGCGAACGCCCTCGAAATCTCGTTGGAAGATCTTCAAATCGGGGAACTCACGGTCAAACAGTTTCATGATGATCTCAATGCCTATCTGCGGGAAGCCACCGAAGCCCTGAAAAAGCGGGATTCGGTGTTGTTGGGGGACCTGCTGGAGTATGAACTGGCGCCACGGGCCGAACAAGAGAGCGTGATCGTCGCGATTCTGATGGAAGAGGCCGAACGACTTGCGGGGTAGGAATGGCCGCGCCGCGCATCCTGACATTCAATTTTCACGAGCCCTACCTGTGCCTGATGGCCCGGACCGGCCTGCCCTTTGTCATCGGCGGCTATGACCAGCCGCCCCTCGCGCGGAAATGGCACGAGCGCTACCGCCCCATTCCCCCGGGGTTCACGTTTCTCGACGAGGACACCTGGCGGCGGGACCTCGCCCAGGGCCGGTTCGACGTCGTCATCGCACACAACGAGATGAATGCGGCCACCCTCTCGAAAGAGGCGCTGCTCAGCGGCACCCCCCTCCTCCTGGTCTGCCACAACCGGCGCAGCTTCCTCGAAACAACCATGCGGAACGGTCCCGGCAGCCGCCGCGACACGTTTCACCGTCTCCTGGAGACGCTTGGAGAATTCGTCCGGTTTGTATTTATCTCCGAGACCAAACGCGACGATTACGCCCTCCCGGGCGCCGTGATCCGCCCCGGCATCGACGTCGATGAATACGGCGGGTATACGGGAGAGACTCCGGGCGTGCTCCGCGTCGGCAACGCCATGCGCCCGCGGGACGCCATGTTCGACGTCGGCTTTCAGGAACGAGTGTGTGCCGGCTTTGCCAACCGCCTGGCGGGCGACAATCCGGACATCCCGGAATCGCAGCCGGCCGCGTCTTTCGATGACCTCCGCCGGCTCTACCGCTCGTTCCGGTGTTACCTGCACGTCACCCGGGAAGCCTGCGAAGACGGCTACAACCTCGCTCTGCTCGAAGCGATGGCCACGGGCATGCCGGTGGTCTCGCTCGCGAACCCGACTTCGCCCCTCACGGACGGCAAAGACGGTTTTCTGTCCTACGACCCCGATGTCCTCCGCGGCCACATCGCCACGCTGCTCGATGACCTTTCCTATGCGCGTGCGATTGGCGCGCGCGCCCGCGAAACCGTCGCGCAGGCGTTTCCCATGGCCCCCTTCGTCGAGGCATGGCGCGAGACCATTCTGTCGGCGGCCGAACGCAGCCCGCGGCAACGCCCGACGACCCAAAAGACCATATCGCCGCCTTCCGAGCCGGCTGGTCCCGTGCCCGCGACGGACCTCCTTCTCCACTACATGGCCTCGCCGGTCACCACGGGCAGGTATTTTGAGCGGGCCCTCCGCAAACGCCATCGCGTCGTGACCGCGGGGTTCCGGTGCCCGGAAGCGCTCCTGAGCCGGTGGGGATTTCCGGACCAGCCGCCTGCATACGGTCCGCACGACGTGGAACTCCGGCTCGAGACGCCCTACCGCGAACTCATGGGCATGCTGCCGGACGGATTTGCGCCCCGCCTGTACCTCTGGGTGGATTCCGGCCCGCGACAGGTGGCGCCCGACATCGACTGCCTGCGCATCCCGAAAGCCTGTTACCTCATTGATACGCACCTGGCCCCCGAGGTGCGCATCGACATCGCCCGGCATTTCGATTTCGTGTTTCTGGCGCAGAAGGCCCAGGTCCCGCTCTTTCAGGACGCCGGAATCGCAAACGTCTGCTGGCTGCCGCTCGCGTGTTCACCCGAACTGCACGACGTGGGCCAACCCGAGCGTCTGTACGACGTGGCCTATATTGGCCGGATCCAGGATGATCCCGACCAACGCCGCGCCAGGATTCTGGACCGCGTGCGGACGCGTTTTCCCAAGCACCGCATCGGCCAGCAATGGCCCGCAGACATGGCGCGCACGTATGCCCAGTCGAAGATCGTCGTTAACGCGGCCGTCAACAACGACCTGAACATGCGCGTATTCGAGGCGATGGCGTCGGGCGCGCTCCTCATCACCGATCGCGCGGAAGGCCTGTCCGACCTCTTCCAGGAAGGGGAGCATTTCGTGCTCTACCGTGACGAGGATGAGTTGTGCCCGCTTATCGAGCGCTATCTCGCGGACCGCGAGGCGCGGGAACGCATCGCGCAGCAGGGGCGGGAATTCGTGCTGGCGCAGCATACCTACGACCTGCGCATGGAGCAATTGCTCGGCTGCGTGTTCGAGGCCGCGGGCCTGTTCGGCGGGTACCGCGGAGAATCCCGGTACCATTACGGCGGCTACTATTGCTCCCCGCGCTCTGAACTGGCGGTCCATGTTCCCCCGGACGCGAAGCGCGTCCTTGACATCGGTTGCGGGGGCGGCGCGTTCGGCCGGTCGCTGAAGGAGCGCGGCGTGGAGGAAGTTATCGGCATCGAGATTGACGAGCGCGCATGCGCCCTCGCCAGGGACGTGCTTGACGACGCCTTCGCCGGGAACATCGAGCAGATGGAACTGCCCTTCGAGCCGGGGCATTTCGATTGCGTCACGTTTGGCGATGTGCTCGAACATCTGATCGACCCGGCGGCAACGCTGCGCAGGATTGCGCCGTTCCTCGCCCCCGAAGGCCTTGTGGTCGCCAGCATCCCCAACGCGCGCTTCTGCCAGGTGGTCCAGATGCTTGCCGAAGGGCGGTGGAAATACGAAGACGCCGGAATCCTCGACCGGACGCATCTGCGCTTCTTCACCGCGGCTGAAATGCAGGTGCTCTTCCAGGGGGCGGGGTATGACATCCTCAAGATGTTGCCCCTCTCGATGCTTCAGGCGGAGCTCCTCCCGCGCAACGCCGACGGAGGATTCACGCTCGGGAAACTGACCGTCGGCCCCCTGAACGACGCGGAGTATCAGGATTTTCTCGTGTACCAGTACCTCGTCGTTGCACGGAAGGCGGCCGGGGCGCCGCTGGAACGCGCCCGGGCCGCGTTGTCCGGGGGCCGCTTCGAGGAGGCCTGTACCATCGCCGCCTCGGCCGGCGACGCGGACCCCACCGAGCGCAAGTTCATTATGGGGCAGGCACTGGGCCGGCTTGGAAGACTCGAGGCCGCCGAATCGGCCTTGCGCGAAGCCTGCGCGTCCAGCCCCGGCCGCGCGGATATTCTCGGGCAACTGGGTGTGCTGCTGGTCGCCATGAGGCGAACCGCCGAGGCCGTGCCCTGTCTTGAGCAGGCCGTGGCCGCCGACCCGGGGGACTTCCGGGCCCTCGGCGCCTGGGGTCTGGCCCTGCTTGGCAGCGGCAACCCCGAAGGCGCCTTTACAAAGCTCAAGGCGTCTCTGGAGATGCACTTTGACAACGCGCCGCTCATGGAGTCTTTTGCCGGTCTGGGCGAATCGCTGGAACGATGGGAAGAGATGGAGCCGGTGCTCCGCCGGTTTGTGGAATTCTACCCCGCAAACACCTCGATGTCGCTGCGTCTCGCCCGTATACTGGCCCGGATGGGGAAAACCGGCGAGGCGCGCGAGCGTCTGGAAACCGTGCTCCTGTTTGATTGCGGCAATGCGGATGCCCGCCAGCTCCTCGAAGAGATCTCGCACGGCGGTGCGTAACGGACGGGCTGCACAGGGGGAGACAGCATGAAACTACGGGTGCGACGGAAATGATGAAGCCCGCACGAGAATGGATGGCGGAACTCGCGGCAGTCATGCCGCCCCCGGACGTATGCCAGGAGGCGGGCCGCGAAGGCGAACCGACCCTGCGTATTGGCGCCACCTACCTCCACAGCCGCTACAAACCCCGCGAAGAAGCCAAACGTCTGCTCGACTCCGCGGAACTGGATCCCGCCCGGCCGGTGCTGGTCGTGGGCGTAGGCCTGGGCTATCACATCCTGGAACTTCTCGACCGCGGATTCCGCGTTGCCGCGGCCGAGCCCGACCGGGCCATCGCCGCGCTGGCGGTGCGCGGGCTGTTGCGCGATCGCGAGGTTCTGCTGGGCGTGGGCGAGCCGGACGCGATCGCCGCCTCTCCCCTGTTCCAGGACTTCGTGCGCGATACCCCGCAGGTATTCGTGCATCCTCCGTCCGCCCGCATCCAACCGGCATTCGCGGAGGCCATGACGGCCCGGGTATCGCGCGCCGCGCTGCTCGGGCAGCGCCTGAGAATCGCCGTCGTGGGCCCGATGTTCGGCGGTTCCCTGCCCATTGCCGGGCATCTGGTCCGCGCATTTCAGAAGCTGGGCCATCAGACCGTTTATGCGGACAACAGCCCGGCCTGGAACCTCTACGAAACCATGACCGCCTCGGTGAAGTCGCGCAAGCCCGCCAATCAGCTGGGAGAACTGCTTGTCCATTTCCTGGGGGAATGGTCGTATGCCCGCGTAATGGAATTCGCGCCCGACATCTGCATTGTCATGGCTCAGGCGCCGGTCTCTCCTCAGTTCCCGCTCCGGCTGGCCCCCGCGGGCATCGTCACCGCGTTCTGGTACGTCGAGAACTGGCGGCATCTGCCGTACTGGAAAGAGATCGCGCCCCTCTACGACTCCTTCTTCCACATCCAGCCCGGCCCCTTCGAGATCCAGCTCCGCGAGGCGGGATGCCCGCATCAGGCCTGTGTGCTGACGGGATGCGACCCGGAGGTGCACTGCCCCGTAACGCTCGAGGGCCCCGAGCGCGACGAGTTCGCCTGCGACGTCTCGTTCGCGGGGGCGGGCTACATGAACCGGAACCAGTTGCTGGCCGGCCTCACGGACTATGCCCTGAAAGTCTGGGGCGTCAACTGGACCCATCCGTCCCTCCGGCCCGTCCTTCAACGCCCAAACGAGCGATTCACGCCCGAGTTGTTTGCCCGGATTGTGGCGGGCTCGAAGATCAACCTGAACCTGCACTCGAGCACGAGTTTTCCAGGCGTGGATCCCCATTGCGACGCAATCAACCCCCGCGTTTTCGAGATCGCCGCCTGCGGAGGGTTCCAGCTCTGCGATCCATGCAAAGGGCTTGACGCCTGCTTTGATTTCGCCACCGAGTTGCCCGTCTACACGTCGCTGAAAGAGTTGCGAGAGAAAATTGACTATTTTCTCGCCCATTCCGCCGATCGCGCACAGATCGCCGAGGCCGCCCGAGAACGCGCCCTCCGCGAACACACCTACGAGAAGCGCGCCGCGCAGATGCTCGAGCTGATACTCGATGCGCACGGCGCGCGCATTCTGCGAAAAGGCATCCGGGTGCAGCGCACGGTCGCCGAGATCAAAGACCGCTGTGCGGATGATGCCGCGCTGGCGGCCTTCCTGGATACCCTGCCGCCCGAGGCGGTGTTCGACCACGAAACCGTAAACGAGCACCTGCCCACGGCCATGATGGCTCACAACCGGGCCGAAGGGCTGTTCGCCTACTTGCGCGAATTGCGTAACTCGGCCGAGGCCCTCCTCGACCTGCGGGACACGGAGTGACGGCATGCGCATCCTGGTAGCCCAGATGACCCGCATGGGAGACATGCTGCAGAATTCCACCTTGACCCGCGCATTGCGGCAGCGATACCCCGACGCCCATATCACCGCGATGGTGCGGCCCCTGGCGCGCGCGATCGCCGAGCGCAATCCCGACATCGACGACATCATCCTCTACGAGGAAGACGCGATGTTCTGCGATCTGCGCAGCCGCGATTCAGATCGCCTGCTCCGCGCATACCGGAGCGCCGCCGCCCTGGTCGACGACCTGAATGCCCGGCAGTTCGACATCGTCTACAACTGCACGCTCAGCATCGCGTCCGCCATGTTGCTGAAACTGGTCCACGCCCCGCGAACCGTCGGCGCGCATCTCAGTGACGACTGGCGATTCGTGCTTCGTGGACGCTGGACCAACTACTTCTTCACCAGCGTGTATCAGCGCGCATACAGCGACATCAACATCAGCGATGTCTTCCGCAATCTCATGGAGGACGCCCCTCCCGTCCCCGGGCTCACTCTCGCCATCACGGACGAGGACCGCCGCGAAGCGCGGGACATCCTCGCCCGACACGGCATCGGCGAGCAGGACTTCGTGGTCTGCATGCAACTCGGCGCCAGCGACGCCTCGAAGCGCTGGCCCGTCACCCATTTCGCGGAATTGGCGCGGCGCCTGGCCGCCGAAAAGAGCGCGAAAATCTGCCTGCTGGGCGTGGAATCCGAAGCGCCGCTCGGCGAGGCCTTCGAAGCGCAGGCGCCGGGGCTCGCCGTCCACCTTTTCGGCCAGACGGCTATTCCCCAGCTGGCGGCCATCCTCGAATCCGCGCGCGTGCTCGTCACCAACGATACGGGCACCATGCACGTTGCCGCGGCCGTGCGCTGTCCGATTCTCCTCTTGTCGGTCGGATACGTTCATTTTCGTGAGACCGGTCCCTACGGCGAAGGCCATCTGGCGCTCGAACGCCGGAAAGACTACCTCGCCCCCATGAACAAAGACGCCGCGTCTGCCGACGAACGCGGCGCCATTCCGCCCGGACCCGTGATGGACCTGCTCGAACTGGTGATCGAGCCCCCCCGTGACCGGACTCGCCCGAGCCTGCCCGACTCGCCCGAGCGGGCCATGCTCGACGTCTATCAATCCCGATTCGCCCCGGACGGCTTCCTCGAGTGGTATCCGGTGATGCGGCGTCCGATGACCGAAACGGACTTCCTGCGTATCGCATACCGCAACACCTGGATCGCCCATCTGTGCCCTGCCGTTCCCCGCGAGACGCTCCAGGACGGGATTCGGCGGGTCGCGGCCTGTTTCACGCCAGGCAGTGCGTCCGCGCTCGATGAGTGGCATAAACACTGGAGCGCGGTCTTTCTCCAGCTGGAACAACTGGCACAACAGGGAGGCCGGAAGACGGAGCAGCTACGAACCTGCCTCCGCCACGGCAGGAATATCGCCGCCGCCCGGGAAATCGTGGGCGAGCTCATGCGGCTGGATGAAGACACGCGCCTATTCGCCGAACTGAACGGAGGATGCCGCCCGCTGATCAGCATCGCACGTTTCCAGCGCGACAATCTCGAAGGGGCCGACCCCATGGCGCTTGCGGACATGACGCAGGAGATCTACCGGGAACTCTCCGAGCGCGCCGCATGGATGCGGGTGCACTTTGACGCCATCCGCGACGCCATGCGCGCCGTCGACGCGGAGACCTGACCCCTATTTTGCCTGGGGCGCGAGCAGGCTCCGCGCGTGTTCGATGCTGACCGCGGAGACCGAGCCGTCAAGCAGGCGCGCCAGTTCCCGCACCCGATCCTCGTCGGCAATACGTGCGACGGAGGTAACGGTCCGCTTCTTCTGGGTTTCTTTGGCCACGTGGAAGTGCGTTTGGGCGGCGGCCGCGATCTGCGGCAGGTGCGATATGCAGATCGTCTGGTGCGAGCCTGCGAGTTCGGCGAGTTTGGCCGCCACCTTGTTTGCCACGGCCCCACCCACCCCCGCGTCGATCTCGTCGAATATCAGCGTGGGAATGGTGTCGGCTTTCGCAAACACGCTCTTGAGCGCCAGCATCACGCGCGATATTTCGCCGCCCGACGCAACGTGCCGCAAGGGCTTCAACGGTTCACCGGGATTGGCCGCCAGCAGGAACTCCACCCGATCGATCCCGGTCGGACAGAGCTCCCCGCGCTCGAACCGGGTTTCAAACCGGCCTCCCTTCATCCCGAGTTCCGCGAGCGCGGCAGCGATCTGTTTGTCGAGCGCGCGCGCGGCCTTCTTGCGCTGTTCGGACAACTCCCCGGCAAGGCGCCGGCCCTCTTCGAGCAGGGCGCCGCGCTGGCGCTTCAGTTGCGCCAGACGCTCATCGCGCTGTTCAAACGCCGCCACTTCTTCGCGCGCGCGTTCGCCATACGCCAACACCGCGGCGATGGATTCGCCGTACTTCCGTTTCAAGGCGCTGATCAGCGTCAGCCGCGCGTTGATGTCTTCAAGCTCCTGCGGATCAAACTCGATTTCGGTGGTGAATTCGCGCAGTTCCGCGGCAACGTCTTCAATTTTCTCGCGGGCCTCCGCCAGCCGTTCCGCAAGGGAAGTAAAGCGATTGTTGATGCGGGCAAGCTCCTCCACGTCGCCGGACGCGGCGTCCAGGGCATCGACCACCGCACCTTCATCGCGCTCGTGAAGCGTGGCATACGCCCGCGAACTCAGTTCGAATATGCGTTCGGCATTCGTGAGCAGGTCGCGCCGTTCCCGGCTCTCTTCCTCCTCGCCCGGATGCAGGCCGGCCGTTTCGATCTCCCGGACTTCGTGTTGCAGGAATTCAACGCGCCGGGCGCGCTCCCGATCGTCCACTTCCAGGGCGGCCAGGTCCCGTTCCACATCGCGCAGCGCGGACACCGACTCGGCAACGGCGCCAGCGGCCTGTTGCGCGCCGGCAAATCCGTCCAGCAGATCCAGTTGGCGCGCGGGTTTAAGGAGAGACTGGTGTTCGTGCTGCCCGTGCAGGTCGACCAGTTCGTCGCCAATGGCTGCGAGCACCGCCAGGGGCACCGGCACGCCGCCGGCATAGGCCCGGCTCCGGCCGTCCGGGGTGACCACGCGCGACAGGATCAACACCCCGTCCTCGAGCGCGATATCCGATTCCTGAAGCGCCGCCGCCAAATCGCGGGCCGGGGCGCCGATGCGGAACACCGCATCAACCCGGGCCCTGTCCGCGCCGTCGCGTACCCCTTCCGCGGATGCGCGGGCCCCAAGCACCAGGTTCAACGCCCCGACGATGATGGATTTCCCGGCGCCCGTTTCGCCCGTCAGGACATTGAAACCGGGCCCGAACTCGAGTTCGATGTCGTCAATTAACGCGTAGTTCTGTATGTGCAGGCTTTCAAGCATAGTCGTACAGGTTCGTTAATTTTGGCCGGGCGCCTATTCTAACGCCGGAAGCCTCAAATGCGCCAGAAATTCCTGATTGCCCTTGGGCCCCTTCAGCGGGGACGGCGCCACCCCCAGCGACTCGAACCCCAGGAGCACGGCGGCCTCGATGACCTCCTGGACGACCCGAGCGCGCACCGCCTCATCGCGAACGACGCCGCCCTTCCCGACCAGGGCTTTCCCGGCCTCGAACTGCGGTTTGACCAGGACCACCCCTTCCGCGGGTCTCTTGAGCAAGGTTTTCAGCACGGGAAGCACCAGGCGCAACGAGATAAACGAGCAATCGGCCGTGAACACTTCGGGGGGGCTGGGCAGCGCGTCCGGGGTCACGTTCCGGATGTTCGTGCGTTCCATCACACACACCCGGGCGTCCTGACGAAGCCGCCAGGCCAACTGGCCGTACCCCACGTCCACGGCATAGACATACGCGGCTCCGTGCTGCAGGAGACAATCGGTGAATCCGCCCGTCGAGGCGCCGACATCAATCGCGACCCGCCCCGACACGTCAAACACGAATGCCGAGAATGCCGCGTCGAGCTTGTCCCCGCCCCGGCTGACGAATCGGGGTTCGTCGCGGATCTCCAGCAAGGTGGATACATCCAGCCGCATGCCCGGCTTGTCGAGCTTACGCCCGTCAGGGCCGTACACCTGCCCGGTGTGTATCAGGCCCCGGGCCTTTGAGCGCGACACGCCGACCAGGCGTTGCACGAGTATGTCCAGCCGCTCCTTGTCCATAGGCACCGGTTTACGTGGAATGGCATCTTCCGCTGCGATGCCAGTATGCGGCAGCCGGACCCGCGGTGTCACCTTCACTGAGAGGCCTCATCCCTGCGGTCACGCTTCGGGAACGGGTTTCCCCCGCGCGCTGCTCCAGGCCATCAGTCCCCCGGTCAGCAATAGAATCACTCCCAGAAAGATGTCCAGCCGGCGCGGCGCCGCCTCGCTGATCCACGGCACCATGGCCAGCATCATCACGCCGATGACCGCGACACACACGCCCACAATCCGGAACGGCGACATGATGGCCGCGCCGGCCGTGCCGTGTTCCTTGTCCTCGGGCAATTCCCCGATGGGCGTGTCGAGGCGCTGCAACAGCGCGTCGGCCCGTGCAAGCTCATCGTCGCGGGCGGGCAGAATCCGGCTTCCCAGTTCCATGACCGCGTAGGTGATGATGGCGGTGCTCAGAAACATGGCGATCTCGAGCTTCACCTCAAAGCTGCCGAAGAAGAACGCCTCGCTGTCCGGCACCCAGGAAATGCCCCCAAACGTCAACGGCGACTTCTGGAACGACACGGCAAACAGCAGCAAACCCACCACGGTGCCGCACAGGAATCCGATGACGGCGCTCAGGCCCGTATACCGGCGCGACAACAGGCCCAGAAGCATCGGAACCGCCACCGGCGCGGTCGCCACGCCAAACAGAGTCACCATGATGCGAAACATGCTTTCCGCCTGCCCCCGCGCGAGGATCAGCGCGGTGCCCAGGGCGACAACCCCGACCAGGAGCGTCATCAGCCGGCCCACCGCCACAAGTTCCTTCTGGGAGGCCGACGGCCGGAGCAGACGCCGGTACACGTCGTTGGTCAGCACCCCGGCACAGGCGTTGTAGTCGCCGCTCAGGGTGGACATGGTCGCCGCGAACATGGCCGCGATGGCCAGGCCCAGCATGCCGGCGGGGAGAAGCTGCGCGCAGAGAATCGGGTAGACATCGCCGGCATCCTGGAGCGCGGGCACGAACTGCCGCGCCGCAATCGCCGGGAAGAACATCAGCGGCGGGCCAATGATGTAGAGCGCTACGACCATCCACCCCACCTTGAGCGCGTCGCGTTCCTTGGGCACGCAGTAATACCGCTGGATGAGCGCCCAGTTGATGCTGCTCCACGCGAGGCTGTACAGCATGATCAGTGGGATCACATAGGCCCAGCTGAATTCGGGGGAGGTCATGTTGAAAAAGCCCTCGGGCGAATTGGCGAAGATCTGGCCCAGGCCTCCCGCGCGCTGAACCGACAACGGCAGAATCACAAGCAAACCCACGGTCAGGACCACGAACTGCACAAAATCGGTCACCATCACGGCCCACAGTCCGCCCATGAACGTGTAAATGAGCATGATCCCGCCCGCGCCGATGATGCTGTATTTGATGTCGACGCCGGTACAGATCGAAATGAACTTGCCCGTGGCGAACAACTTGATCCCGTCGTCGATCATGCGCACCGGAATTCCCTGCCAGGCAAAGACCTGCCGGAGCAAGGGGTTGTAGCGGGTTTCCAGATACTCCACGGGACTGTCGATGCGCGCGCGCCGCCACCGTTTCGCAAAGAGCAGCACGCTGAACAGCGTGGCCGGCACCGCCACCCACAGCAGCGTGACCCCCACCCATCCGTGCCGGTAGCAGATCGACGGATAGAACACAAACGCCGCCACGCTGAAACTGGTCATATAAAACGAAACGCCGCTCAGCCACCACGGGATGCTGTTGCCCCCCCGGAAATAGTCTTTCATGCGCTTCATATACCGGTAGAAATAGACGCCAATAGCGAGCATCAGGATGAAATACCCTGCGATCATGAAATTGTCCGGAAGTTGCAGACTCCCCTGCGCCGCGTCATCCATCGAAGACATTCTCCTGGGTGCTTGCTGAAACGCGGCGGCCCTCACCCCCGGGCCGCCGCGTCTGGTTCTGCCAAACGGGAAAAATGGGCCGGACCCCGGCTACTCGAAGCACCCGAGCGACCGGATATACGCCATCGACTCGGCCACAGCGAGCTTCGTCTCGAGCTCGCTCAGCTCGACGCCCTTGACGCCCTCAAACTCGAGCGTGATCGGTCCCCTGTACCCGTGTTGCCGCAGCAACGCGAGGATCGCGGGCACATCCACCACCCCCTGGCCCACGGCCGGGAAATTCCACGTCTCAAATTCCCCCGAATGATCCTTGATCTCCACCGTGGCTACGTAGTCGATGATTTTCTTCAATTCCGCGAGCGCGTCTGTATTCTTGTTGTAATACGTGATGTTCGCGGTATCGAAATTGACGCGGATGTTGGGGTGGTTGATGGCTTTCATGGTCTCGAGATGCACGTCGCCATTGGTCCCGAGATCGGGATGCGTCTCCAGGGCAATCGTTACGCCATGCTTTGCGGCGAGGTCGCCCGCCCGGCGCAGACGGTCAAAGACCACCTCCCTGGCAGCGTCGTTGCGCTTCGCCGACAGAAACATGTATTTGACGCCCATCTTCTCGCAGAGGGCGGCCTGCTGCCCGAGCTCTTCCACGCTTGAATCTTTCGAGAGGTCGGTATTGGCGCGGATCACCAGGGGTTTCAGGCCATGTTCGGCCAGGCGCGCCATCTCCTGCTCCACGGCCCCGGCTTCCGGCACATTCATGAACACGTACCGGACCCCGAGATTCTGCAGGTGCGGCAGGGCGGCTTCCTGAAACTTGCCGTAGTTGGCCAGACGGCACGCCAACCGGTTCGCGCCGGTGGCGCACGATTGTCCCCCGGCGCCGGCGCACAGTTGCGTGCGCGCACACGCGAGCGTCATCCCCGCCAGACTCAGCGCCACAAACAGACAGGCCATTCCCCGTGTACGCATCGCCAGTCTCCTCCCGCTCGTTTGATCAGCCTTATGCTTTTCCGATTTCGTTCCGGTGCGCCCAGACCTTTTCGAAGGCCTTGATGTACTGGTCGACCAGTTCCGGAACCTCCTTGGTGAAATACGGCAGCGCGATGCTCGTCGCGTTGGCCTGATCGGAACCCGGCAGCTCCGGAATGACCGGCTTGTGGTGCCACCACTCGTCTTCGGCATACAACGGCAGCTTGTGCTGAAGCGTGTAACTCAACGCGCTGGCACTCACACCTTCGGCCTTCAAGGCGTTTACCGCGGCGTCGCGCGACATCCCCGCTTCCGCCTCGTCGATGAACAGCATGTTCCACGAATAGTAGAGGCGCTGCACATCGCTGCGGCCGCTGGACTGCTCATATAGCCCCGGAAGCTGCGTCAGCGCATCGTTGAGCCGGCGCGTCTGACGCACGCCGGCCGCGTTGCGCTCCTCGAGACCCCGCAACTGACAGCGCGCAAGCTCGGCCGCGAAGGGATGCATGCGGAACTTCATGCCGAACCCCGAACCCTTGTATTTGTAAACGGGACTGCCGGAGTCAATCCCCGGCATCTCGTAGTTGCCGAACGCTGTCGCCCGCTCAAAGTCCTCTTTGTTTTGGTACATGCCCATGCCGCCTTCGATCGCCGGCAGCGGCTTGCTCATCTGGAAGCTATAGATGGACATGCGGCCCCATGTCCCCACGTACTTATCCTTCAGCTTCGCGCAGTGCGCGTGCGCAGAGTCTTCGAGCACGATCAGCCCCTTCTCCCCGGCCCATTCGCAGATCAGGTCCATATCGCTCGGGAGCCCGATCCAGTGGACCGGCAAGACCGCTTTCGTGTTCGGGGTAAGGCGCTTCTTCGCATCCTCCAGATCGAAATTGAGCGTGCGCGGATTGATGTCCACGAATACCGGCACCAGCCCGAAGAACCGCATGGGCGTAATCGTCGCAAAGAACGTGTAGCTGGGCACCAGGATTTCGCTCCCCGGCGGCAGGTTCAGCGCAAAAAACATCGAGGCCAGCGCGCTCGTGCCGTTGAAATGCGCCTTGGCGTGCGGCATCCCGAACTGCGCGCACCATTCCTCCTCCAGCTTCGTGTTGGGGTCATAACTGGGGTGGCGGATGAGTTCGAGAATCGCCTGCTCTTCCGTCTCGCCATACAGGGGCCACTTCGCCGCTTCGCCGAATTCGGCCGTCACCGCCTTCGGACCGCCATTCATGGCGAGGGTTTCGACCGCCCCGCTGGCGCGCCGCTGACCGGCCATCGCGATTCCCGCGGCTGCGGCAGCCCCCGTCGTCTTCAGAAACGCACGCCGGGTCGGCTGCGCATTCGTGTGGTTCGCTCTCTGATCCATCGCCAATTCCTCCATTTTCAACCACCGCTTCCGTGCTGCCCATGATGCAAGCCCGTCTACTGTATGATATGCGCAATCCCAATACAAGTCCAGACGACCGGGTCATATTCACGCGCGTCTTCCGGTGTAGCGCAGGCGTCTCGCCTGCACCCGGGCCCGCAGCCGGCAACACGACGATCTCCGTGGCGTTGCGTCTTGGTGTGAAATACGATGATGTCGATAACCGCCCCACACAAAGCCGCAAAGGCGCCAAGAAGGACCATTCTGGGCAGGCCGCCGTTTCCGTCATCACGCGGGCCCGCGCCGGTCCTGCACCAGAGAAGAACGGGGACCTGTTCCAAGCGCCGTCCGCGGCGCGACAACGTGTCCCCGTCCGAATGACAGCCGAGGGCGCCGGTCCCGGATCACATCCGGATGCAACCCGATGCCCCGCCGCCACTCGGCGAGCCCAGGGCGGGAAGGACAAAACCAAACCGCCCCGAACACGCCTGGCGCGCTCGCGCCGCGGTGTTCGGGACGGCGGTTCTTACATTTCCCCCGACAGGTACCGTACCGCGTCATTGGCCCCCATTTTTCGCGCGAGGTCCAACGCCGTGTTGCCCTCCGCGTCTTTCACCTGGGGGTCGGCCCCGAAATCCTCCATCAGCATCTCGACGATCTGCACCTGATTGCCCGCGGCGGCATAGTGCAACAACGCCATTCCATAGTCGTCCGGCGCATTCACATCGCCACCCCGGCGCAGGAAGGCCCCGACCTTTTCCATATTTCCCTGCGCCGCGGCGTCGTACACTGAGACGCCGTCCGCCTCGACGGCTTCCGGTGAACCGCCGCCGCACCCCGCGCACACGAGCAACAGGCATGCGGCGAGACCGCACGCATTCCATCGCAGTCCTTTCATACGCTTCCTCTCTGTAACCTGGGCCCATTCCTTAATCGAAGAGGCGTGGGGCCGCGCGAAGCGGCCCCACGGAAACGTCGCGTTCATCACGGCGAATACTGGTAGCCGTCGCTGAGAATCTCTTGCGTGCAGCAATACAGCCAGGAACCGGTCGGCTGCGGATACCGGGCCCACTCGACGTGGCCATCCATGCACAGCACATTGGCGCCGCCCGGAACATGGCAGAAGTCCTTGCCGCCTTCCGAAATGCCGCCGGCGGGACCCGACGTGCGGATCGTGTCCCACATGGCGATGATCTGGGATTGCGCGCGGCTGCTGCTCGCCGGGTTGTTGATGTCGGTGATGAAGAACCGTTCAATGCCTTCCCTCAGGTGGTACAGGGTGACGGTCCGGCCATCGGAAGGCAGCGTGATGCTGCCATCCTGGTAGGCCATCATCCAGCAACCCATGCCGGACGCGCTCGGCGTGCCGCTGTTGTATCCGTTGTGCAGGTACGTGAAGACGGCAGCACAATCTACCTGCGTCTCCAGCGCATCCGGCGGAATCGCCACCGCCCAGTAGGCATACGACCAGTCGGGCAGGTACGGATAACAGGTCGTCGGCGTGCAATCGGTCCCCACAACCGGGTACGGCAGATTGGACACCGGATTGGGCTGCATGACCCGCAAATCCCAGTTGTCGCCTACCTGCCGCCACACCCCGTTGGTCGGCTGCCCGGCCGGCTTGTCATAGGGCCATTCGCTCGATTGGGGCCAGTACTTCCCCGGACCGGAATCCACGTCCGAGGGACAGAACCAGATGGCGAGATCCGTCGCATATTCGGGATACAGTTCCGGTACGTTCAACCCGTGCCACACCCGGACATTGTCGCCATTGATCGCTTCGGTAGGTGTGTTATCGTAGCGCACCGTACGACACACCCACTGGTCGCGGTGTTCTGCGGCAAACATCTTGTGAATCAGCCCGAACTGCTTTAGATTGTTCTGACAGCTTGCCCGCCGCGCCGCCTCTCTCGCGCGGGACAGCGCCGGCAAGAGAATGGCCGCGAGTATGCCGATGATGGCAATGACCACCAGCAGTTCAATTAACGTAAACCCATGCCGTTTCTTTCATTACCTCCTGCCCTGTGAAGGGCTTCCGGTTACTGCTCCGGAACTGTGCAACACTGACAGCCTGAGCGCAGCTTAACACCAGAGGAGTACACCATTTAAGACAGCTCCGTGCCTCCAGCCAATGCAATTCGCGAAAGCCCGGGAACCCGCGCCTCACCCCCTTTCGTCCGCACCGTTCGAAAACCAGACACTTCACTAAAGCACAACTGCGAATAAAACGCAAGCTTGGATATTCATAAATTCAGAGTATTTCGATAAATATTCTTAATATTATCATGCATCGACCAAAGGTCATGAATGAGAGCCGCCCGCATCCGCGGCAGACTCGCCCATGACGCGCCTTTTGATGCCCGGAGGGGGCGCTCGTCCGTTTCTGGCTTCTGCGGGCCTGCCGGAGACCGTGGCGCGGTACTTTCATCTCGCGGGCTATCGTGATACCCTCCTTAGCGTTGGCCGGGTTCGGGTTTCCCGAGCGGAACGGAATGGGCTCCTGACCGGCGGCGTTGGATCCCGATAGAGGCGTGTAACCAAGAAGGACGTATCTGTATGCTTTCCAAGCGTATTCCCACGATTCTCTCTGGCATGGCCATTGCTGTCTGTATGGGCCTGTGCGCCTGGGGGGCGTTCGCGGCGGAATCCCCGGCCGGAACCGGCTGGCGCGCTGGCGTCGCCCGGGCCGATATCACGCCCCAGGAACCCATCTGGCTCGCGGGCTATGCGTCACGCGACCACGCGGCGGAGGGCATGCTTCATCCCCTGTGGGTCAAGGCCCTGGCGCTCGAAGATGCCTCAGGACAGCGTGCGCTCCTGGTCACGACCGACTTGGTCGGCCTCCCTCGCGACATTACCGGCACCGTGCTCGGCCGCATTGAAGCCGCGCACGGTCTGGCGGGCAGCCATGTGATCCTGAGCAGTTCCCACACCCACACCGGCCCGGTCACGGACAACATGCTGTACGAGATGTATCCGCTCGAAGCCGCGGACAAGGCCCGCATCGAAGCATACTCCAAGGGCCTTGTGGACCGGATTCTCAGCGCCGTGGACGGGGCCCTCGCCGAACTGGTTCCGGTAACACTGGAATCGGGCAACGGCGTCGCACGTTTCGCGGTGAACCGGCGCAACAATATTGAGGCCCAGATCACGGCGACCCACGATTTCAAGGGCCCAGTCGACCATTCGGTGCCGGTGTTGCGGGTGTCGCGCCCCGACGGCGCGGTAATGGCCGTCGTGTTCGGATACGCCTGCCATGCCACGACCCTGGACATCTACCAGTGGTCGGGGGACTATCCCGGATTTGCCCAGATCGAACTCGAGAAGACGCATCCGGGCGCCACGGCCATGTTTTTCGCCGGATGCGGTGCGGATCAGAATCCCCTGCCCCGCCGGACCGTCGAACGGGCAATCCAGTACGGGCGCGACCTCGCGGTCGCGGTGGATCGCGTGCTCGCCGAGCCCATGAAACCCCTGGAGCCCGTGTTCAGCGCCCAGTACACCGAGGTGGAACTTGCGCTGGCGCCCGCTCCCAGCCGCGACGAACTGGCCGCGCAGACCGTGAACGCCCCCGGCTACCGGGCACGGTGCCTGAACCGGCTCATTGAAACGCTCGACGCAGGCCAGCCTCTCCCCTCATCATATTCGTATCCGATTCAGCTGTGGCGGCTTGGCGACCAGGCCCTCGTTTCGCTCGCGGGCGAAGTGGTGGTCGACTATTCGGTCTTCCTGAAACGCATGTTGGGGAACGACACGTTCGTCATGGCCTATGCTCACCATATCCCCAGTTACATCCCGTCGGAGCGGGTGCTTGCGGAAGGCGGTTACGAAGGCGCCGACGCACAGCTCTACTATGGGCTCCCCGCCCCCTGGGCGAGCGGCATTGAAGAACGCATCATGAACGGCGCCGCGCAGGCCGCCTCCGCGCTGGGCTTCACGGTGGCCCCCTGGAAAGAGTAAACCGAATTCTCCAGGCGGCCGCCGTGCGTCCCGCGATGCGTTACGCGAGCAGTTGCCGGATGGCCTCGCGGAACGGACCCTCCGAGTCCGGCCGGAGGAGGGATGCGGTAGGCTCGTAGCCCCCCTCGTCGTACGCGGAGGCCGTGCAGATGTACCCGGGCGCACAGTCGCCATAGCCCGAAACCGCCACGAATTCGCTTGCGCGCTGTTCTTTGGCGAAAAGCTGATACTCGACCATCGGTTCACCCGGGAGGTGGGCAATGTGCACATTGCCCATGTGCAGCGCGCTCACCTCGATCGGCCGTGCGCTGCGGAGACGGTACGCCAGGTTCATCGCGGCGCCCGTGCGCACGCTGTCCGGCTTCTTGACGTCGGCCATCTGCGCCCGGCTGTCCGCTTCGGTGTAACCGGGGTCCTCGCGCACGGACAGCGGAAACTCCGCCGTGGTCCAGCGGATTCCGGACACCGGCGCGAAAACGGGGGCGGCGCACGAAGCCCTCATCGCGGCGTAGATGCGTTCATAGAGACCCTGCCGCGCCTCGGGCGTGCCATCGTTGTATTTTCCCGCGGCAACGTTCCCCGCACAGCCTGTGAAATAGACCTGGAATGCGCCCTCTTCCTGTTCGAGACGCTCACGGGCCATCCCGACGAAATCGTAACTGGCGCGCGGATCGCCGTAGAAACTCTGGGGATGCGTCGCATAATAATGCAGGCGCGCCACGAGACGGCCGTCCCGGGCAAAGGTGATGGTTTGCAGCATCGGATCGATCAGCCCCTCGGGCAGGGCCCGTATCTTCTCGTCGCGGCACGAACTCGCCCGGAAACCCACCTTGCCTTCGCCCACGGGGACCCGGCGATTCGAAGCGACCTGCTCGACCTTGGCCTGGCTTGTGCCAATCGCGTCGACTGGCACAAAGTTCCCCACGGCTCCCCGGACCGCCTCGCCGAGGGTCGCGGCAGCCCCCTCAAACACCTCGTTGGACGGATACGCCGGCGGCGGAGTGACGGCGTCGATAAACGGGCGCGCATCCGCGTCGCCCATGGGCGCGGTGTGTTGATGAACGGTCTGCACGGCTACGTGCGACACGCTGGTGTCCGCGCTCTGCGCCACGGCCTGGCGGAAGGCGTCGTAGGTCGAATTGCGCAGTTCGCACCAGTCCACGGCGCACAAGACATACCGGTCGTCGCCCTGTTCGATGACCACCCCTTTTGCCAGAAGCGGGTGTTCGACCGTTTCGAGCGGTTTGTAGCTCGAGTAGATGGGCGTCCCCAACGGTACGGTAACGTCGCACACGAACGTGGCCAGACGCGTCCGGCCTCCCGGCCCGCGCGACGCGCCCGCCATGGAACGGCAATTAGAGACCAGGGCCCCCGCCGCCAACAGAGACGCCCCGTGCAGAAACCCGCGCCTGTCGATTCGTTTCGTTCGTGTTGTGCTCATGGTATATGCGCCCTTTCCTCTTGCTGCAGCGGCCAATGACCGGAACCTCTATAGAAACATACGCCGCAATCCCGGGATTTCCGAAGCGGGAGCGGCCAATTCCGGCCGCGACGAAGCCATCCCGAAAACCATCGCGGCCATCCCTGACAAAAACCATGTTACTCCGAAGACGTTTCCTCGAGCAAAATCCGTGGGCGACGGATGCGCACAGTTGACCTTCTGCGCGCGCTCACGATAAGGTGGAGCGCATACGGAGCGATGGATAAAAGCAAACCTAGGGAGTTGTGCCCGTCATGAACAAGAGCCTATTCGCCAGTATGAGCATCATCCTCGTTGCATTGGGATGGCCGTTGGTTGCGGTTTCGCAAACAGCGGATCTGGGCCAGCTGTGCCAACTCAAGAACGCAGAGACGCGCTCCATCAGCCCGGAGAACTTCACGGGCGAGAAAGGCAAAGGCGGCATGGCCACCCTGGAAGAAGGCAGCGCCAGCAGAGCGGCCCGCGAACTCGGCCAGGGATGGAAGGTGAACCCGTACGTGCGTATCGAGCCCGGCGCCACGTTCACGCTGGGCGAGATCAGCGGGGCCGGCATCATCAACCACATCTGGATGACGCCCGTCGGGGATTACCGGCTCATGATCCTGCGGTTCTACTGGGACGGCGAAACGGAGCCGTCGGTCGAGGTGCCCGTGGGCGATTTCTTCGCGGCGGGCTGGGGCATGGGGAACGAACCCCGGATCACCTCGCTCGCGGTGTGCGTGAATCCCCGGAGCGGCTTCAATTCCTACTGGCAGATGCCGTTCCGGACGGGGTGCCGCGTCACCATGGAAAACCGGGGCGAAAAACGCGCCACGGTCTACTATCAGATCGATTACTCCCTCGAGGCGATCGCCGACAACACACCGTATTTCCACGCTCAGTTCCGCCGGGTCAACCCCCTCCCGGAGAAAGAAGTGTACACCATCGTCGACGGCATCGGCGGTACTGGCCACTACGTCGGCACCTATCTCGCCCACGGCGCGAACAGCCCCGGATGGTGGGGTGAAGGCGAGATCAAGTTCTTCATCGACGGCGACATTGAATTCCCGACCATCTGCGGCACGGGCGAGGAAGACTACTTCTGCGGCTCCTACGGGTACAACGAGCGGGAGGACGGCGACACCTACACCTACGAAAGTTTCACCAGCCCCTATACCGGCTTTTACCACGTGCCTCACGACGGCGCCCAGCGCCGCTTTGGCCAGTACCGCTGGCACATTACCGACCCCGTGCGGTTCAAACAGGACCTGCGCGTGACGATACAAAGCCTGGGCTGGCAGAGCGAGGGGCGCTATCTCCCCCTGCAAGACGACCTGGCCTCCGTCGCGTACTGGTACCAGACCGAGCCCCACAATGCGTTCCCGAAACTGCCCGAGAAAGAGCACCTCGTCATTCAGGACTGACACAACGATTCACCGTGTCCGCCAAAACGCTTCGGCGGCGTCCAAGGGGTACGGTCTTTCAGATGATAGAGCCGGACCCGTTGAACCGGTTTTCTACACGGGGTATAGTTTCGCGAAACGCGTTTCACAGTGCCGAGCAGGCAAGGGAGAACATCCATGGACGTCCGTTTTACAGCGATTGTGCTTCTGGCCGTGATGCTCCTGGCGGTGGGCATCCAACGCAGCGCATTTGCCGAACCCAGGGAGGTCATCCCGATCTGGGACGGCGCCCCGCCGGAAGCCATGGGCGCCGAAGACGCCGACATCCCCACCCTCGGACTCTATCCACTGGACACAGACACACCCGCGCCCGCGGTGCTGGTGTGTCCCGGCGGCGGCTACAGCGGCCACGCGATGGACCACGAGGGCGAGCAGATTGCCCAATGGCTCAACAAGAACGGGCTGGCGGCGTTTGTGCTGAAATACCGCCTCTCCCCCTACCGCCACCCCGTGCCGCTCAACGATGCGAAACGCGCCATGCGTCTCATCCGGGCGAACGCAACGGCCTGGAACATGGACCCCGCGCGCCTGGGCATCATGGGTTTCTCGGCGGGCGGGCATCTGGCGTCGACGGTCTCCACGCATTTCGATTCGGGCAACGCATCGGCCAGGGACGCCGTTGAGCGCCAGAGTTCACGGCCCGATTTCGCGATCCTGTGCTACCCGGTCATCACCTTCGAGCCGCCCTACGCGCACATGGGCTCCCGTAATAACCTCCTCGGCGAAAATGCACCCGAAGAACTGGTCAAGAATCTGTCCAACCACACCCAGGTGACCGCCCAGACGCCCCCCACGTTCCTGTTCCATACCGCCGACGATCCGGGCGTGCCGGTGCAGAACAGCCTGCTCTATTTCGGCGCGCTGCGCGAGCATGACGTGCCCGCCGAACTGCACGTCTACGAACACGGCCGCCACGGCGTGGGCCTGGCCCCCGATATGCCCGAACTTGCCACCTGGCCCGGCCTCTGCATTACCTGGTTGCGCGTGCGAGGGATCCTTTAGGAGACGGGCGCCCGCGGGCCGTCCCTCGGGCCAGCTCAGCGCAGATCTTCGCGAGTTTCCAGCAGCACGACCGCGTGAACGCTGATGGCTTCCCGACGCCCCTCGGGCCCCAGGCCTTCGTTGGTCTTGGCCTTGACCGAGATGCGCTCGACGGGCACACTCAGGCACTCGGCTAAGGCGTTGCGTATCGCCGGGATATGCGGATTCAGCTTCGGTTCCTGGGCTATAATCGTGGCATCGATATTGCCCAGACGATATCCCTGTTCGAACACCATAAGATACGACTTAGCAAGGAGTTGCAGACTGTCCGCGCCTTTATGCCGGGGGTCGGTGTCGGGAAAGTGCTCCCCAATGTTTCCGAGCGCCGCCGCCCCCAGTAGCGCATCCGTAATGGCATGCGCCAGGACATCGGCATCGGAATGACCCACAAGTCCCTTATCGTGTGGCACTTGCACGCCGCCAAGCCTGAGCGGGCGGCCCGGTTCGAGGCGGTGCAGGTCATAGCCTTGCCCGATTCGCATCACGCAAGTCCTTTAGCGATAACCGCTTCCGCGAGCGCCAGATCGTCCGGCGCCGTTATCTTGAAATTCAACGGGGTGCCCCGCACAAGTTTCACGGCCGCCCCCATCCTCCGCACAAGCGTTGCATCGTCCGTCGCCGCGAACCCCTGCGCGCGGGCATGCCGATGAGCCTGTCTAACCACTTCCACGCGAAAGGTTTGCGGAGTCTGACAGGCCCACAGCCGGCTCCGGTCCGGCGTGTCCACAAGCATATCGTCCAACCCGCCCATCAGGATGGTATCGGCACTGGGAATCGCGACGGTCGCCGCGCCGTGCTCCCGGGCCGCCTCTATCGAAGCCTCTATGGATTGGGGACTTACAAACGGCCTGGCGGCATCATGAATGACGACGATCTCCACTGTGCTGTCCAGCAGGTTGAGCGCGCGCTCGACGGATTCCTGTCGCTCTCTTTCCCCGGCGACAAGAACGAAGTCGTTTCCAGGAAACGCGTTGCGCAAAACGGACTCAAACTCGGGCTCGGTCCCGGGAGGAACCGTAATCACCGCGCGCGAGAGCAACCCCAGCGCCTCAAAACGGCATAACGTGCTTACCAACAAGGGTTTGCCGCCACAGAGCACCAGTGCCTTCGGCTGTTCGAGGCCCAGCCGAAGCCCCATCCCCGCCGCCGCAACAACAAGCCGCACATTCACGACAAGACGCTTTGGAGC
>Ga0123335_1003078_pt1 | contig 23809 bp, 19 predicted proteins | sample BiotimSIPDNA_2_FD_89707 | JGI IMG/M metagenome (GOLD analysis project Ga0123335, IMG submission 89707) | Anaerobic biogas reactor microbial communites from Washington, USA - Biogas_R2 time_0 SIP DNA | ecosystem: Engineered > Bioreactor > Anaerobic > Unclassified | place: Washington, USA...
GCCAATTTTGTGGTAAAAGTGCTCAATCTATTACGCATAGGTTGGGCACTTTTACTATATCTTCTCATTTGAACCCGTCAAGAGAAATAAATTATAGAACAGTAATAAGCGGGCACGCTGCAAAACGGAAAAGTTTGCGGCGTGCCCTTCTTATTTCGGTCTGCGGCCCTAAAATTATTAAACTATAGCCTTAAATGCCCTGATACACCGGTCAGTGACCGTCGCTTTAACGATAACCGGAGCCCCGGCCGCCGGGACTGTTATGCGCCCTTCTCGCTGCGGTCCGGCTGTGCGGACAAATTCCTCCGGGGCAGTGCCCGATCCGGCGCCCAGCGCCGAGAATAGTGCGAGGTTGGATATCCCTGATTTCGGAGAAACGGCGGCGCGGACGCGCCCGATTCGCCCCTCAGCGTCGACATATGTGCCGTCTGTCTCGAGGAAGGAGGCAAGCGGCAGGACGATCTCGGCCCTTTGTGCGGTATCGGTGAGGTGGGTGTCCGCAACGACGAGAAATTCGAGCCCGGATGTATCGAGCTCCGGCATGTCCTCGCCAATGATAAAGAGCGCGCGCAGGCCGGGCATGGCTTTTTCGAGCTTCTCACGCCCGCCGATCCCCTCGTCGGAAAGCCCCTGACTGTTGCAGCGCGGCCCAAGCGGCAGCACCTTGTTCTTTCCGCTTATGCGCGCTATGTTGCACAGCAGCAGAGCGGCGTCATAGGAGACAGACTGCTCGTCGTAAACGATCAGGGGCGAGGATGACTCCATGTATTCTTTTGCAATGGCGTGGGCGAACTCACACCCGCGGTCGGGGAAGGCGGCTGCAAATTCGGAATAACCAGGTACTGTGCATCCGGACGATTGCGCCGCAACCGAGGCGGCAATGCCTTCGAGCGCCTTGGCTTTTATGTTGCAGCTGACACGGCTGCCGAGCAGACTGTCGCAGTCGGACACGGTGTATATCTTAGCGGAACAGCCGCGTATCTTCATACCGAGCGCGGCGTGGGTCTTCATGATATCGTGCCCGGCGTAAATGATGAGATCAGCCTTTTCAATATCGGTGTAGTCTGCGGATGAGGCGTCGCGCCCGAACACTTCGGATACGGCTGAGGGGGTCTTGTTTAAGCAGCCTATGACATCCGTATGGAGCGTGTCGGCCGCGAGGGACTTCACCGCGCGCATTTCCTCGCTCGTGAGCGCGTCGGACAGCGCCACTCCGATGCTGTTTTTCCCAAAGCGCGAATAAACATCCGCCATGCGGTCACGGAACTCCTGCGCGGCTTTGTCGAGCGGCACCTGCTTGCCGCCGACGAGCGCGGTCGTCAGACGGTCCTTTTGCTGCACGCCGTAGCCGAAGCGGCCGATGGAGCACATCAGCCCCCCGTCTGCAGGCAGGACGCGGCAAACGGTGTCTCCCCTGTGGGTGACGACCGTTTTGCAGCCCACGGAGCAATAGCCGCAGACGGAGTTTACAGCATCCTCCCTGAGCGGCACGCGCTTTCCGGCGGTCCAAAGCTCCGTGAGGGCTCCTGTGGGGCACAGATTGGCACACTCGCCGCAGGAAATGCACTCGGTATTCCTCAGCGGGACACCGAATTCCGGCTTGATTATCGTCTCAAACCCGCGGTTGACAAGCCCATACACGCCGAGGCCGACAACCTCTTCACAAACGCGGACGCAAAGACCGCAGAGTATGCACTTGTCAGCGTTGCGTTCGATGAACGGGTGTTCATCCTTAAACTCGCGGCGGCGCTTCGTGCCGCCGAGCCTGGCGGGGTGCACGTCGTAGGCACGTCCGTATTTTATCAGCTTGCACTCGAAATAGTCCGCGCAGCCGCACTCCAGACAACGTGCGGCGTCAGCCCTCGCCTGCTCCTCCGTCAGTCCGAGCGCGACTTCGCTGAAATCGTGTCTTCGCTCCTCCGGGGGCAGCTGCGCCATCTGAGCGCGCGGTATCCTCGGCCTGTCTCGATAATCCTCTTCAGTCATGTCGTCGCGGGTAACGATATAGGGCTTGCAGTAAGGGACCACGTCTCCCTTGAGATAGCTGTCGATTACATCGGCTGCCTTGCTCGCGTGGCCGATGGCGGCTATGGCGATGCCGGGTCCCTTGTTCACGCCGTCGCCTCCGGCAAATACGCCCTTACGGTCGGTGAGAAATGTGAACTCGTCGGCCTCGATGGTATTTTTTTTCGTCAGCTTCACCGGTATGCCGTCCGGGACTACGCTCTGGCCGGCCGCTGCGATCACGGTGTCCACGTCGAGCGCCTCGGTTTCACCGGGAACGGGGACGGGGGATCGGCGCCCGGAGGCGTCAGGTTCACCGAGCTGCATTTTCTGAAGTTCAATTCCGCACACACGCCCGTCAGCACCGGCAAGAATGTTTATTGGGGACACAAGGAAACGGAAATCCACACCTTCTTCAGCAGCCTCGTCTATCTCGACTTTCTCCGCAGGCATCTCGTCAATAGTGCGGCGATAAATTATGTAAACTTTCTCCGCGCCGAGACGTACCGCCGTGCGGCAGGCATCCATGGCAGTGTTGCCGCCGCCTACGACGGCAACACTGCGGCCAATACCGGTCGGCTTCTTCTGAGCGGCGTCCCTGAGGAAGTCGATGCCGCCGAAAACCCCCTCGTGCCCCTCGCCGGGGCAGCCGACGGGTGTGCTCCTCCACGCGCCGATGGCGATGTACACGGCGTCGAATTTCTTTTCTATATCCTCGAACATTATATCTCTGCCGATTTTCGTGTTGCAGTGTATCTCAACGCCCATGCGGCGTATGAGATCTATCTCCCTGTCGAGCACCTCCTTGGGCAGGCGGTATTGAGGTATGCCGTACTGAAGCATGCCGCCGGCCTTGGGCATAGCCTCGAATATCTCTGCGCGATGGCCGTGTCGTGCGAGATAGTAGGCCGCGGTGAGACCGGAGGGGCCGCCGCCGATGATGGCGACGCTTTTTCCCGTGGAGGCCTCCCTGACATCCTGGTACGGGTCGTCACTGAACAGATCGACGTCACCGACAAAGCGCTTGAGATTGCCTATTGAGACGGGCTCGTCCACCAGATTGCGTCGGCAGGCGGTCTCACAGGGATGGGGACATACCCTGCCTATGGAAGCGGGCAGGGGGAACATCTCTTTTATAAGCTTCACCGCCTCGCGGTACTCGCCATTGGCGATAAGTCCCGCGTAACCCTGGCAGTCCGTGCCGGCGGGGCAGGCTTCGGAGCAGGGGGGGCGGCAGTCGCCGCGGTGGTCGGATAACATGAGCTCGAGCGAGAGCCGGCGTCCGGCCTCGGCACGCTGGCCTCTCGTGTTGACCGACATGCCCTCGTTCACCACAGTGGCGCATGCGCGCATGAGCTTGTTGCTGCCCTCAACCTCGACGAGACAGACGCCGCAGGATCCGTATATCTTGACGAGCTGATGGTGGCACAGCGTCGGTATCTCAATGCCGCAGCGCCTTGCAACGGTGAGGATTGTCTCGCCCGCGCGTGCCTGACATGTCCTGCCGTCTATCTTCACATCGAAAGTATCCATATCCGTACTCCTCCCTTAATCCACCAGCACCGCGTCGAAACGGCAGGCTGCTTCGCAGCTGCCGCAGCGCACGCAGATTTCCGGGTCTATGTGCTGAGGCTTGCGCACTTCGCCGGTTATGGCATTTACCGGGCACTTTTTTACGCATGCAAGGCAGCCGACGCACTTGTTCTCGTCTATCATATAGGTGAGCAGCGGCCTGCACTTGTGGGCCGGGCATTTTTTGTCATAGATGTGCGCCCTGTATTCCTCCGGAAATTGTTTCAGAGTTGACAGAGCGGGGTTGGGTGCGCTCTGTCCGAGGCCGCACAGCGAGCCGGCTATTATGCCGCGGCCGAGGTCCTCGAGCAGTTCCATGTCGCCCTCACGCCCCTCACCCGCCACGATGCGGTTTAGTATCTCAAGCATGCGCTTGGTGCCTATGCGGCAATGAACGCATTTGCCGCAGCTCTCCTTCTGCGTGAAATCGAGGAAGAAGCGGGCCATATCTACCATGCATGTGTCTTCATCCATGACGATCATTCCGCCGGAACCCATGATTGCACCGGCCTTCGAAATGCTCTCGTAATCCACCGGCGTGTCGAGCAGGTGTTTGGGGATGCAACCTCCGGAGGGCCCACCCATTTGAACGCCCTTAATGTCCCGGTCACCCTTTATGCCGCCTCCGATGTCGTAAATTATCTGGCGAATCGTCATTCCCATCGGAACCTCAACGAGACCGCTTTTTTTAACTTTTCCCGCCAGCGCAAACACCTTTGTGCCTTTGCTGGCCTCGGTGCCCATGGCGGCAAAGGCCGCGCCGCCGTTGCGGATTATCCACGAGATGTTGCCGTAGGTCTCGACGTTGTTGATATTTGTGGGTTCCTGCCAGTAGCCTTTCTCAGCGGGAAAGGGCGGCTTGAGGCGCGGCATGCCGCGCTCGCCCTCGAGAGAGGCGATGAGCGCCGTCTCCTCACCGCAGACGAATGCGCCCGCGCCGGCCTTTATGCTCAGGTCAAAATCGAACCCGGTGCCGAGAATATTGCTGCCGATGAAGCCGCGCAGGCGGGCCTGTTCTATGGCTGTCTCAAGACGCTTTATCGCGAGCGGATACTCCGCGCGGACGTAGAATATGCCGTGGCCGGAACCGATGGCATAACCGGCGATAGCCATGCCCTCTATTACGGCGTTCGGGTCGCCCTCGAGCAGACTTCGGTCCATGAACGCGCCGGGGTCGCCCTCGTCGGCGTTGCAGATTATGTATTTTGTCTTACCGGGGCTGCTGCGCGCGGCGTCCCATTTGCGCCAGGTCGGGAAGCCCGCGCCGCCGCGGCCGCGGAGTCCCGAGGCCTTTATCTCGCCGATGACCTGTTCGGGAGTCATTTCGGTCAGACACTTCCTGAGTGCGGCGTACCCGTCGCTCCCGATATATTCGTCTATCTTTTCGGGGTCGATTGAACCGCAGTTGCACAAGGCTACTCGCGTCTGGCGACGGAGAAAGTCCATGTCGGAGGCGGAAATGAGATATTCTTCGACCGGATTGCCGTCCTTTACGTGCTCGGAAGCGATGCGCTCGGCTATTTTTTCGTCAACATTTCCGTAATAGAAATGTCCGCTGTCGGATATCACCTCAACGATCGGCTCGTCAAAGCACATGCCATTGCAACCCACTCGCTCCACCTTCTGGTCGAGGCCAAGCCGGCTGAAAGATGCTTCGAGCGCATCCCATGCTCTCAGCGCACCGGCGCCAATTCCGCAGCTTCCCATGCCTACCGTAACTCTCATTTTAAAGCGCCTCCGTGATCCCGGCGGATCTGTCTGATTATGTCTCTGACGGATTTCGTCGTGAGATGGCCGTACACCTTGCTCTCGCCCGAAGTCTGTATCATCATTTCCGGCCCTATCGAGCAGCAGCCGAGGCAGGCCACGCTCTCCAGCGTGAAAAGTCCGTCCTCAGTCGTTTCGCCGGGCTTTATGCCGAGTTCGTCCGTCAGCGCCTCTAACACTTTTTCGGAGCCGTTAACGTGGCAGGCGGTGCCCTGGCACATCATCAGAAGATACTTTCCGTTCGGGGCAAGACGGAACTGCGCGTAAAACGAGATGACTCCCATTATCTTGGCTATCTTCAAGTCGAGCGCCTGAGCTATGGCGGCAATGGCGTCCTTAGGCAGATAGCCGTAAATCCCCTGCGTCTGCTGCAAAACCGTGATCAGACTGCCGGGCACATCTTTGTATTTTTCAAGTATCGGATCCAAAAGGCTAAGGTCGTTGGCAGGCGTTCCGGGCCTGCATTCGCATTGACACTGTCCCATTTTTTGCCCTCCTGTTAAGAAAGTGCCCCGTTTGGGGTCCCGTTTGTGTAATAATTCTTGATTAAAATAAAAGTATAATATTAGAAAATGCCGATGTCAATCAAACATCAGTTTTTGCATAATCCGATATATTTTTTAAATAAGAAACGGTACTGTTTCTCGTTTTCTTAAAAGATTAGGTGACGTTGTGCGGATTGAGAAAATTTCCATCTCGTTGAATATGGCTGAATATAATTGAAAGAAGCACCATGTGAGTACGTTTGCCGTGTTCTCATGGTGCTTCTTATTGTTCTCGTTGAGTTTTTTACCCGGACAAGACTTACAGCCAATCGGATTCTTCACACTTCCGATGACAAGCAGACAACGGCAGGTACATTATAACGAAATGTTACGAAATCTGCCTTAAGTACGCTGCGGTTATTTTCAACGTACTGTCCGTCATGATAGACGATGTCCTGTACATCATCCTCCGTCAGCGGTATGTACGATAATGCCGGACAGATACTTCGAATGGGGACGCTCAAGAAAGAAAGTTCGCCATTGAACCGATACGGTGCGGATGCGGGATAACCGCACCGCTTTATTACCATTATTATACAGTATCCGATACCGAAACCTTAAGCCGCTATGCGGGAGACAACAGCTGCGCCCATTGCCCGGTTTGCCGTGCCGTCGGGATCGAAAATGCCGCCGGTTACACCGTTCATGATTCCCATTGCGGAGCAGTAGCCGACACCCGGCTTAGCCCAATCCGCCACGGAGGCCGCGTCGGAATAGCCTAAGCTGACCTCGCCGATAACGGGCGCTCCGTTATAAAGGGCGTAGCGATAGATAATTGCGGCCATCTGCTGACGGGTTAGCTGTTCCATCGGCCCGAATGTGATACTTGTAAGGCCATCTGTAATCCTGTTGCGGTAAGCCCAGAGAACTGCGTCGGAATACCACTTGCCGTCCTCGCAGTCGGAAAAGACAGCTGAGACGTTCCCGTTAACGGAGGGCGAGTTTTCCATGCGATAGAGCATGGTGACGAACATGGCCCGGGACAGGGCGGTGAAGGGCTCAAAGGTGGTCTCGGTTATGCCGAATATGACTCCCTTTTCGTAATCAGCCTTGACATAGGGGAAAAACCAGTTGGCCGATACAACATCGGTAAAGGGGCTGGTTATCAGCAAGATGCGTTCCTGGGGCTCGCTGTATGCGGCGGGAACGACCCCTCCCAGCTTTTCGGTGATGTAGGTGATAAGAACCTGGTTGTCCAGCATGCCGTTTTCAATGAGATACTTATTGTCCATAAACATGTTGATACCGTCTCCGCCGGACTTGAGCATGTAGTCGTGAGAGGCCAGAGTATAGGTTCTTGTCAGGTCGATCGGCTCGTAAGTGTTGGTTTTACCGTTCAGGACCTGAACGCCGCTTACACGCCGCGCTCCGTCGACGCCGACAAACGCGCCTTTGTCATCTATCCTGACAGAGGAGGGAACGGTTGTGTCTATGGTAAACTTCAGGCCGGATACCTGGAGGAATCCGCCGCTTTCCGTCGGGCAGGTGCGGGCGGACATTTCAAGAGCGTCTATTATCTCCTGGCCGGTGGCTTTGCATACGCAGAGCATATTGCCGAAGGGGTGTACTGCTATAATATGTTCGTAGGTTATGTCGCCCGCGGCGATACCGTCACGGACACCTCCGCCATTTACCCAGCCTATGTCCGCTTCGCCGACTATACGGTAAGCGTCGGCAACCAGATCGCCCATATTAGTTTCCTTGGAGCGGACGGCACGGGTACCGTCGGGATTATTTATGGTGAGGTCAACGGAGGTTCCGGCGACAACAGTTTTGAGAAGTTCCTCGTTCTCTGCCTTGATCTCACCCATAAAAGCAGCTGTATCGGCATCCCTGTTGTTATAATCGGCGATAAGTTCGCTGCTTATTGTGCCGTCCGGCTCGATAACGAGCTTGCCTACATAGGAAAACTTTGTGCCGGAGGAGGCCAGTAAGACGGTGTTGCCGTCCTTATCCTTAACGCCGAGGCCGGGAATCACACTGTGAGAGTGGCCGTCTATAAAAGCGTTCAGGCCGGTAACGTTGGCAATAATGTCCGTGGATCTCCAGGGAGAGCTCTGCTCATTCGTGCCGCAGTGTCCCACGGCGATGATGTAATCGGCTCCGGCGGATCCGGCGGCATCTATGGCTTTCTGCACGGAAGCATACAGATTTTGTCCGTCGTTACCCTCGCAGAAGCTGTATATAAATTTGCCTGTTCTGTCCCGAAAGTAGGTGGGATTGGATTTTGAGAAGGTTTCGGGAGTGTCGATTCCGATGTAGGCAACATTAATGTCGCCGCAGGCAATCATCCTGTAGCTGTCGAATACGGGTTCGCCGGTCCTGAGGTCAATAAAGTTGCAACAGATGTAATCGCTGCTTTGCAGCTCGGCTAACTCAAGAAAACGGTCCATACCGTAATCGAATTCGTGATTACCGGGAACGATAACATCGTAGCTGACCTTGTTCATGATGTCGACAAGGTACGAGCCCTTTGAAAGTGTACCGAGAACCTCACCCTGAAGAGCGTCGCCGGCATCAACAAGGGTCACATAGTTGACCGCCGCTAATTCAGATTTTAAAGCGGCAAGTCCGGCATAGCCTATGTTGGCGTCCACGGCACAGTGTACGTCGTTGGTATAAAGGATTACGATGTCTTTACCGCCGGCTGCAGACGCTGTGCCTCCAAGGGTGAGCATCATTACAATGACGAGCACTATGGCCGAAAGCTTCATCACTGACTTCATATTCATCTTCATCCCATTCTCTGCCGGGCGGCATTATTATACATATTATGCCGCACAAATAATACCATAATTTGATGTATTTTTCAACACGCAAGAATTCTCTGGCAGTATTTCGATTGCACACGTTGAGAAGGCCGTTTATAATAATAATTTAAAACTCATGATTCAACTCTGACACCGCATATAATTGCTATTATCCGCTAAATCCGAGATATAATATCGGTGCTGCAGGGAATATGTCAGGTAATTCGGTTACATATATAGGTTGCCCCGGTCTCTGATATTGACATAGACCGTATAATATATTATTACCAATATTTCTTATCTCTTTAATCAAAGGAGAGTTATAAAAAATGACAGAGTATTTGATGACTCAACTTGGCGTTCTGCTTAAATTAGTTGCAGCGGGCATATGCGGGGCCATAATAGGATATGAACGAAAAAGTCGGCTTAAAGAAGCCGGAATCCGCACTCATATGCTTGTCGCTTTCGGAGCAACTCTGATCATGATCGTATCCAAATACGGTTTTTCCGACGTCCTCCGGCTCAACGGTTATGAACTCGATCCCTCCCGCGTTGCCTCCCAGATTGTAAGCGGCATAGGTTTTTTGGGCGCGGGCATGATTTTTATTAAAAAACAGTCCATTAACGGTCTGACGACAGCCGCGGGAATCTGGACTACCGCCGGGATCGGTATGTCCATCGGTGCGGGCCTCTATTTCCCCGGTATAGCCGCAACAGTGATGGTATTCCTTGTACAGGAGGTTTTACACAGGAATTTTAAATGGATCCGGATACCGACCGCAAAACAGATGATCATTAAATCGGACGACAGCAGAGAATCAATTTCCTTTATTCAGGAGAAATTATCCGAAAATCATATAGAGATCATCGATCTGAAAGCCGGCAAATCGGAGTCCGGCATGCTGGAAATAGAGCTGTATGTGAAAATGCCCTCAAATTACGATGCTTCAAAGCTTCTGGATTTGCTTAACGATAATCCGCATATTAAGCTCATCGAGTATTAAAGCACCGCAGATTATATCTGGTCGGTTTAATTCGGGAACTGTTCTCACAATTCTGTTTTCTCAATTATCTGTCCTGCTTTGAATTTTAACTCTCGAGACTTTCCATTTACCGGAAAGAAGAAATACCACACATATTACAGACGTCACTATCGGCGCTGCCACATAAGCCAATCCTATCCCCTCAAACCCCCATAACAGCACATTGCTGAACAGCCACGCAAAACCGTAGCGGATAAAAAACGCGCTTAAAATGCCGCAGCACATTGTCAGCGGTGTATATCCCGCCCCGGAAATAATACCGAACATACAAAACATGGCCGCCTCAATGACAAAAGAGAATGCATAACATCTCAGATAGCCCACACCGGCAGCCGCTACCGCAGCGTCCGATGTAAAAATACGAAAGCTGAGCATTGGGAACAGCATACAGAATGCAAAGAAAACAAAACTGATCGCGGTGGAGAACGCCATCCCGATCCTCAATCCCTTAATTACCCGTTCCGGTTTTCCTACCGCCAGATTTTGAGCGGTCATAGTCATCAAACCGACCATGATACCCTGTGACACCAGATTCGCGAAGATTTGTATTTTACCTACGGCTCCCGCGGCGGCAGAAGCTTCCACGCCGTACAGATTAACCAGACCTCCCAAGAAGAGAGCTCCGGCAGCGGCAAACAAAAACTGTATCGATTGGGGTAAGCCTATTCGAACCACAGCGCTCAGATAGTTCTTGTGGATGGTAAATGACTTTAACTTAAAGTCAAATAATGTGGTTTTTCGTTTTATAAGTACACAGACGAGCACCACACTGATAAACTGACTGAAAATCGTAGCCATTGCGGCTCCCGCGGTTCCGAGGTTCAATGCCCCGACAGCTATAATATCCAACACGATATTCAAAACAGCTGTAGCAGCTATAATGATCATCGGAGTTTTGGAATCTCCCACACCTCTCAATACAGCAGCCAAAACATTGTACCAGTACACAAAAATAGTTCCGATCATGCAAATAACCAGATACTGCACCGCGTACCGGAAGGCTGCGGGGGGAGTATTGATGAGTCTTAAAATAGGTTCCGCGAAAGAAATAACACAAACCGTGATTATAATCGCAATAACGGTAAACATCGATAGCATGGAGCCCAGGACACGACGGATTTCCGACTGCGCGCCGTTGCGTATGAGCTGCGCGGAAATAATTGATCCTCCGTTTGACAAACCGGCTACCACCACAAGGACAACGGTAGAAATCAGTGAACCCATACTGACGGCCGACATTCCGCCGGATCCCAGATAATGGCCGATTATCGCCATATCCGCAAAACTGTAAATTGCCTGAATTAAATTCGCAAAAATGATCGGCACGCAAAACGCAATCAGCTTTTTCCCTACCCTGCCGGTGGTCAGATTTCCACGCTCGTCCATTATGGCCTCCATTGTTATAAATTCATTATCTCTCTATCCGACCTCATATCGGATCCGCAAACGACTATTTTACAATAAAGCAAATATCAAGGATAATATTGCCCTTTTCATCCGGCCGGGTAAACCGTGGGCAGGCGTACCGCTCAAAAAACCAGATAGCGCCGTCTTTATCTTCGGCGATACTCATACCTTCCGACTTCAGACGCTCCCCGCATATTTCCTCCTGCATATAGATCTCCGACTCTTTGCCATAGACCCAGCAGACGCCGAGTGTGCTTTCCGGGAAATCGACACAGTCGAAGCCGTCCGGAACTTCTGTGCCGCGCGGCAGGAGCATACCGATACGGTATTCGAAGGGCTCACCTTTTTTACATCTCATCAGTCCCAGATAGGCATCTGCATCTTCGAAGACCTCGCCCGGCTGTGCGCCGGATAGCTTCTCGAGTGTCTGAAACCATCCGTTTTGGAAAAACTCGCTCCACTTAGCACCGAACGTTCCGTCAACCCTATCACTGTCCCCATAGGTTTTACCGATAAACCGCATCGTGGGAATATGCTGCCGATAAGACTTTATGATTTCCGACATAATTGTACCCTCCTTACAAAACACATACAGCGCACCCAGTGTACCATATGTTAACTTCGATGTACATAATTTCCATGAAAACTCCTGTCGTTCAGTCCCTTTTACAGGGCTGTCTTTTATCGCTGATCTCATGCATAAGCGAAAACCGGAACTCACCGTTTTGTAATACCGATATGCGATTATTTGACAGATAAAATCCATTGACTGCCGGTGATGCTTTTTGGGGTTTCCGCGGAACGTGCTGTCTCCCTGTAAACGCTCTTAATGCGGGCGCTGTTTTGTCCGGGTAAATTTTTTCCCTGCGGACGCGGACGTGGGCGCATAATGCACACACACGCATCCGCGCAACACACACGCACAATGCACCCGCATGACACACCCGCATGACACACCCGCATGACACACCCGCATGATGTGCCTGCATGACACGCACGCATGATGTGCACGCGCGAGGGCGAGGCTTAAAGACGGCAGGCGGACCGTGTCCGCATAGTCGAGCGCGGTGGAAACGAATGGCGGGCAATGCTCACCGCTGCGGGGACGGGGGAAACAAATTGCAGGAAGCTTTTTTGTCATGATTAAGTCTCCTTCCCCGCTTTTTGGGTACGCGCTGCGGGAAACTCCGCATAGGAGCTTCTTTTTGCTTTTTTATACGATTATGTATTATCTTCATGAAGATGCAAACGTCGACATAACAGATGATAGTACATATGTTCTATTTTGTCAAGCGCTTTAATAAAAATAATTCGGTTATGCCGCAGCTGAGACGGATAAAGCACAGCGGCTTCATGATGCCATACTTACGTTTGAGTTCTATCTGGTAATCGGATATCAGTATAAGACACGAGTTAATCCATCGGTCAGGTTTCATCAAACGCATACCGTATTATTGAATAATTCAGTGCAATAATATAAAAGCTTCTTGAGTTTTGACAATTTATAATATATAATATTTTATAATATAATATAGACTAATTAAAAGGAGGACGAGCTATGCTTACACCTAAGGAGAATATGCGCGAGGTTATCAGAGGCGGTAACCCGGATAGGTTCGTTAACCAGTATGAGGCTGTTTATTTAATGTTTCACCCTTATATCTTGACTTCCAATGCCCTTTTGGAAAAAGGCCAGAAGAATGTTGTTAACGCATGGGGTATCACTAACTCTTTCCCCGCTAATACCCCCGGCGCATTCCCCGTTCATACACCTGATAAAATTGTCGTAAAGGATATTGAAAGATGGCGTGAATACGTTAAGGCGCCCTCTTTGAAGTTTACGGATGAACAATGGGCAATGTTTAAGGGTATGTATGACGCTGTTGACGGCACAAAGGCATACAAGGCCACATTCATAGCTCCCGGCATATTCGAGCAGACTCATCATCTGTGTGAAATCAGCAGGGCGCTTGAGTATTACGCACTCAATCCGGACGAAATGCATGACCTTATCAAGTACTATGTCGAATGGGAGCTTCAGATGCTGGAGGGAATCCTGACCAATCTGAAGCCGGATGCTATTTTACACCATGACGACTGGGGCGGAGCGACAAGTACGTTTATCAGCCCTAATATGTTCGCCGATTTCTTCCTGGAGCCTTATAAAGAAATTTATAAATATTGCCACGATCACGGTGTGGAGCTTGTAATTCACCACGGAGACAGCTATGCCGCCACACTTGTGCCGTACATGATCGAAATGGGTATCGATGTTTGGCAGGGCTGCCTGGAATCAAACAATGTTCCCGAACTGATTAAAAAATACGGCGGCAAGATCTCCTTCATGGGAGATATCGACAACAAGTCTGTGGATTTCGAGGGCTGGACTCAGGAAAATTGCAAAAAGGTCGCTCGCAGAGCCATTGACAGATGCGGCAACAAATACTTTATCCCCTGCATCGCGCAGGGTGGACCGGGCTCCGTATATCCGGGCGTCTATCAGGCTCTTACAGATGAAATCGACAAATACAGTGAGGAAGTTTTCGGAATCAACGCGAGTGAAATCGATCGTCTGCCTCTGCAGCTGATATTCTGACTTGCTTTTCTTTCCGAAATGCACCGCGTTTAAGTCAATTAATTGTATAATTAGCGCAGCGCTCCGCTCTGTACAGGGTGGAGCGCTGCGTTTGGCAATACATTCTATACGTTCAGACGGTCAACGCTTCATCCGGAACGTCAGGATTTGTCTTCCTTCGCCATGTCGAAATGTTCCATATGCCTCCCAACTGTTTTTGAGGTTGCTGCGATCTGGTCGATAATTTCAAATACAACGAGCTCCATTTCGCATCCCTTTGAATAATCGGCTTTTACGGTATAGTCAACTCTCCCGTTTATTATCAAATCGTCGGCCTCGCGCCTGTCGTTTTGATACACCGCGATCGAGTGTCCGCCGTTTACCTTGGTTAGCTTCATACAGGGCACATCCGTTAATCCGTCTCCGATGAAGATCATATTTCTAAACGGCACTCGCCTTCTGTCCTCGGGCATGTACTCGTTTAAGCTCCTGTTTTCGGCAACATCCATGACGCCCTTGTTGATGCGGTACAAAAACTGCGTCTTACTCGTGTAGTTAACAGCCATTGCAGGCCAGAAAGGAACGCCCTTTTCGTTGTAGCAAAATGACGCCGCGTATATCTCCTTGAATTCCCCGGCAATAACGGTACCCTCGATTATTTCCTTCAAACCGGATGAAATGATATAGTGTTCCGCCTGCAGACCTCTCTTCTGCGCGTAGGCATTAACCCTGGCAAACCATGTTCTTATACCGGGAAAGAGTTTAACTCCCTTTCCCAAATTCCGAAGTGTATTGTTAGTCACAAGCTGCCTTCCCTCGGATTTCTCGAGCATAACAAGCATGTAAGCGAGTATTTGATCCATACCGTACTTATGCATAACGCGGCTGCATTCATCCCAAAAGTCCCCCGCGTCCATCCCGAGAGCCGGTATAAACGCATACTCCTGCATATCTCTCGGCGAAAGAGTGCGGTCAAAGTCGTACATCAGCGCGAGTATCGGTTTTTCAGGCATGCTTTACCCTTCCTTCAATCTTCAGGAAAATGCTTCATACCCCGCGGTCTCATGTCGTAACGCCGTATGAAGTTTTCCGCCCTCAGGTTATGTCTCATATAATCCAATAAAAGTTCTGCGCAGGCGCGGCTGTCGCTGCCTGCGTTGTGATGCTCAAGTTCAAGCCCAAGGTGTCCGGACAGCGTACTCAGCTTGTGGTTTACGAGGTTCGGATAGCAGGACCGCCCCATAGCGCAGGTGCAGGCATAGTATGCAAACGGCTTCCACCCGATCTGATACGCGCTTAAACACTTTGCCAGCACCGACATGTCAAACGGCGCGTTGTGTGCGATAAGCAAGCCGCTCCCCATTACAGGCGCTATCATTTCCCACAGCTTCGGGAACGCAGGCATATCCGAAACCATTTCCGGGGTTATACCCGTCAGTTCAATATTGAACCTGTTGAAGTATGTCTCCGGGTTCACGAGCGAATAAAATTCGTCAACAACGGCTGCGTTTTCAATAACCGCTATTCCTATTGAGCTCATCCGGTCGTTTGCATAATTCGGAGTCTCGACATCAAACGCTATGTAACGATCTTTCACAGGGCTTCTCCTTAGCTTTTTTCCATTATCACTTTGGAAAATTGTAGTCTATTTCGTCGGCAAAGTCAACGCAGTCGCTCTTTATGTGCCCACCCTATACCCGGCATAAACTTGGCGGCACCGAATACTCAGTAGAAAAAGCCTGCTTTTCACTAAAAAAGTGATTCGCAGGCTCTTTCAATATATCCCCGGCACCGAAATCCCGGCAATCTAATGATCGCCCTCAGCCATTCGTGAGTGCCCTTACCGGCCTTGCTTCAATATATCCCCTATATCCCAACGGCTCCATCTGGAATCTCGGAGCGTCTTCATCCGCCCATTCATATCCGTACAGCTTCGGATCAAAGGACTTCATAAACTCCCATAAATCACCGATAGCCTCTTCAAACAGGTCTTCGTCAAACGGCGACCCCTGAAAAACCATCATCTTGCAGGGTTCGAGCTCTGTCAGTTCATACCCCTCAGGCACCGGTTTATCATAATCAAGAGGAAGTTCGACACCCTGCACATATTGCGAGGTTCCGTTTTCGATCATTTTCTTTGGCAGCCACATGCCGATCGGCTCATAAAGCGCTTCCCGAACACTCGTCAGCATTGCGTATACGTCACATCCGACCTCCCGGCAATACTCGTAATAGTCGGTCGCTTCTATTCCCCTCTTTATCAGCACTTTACGCTGAGGCCGCTCGATAACCTGAATGAATACGGGTACGAGATTTTTGTTCTCCGGCATAATTAAATCTCCTATTGGCAATGTATGGCGGTAATCCCCGGCACGAAACGGTATGAACAGCTGTATCGGAGGCGTTCGCTTCGAGTAATCCTTCGGTGAAATCCCGAACTGCTTTGAAAACGCTTTTGTGAATCCCTCGTGTGAGTCAAAAACGAAGTCAAAAGCTACATCTATTATCTTTGGTTTTCCGTCCCTGAGCACCATTGCGGCTTTTGACAACCGCAGCGCGCGTATATATTCAAACGGCGTCTTCCCTGTCTTTTCCTTAAAAAGCCGCTCGCTGTGCCAGGGCGAATAACCCGCGGCTTTTGAAAGCCGGGCAAGTGTTATAGGCTCCATTATATGAGCTTCTATATAATCCTGCATACGCCTGACCGCGCTGACGCTATCCGTTTGCTCCAAGTTTACCACCACCGGTACCAATATACATATTCTTTCTCTGCGTTTCTTGAACTCATTTGCCGGATTTAACATACCTGCACACATGAACCTATTGCGAGACGTGTTTGTGCATTTCTTCAGTCTTACCTTTGACTTATATACCTCCGTATAGCCTCAAAGGTTTTCTCGCTTATATCATGCTCAAGTCTGCAGGCGTCCTCGGCGGCTGTTTGACTGTCGACACCGAGGGTCTTGAGAAACTCGGAAAGCGTCCTGTGTCTTTCATACATTCGCGAGGCTATTCCCATTCCTATGTCCGTCAGTTCTATGAGTCCGTCCTGATCCACCGAGATATACCCGTTTTCACGCAGCCTTTTCATAGCGAAGCTTACGCTCGGTTTCGTCACATTCAGCTCGCCCGCAATGTCAACAGAGCGCGCATAACCCTTTTTCTCCCTGAGCATCAGTATCTTTTCCAGGTAATCCTCAGCTGATTTCTGCATCTTCAACACGCTCGCCTCCCATTCATCAGGCTTTAATGGTAGCATCTGAAAACAACTTTTGCAATGAAAGATATCCGCTCTCTGCGCAAGAATTGTTATGTAAACTTCAGGGATAATTCTCTTCTCATGTACTATCAGCAAATTGCTGCAATGAGCTTACTAAATACAGTTGCATATCTTTTACAGGCAGACTAAAATAATAATTATAAATCGACAGACTCCGATTATTGTGCTGATGAGGTGACATCATGTTCTTCGAAACCGAAAAAAATGATCACGGCCTTGCCCGTCCGCCCTTCAAATCCTGCGTAGTTCCCCGCGCCATCGGCTGGCTTTCAACGCTCAGTCCGGACGGAATTCCGAATCTCGCTCCATACAGCCAGTTTACCAATCTTACCTTCGATCCTCCTTATGTGGCTATATCGATAAACCAGGGAAATTTGGCAAACAGGAAGGATACTGTCAACAACATCGAACAGACAGGCGAGTTTGTCCACAACATGGTAACCTACGATCTTCGTGAGGCCATGAATATAACCGCCGCGGCATTTCCTCCCGGGGCAGACGAGTTTAAGGAAGCCGGACTGGAAAAAGCGCCATCGGTTCTGGTTAAGCCCTGGCGTGTTGCTGCTTCACCCGTTCAGCTGGAATGCATATATTTTCAGACTATACGCCTGCCTGGCAACGGACGTGTCGGCACTGCCGATATTATAATCGGAAAGGTAGTCGGCATTCATATCAAGGACGAGTTCATAACACCTGACGGCAAAATAGACATTTTGGCATTAAAGCCTCTGGCAAGACTCGGATACAGCGACTATACGACAGTCGACAGGGTTTTCGAAATAGCTCCCCACAGTTTAAAAGGCGACACAAGCGATTTACGGCTCGGACTCGAGGGTACCGCCGGTTCGATGCCAAAACTTTAGGCCGTGCCTAACGAACCGAGCGTCTGTGTGCAGCGGCCGCAACGGTAATACCGACAGATTAGTAATAATTACGGGGAGGGTTAAGCATGCTGGAATTGCCCGAGAGCCTTATTATCGCAGAACAGCTAAACAAAGCCGTTCGCGGAAAAAAGATACGAAGCGTCGCTGCCAACACATCTGCGCATAAATTCGCTTTCTACCACGGGGATCCCGTGGGCTACGAACCGCTGCTTTCCGGGCAGACAATAGGTGAAAGCTGCGGTATAGGCGCTATGATCGAGATCTCCGCGGGTGACCGGCGCCTTGTCTTCGGTGATGGGGCAAATTTGCGCTTTTACGAAGATTTATCAGAAGCTCCGCAGAAGCACCAGCTTCTGATAGGTTTTGACGACGGTACGGCGCTCGTCTGTTCCGTTCAAATGTACGGTGCTGTGCTGGCTTTCACAGACGGAGAATATGAAAACAAGTATTACCAGACAGCGAAGTCAAAACCGCAGCCCGTTACCGAGGCATTTGACGAAAAATACTTTGAATCGCTGCGAACCGAGGATTCCGGTAAGCTGTCGGCCAAAGCTTTTCTCGCCACCGAACAGCGTATCCCCGGACTCGGAAACGGTGTTCTTCAGGACATTTTGTTTACTTCCCGCATACACCCGAAAAGAAAGATCGGAACTCTCTCAAACGCCGAGTATAAGCTTCTCTTCAGCAGCGTTAAAGATACGCTGTGCGAAATGACAAGGCTAGGCGGCCGTGACACCGAAAAGGACCTTTTCGGTTCCCCGGGCGGCTACAGGACACTGCTCAGCAAAAACACAGTTTCGAAACCCTGCCCTGTCTGCGCACAGCCGATACAAAAGGCCCCTTATATGGGCGGAGCGATCTATTGGTGCCCCGCCTGCCAGCCGCTATCAGATTAAGTTTAGCATTATCCCTCCGATAGTGTGAAATCGCCGCCCCCGGAATCGTCTCCAGGGGCGGCGATAAACTTCTTTAGACTATTTTACGCTTTTTTTCCGGTGAATTGCTTGTCAAACTCCTTTGCTTTCCGAACATCTACATTGTATACGGATGGTATGTGAAATGACCCCGCCGAATCTTTAAGAGCGCCGGGTATAAGTTCCTTTGCCATGAAGGCCGGGAAACTCTCTCCGTCGGGCGTCGTTATGCCATATTCAGAGGCTTCTCTAAATCCGAAACGCGGATAGTACTCAGGATGCCCGTATATTAGAACGGCATCGTATCCGAAATCCGCAGCCAGCCCGAATGTGTGCCTAATAAGCGCTCCCCCGATTCCCATTCGCTGAAATTCAGGTAAAACGGATATAGGTCCGAATGTCAATACGGTCCTTTCAGTCCCGTTCTTCTTTTTTATAAAAGCCTTGCAATAGAGTATGCTCCCCACTATCCAGCCGTCATATTCGGCCACGAAGTCGAACTCCGGCACGAATTCCGGAGCCATTCGCATCAAGTGCGCGAGGTAATGCTCGTCGGCCCCTATTCCTTCCCGTATTCGGGCGGTTTCCTCTTTCCAAAAGGCCTCTCTGGTAAGACATTCAACCTCCCGCCGGTCTTCCCCGCGCTCAGGTCTTAAGATAACACGCATTCCGCCGGGCAATATGTATTCGTCGGCAGCGGAGGAAATGCTGTTTTCCCTGTTGTCCATCGTATTAACCTCTCTTTTACCCTTTTATTCCCTTAACATACCGTTTTTCTTCTTTTCTTTACCCGCTTTGGCTATACTCTTGAAAAACTCGTTCTTTTCTTTGAGCGCGGCTGCTTTATCATCGGCAAAGCGAGCTTCTCTTTTTAACGCCATATAGCTGTCCCATCGCTCCCGTGAGAGCTCTCCGCTCTCTGTAGCGGCTTTAACTGAGCAGCCCGGTTCGCTTTCGTGTCTGCAGTCATTAAACCTGCAGGGACGCAATAAAACGCTTTCAACGTCCGAAAACGCGTTAACAAGCCCTTCGCTCGCCGCCCAAAGGCCAAGCTCCCGCATTCCCGGTGTGTCAATTATCATCGCTCCGCTTTTGAGCATTATGAGCTGCCTGTGAGTCGTTGTGTGTCTGCCGCGCGAGTCGTCCTCGCGTATCTCTTTAACGGACATTATCTGTTCACCGGCAAGCGCGTTTAAAAGGCTCGACTTGCCGACACCGCTCGAGCCCAGAAAGACCGCCGTCTTCCGGGCCGCAAAATACCGGTCAAGCTCCTTTAACCCGTAACCCGTCCTTGAACTCACGGCATACGCCGGAACACCCGGCGCCGCGTGTTCCGCCGCGCCTAATTCTTCAGTGTGATCAGGCTTCAGATCGGCTTTTGTTAATAATATCACCGGCTGCGCGCCCGACTGCCACGCGAGCGCGGCATATCTTTCTATGCGCCGCGGACTGAAGTCGCGGTTTAGTGAAGCTAGAATAAAAACATAGTCGAAATTTGCAGCGACAACCTGCTCCTGAACCGTTTTGACATATGCTTCCGCGTGTCCGGCAAGATTGCTACGCGAAAATTTTGAGCTTCTGGGCAGCGTCTGAGTTATAAGACTGTCGCCCTGTCCGTTGAACTGTATCTTTACAAAGTCGCCCGTCGTCGGGTACATTGCCGACGAGCCCGAATAATATACGCTCCCCTTAAGCCTGCCGAACACTTCTCCGTGAGAACACACCATCTCATAACGCTCTTTATGAACGGCGGTAACTCTTGCGATATTTTCTTTATCTACTCCATTATATCCGTAATCCGATATATCGATCATTTTTCCCTCCGAAATAGTTTTAATCGTCTGAAAAAGGCAAAAAGCGAGCGCACCTTTTCGATGCGCCCGCACATGAGCCCTAAGCTCAATACTGCTTTCCACGAAAGGTTACAGCGCGGCTGCAAAACGGGTTTCTGTGCCCGTCTATATCGCCGCTTATATTAAGTTATTGAAAGGCCGCCTCATATATCGCAGTCATCAAAACATCCCCTTTCGATTTATTGGATTTGCTGTTTATTGCCGAGACGAATTTACCATATATACTTAACTAAGTCAATACGTTATCCGGATTATCCCGGAGCCGCAGCTTTGCTGAAACTTAAACTATCTGTATCTTCCTGCCCTTGGGGTCGCCCTTAAACGCTTCAAGCGCATGCTCCCACGCCTCAAGACCGATATCGTCGTTATAATAGCATGACAGCTCGTTTAAATGGGCGAGCGCTATCTTCCCCGTCGTTATCAGGTCGTCGCCGGTTACATTTGTATGCGGATCGATCGTGCCGTGCTCCAGCTCGATATTTATACCTTCCAGATACTCCTCGGGAGTGAATTTAACTTTTCCGAAGTCGATTCCGAGCTGCTTTGCGGCACTCATTGCGTCTTCCATTGTAAACTTTTTCATATAATCACACCTCGATGTATTTTTTTATATTTTACACTTTTATATACGCAAGCGCAAGCTTCGAATAATAAATTCGGTCGTTTTGCGGCGCGCCCTGTAAACAATCATATCTGCCTGACCCGGCCTTTCAATTAAAGCGCAGCCCTGTTAATCTGTCTCTTATTTTATTAATATCCGAAGTATTAATACCCGAATAGTTCACAACAATACTCCTGTCCTCTTCAGGAGAAGCCGCTGTGCGCAAATAATCCGAAAGGAATGCGGCGCGTATCCCCGCAAACCTTAATACTTCCTCTATTTTCTCTCTGGAGGAAGGTTCTTTAAATTTCATTATGAAGTGAAGCCCCGAATCCTTTCCCGTTATCTCCGCGTTTTCCGATCCGGGCATCAGTTTGAGCGTTTCAATGAGCCCGTCACGAAGCGTCCTGTAATGCTTTTTCATCCTGGCGATATGCCGTTCAAAATACCCTTCGTTTAAAAATGATGCGAGCGCAAACTGCTCGAAGCTGCAAACAGCGCAGGAGTAAAAGCCCAGCTTTTCGCTGTATCTTTTAATGAGTTCCGGCGGCAGTATCATGTATCCGATACGGATAGACGGTGTAAGGCTTTTCGTAAAGGTATTAATGTATATAACTTTTCCGCCGGAGTCAATGCTTTGCAGGGCGGGCACGGGCTTACCCGCGAATCTGAACTCGCAGTCGTAGTCGTCCTCGATTATGTATCTCCCAGGTGATCCGGAAGCCCAGTCGAGTATCTCCTGACGTCTGCGAAGCGGCATAACGATACCGGTCGGGAAGTGGTGCGACGCGGTAATGTGCAATACATTTACTCCCTCCTTCTCAAGTGCGTCGGGACGCGCTCCGTACTCATCAAGAGGCACGTCTGCGCAGGTCGCTCCGTTTACGGTGTAGATCTGCCGAATCTTCGGGTAGCCGGGATTTTCCACTCCGCAGCACTTTTCTTCTCCGAGCAAGCGGATTAGCAAGCCGTAAAGATACTCCGTCCCCGCGCCGATAATGATCTGTTCCGGGTCGACCGCAATGCCTCTGAAGCGATAAAGATACGCAGCTATCGCTTCGCGCAAAACGACCGTGCCCTTGTAAGGTATCGGAGCCAAGACCTCGCTCCGGTTTTCCGTCAGTACTCTCCTCATAAGGCGCGCCCAAACGGAAAACGGAAACTGTTCGGTTCCGATTCGGCTACCGGTCAGGTCAATGTCTGTGTTTTCCGCTTCTTCCTTAATCTTAATCGGCGCGGCCTTTATGCCTCCCGGCACTGCGGTCGGCTCGATTCGCTCCACAAAAAATCCGCGCTTCGGCTCGGCTTTCAGGTATCCCTCCGTCACAAGCTGGTAATACGCGTTCTCCACCGTAGTTTTGCTTATTTGCAGATGCTCCGCCAAAGCGCGTTTTGACGGCAGCTTTTCTCCCGCTTTAAGCCGCCCCGAGTTTATATCGTCTCTAATACACATATACAGCGTTTCAAATAATGAGAATCCGCTTTTTTTAAGTTCGTATGTAAGCACAATCTGGCCTCTTTAAAATATATTATATTGGCAATTGTCATAATGCCACTATAATAATAGACTGAATCATGTAAACAGTCAACCATTTATGAAACGAGGTTTTCAATATGTATTCGAGACTAAAAACTATAAAAGCCTCAGCCGGGGCCGTCATATCGCTGGCCGGACTGGCCGCGGTTATTATAGGCTTGAGCAATTATACGATCACCGACAAAATCAATGCTCAGGACCCGATGTTCGCTCTTTTCGCCGTCGGTCTTGTCTCTTTGCTAATCGGCATGCTCATGCTGATGTCCGCTCTTTTACTAAAGCCGGTAATACGCTCATCCTCCGATAATATCAAGCTGCTTGCCCAGGCCGCCCTGTTCGCGGCGCTCTCATACATCGGCTTTCAGTTTTTCCGTATCGACTTACCTGTCGGAACCGAAAAAACCGCTTTCCATCTCGGCAACACCTTTGTTGTTCTGGCTGCCTTGCTGCTCGGCGGTTCGTGGGGCGGTATGGCGGGCGCGGTCGGTATGACTCTCGCGGATCTCACCTCAGGGTATGCTACAAGCGCTCCGAAAACCTTTTTGCTTAAACTTTGCATCGGTCTCATTGCGGGATTTTTCGCGCATCGTGTTTTTAAAATTGAAAAAACGAGTTCCCGAAAGCATATAGTCACCGCTACCCTGGTGTCCAGCTGCTGCGCCATGGGTTTTAACATAGTTGCGGATCCGGTAGTCGGATACTTTTATAAAAGATATCTTTTCGGGATCCCCCAGGATATGGCTTCCGCGCTGGCTAAAATGAGCGCTTTGACCACCTTGGTAAACGCTGTGCTCTCAGTCATATGCACCACTGTTATTTTCCTTGCGCTTCGCCCGGCGCTTATCAAGTCAGGTCTGTACGGTCTGCACGGGCGCGGCGAATAATACCGATTTCGCTAAACTTTATCAGTATCAGCGGGCATGTGGGCGCCAAGCGTCCACGGCTTTAAAAAAGGGGGCGCGTTGCAAAACGAGCTTGATGAAAAACAAAGAATCGGACAGCCCGAAAGGGTTGGCCGATTCTTTATTTTGCGTTAAAATTGAGTTATGACTACACAACAAACGCAAGGCCAGTATA